>Ga0105054_10004026_pt1 | contig 22252 bp, 18 predicted proteins | sample BON02_FD_78091 | JGI IMG/M metagenome (GOLD analysis project Ga0105054, IMG submission 78091) | Freshwater microbial communities from Lake Bonney liftoff mats and glacier meltwater in Antarctica - BON-02 (megahit assembly) | ecosystem: Environmental > Aquatic > Freshwater > Ice > Glacier...
CGTCGCAACTGCCCCGCCCAAACGACTACTTCACCACCACCATCGCCCGCCATCCGATTGCGGTGATGCGGGCGGCCGACGGGTCGATCAACGCCTTCATCAACAGCTGTCCGCACAAGGGCGCACGTATCTGCCAACTGGAGCAGGGCAACGCCAAACTGCACGTCTGCCCTTATCATAGCTGGTCCTTCGATAGCGCGGGTCGCAATCGCGCGATCAAGGGCAAGGCCCAGGGGGCCTATAGCGACGGCTTCGATCAGGACAGCCATGACCTGAGACCCGTCGCGAGGTTTGGCAACTATCGCGGTCTGCTGTTCGCCAGCCTGACGGCGGACGTCGGTCCGCTTGCGGATCACCTGGGCGAGGCCAGACCCCTGATCGACCTAATCGTGGACCAGAGTCCGGAGGGGATCGAGCTGGTCCCCGGCATCGTCAGCTTCACCTATGAGGCCAATTGGAAACTGCAGCTAGAGAACTGCTCGGACCAGTATCATTTCTCCTCCGTCCACCCTTCCTATCTGCGCATCCTGGAGCGCCGTACCGAACGGGCGTTCGAGGGCTCAACCCAGAACATGTGGGACGTCAACAAGGTGCATGCGGAGGTGCCGGGCGCACCGACCGGCGGCACCTACAGCTTCGATCAGGGCCATGTGATGAACTGGCGAATGTCTGATGTCCCCGAGGCCCTGCCGCTTTATGAGCGCAGCGAGATCCTGGCCCAGCGGTATGGAGCCGCCAAGCGCGACTGGATGCTGCATTCGCGCAATCTGACCATCTTTCCGAACGTACAGTTCGCCGAGAACGCATCGAGCCAACTGAGGATTATTCGGCCGATCTCGGTCGGTCTGACGGAGATGAAAACCTTCTGCTTCGCCCCCGTGGGCGAGAGCGCCGAGGCGCGCCGCAGGCGCATCCGGCAGTATGAGGACTTCTTCAACCCGAGCGGTTTGGCGACGCCCGACGACACGGTCGTCTATGAGGCCTGTCAGGAGGGCAATGCCTCACAGGGGTCGCCATGGCTTCAGGGTTACGGGCGCGGCATGTGCGCCAGCGTTAAGGGTCCGGACCGGTTCGCCGACCTGATCAACCTGAAGCCTGCGAGTTCGGTCGCGGCCGACCGGTGGCTCAGTGACGAGACCATCTTCCACGCCTACTACAGGGCTTGGCGCGCCCGCGTCGCTGCCGTCGTGGACACGGAATCTGCCCGCGCGGACGAGGCTGTATCATGAGCATCGGCCAAGAAGTCTGCGATGTCCCGTCGGCGATGCTCACAGCGGAGACCGCAGCGACGTTGTTGTACCAGGAGGCTCTATATCTGGATGAGCGTCGATGGGACGAATGGCTGGCGCTGTATCTGCCGACGGCCCGCTATTGGGTGCCCGCTTGGAAGAGCGAGGGCGAGTCGACAAGCGACCCCGACTGCGAGATTTCCCTGATTTACTACGAGAGCCGCGCCGGTCTGGAAGACAGGATCTGGCGGCTAAAGAGCGGCCTGTCGGTGGCGTCCAATCCTTTGCGAAGAACGGCCCATAGCGTTACGAACGTTCTGTTGAGCGATGCATCGAAGCCGGGCGAGGCCGACGTAAAGGCGACCTTCAACGTCGGTGTCTTCGATCCTCGCCGGAAGACCAGCCACGCCTTTTTCGGCCGTTACAATTACCGCTTGAGGCATACCCCCGAGGGCTGGCGCATCGCGGCCAAGACGATCTTGCTGATGAACGACAACATCCCGGCTGTCGCCGACGTCTACATGCTCTGAGGAACGGACAGGATGGCGGAACTTAATGGCAAGGTTGCTATCGTCACGGGTGCTGCGTCCGGCATCGGCCTGGAAATCGCCCGCGAACTGGGGCGGTGCGGGGTGCATGTCGTTGTATGCGATCTGGCCGATCCTGTGCACGCCGTGGCCAAGCTTGTCGAAGAGGGGGCCAGCGCCATGGGAGTCCGGGCCGATGTGTCCGACTCGGTGTCGGTGGATTCAGCCGTCGCAAGCACCCTGGCGGAGCTTGGCCGCGTAGACATCCTGGTCAACAACGCCGGACTTTTCACCGACATCACCCGAGCACCGTTCGATCAGCTCGAAATCGCGGAATGGAAACGCGTGCTCGACGTGAATGTAACCGGGCCTTGGCTGTTCAGCCGCGCGGTGTGGCCTTCGATGCGACAGGCAGGCGGCGGCCGCATCGTCCATATCACCTCGGCCAGCGTCTTCTCCGCCCCGCCTCTGATGCTGCATTACGTCGCCAGCAAGGGTGCTCTGACGGCCATGACGCGATCGATGGCGCGGGAGATGGGACCGGATGGGATCACCGTGAACGCCGTTGCACCCGGGTTCACACTTAGCTCGGGCGTGCTGGAAAAGCGACATGATATGCTGGAGACGACAGCCGCGCGCGCGGAGAACCCGGGTGCTTCAGCGCGACCAGATGCCTGAGGATATCGTGGGCGCGGTGGTCTTCCTTTGCGGGGATGGGGCCGCCTTCATCTCCGGACAGACCCTGGTGGTGGACGGCGGCGCGGTGATGCATTGAAACGGTCAGGGCTTGCCCGCCGAAAGAGGAGTGTTGGCCAATGACGATCTCGTTGCAGACCCTGTCCGACCGCGCTGAGGCGCATGAGGCGGAGATGAGTGACCGGCTGGACGCGCTGGTGATGAAGTCTGTGCTCTACCAGTCCGGCGACATCGATCCGGCGGCGGAGCGGGCGCGACCGGGCCAACCGGACGGCCGCGTCTGGTTGATGGGAGAGGACCCGCGCCTGCGGCCCATGCCGACCAACCCGACGCTGATCGACTTCTTTAAATACCGGTTCGGACCGTCCCAGCACCTGCTGCAGAGCGCCCGACTGGCGGTGAAGAACGGGCTGGACGAGAAGACGGTCCTAGCCTGTCTGCTGCACGACATCGCCGTGTTCGGCTTCATCCGCTCGGATCACGGTTACTGGGGCGCACAGCTTCTGGAGCCCTATGTCGAGGAAGAGGTCAGCTGGGCCATACGCGCCCACCAGGCGCTGCGCTTCTATCCGGACGAGAGCGTCGGCTACGCGTATCCGGAGGTCTACCTGCGCCTGTTCGGAGCCGATTATGTCCCCGACCCCTTCGTCGACCGCGCCTATCAGGAGGCGCGAAAGCACCGATGGTACATGACCGCGCGCCTCGTGACCCTGAACGATCTCTACGCCTTCGAACCCGGCGTCGTGGTCGAGATCGAGGAGTTCGAGGACCTGATCGGTCGCAACTTCAAACAGCCGTCCGACGGTCTGGGCAATGACAACAGTCAATCCAGCCATATGTGGCGCACCATCGTCGCGCCGACCAAATTCCTCTGATGTTTGAGCTTTCGAACAGGCGTCCGGCGCTTGCCCCAGGTTGAGCTTCTGGCACCGCTCGCGGCGGCCCTGTTGGTCGCTGGACTGTTTGCGGGCCTGCTCGCCGGCCTGCTGGGCGTCGGCGGCGGCATCATCATGGTGCCGGTGCTCTATTACGTGTTCGGTCTGCTGGGCGTGGATGAGGCTGTCCGCATGCATATGGCGGTCGGTACCTCCCTTGCCGCCATGATTCCGACGTCCATACGTTCGGCTCTGGCCCATCGCAGCAAGGGCGCGGTCGACGAGGCGATGTTCCGCCGGTGGCTGCCCGGTATCGCCGGAGGTGTCCTCGTCGGCGTCTTGACGGCGGCTCTGGTCAAGGGGCCGGTCTTGATGACCGTTTTCGCGGTCGTGGCCCTGCTGGTCGCGGCTTACATGGCGTTCGGAAAGGACAGCTGGCGCATAGCGTCGGAGCTGCCCGGAAAATTAGGTCAGACCGTCCTGGCCTTTACGATTGCTGCGGTGTCTGTGATGATGGGCATCGGAGGGGGCACGTTTGCGGTCCCGGCGCTGACCCTGTTCGGCTATCCGATCCACCGGGCGGTCGGCACTGCGGCGGCGATCGGCGTGTTGATCGCGATCCCCGGTGCCATCGGCTTCGTGCTGGGGGGGCTTGGGGAGTCCGGACGGCCTTGGGGCTCGCTGGGCTTTGCCAATGTCGTCGGCGTCCTGTGCCTGATCCCCACTACGCTGATCGCTGCGCCCTGGGGCGTCGCTCTGGCCCACCGGCTGGAGCGGCGCTGGCTTCGACTGGCCTTCGCAGGCTTCCTGGCTGCCACTGGGATCAAAATGACGCTGAGTCTGCTCGGCATCTGAGACCCGTCAGTCTTCAGGCGCGATGGTGACACGCAGGCCGTCCAGCGCCTCTGACATCCTGATCTGGCAGGCCAGCCGCGACCGTTCGGTCGGGTGTTCGCTGAACGCCACCAGTTCAGCCTCTTCCGGGCTCGCCGGTGACAGGCGATGCCAGTCCTCCTCGGCGACATAGACGTGGCAGGTGGCGCAGCTGCAACAGCCTCCGCAGACGGCCATGATCTCGTCGATGCCGCCGTCGCGGATCGCCTCCATGAGGGAGACGCCGGTCCTGGCCGCAACCGCGCAGGTTTCTCCGGTGCGCAGGGTGACATTCAGTGTGGTCAAGCTCTGGGCTCCGTCTGCGGGGCGTCCGCTACGCCCGTACGCAGGGCATGCCAGAAGGTCGGCTTCAGCATCCAGGTCATGACCGCGGCGGCCAGGGGCATGAGGGCGAACAGGACAAAGGCGACATTGTAGTTGCCGTTCATGTCGTAGAGGCGGCCCATGATCCACGGGCCGGCGGCAAATCCGGTACTGGTGATTGCCGTGTAGATGCCGACCATGGTTCCAAAATTCCTGAGGCCGAAGACGTGCTTGATCATCACAGTGGTGTCCACCAGCACTGCGGCGTGACCCGCCGCACGCAGCACCACGAAGGCCATGAGAACGATCGGACTGACCAGATAGAATGCCAGCAGGGATGCAACTGTCAGGGTCGAATAGAGAACCGACAAACCCTTGTTGGAACTGCTGTCCAGGATGTTGCCTACCAGGACTCGGCAGACGATCCCGACGAGGCCGATCGCGCTGACGGCCAGGGCCGCTGCTTCGCGTGACAGGTTCACATCGTTCAGGATCAGGACCTGATGCTGGATGAAGCCCTGATCCACGGTCGCCGTCAGGAAGGTTGCGCCGGCGAGCAACCAGAACTGGCCTGTCTTCATCATCTTCCCGGCCTGTATCAAGCCCTGGGGCCCGGCCGCCGCATGCTGCTCCGGCGTACTTGGCCGTTCTGATCTGGCACCCTTTGGCATGAAGAAGATGAGCATCGGCATGACGATGATCCAGATACCCAGTGACAGGGACGGGAAGGCGAGCCGCCATCCCATCGCGGCGACCAGAGCGGTGATTACCAGGGGTACCAGCACGGCCCCCAGACTGGTCCCCAGCAAGGCGACGCCTATGGCCGTGCCCTGTGACGCGTGAAACGTTCGGGAGACCAAAATCTGGACGGCGACCATGGCTCCTGGACCGGCGAGGCCCAGAAGTACACCTGCGAAGTAGTAGGCCGTCAGGCTGTTGACAAAGAAGAGGCTGACAAGGGCGATGCCTCCGATCCCCAGTGCCCCGAGCAGAGCGGCCCGAACCCCGATGACGTCGAGACAGCGTCCCACCACGAGGGCCGCCACTGCGCCAGTCAGATATTTGGCGGACGCCAGCAGGGTCGCCTGCTCGCGCGTCCATCCGAACTCGTCGATCACTTCGGTGAACAGGAAGGGCAGGGCGAAGGCGGGCGCGCTGAACCCGAACAGCAGGCAGCTGAAGGCGAGCAGCAGTACGGGCCAGTTGGCGCGAAGCTCCTCGCGGAACGCGGCATCGAACCTGAACATGGGACTCTTCCTCTTGGGCGCGCGCCCCGTTCTGTCGGCTGCTATGCAGCGGCACCGCTAAACCTCTTATTTTGAAATATGCAGACGTCTGCTCAATATGACAAGCCGCTCTGATCTTCGGCCGTGCGAATGTTCAAGGGCCGGTCCCCGCAGCCCCTCAAGGTTCAGTTTTTTGCAGCCTGCATATGGCAGCTGGTCGATCCTCAGAGCCACAATTCAGTTCTTGCTGAGGATGTGGCGGCCAACCTAACTGCGGGGAAACATAAGCGCAGACGTCTGATTGCTATTGACAGGCGCCCCGATTGACGTGAGGCTCTAGTCCGCGCAGGCGTCCGATGAATGAGGCGCTGCCAATCATAGGGGGAGTTCTAGTCCAATGATCAGGCGTGATCGCTTTTTCTGCACAGCTGCGCTTTCGGCGCTCGTCTGTGCCGCCGCCGGCGCGGCCAATGCCCAAGTCAATCCTCGGCCTCAGGCGTCCCCTCAGTCAGAGGCCGCCGAGATCGACGATGTGATCGTGACAGGCACTCGGGTAAACCGGACCGGTTTCGACGCGCCTACGCCGACGACCGTCCTGTCCTCCGAAGAACTGGAGCAGCGCGGGTCTGCCCAGATCGGCGAATTTCTCACCGAGGCTCCGGCCTTCCGTGCGACCCAGACACCCCAGTCCAATCCCCAGAGCGCACGCGGTGCCGGCCAGTATTTCGCCGATCTTCGTGGACTTGGCAGCATTCGGACCTTGGTTCTCGTCGATGGCCGTCGCTTCGTGCCGAGTTCGCCTGAGGGCCAGGTCGACCTGAACCTGATTCCATCGGTCATGGTCAGCCGCGTGGATGTCGTTACGGGTGGAGCTTCCGCCCAATGGGGCTCCGACGCCGTATCCGGCGTCGTCAATATTATCCTCAACAACCGCCTCGACGGCTTCAAGGCCGACTTCTCCTATGGCGAGAGCACGTATGGAGACAATCAGGAGGTGCGTGCCTCCATGGCAGGAGGCACGAGTTTCGCTGAAGGTCGTGGCCACCTCGTGGTCGGCGGCGAGTATGTGAAAGGTGACGGGGTCGATTCCCACTACGATCGTCCCTTCGGCCGCGACCTCCAGGAGCAGGTTTCGTATTCGGGCGCGCGACTCGCCGGTCAACCGTCCCGCTTTTTCGCAAGAGGTGTTCAGCCGCTGATCTTCACCGATGGTGGTGTCATCATCGGGGCCAACACAGGCGTTGGTCAGGCCTTGAGGGGCATCCAGTTTGGCCCCGGCGGGACTGTTCTGCCCTTCACCTACGGCGATGCTGTTGGCACATCTGCAATCAACTTTTCAGGCGGTCAGTCTGGGCTGTCGATCCGTTCGGGCCATACGCTGTCGCTGCCGGTCGAACGCTCCATCGCGATGTTCCATGCGGATTTCGACATCAATGACAGCATTCGACTGTTTGCCGAGGCGTCCTTCGCCGAGGCCGGTTCGGACTTCCACACGGCCTTTGCGCGGGACCAGAGCCCCAATGCCTTGCTAATCCGGCGTGACAACCCCTATTTGCCGGCCAGCGTTCTCAACATCATGGTCACCAACAATATCCAGTCCTTCTCGCTGGGACGTCAGCACAAGGACTTCGGCGAGGTCTCGGCCAGCAACTTCAACACCACGACCCGGTTCGCCTTTGGGGCGTCCGGTGAGTTCGGCAGCGGCTGGACCTGGGACGCCTACTATCAGTACGGCGAGAACGAATATCGCTCGACGCTGGATCGGCTGAAAATTAATAACAATTTGAGGTTTGCCGTCGACGCGATCTCTCTAGGCGGCACCATCGTCTGTCGCGACGCGACGGCCAGAGCGGCTGGCTGCGTGCCGATCAACCTGTTCGGGGAGGGCTCGGCCAGCCCGCAGGCGATCAACTACGTCACCGGCACCGCAACCTATGACGTGGATACCTCCCAAGAGGTCATGGCCGCCAACGTCCGCGGAACGCCCTTCTCGACCTGGGCAGGGGAAGTGTCCTTTGCCGCTGGGGTCGAACGGCGAGTCGAAGATGCGGAATCGCGCGTAGATGCGATCTCCCAAGCCAGTGGCTTTGCTTATGGTAACCCCAAGAACTTTGTGGGCTCCTACGAAGTTAACGAAGGCTATATCGAAATAGTCGCTCCTCTGTTGACGGGCGCGCGGTTCGCCGATTCGGTCGAGTTCAACGGTGCCTATCGCCTTGCCGATTACTCGACCAGCGGCGGCATCTCGACCTGGAAAGCGGGTTTAACATGGAAGGTCAACGAGATGCTGACCTTCCGCGGCACACGTTCGAGCGACATCCGGGCCCCCAACAACAGCGACCTGTTCGCCCAGACGAGCACCCAGGCAACGCTGCGTAATCCTTTCTCGGGTGCCACGACCCAGATGTCTGTCGTGAGCGGTGGCAATGCTGCGCTAATGCCAGAGGAAGCAGACACCATGACGCTGGGTGCCGTGCTTAGCCCCAGCATTCTGCCAGGCCTGCGACTGTCGCTGGACTATTTCGATATCGATATAGCGGACGCGATCTCGTCCTATGCAGCCCAGAACGTGCTGGATAGTTGCCTGGCCGAAATCAACGCGGGGGGGGCAGGGTTCTTCTGTGGCTTTGTCACGCGAACCGGGACGGGCGCGGCCACGATAATCAACTCGATCGGAACTCCCTTGCTGAATCTCGCTGGCTTCCAGGTACGGGGATACGACTTCGAGGCGGGTTACCGGTTTGACGCCTTGGGCGGCTCGATTAACGCTCGTCTGTTCGGCACCTACACCAAGGATCTGATCTCGGACGACGGACTCAATGTTGCGCGGACCTTCAACGGCGCGGGCGTCATCCAGACGGTGGGTAGCGTGGTCAATCGTGCGGGACAGGTCGGTGGCTTCACCTCCAGCAGCATCACCGGCGCAACCAGCCAGCCTCATTTGATCCTGAACGGCAGCCTGACTTACAGCCGTGACGCATGGTCGGTAACGGTGCAGCAACGGTATGTCGGCGGCGGCCTGCTCGACGCCAGCCTGGTGGGTCCCGATGACCCGGACTATGATGCGGCGTCTCCGATCTCGATCGGTGACAACACGGTGGACGCGCGCTGGTACACCAATATTTCGGCCAACTATCAGGTCAACGACCAAGTCGAGATTTACGGCGTCATCAACAACGCCACAAATGAGCAGCCGCCCTTCCCCTATACCGGCGTTGTCGGCTTCTATGACAAGGTCGGCCGTGGCTTGAAAGTCGGCATGAGACTGGTGTTCTGACAGCAGGGTGCTGTCAGTTAAACGATAAAAGGTCTCCGGAAAAATCGGCGAAAGCCGCTGGCGGAGATGATGTTTTATGAAGCCGATCTCGTTCAAACGCCACCGCTTCCCGGCCGATGTTATCCGGCAGGCGGTGTGGCTGTACTTCCGCTTCAGCCTGAGTTTTCGTGACGTCGAGGAGCTGATGGCGGCCCGCGGTGTGGACGTCACCTATGAGACGATCCGGTGCTGGACGATCAAGTTCGGCCCGCTGATCGCCAAGCGATTGAAGAAGCGGCGTTGGGCTCCGTCGCCGCGCTGGCATCTGGACGAGGTGGTCTGCAGCATCGGCGGAAAGCGTATGTACCTCTGGCGCGCGGTTGATGACGAAGGCGAGGTCCTGGACGTCGTAGTCCAGCGCCGGCGGGACACAGAGGCTGCAACGAGGCTGCTGAAGCGCCTGCTGCACAACCAGCTGGTCGAGCCCGAGAGCATCACAACGGACGGGTTGGCCTCCTACGGCGCGGCGCTTGAACTGCTCAAGCTGAGGCACATCCACCGTCCGGGGCGGCTCCGCGAGAACAATCGGATTGAGAACTCCCACCTGCCGATCCGACGACGAGAACGCCAGCAGCAGCTGTTCAAATCCCAAGCCTCAGCCCAGAGATTTCTCACCACCCACGCGGCGATCTACAACACCTTCAACATCCAACGCCATCTAATCAGCAGACCCACCCTTCGGCGTTTTCGCGCCGACGCGGCGACTTCTTGGGCAGTCGCCGTTGCCTAAAAAGGGACGGGCAGGGCCCCTTTCAGCTTGCCGGTCTTAACCTGACAGCACCCTTCTGATCAGTGGGGCGGTCCGAGAGGCCCGATAAGCCAGGTCATCCAGATACCGAGTGCGAGGAAGACGCCGAACGGCAATCGATCGCCGCCTGATACCTGCTGCCTTAGAAGGATGCGGGCCAGAACCACGCTGAGTCCCGCTGTCGCGGCCCAAACAAGAACGCTGGGCAGACCAAGCCACCCGACCCAGGCACCGCCAGCAGCCAGTAGGTAAGGATCGCCGCCGCCAATACCCTCGCGGCCCCTCAGGCTTCGATAGGCGCGGCCTATCAGCCAGAGCGTTGCGAAGCCTGCGCCGGCCCCGATGGCAGCATCGAGCAGGCCAGTTCGACCAAGCAAGGCCGCCGCCAGTCCTCCCGTGGCGAGAAGGGGAAAGGTCAGCTGGTCGGGCAGCCAGAAATTTTCACCGTCGATGACGGCGATCAACAGCAGTTGCCAACCCAACAGGGCGGTCAAGGCGGCATCAAGCGGCGCGGGCTGGGACATGGCAGCCCAGACGCCGATGGCCCCTGCCGCCAACTCCATCAATGGATAGCGGCGCGGGATTTCCCCGCCACAACCGGCGCAACGACCACGACTGACCAGGAAGCTGAACACGGGAACGAACCACCAGGGTGCCAGGGTCGTGCCGCAGTCGTCGCAGCGCGATCGCCCCCCGACGATGCCTTCGCCGCGCGGCAGACGCAGGCTGATCAGACCGAGGAAGCTGCCGACGATCAGGCCGGAGCCGCCAAGGAACAGGGCTGGTATTTCTGGCGTCACGGGTGGGTCTCCGGCGGATGGCTCCGGCCCCGCCGCAAGGACCGGGTTAGGGCGCCGCCCGGGTCCTGCCAAGCGCCTGCGGGTGCACATGAATCCGGTTGTGTGAAGATCCAACCGTGCCGGGACGATGTTTCATAGAACGGAGAAGACAACTTCATACAAGCGCAGAAGAACCGTCACCAATCAGCGTGCGCCCTGTCTTATCCCATCTCTAGTCAAGGCGACAGGCAGGGGGCGATGCAGTCATCGCTACGGGGGGCTAAAACCCGTGATCAATCCTGCCGTGAATTCCATTGGACAGACACGGTGAAAACGATGACCGGATTTCGACTGACCTCCCTGCTCGCGGTTTCCGCTAGCGTCCTGGCTCTCGCTGCCTGCGGCTCTGCCGAAGTCGCGTCGCCCGGCGAAGGTGACTTTGGCGGCACAGGCGGTGGTGGCGGAACCGGACCGACCCCGCCGCCGCCCGGCACGCCCGCAGCAGACTGCCCGGCCGGCCTCGCCAATGTCGGCACCGTCGCCGGCGGTACCCTGCGCGCCTGCCAACTGCCCTCGACGATCTCCGGTCCTCTGACCCTGTCGGTTCGCGCCGGCACCATCTATTCGATCAGCGGCCGCACCGAAGTCGGCACCGACCGAGGTCTGGACCCCGGCACGCCGATCGTTGGCAGTATTCAGGGCATCCTGACCATCGATCCGGGCGTTCGCGTCTTCGCTTCCAGCGGATCGGACTATCTGGTCGTCAACCGCGGCTCGCAGATCTTCGCCGAAGGCACGGCCACCCAGCCGATCGTCTTCACCAGCCGTCAGAACGTCGAAGGTACGACCACCCTGGACTCCCAGGGTCAATGGGGCGGTCTCGTTATCGCCGGCCGCGCGCCGCAGGCCAACTGTTCGGTGTTTCCGTTGGTCCTGCCGGTGACCTGCACGGGTACGGTCGAGGGCACCAGCGCCTCGTATGGCGGCAATACGCCGACCGACAACTCAGGCCGTCTCCGCTACGTCCAGATCAAGTTCTCGGGCTTCGAAATCTCGCCGGGCAATGAACTTCAGGGCTTGACGATGGGCGGCGTCGGTTCGGGCACCACGGTCGAGTTTATCCAGGTTCACAACAGCTCTGACGACGGCATCGAAATCTTCGGCGGCAACGTCAACCTGCGCCGCATCGTCATCACCGGTGCCGACGACGACGGTCTCGACACCGACACCGGATGGCGCGGTGGTGCCCAGTTCGGCATCGTGACCCAGCGTGCACCGAACGCGACCAGCCGCAGCGCCGGCTTCGAATTCTCGTCGGCTCCTGCCTCAACCCCGCTGGTCAACCGCTATGTCTCGCGGCCGTCGATCGCCAACTGGACCTTGGTCGGCCGCGCCTCTCCAACCAATGCCCACACAGTGGCGCATTTTGATACCGGCACCGATGCCACCATCATCAACTCGGTTTTCACCAGCGCCGCGCCCTCGCTGGCCGGCTGCATGGCCATCAATGATGCGGACACGGCCACCAGCGGTGTGACCTTCAACTCGGTCTTCATGTCCTGCAGCCTCGCGTATCGTCCGGCTAACGAAGTCCTCTCGGCCGCTACCTTCACCGCCGGCACCAACAACACCGCGCTGGGTACCTCCACCCTGACGGCCCCGGCCGGTACGAACCTGACCAACCAGGTGCTGACCTTCATCAACGGTGCCAACGAGAACGCCGTTGCGCCGGCTAACGCCCCGGCGGTCTATTCGTTCTTTACGGCGACCACCTACATCGGTGCCGTCCAGAACGCCGCCGACACCTGGTACACGGGCTGGACCTGCGGCCTGACCACCGGCGCGACCTGCTGATGACGGATGCGCGGTGGCGGCCCACCGGGGTCGCCACCGGCTTTCGCGTATTCCGTTGAACCCTTTCAAGGCGCAGATCATGAAGACAAATTCTTTAACCCTCAGCGGGGTCCTGCTGGCCACCAGCGCGCTGATCGCGCCGGGACTGGCCTACGCTCAAACGGTGCCGGTCCGACTGTCACCTGAAGCCTCCGCCGAACAGGAACCCGCCGTTCAGGACGAGCCGGAGTTGGCGGGTCAACTGGACGAAGTCGTTGTCCTGGGCCGGTTCATTCCCGAGCCGAACCGCGCCAGTTCGGAGGTCGCGGCCTTCCTGACGTCCGAGGACCTCGAGCGAACCGGCGACAGCAGCGCCGCCGGTGCCCTGGCCCGAGTGACCGGCCTGACCGTCGTCGAAGGACGATTCATTTATGTCCGCGGCCTTGGGGAGCGCTATTCGTCGGCCCTGCTGAATGGCTCGCCCCTGCCCAGCCCGGAGCCGCTCCAGCGGGTGGTTCCCCTCGACCTGTTCCCGGCGAACGTGCTGGAAAGCGTAACCGTCCAGAAGACTTATTCCGCCAATTTTCCCGGTGAATTCGGGGGCGGCGTGATTGATCTGCGGACCGTGGACGCGCCGCGCGAGCCTTTCTTCACCTTCTCGTCCTCGATGGGTGCAAACAGCGAGACCACCGGCGAAAAAAGCCTGATCTATTTCGGATCGCGCACGGACTTCACCGGCTTTGACGACGGCACCCGCGATGTTCCCGGTCCGATCGCCCTCGCGTTCGGATCCGGCCGGCAGATCAACCGGGCGAATTTTACCACCGCCGAACTACAGGCCATGGGCCATTCGCTGGTGAATTCGCCGCTACGTCTGTTGCAGCGCGAAACTACGCCCGTGAATTTCGGCTTCGATTTATCCGGCGGACTGTCCAGTGACAGCAGCATCGGCACCCTGGGTCTGATCGCGGTGGCCGGCTACGGCAACAGCTGGACGACCCGTCGCGGCTTCCAGGAAGAAGGCCAGTTCTCGGGTTCCGTGATCGTCCCGGTGACCAGCAAGGCGTTCGAATCGAACCAGAACGACGTGCAGCTCAACCTCCTCACCGGCCTGTCGCTGACCGGAGAGAACCACGAGCTGAAGTGGACCAATTTCTACGTCCGCAGCACGACCAAGGAAGCCCGGACAAGCGCCGGTCCTGATCTCGGTGCCGGCGGTGCCATTATCCGCGACGACTACACGGAATGGTTCGTGCGTCAGCTGTTCTCCACCCAGCTCGCCGGCGAGCATGAGTTTATGGACGGTGCCCTCGAGTTCGACTGGCGCGCAGGCTATGCCAAGACCTCACGCGATGCGCCCTATGAAACCCGGTTCCAGTACGGCGTGAACGGTGCCGGCAACTTCATCCATAATCCCAGCAACCTGATTTCCTTCAGCGAGCTGGACGAGGACGTCATCTCCGGCGGGGCTGACGTCAGCTACACCCTGCCGCTGTCTGATTATCGAGAGGCCGTATTCAGCCTGGGTGTCGCCTATTCCGACAGCAACCGAGACGCCACCCGCCATGATCTGCAGCTGGCGCCTGTTAGCGCGTTGACCCTCGAACAGCGCGAGTCCCGCGTTGACTACCTGTACTCGGATTTCAACATCAATCCGACGACGATCGAGCTGCGTCAGATCGCCGGCACCAACGGTGCGGGTGCCTATGACGCTTCGCTCACCGTCGCCGCCATCTACGCCATGGTCGATGCGGAAATTATTCCTCTGGTTCGCACCACAGTTGGCGTCCGTTTCGAGGACGGTCATCAGCGGGTCACCACCCGCGACCTGTTCGGTGGCGCGGCCCCCTTCGCACCGACCGAAATCGAAGAACAGTATTACCTGCCCTCGTTCACAGCGACCTGGAACTTTGCCGAAGATCAGCAGTTTCGCGTCGGCGCGTCACAAACGATCGGTCGCCCGCAGTTCCGCGAGCTGGCACCCCAGTCCTATATCGACCCGGATTCGGACCGTGAGTTCACCGGCAACCCGTTCCTTGTCGACACCGAAATCCTGAATCTTGATGCGCGGTACGAGTGGTATTTCGCCCGTCAGCAGTATCTGACGGCCGGCGTGTTCTACAAGGACCTGGACAAGCCTGTGGAGTCGGTGGTTGTGCTGACCGGCGACCAGCGCCAGCAGTCGTTCCTGAATGCCCCGAGCGCGACGGTTTACGGTGCCGAAGTTGAAGTGAAGAAATATTTCGACTTCCCGGATAACGGCGCGTCATTCATCGCCAACAAGCGTTGGCTCGTTCAGGCCAACTATACCTGGTCGCAGTCCGAGGTGACGGTTGAGACTGGCGACACGGTCCGTACCCTCGGCGGCGGCGGTGCGCCCGAATCGGCGACGTTCTTTATCCAGGACGGCAGCCCGCTTCAGGGTCAGTCCGAGCATGTTGCCAACCTGCAACTGGGTTGGGAAGACGATACGGCTCGCTCGCAGGCAACCATCATCGTCAACTACGTCAGCGAGCGGATCACCGCTCGGGGTGCCGGTGCCGCCGGCGCGCGTGAACCGGATTATGTGCAGGATCCGGGCGTTTTCCTGGACTTCGTCTACCGCAAGGATTTCGAATATGCCGGGCGCGACTATGGCTTTGCGCTGGAACTGCGGAACCTGCTCAGCACCGGCTATGATGAGTTCCAGGAGCTGGGCAACAAGATCCGGATCAACAACTACGAGCTCGGATCCAGCGCCTCCGTCAGCCTGACCGCGCGCTTCTAGGCCGTTTTGGGGAGGCGGTCGCCTGATCGTCTCCCGGGTCAGAATTCAAGACAGATTTGCGGCAGTTCATCTGTGTGCGCATCAACCGTCACGGCAAGTTCGCGGGGCCGTCATGTGGCGGTGAAGCCGGGCCCGGACGATTGGTCTACGGAGTCTGCCGGGCCGTCAGGGTTCGGTGGGGCACGTCATAGTGATCGCCGCAGTGCGAAGTTTCAGTAGCGGAGTTCGGAGCGCGGTGACGTCGCGTCCGGATCGTGTGCGCGCCGGGGTCGAGATTGCCTTGGCCCTCGCCCTCATGGGGCAATTGGGCCATCTGGTCTGGATCTTCGTCCAGCCCCGTGCCGAGACCGCCGCTGTCGCGACGCCCCGGCCCGGAACGTCCCCGCCCGACTACGCCGTTTTCCAGCGGTTTGACGCCTTCTTCCGCAGCGGCGCGCCGGGCAGTCTGTCGGAGTCGACGGCGGCGGGGAGCTCGCAGATGCATTTGTACGGCGTCCGCGCCGGCGGCCCCGGCGGCGGGTCTGCAATCATCGGCCTGGCAGATGGACAGCAGGTTTCGGTGGGCGTCGGCGAAGAGGTCGTGCCAGGGCTGGTGCTGCGCGACGTCGGTGCCGATCACGCGACTCTGGCGCGCGGGACGTCGCTGAGCCGGCTGACCTTCAGCGACATTTCGTCTGGTGTGGAACCGCCACCTTCGCCGCCACCGGCGGGACCCCAGACAGTGGCGCCGACCCCTGCGGCACCGGCGACGGTTGTGCCGACGGCGGCGGGCGGTCCCGCAGTGGACCCATTGCGACTGATGGCCCAGGCGGGCCTGCGGCCGCGGATGCGGGGCCCGCGGGTGAACGGATTCACGGTGTCGGGTGCCGGCGACGGAGCAGCTCTGCGGGCGGCCGGACTGCGGCCCGGGGATGTGATCCTGGCGGTGAATGGCGAGCCGCTGGATAGTTTCGAGCGGATCGCCGCCCTGCGCGGCCAACTGACAGACAGCCCGAGCGCCGAGCTCCGCTTCGAGCGGGACGGCGTGACCCAGACCTCCACCGTAAGGACCGGCCGATGAAGCGATCAAATCTGATCGGGGCCGTGATGGCGGCCGTCCTCGCCACCCAGGGACCCATGGCGGCCACATCGGCGCTGGCCCAGTCCCAGACCTTAAACGTGCAGGGTGCCGACATCCGCGCCTTCATTCAGGATATGGCCCGTTCTACGGGCCGGACCTTCATCATCGATCCGGGCGTGACGGGCACGGTGACGGTGAGCAGCGAACGGCAACTGAGCCGGACCCAGCTGTTCGAGGTCTTCCTGTCGACGCTGCGAGCCAATGGACTGGTGGTGACGTCGACGGCCTCGGGGGCCTACCGAATCAGCCCGGCACAAGGCGCGGCGCAAGGGCCAGCGACCGTGGGGTCAGAACGGTTCTCGACCGAGGTGTTCCAGCTTCGCAACATCGACGCGGTCTCGGCGGCGGAGACCATCCGGCCTCTGGTGGGGGCACAGGGTCAGGTACTGGCCAACCCCGGGGCCAACAGTGTGGTGGTGGCCGACTTCACCGACAACCTGGCCCGGATCCGGACCCTGATCGGTCGCATCGACGTGGACCGGACAGGTTTCGAGGTCGTCACGCTGCAGAACTCCTCGGCGCGTGAGATCGCCGCTGTGCTGCAGACGGTGCTGGCTCCGCCGGGCGGTCAGCCGGGGCAGGGGATGGTGTCGGTCACGCCGGTAGAGAGCTCAAACTCCATCGTCCTGCGTGGCGATCCGTCGGCGCTGGCACGGATCCGTCCGCTGATTGAGGATCTCGACCGCCGGGCGGAATCCGCCGACGACGTCAAGGTCATCTTCCTCCAGCATGCCAACGCGGAGTCCCTGCTGCCGGTGCTGCAGCAGATCGTCGGCCAGCAGGTCACGCCAGCCAGCGCCAACGCTGTCCCCGCGTCGGGTCGAAGCGGCGACGGCGGCGACATCGTCGCCCGGCCCCCCGCAGCCGCCGCATTGGCGGCGCCGCTGCCCGGCCAGCGCGCCACCATCGCCCGCTTCCCCGGAGCCAACGCCCTGGTCATTTCGGCCTCGGCCGATACCCAACGGATGCTTGCCGAGGTCATCCGCCAGCTCGATCAGCGTCGGCAGCAGGTACTGATCGAGGCCATAGTCGTGGAGTTGTCGGACACCGCCGTGCGCGAACTTGGGGTGCAGTGGTTGCTGGCCGGCGAGGACGGCAATCCCGTCGGCCTGACCAACTACTCCGACCGGGCTGTGCCGCTCGTTCCGATCACCGGCGGGTCCGGGGCCGGGCGACTGGACGCCGCGGATCCGCTGCGTGAGCAGCTGCAGAATCTGGCCCTGAACACCCTGCTGGGCGCCAACGGCTTTGTCGGCGGCGGGGGCGGCAGGATCGGCAACGGCCTGTTCGGCTTCATCATCAATGCGGCCAAGAACGACGAAGGCTCCAACCTGCTGCAGACGCCGTCTCTGATGACCCTCGACAACGAGGAAGCGACCATACTCGTCGGTCAGGAAGTACCGATCACGACCGGCGAAACCCTGTTGGACGGTAACTCCAACCCCTTTCGCACGACCCAGCGTCAGGACATCGGGGTCAAGCTGATCGTCCGGCCGCAGATCAATGCCGGCGGCTCGATCACCCTGTTCCTGCGTCAGGAGGTGTCCAGCATCAACGGCGTCCTGACCAACTCCGCCAGCGACCTTGTGCTCAACAAGCGCGAACTTGAGACCACGCTTGTGGTCGATGACGGTGACATCGCAGTCGCCGGGGGGCTGCTGGACCAGAACGACCGGCTGTCTGTGGACGGGGTGCCGGGCCTGAGCACTCTGCCGGTGATCGGCGGCCTGTTCCGCTCGACCAGCCGCCAGCGCGGCCGAACCAATCTGATGGTCTTCATCCGCCCGACCATCATCCGCAGCCCCTCCGACGCCCAGGCGCTGGCGGCGGACCGTTGGGGCTATATGCGCCAGCAGCAGCTCAACAACGATCCCGCCGTCGAGCCCAGCCTCGATGAGATGCTGCGCGACTATATGCGGACGCAGGCACCAGTCGCGCCGGACTATGTGGTCACAGCCCCTGTGGGCGAGGTGAGCGCCGCGCCGCTGGCCCCCGTTGCCGACCCGGTCTCCCGGGAGTGACCGGGCCATGATCACCCTGATCAATCCGACGCTGCCCTACGGCTTCGCCAAGCGACACGGCGTGATTCTGCTTGAGTTGGGCGACATCGCCGTTGTGGGCCTGCGCGAGGGCGCAGACCCGTCGGCCCTGATCGAGACCCGGCGCGCGCTGGGACGCCCCTTGCACATCCAGTCCCTGCCCCAGGGTGCCTTCGACCGCCAACTGTCCGAGGTCTACGCCGGGGACCATCTGAACGCAGCCGACAGCGGCGATCTTGACATGCCCTCGGGGTTGGAAAGCCTGATCGACGACATCCCCGCCGCCGCCGACCTGCTGGACACCGCCGACGACGCCCCTGTGATCCGCCTGATCAACGGCATCATCGCCGAGGCGGTCCGTTCCGGGGCCTCGGACATCCATCTGGAGCCGTTCGAGACCGCCCTTACCGTGCGTATGCGGGTCGACGGTGTGCTGCGTGAGGCCCTGTCGCTGAACCCCCGAATTACGCCGCTGCTGGTGTCGAGGATCAAGGTCATGGCGCGGCTGGACATCGCCGAGAAGCGCGTGCCCCAGGACGGGCGTATCCCCCTGACTCTCGGCGGCAAGACGCTGGACGTGCGCGTCTCCACCCTGCCGTCGCGCGCCGGCGAACGGGTCGTGTTGCGCATCCTCGACAAGGAGCAGGGGGGGCTCACGCTGGACCGGCTGGGCATGTCGGCCGAGGCGCTGGACGCCTTCCGCGGCGCGCTGAAGGAGCCGAACGGCATTATCCTCGTCACCGGCCCGACGGGCTCGGGCAAGACCACCTCGCTATACGCCGGCCTGTCCCTGCTGAACGATGCGACGCGCAACATTCTGACGGTCGAGGATCCGGTCGAATACGCCATTGACGGCGTCGGACAGACCCAGGTCAATCCCAAGGTCGGCATGACCTTCGCCGCCGGCCTCCGTGCCATTCTGCGTCAGGACCCGGACGTGGTCATGGTCGGGGAAATCCGCGACGTCGAGACGGCGCGAATTGCGGTGCAGGCCTCGCTGACCGGCCACCTCGTCCTGTCCACTGTCCACACAAACGACGCGGCCGGAGCCGTCACCCGCCTGCGCGACATGGGCGTCGAGCCTTTCCTGCTGGCTTCGACCTTGCGGTTGATCGTGGCCCAGCGGCTGGTGCGGCGGCTGTGTGGCGAGTGCCGAAGGCCCGAGACGGCGGACGCGGCCACGGCCCGGCTGGCCGGGGTTGACCGCGGCACCCGCGTCTGGCGTCCGCAGGGCTGCGCCCACTGCCAGAACACCGGCTATGTTGGCCGCGTCGGTCTGTATGAGGTAATCCGCGTCGACGACCGCGTGCGCCGCCTGATCGCCGCCGAGGCGGACGAGGACGCCATCAACGCCGCCGCCTTCGACCGCACCGACACCCTGACCCAACGTGCCCGCGCCCTTGTACTTGAGGGCGTTACCTCGGTGGAGGAGGCCGTCCGCATCACCCGTCAGGAAACGGCGACCGTGGAGCCCGACGCCGCCGATCACGGGGTCGCGGCCTGATGGCGGCGTTCGACTATGTCGCCGTCGACGCCGGTGGTCGCACCGTTACCGGTGCCGTGTCCGCCACCGACGAGGTGGCGGTGCGTGCTGTTCTCGCCCGCCGCCGTCTGATGCCATTGGAGGTCACGACCGCGCGCGGCACGGCGAGCCGCTCCAGCCAGGCGGCACCGCGCAAGGCTGCGAAGCTGGGCGCCAAGACCCTGGCCCTGGCCACCCGTCAGCTCTCGACCCTCGTCTCCGTCTCCCCGATTGAGGAGGCGCTCCGGACCATCGCGCTCCAGGCTGATCGTCCAGCCGTTCGCCGTGTGCTGGACGGTGTCCATTCGGGCGTCATGGAAGGTCGCCGCCTGTCGGACGCCATGGGCTTGCAGGGACAGGCCTTTCCACCTCTTTACCGGGCCATGGTTTCGGCCGGTGAGACCTCGGGCGCTCTGGAGCCGATCCTCGAACGGCTGGCCGACGGGCTGGAGCGTGATCAGATCGTGCGCGGCAAGGTGATCACCGCCCTGGTCTATCCGATCGTATTGGCGGTCGTGGCCTTGGGCGTCATCACCGCCATGATGACCTTCGTCGTGCCGAAGGTGGTCGACCAGTTCGACAGTATGAACCAAACCCTGCCGCTGCTGACACGGCTGGTGATCGGAATGTCTCACCTCATGCGGGACTGGGGCTGGCTGCTGGCCCTCCTGCTCATCGTTGGCGGCCTGGTCGCGGCGGTCCTGCTGCGCAATCCGGCCATCCGTCTGCGCGTTGACACGGCCCTGCTCCGGCTTCCCCTCGTCGGTCGCCTGACCCGCGATCTGCACGGGGCGAAGATGGCCCGCACCTTGTCGACCATGATCGCGGCTGGCCTGCCGGTGCTGGAGGGGCTGACCATCACCGCTCGCACCATCTCGAACCGCCGCCTGCGTCTGGCGACCGAGACGATGGCCGATGCCATCCGTGAGGGCGGGGGGCTTTCAGCTGCCATGCGCCGCGCCGACGTCTTCCCGGCCATCCTCGTCTGCATGACCGCCTCGGGCGAAAGCAGCGGCCGTCTGGAGCCGATGCTGGAGCGCGCCGCCGATTATCTGGAGCGCGAGTTCTCCACCTTCACCGCCGTGATGCTCAGCCTGCTGGAGCCGGCCATCATTGTGGTCATGGGCGGCGTGGTCGCCCTGATCGTGCTGTCGATCCTGCTGCCCATCCTTCAGATCAACACCCTGGCGATGGGGTGAGGAGCGTGAACATGTCCTTTGGTCCCAACACTCGCCGCGCGACGGCTCGCTTCTTGAGGACAATCCGCGCTCAAGCAGCGTCGCACCGCGCGCGACGCGGTAGCGCCTCCAATAGGGCCGGCTTCACGCTGGTCGAACTGATGGTGGTCATCGTCATCATCGGCCTGCTGGCCACGGTGGTAGCGATCAACGTCCTTCCCAGCCAGGACCGCGCCATGATCGGCAAGGCCAGGGCCGACATCTCCACCCTTGAACAGGCCATCGAGACCTACCGCCTCGACAATCTCGACTTCCCCACGGACCTGCAGGCGCTGGTCGCAGCCCCGGTGGGTCTGACCAATCCTGATCGCTACCGTCCGGGCGGCTATGTGCGCCGCCTGCCGGAAGACCCGTGGGGCAATCCTTATGGCTATCGCCGTCCCAGTTCGTACGGGGGTCAGTTTGACGTCTTCTCGCTGGGCGCCGACGGCAAGGAGGGAGGCGAGGGCAATGATGCCGATCTGGGCAACTGGCAGGCTTGATGCTGGCGCTATCTCGTCGCGTGCGGCGCGCCACGGCTTGAGCGCGATGCGGCTCTACACTCAAGCAGCGTCCAACCCTGTCGCGAGCGCAAGCGCCCGCAACAGGGACGGCTTCACCCTTGTGGAGCTGCTGATGGTCGTGGCCATTCTCGGTCTGGCCGCAGGCGCGGTGGTGCTTGCGGTCCCAGACCCGCGCCCGGCCGTGGGCGTCGAAGCCGAGCGGTTCGCCGCTCGCTTGTCCCACGCGCGCGACGAGGCGGTGCTGTCTGACCGCCCGGTCGCGGTCGAAGTCACCCCGACCGGCTACGCCTTCAGCGTCTTCGACGGCCGTGTCTGGTCTCCCCTTTCCGACGGCCCATTCGGCCCCGAAAGCTGGCAGGCAGGAACCGACATTGAACTCACAGGAGGGGGCCGCTTTGTCTTCGACCCAACGGGCGTGGCGGAACCGGTGATGCTGACGCTCAGCCGCGACGGTAAGAGCCGGACCGTGGCGGTGGACGGGGCAGGCGAGGTCATCCTCCAATGATTGGAACCCCTTCCAGACAGGGTTTTACCCTGATCGAATTGCTGGTGGCCCTGGCCGTGTTCGGTCTCGCCGCCATGGCCCTGCTCAATCTGTCGGGCGAGAACACCCGTTCGGCAGCGCGCGTCGAGACCC
>Ga0105054_10004027_pt1 | contig 22248 bp, 18 predicted proteins | sample BON02_FD_78091 | JGI IMG/M metagenome (GOLD analysis project Ga0105054, IMG submission 78091) | Freshwater microbial communities from Lake Bonney liftoff mats and glacier meltwater in Antarctica - BON-02 (megahit assembly) | ecosystem: Environmental > Aquatic > Freshwater > Ice > Glacier...
CGTTCTGGTCGGGCCGGTGGGCAATGGGGGGGGCGGGGGGCTGGTTGATGAGAGGGAGCGCGTGAGGGCCGGGGAGGGGGCCGGGGGGGGGGGGAGGGGGAGGAGGGGAGGGAGGGAGAGAAGGAGGTTGGGTAAGAGAGCCTGACAAAGGCAAACACATGGGACGCGAAGGGAGGGAGGGAGGGAGGGAGGGAGGGAGGGAGGGAGGGAGGAACGTACCGGCATCCTTGGTGGCCTGTCGCTGGGAGTCGTTGAAGTAGGCGGGCACGGTGATGACGGCGTTCTTCACCTCCTTGCCTGTGATAGTAAGAGAAAAAGGAGAAGGAAAAAATGTGAGTAAATAAAACAAATCTAGTCATGAACGACCAGCCGTACCCCTCCTTCCCTCCCTCCCTCCCTCCCTCCCTCCCTCTTCCTCATTGACTTACCAAGGTAAGCCTCAGCAATCTCGCGCATCTTAATCAGCACCATAGAGGAAATCTCCTCGGGGGCAAACGTCTTGGTCTCCCCCTTGAAGGTTACTTGGATCAAGGGCTTGCCGCCGGGGCCCTGGACCACGGTGAAAGGCCAGTGCTTCATGTCGGCTTGCACGACCGGGTCCGAAAACCGACGGCCGATCAAACGCTTGGCGTCAAAGACGGTATTGCTGGCGTTCATGGCGACTTGGTTCTTGGCCGCATCGCCGATGAGGCGCTCGGACTCGGTGAAGGCCACGTAGGAAGGGGTGGTGCGGTTGCCTTGGTCGTTGGCTGTGGTGGTGATGGGGTGGGAGGGAGGGAGGAAGCGAGAGGGGTGAGCGGAAGTAGGGATGAGGGGGGAAGGAACGAATGCTACAGACGAAGGAACAGCACACCTCACGCACAAATTCCCTTGCTTGTGCCTCATGCATGCCCTCCCATCCCTCCCCGGAGTACGTACCAATGATCTCCACTCGATCGTTCTGCCAGACGCCCACGCAGGAGTAGGTGGTGCCCAGGTCAATGCCCACGGACTCGCCATCGACAGCAGACGCCATTGTGGTCTTGTGTGTTGTTGGTGTTGTTGCTGTGTGGTGTGTGTGCGGGGAAGAAGGGGGTGAGCGTCTTGTCGAAACTTCGGTGTGTTTTCTGTGGTTCACAAGACGAGCCGAAATGTCAACGCTGCAAACAACAGCCGCGGCAGACAGCGCCGTCACCACTCGCCCGTGGACTGTGTGGTCGACGGGCAGCGGCGTGGCGGGAGCGTGTCATGCAGGCCAAGGCATCGTAAAATGACGCTGGCCCTCCGCAGCTTCACAACCACTCACGCAGCATTCTCTGCTGGATGAAGAATTGTGTCGTTCTTAAGCTGGGCGTGCGCTCGTTCCTGCACTGGCCCCGCCATGCGAGGATGATGAGGAGGGTAGGGAGCACGTAGCGCGGGGCTGTGGTGGTGGGTGGCCTGACATGTGTGGGTGTGGAGGGAGTATGAAGAAGCTCATGCAGGGTTCTTCGCAGCCGTAGAAGAGTGATGATGACGTTGGCCCGTTGGCCAGACTACAGGAGTATGCTGTACGGTCCACAAAAAGAGGCCACGGCGCAGAAGCACATGCTGCTTTCATTGTCTTGTGCCGTGGGTGCCGTGGGCAGAGAGGTAGACATAGAAAAGCATGCATAGAACCACAAAACTTACGCAGAAAATCGAATAGAAAGCTGTCGCGTCGAACATTCTTTAGCCGCACAATGCACAACGCCACACACGATATTGGATATTGCGCGAACGTCGACGAGCCGAGCTGCCCATTTCTTCATCTTTCATTTTCTTTCTTCTTTTTGTTTACTTTCATCAAAAAGAATCCCTACTGTTGTTGTTCTATTCTACACTATCTAGTTTTCAAAAATTGTGTGTCACTCATGCAGCAGCATAAAGGCCAGTGCTAACCCTCCTCCAAACCGCGCCGACCTGTGGTGAGAAGAGTAGGGCGTAGGGAGAGAGATGTGGTGAGCTTCGAAAGACGTATTGACATATGCCTCTTGCTGCTGAGTGACGCTGTAAATTTGTCATCAACGTATTTGATCAACACGAAAACAGAAAATTTCACACTCGTCCCCTTTCCCTTCATTTCATACCCCACGTACGTACCGAAAAGTCCCAGACATCTGCCGCAACGCCATGGCCCACGATCGGCCTCCCATCCACAAAGCTTGGCTTGGCGAAACTGCTGCTGCCGCACCATCATTAATACGTGGTCCAATCCCGCCGACGTGCCAGAGAGCCGCCGGCCGCACCATCAGCAAGCTCGCTAGCACGCACCCACCACTCGCGCCGGGCAACGGACCAGTCCCTTTTTGGAAAGTTAAAAATGACAAGATTGAGTTGATCGTTCTCCGTCGCGCTTTTTATCCCTCTTTTCCTTTTCTATGCCACTAACTCACCTGGTAGAATTTGCGCACTACCACCGTTCGGCAGACTCGTCGTCGTGATCTCGGTAGCCGTCGTCATTTTAACAAACGCCTTGGTGGCCTCCGCCGCAATAGTTCTACTGCCACTGCTGCTGCAACTGCCACCAGTGCCGCTGCTGCTGCTGCTGCCGCTGCCGTCGCTCCCTGCCCCGCCGTCGTTGTTGTCGTCCTCGTCCTCGTCCTTCTCCTTTTTTCCTGGTGACTCACCCCCTTCCTCATCACCTTTCGCCAACCGCGTCAAGGCCGCTGCCTTTTTGGCCGTGTACTTGGTCCCGTCCGCCATCAGCCAGTCCACCTTCTTCTTGCCCACGTTCATGGAATTGTAAGGGCAGTGCCGACACACATTCCCGCAGCAGTAGCCACGCCGCCTGTCATAGGGTGGTGCGTGCGTGGTGTGGGTGGGCAGGGCAAAATAAGTCCAAAAGCAAGCCATAAAAAGACCCACGAAAATTGTCCCTTCCCCTATCTTTCCTTTCTGAATTATTACGTACGTGTGATACAGACCACTCATGACCATGTAGCCTGTGGCAGGGTCGGTGTAGGTCTCTTGTCCGGCGGCCACCACAGACGCATGGAGCTCCTCGATCTCGGGAGGCAAGAGCGGCTTGACGATGGGGGTCGTTGTGGACGACATGGATGAAGGAAGGAGGCGAGGCGAGGAAGCTGCCTGTGGCGTTTTGTGTGTGTGTGTGTGTGTGTAGTGGAAATGGGATTAGGACGGACTGACTGAGTCGATCTCGGGGGCGATGAGAGAGAAGGCCTCTTGATTTGACAGCGTCGCTTCTAAATACTCCTGATCCAAACAACACAACTCCCACAGGTGGCGCGTCTCCCCCTACACCTTGTCGTCATGCCCACCGTTTCGTAGCCAGAGGCGTGGTCAGTGTGCTTTGCCCGGCGCCATTTGCGCTGCATCATCGTCATCAGCGTCATCGCCCAAAACGACGTACCACCCTACACCGGGCATGCTGAATAGCCTTTGCGCTCTTCTCTAGCTAGGCCCGCCATACCACCACTTCCCAGATGCAGCAGCAGCAGCAGCAGCAGCAGCCCTACCCCCTGGCTGGGTCGCCCCCGCCCGAGGCAGAGCATCTTTTGTCCTTGCTGCATGATGGTGATAGATGCCTAGCCGAGGCCCGCTTGTCCCTCCGCCGGTCCCGCAAGCTTTTGGACATGTTTCGTCAGGAAGGTACGTGCGTGTATTGTGGTTTAGGACGAGGGAGGGAGGGAGGGAGGGGAGGGTGGGGACGGAGGCCTGCGTGGATGGGGACGAGTGCGAGCTTAGAAAGTTGGAAAGAAGCAGATGATGCGGCAGGTGTTGTCCCATGACGGCGTCGCTTACATAACACAATCATCCATGCTTTTGCCATAGATTTAAACGTGTCCCTTCCCCACTCCTTACGGTCCCCTCTCCACCACTTTACCTAAACAGGCCAACGTCTCCTCCACGTCCTCTCCCTCCTCTCCGGGCAAGTCCACTCCCTCACCCGCCTCCTCCACTGGGTCTGGAGTAGCACCAACGCCTTTGCCGCGCGTCTTGAAACCCTCTTGGTGCTGCAAGAAGGGCTTTGCCGCACCATCGCTTCCGTCTGTCAAGAACTAGGCCAGACACAGGTGGATCCTCAGTTGGTTGCAGGAGAGCAGGGGCATACCTTGTTTGATTTCATTGATGACGCCTCCTTGTCTTCGCTTAAAACGCAAGCAGAGGGAGATTTAAAGGAGATGTGGGCCTGGCATGAGAGGGGGGTCAGGGCACAGACAGGGATGGAGGAACGTGTGCTGTACCTACAGCAGGCTCTAAGGACGGCGAGGGAGGAAACGGGGTTGATAGTAGAGGAGGAGGAAGGGAAGGAGGACGGGCAGGAGGAGGGAGAGGAGAGGTTTGACAAGACCTGGTTGTGCAGGGTGATGGAAGGAAATGTGGCAGAACAAGCAGCAATCATCGAGAAAATGAAAGCCGGGCTCCTAGACGCCGCCAGTGCCTACTCCCGTCTCACCCGCACCTCCCACCACCAGCAGCAGCAGCACAACCCATCCTCCCCCCTCCCTCCCTCCAGCCCTCCCCCCCGCTCCTCCGCCACCGAAGAGAGAGAGCTCCTTAGGTTGCTCCAATCCGGGATCGAACGCATGAAAGCCCTACACCTCCAGATGGAACAAGAGGTGCCCTCCCTTCTTCACGTCCTCCGTCAATCCCTCCTTCACCTCTCCAAGGACGACCTTCTGACCATCACCCAAGAAGCCCGCGCCTCCGTGGGAGGGCTGGAGGGAGGACAAGCACGGTTTGCCGTGTCAGGGGAGGAGGTGCAGGGGGCGTTGGGGGAGATGGCGAGCTTGGCTTCGTTTTATTCGAGTTTTTTGAAGGCCTATGCGCGATTGGGGCCTGAGGTGGCGCGCCGTCGGAGAGGGTTAACCGAGATGGAGCGTTTGGTGGAGGAGGTGGAGGAGCGGTTGAGACGGAAGCAGGAGGAAGAGGAGGGGGAGAGGGGGAGGTTTTGGGAGGAGTGTGGGAGGTACTTGCCGCAGTCGTTGTGTCCTTTGATACAGGAGCCGGCGGAGACTTTTGTGGTTGTCCCGCGGGTGAAAGAGCTGCTGGAAATGCTGCCGAAGTTGGGGCTGGGGGAGGAGGGAGGGAGGGAGGAAGGGGTGGAGGGATGGGGGCGATGATGATTAAATGGTTAGAGGAAATAGGAAAGAGAAAGAAGTGGAATGAGGGATTGACATACACATAGGTCGAGAGGAATAGAGGAGTAGTGGAAAAAACAACAACAAAAACACAGCACAGCAGTATGTATGAAGTCAACAATAAAAGAAGCAGGAGCTTGGGAAATGTGCCATCGACAGCAACGGGCAAAAACTCTTTCATTCGGCTTCGGCTCGGAAGCGTTTCTTTCTTTTTTTCATACTTCATCTTTCCTTTCGCTTTCGCGGATTTGACTTCTTCCCCTCTTCACCTACCCCTCCGCCCTCTCGCCTCTCCCTCTGCCATACACCCACCAACATCCCCCCCCTAACCATAACTATGACTCCTACGACAATCATTCAGCAAAATTATCTTCCTTCTTCCCTGCTTACGCCTTCCCCTCCTCCTTCTTCTGCTCCTTCTGCTGCTTCACCGTCTCCTCGAGAATTTGAGCCAGTTCACCCGACTGGAACAAAGAAGTCATGATGTCGCACCCGCCAACAAACTCACCTGCGACGAACAGCTGGGGTACCGTGGGCCACTCCCTGTTTATAGTGATAGGATTTGGGAGAAGGAAGGGAGAGGAAGTGAGAAATGAGATGCGAAGTAACGTTCGTAATGTGCTTGCACAGAAAAGTGGGACGAGACAGCGCGCGCTGTGTGACTGTTACACAAATAGACAAAAACCAAGCCGCACCCCCAACCCCTCCCGCCCTTCGCACAGCACAAACTTACGAGTACTTCTTCACCCCCTCCCTCATCATGGGGTAGTCCAACACATTCACCGAATCAAAGTCCACCCCCGAGGCATGCAGAATCCGGACGGCCTGCGCCGAGAACCCGCACTGCGGCCGGGCAGGCGTGCCCTTCATATACAGCATAATCTGGTGCTTCTTCAGCTGCTCCGCAATCATCTTCATGGCCCCGTCCAGGTCCGCGGGAGGGGCGGCCTTCTGCGGCTTAAAGTCGTCGTGAGAGTCGTCCTTCCCGGAGGGCGGGGCGGAGGCAAAGGCACGGTGGGCGGCGGCCGTAGGGTGAAGGGAGGGGAAGGAGAGGAGCAGGGTGTTAGGTCGGCAGCAGGGGCCGGTGGCCGTGAGGCGTCGTAGGGAGGTGGGGGGCTGTCGGTGGCATGCGATGTATGAGTGAGTCGATGTGATGCATGTGCACGTTGCTGCTGCTGCGCTGCGTCGGATGCCTCCTCCTTCTAGTCTTACCTTGGACGCGACCCCTGTGGCGGCACGCAACAAGCCCCTGGTGGTAATGCTGACGGCTTGCATGGCTGTGGTTCTGTACGAGGAGCAGGGCAATGTGAATGTGAATGGGTTTGGTTTTAGGTGCTTGGGAAAGCGGACGGGGCATGAGAATGGTGGGGCAGCAAGGATTTCGACATTTTGGGGGGTCGGGTGTTACTCCTCCCTTTCTCCCTTTGCTACCCAAAGCACATTCAATGCATGCACTCACGTCTTACAGCAGCTCGTCCATCTCACCATCAATCCCTTTATCCCACCCCTCCGACCCCAAATAGGCAAACCAAACCCACGCACAGCAGCATGAACGCCCCAGCCCTCCGTCGCGCCAGCAGCACCATGGCCAGCCGCATCCGCCCCTGCCTCATCTCCGCTTCTCCCTCCATCTCCACCACGTCGTTCCGTCCTCTTCTTCCTGTCCTTACTATGCTCAGCCACAACTTGTCCACGGCCCGGCCATCGCGCGGCGCCGGACGGAAACGCGGGGGTCCGGCCCCGTCGTGGAATCGATTCCAGCCCGACGGCGACGCCGCTGCCCACCCGCCTCTGCAACACACCCTCCGCAAGTTCTACCTCAAGGTGCACCCCGACCTCTTCACACACTACCCGACGCAAAAGCACGTGAATCAAGAGTCCTTCAGTCGCTTCCAGGCGTTTCTGGACGACGTCCGGGATAAAAACACGGCTCCGCCCCGCGCTGGTTTGCATGCCTACCGCTTCTACCTCAAGACAAAAGACGACGGGCTCTTTCAAGAAGTGGCGCTCGAGCTCAGGACAACGGGAGGGGACTGCCGCAACGTCGTGCAGCGGTCACTGCAAGGATTTTTCACGCAGTGTGGGTTGCCCGAGAAGTTTATTTGGGCGGAGGGGGATTGGAATTATAACATTGAGGTGATGTCGGAAGAGGAGAGGCAAAAGCAGGAGCAGGAAGGGTAAAGAAGCGAAAGTATTCAAAAAATTTGAAAACGATGAGCAGATAAAAGTAAAATAACAAAAGAAATGAATAAGAAAAAGAAGACGCATCATCTCTAATTAATCGGTGGTTGTGCTTTACTTTTTTGTGTTGCTTTATACAATTGCGACTTGCGCTCGGATCGCTCTTTTACTTGTCTGTCTTCAGTCTGTGCATTTCCTCATCTCCTAACTTAATCACTCTCCTTCTTTCATCTTATTACTTATATACTTATGTACTTACTTCCCATCCTCGTACGTCTCAAACCGGTGAATGAGCGGCGACACCTCGTACTCCTTCTTTGGAGGAAAGTTGATCTCCCATGCTTGCGGCTTGGCCCGCGGCGGCGTCGACAAGGAAGACGTGCGAGGCTTTTCCATCTTGATCTTGTGTCTCCTGCGAATCTGAGGAGGGGACTGCAGCTGCTGCTGCTGCTGCTCCTGCTCTTCCTCCTCCTCGTGCTCCGGGTGCTGCTCGTGATGGTGATGGTGGTGGTGATGATGGTAGCGGCGGCCGTGGTGCTGGCCTGCTGCTTCTTGCTGCTCCTCTTCCACCTTGCGATGGTGATGGTAGTGGTGGCGTCGATGGTGGTGATGCACAACCCCTTCGTCGTGCTTTGGCCCCCCCTTCTTCCCCTTCTCCTTCTTCTCCTTCTTGCGTCGCCGCCGCACCCCTTCCTCCCCCCTTCGTTCCACATCCACCAATACCCACCCTTCCTCCAACCCCTCTCCCTTCTCCTCGTCCACCCCCTCCTCCTCCCCCAGCCCTTGCGCCGCACTCATCGCTTCCACTTGCTCTCGCAATTGATTCACTAAGTCCTCATGCCGCTGTGCTAAGGAGGCCAACTCTTCTCTTAACCCCTTTTGTGCCTCCCGCGACGCTTGCAGCTGCTCCTCCCACTCCCCCTCCTGTTCTTGGGCACGACGTAAAGCTTTTTTCAAGAGCTTGATCACCTTCTTGTCGGCGTGGATTCGTTCTGCTTGCCGCACCACCTTTTCTTGGAGGTGCGCCCATTCCTTCTCCTCCTCCCTGCTTTTGCTCTTCCTGCTCGTCGTCCTCTTCTCTCCTGTCAACGGCCTGGTAGTCGTGCTGGTAGTAGCCGTCGTTCCTTTACCCTTACCCTCCCGCGTCTCCTCCCCCGCCTCTCCTGCTGCTCTTAGGTCTGCCACTTCCTCTTTCAATTTCCCCACCTCCCGCAAGGCCAACCCTAACTCCCTTTCCCACTTAGCTCGCTCCCCTACATCCTCCTCTGGGTGCGCCGACTCCTTGAATAACCTCGACAAGTCCGACAGAAACTTGCTCTCCGCCTCTCGTAGCGCTGCTTGAAATTTCTGGAGGCGGTCCTTCAGGGAATGCACTTCTTTGTCGCGGCTCTTGAGCTGAGCTTCCGCCTTAGCAAGGCGAGCTTGCAAGTCGCTGCTGGTGGCCCGCTCTTCGGTTAAGACTTTTTCAAGTTGCTGTAGCTCGTGGTGATGGTGATGGTGATGCTTGTACTGTCCACGCTTGCGGGCGCTTGTGGCGGTGGTAGGGGGAGGGACTGTGTAGGGCGTCGGCATGGGTGAAGCAGAAGAGGGAGTGGAAGGGTGCTTCAGGTTGCGACTGATGTCGTTCACTTCACGCTCCAACAAAAAAAATCGTTCTTCGAGGCGGCCCTTATCCAAGCGGACCGTTTTGAGCTGGGCCTGCAAGCGCTGGACTAAATCCATCGCGTTCTGGAACTGCGGCGGAGAGTCAAGGTGGGAGCGGGGCGGACCGCCTCCATCTAGATGAGAACGGAGCGGGGAGGGCTCCGTCGATGAGGCAAACGACTCCGCGTCCGACAGACCATTGCCGCCCCGGCTTGGAGGAAGCCCGGCATAGTAATCCTGGTGCTGCTGCTGGGCGACGGAGGAGAAGGCCGACGCAGGGGATTGGTAAGACGAGGCCATGCGGCTTTGTGTGCTGTGGGATTTGAATAATGGAGGCGCGGGAACGTGAGATGTTCGGTTTTGTCTAATCCACGGTCTACAGAGTGGTTGCACAAGCCGAGCGCTACCAATGACACAAGCCCAGTGTGCTCAGGGAAATGTTGCCAGCTCCGTTGCACTGCTTAGAGCTTCTCTGTGTGCACGTGATGACGAGGAAAGGGCGCAGAAAAGCCGCTATTTTCTTTGCCGTTGAGAGTTAAGATTGAGAGCAACCTCCCCTAGACCCCAAAAGCGCCTCGATGCACGGCACATACATGCTTTATCTGCGGTAAGGTCACGGCGTCTTCTTGAAGGAGCAGCAGGTGCGAAACAGGCTTTGTCTTCGTGCACAGCGCCGAAGGACGGCGCACTTGCAGCAGGAGTAGCCGGAGGACAGGCTTTGGGCTTTTCCGTATTTGCGTAATATGCGTATTGTGTTCTTGTTTTGATCGTTTGTTTTCTAAAATACCTATTGTCGTATTTGTCCCCTTTTCTCACTTGCACACACCCTCACCAACCCACACCCGAACCCCCACCACAGCAACCAAGCCAACCCCGGCCCCACCATCCCTCCACCCGAAACCATGCGTCTGTCCCTCCTCGCGTCCGCCGTCCTTGTCTCCTCCCTCTTTTCTGCCTCGGCCAAGGTCGTGCAGATCTACCCTGCGTACCCTCACAACGCCCTCGAGCCCTACATCTCCGCGCACTCCCTGGAGCAGCACCTCGCCCTCCACGCCTGGTACGTGCGACGAACCAATGAACTGATCGAAGGCACAGTGCTGGACAAACTTCCTCTCCAGGCCGCCGTCCTTACGGCGCCGTACAAGAGCGAGCTGTACAATATGAGCTCGCAGGCCTACAACCACAGCTTTAAATGGCAAATCCTCGCTCCTCCTAGCATGGGGGTTGGCGCTCCTAGCATGGGGGTTGGCGGTGCCCCGCACGGGAAGTTGGGCCTGGCTATCGACAAGACCTTTGGGTCGCTGCAGGGATTGAAGGAGGCCTTCTTGGCAGAGGTTAGGAAGAGAATGGCGGGAGAGGTAGTGAGATTTCTCTGGTAGATTAACATGTTCAGTCGATATGAAGATAAGGTGTGTCTTTTTCTCTCGTGTCTTGTCTTTTCCCTTCTAATTCTCACCTCCTCCCTTGCCGCCTCTCCACGGGCCCTTTCGAACAGACAAAATATCCATCCATTCACTCAATCGTTGTAATTTTCCCCAACCACACCTCCACCACCATACAGTCTCGCCCTGTCTTCGCCTCGGGCTACGTGTCGCTGGTCGAGCAAGCCTGCGACGGCGAGCTGGTTGTGGTGGCGAACGGTGATGCTGACACCCCGCTCCGTCTCGGCCAGGGCGTGCCGTTAGTGTCCCTGGACCTGTGGGAGCATGCCTACCTGCTTGACGTGGGCATTAATCGCGACAAGCATATTCTTGACGCGTTCAACATTATCCACTGGGACCAGGCCGAAACACTTTATGAGGGAGATTTGAAGATTTTGCTTTCTTGAAGCTCTAGCTAGCAGAGGCACGGCACTTCTCTAAAGCTTTGGAGATAGCAGTGAGTGTACTAGACGAGCGGCAAGGGGAGGTGGCATGTAAACTGTAGGTAATATATGTGTGTCTGTAAACTATATCGTGAGAGACAAGGAGCAGTGGGGCATGTGAGGAGTGCGGCAAATTTTGAAGTCACTTGCTGTAATACTACGAAATAAAAAAATATATATGTGAAGATGCGCTAGATTGTTTTTGGCTAATTGAGAAGGAGAGGAGTAGAATTGGCAAGTAGTTGAAAGGAAAATTGAGAGAAACAATGCACATAAAGAAATCGGTGACCACATATGAATGCTATGGTTTTTCTTTTGTCGTTTTTGTCCTCCTCCTTCTTTTCTTTCCTTCCAAAACAACAGGCAAGCCTCCTCCTCCACCCCTTTAACTTCCCCCCCCTCCCTTACTTGCGGCACGGCAAGCAGGGCACCCCAAACAAATCGCACAAAGTCTCCGTTCTAAAGATCCCCGCCGGATCCTGCTTCATGACCACGGGCCGAATCAAATCCATCTGCGCGCCGTACACCTCCTTGATGTAAGGGATGATCTGCGGCGTCCACTCCTTGTCCCACTTCGCCCAGTGGGGCTTGGGCAGGCTCCCGTCCTTGGAGCGAATCTTGGTCCAGCGGGCCATCACGCGCCCCAGGTACTCCTCCCAGCCAGCTGTGGGGAAGAAGGGGGAAGGGGCGGAAAGAAGGGAGGGAGGGAGATTATCAGTTATTTGTGGTGTGTGTGTATGTTTGTTCTTCTTTATCGACATTGTTTTCTGCTTGTCAAATTCTCCCCCCCCCCCCTCAGCTTTAAAATCAAATCAAATCACGGAAAGCACTGCTGCTACTACTACTAGTACTTACTCGTGCCGTGGGACGAGGTGGGCTCCAACATGGCAAACCGCTCCCCGGGCTTGCCGTAGGCGTGGGACAAGGGGCAGGAGGAGGCGCCCACCCATCGAATGGCGGAGAAGATGTTGAGGGGGATCATGTCCTTCTCGCGCCACATGTTCTCGCTCTCCTCGATCATCACGCGCCAGGCCTCGTAGATGTTTCCAAAGTCGTCGTCCACCTGCAAGGGAGGGAAGGAAGGAAGGAGACTGAGTCAGTAAGTGGAGGACGAGCAGAGCGAAAGAAAGAAGCTAAACACACATAATGCAAAGCAACACACTGGTCATTCTCTCGCTAGCAGACCACTCAACAGTCACTCCCCAGCTTCCCTCCTCCCCTCCCTCCCTCCCTCCCCCCAACCCATCCATACCTTGAAGGCGAACTCAAAGTCCAAGCCGGAGGTGATGCCGTCGATATAGCGCAGGAAGTGGGTGGACCCGGCGTTGGACGTGTTGTACGTCACCTGGGTCCGGTACGAGAACGAGGGCGGGTTCATGAACAGCACCTGCAGGGAAGAAACGGAGCAGAGGGAGGGAGGAAGGGAGGGAGGGTGAGAAGGACTAGGAGGAAGGAGAATTAAGCTTCAGAAAATCAAGAGCGAAAAGGGAAGGAGGAAGGGAGGGGGGGATGGAGGGGATGCAGAGCAATACGTACGTACCTGGTTGTTGACGACCTGCCCCATGAAGGGGGAGTAGTTGGCCCACTTGGTGTTGAGGCGCCAGTCGCCCATGAAGGAGCGGTGCACGCGGGAGCCCGGCACGTTCATCATCCAATCCTCCTGTAAAACGAGTGAGTGAACGAGAAGGAGAGGAAGGAAAGTGAGTGAAAAGTGGGAGTGACTAGAGAAAAGAAAGATCCCCCTCCCCCCTCTCCTACCAAGAAGAAGTAATTGTACGCACCACACAAAAAGACCCTCCCTCCCTCCCTCCCTCCCTCCCCCCCTCTCTCCATTCCCCCAAAAACGTACCGGCACAAACAAGTCCTTGTCATAAAAGGGCTCGTGCTGGGTACCCCAGATGGGCAAGCCCGTGCGCACGGGGCAGACAGGCGTCCCGGGCAGCGTGTCCACGGCATGCGTCCAGACCCCGTCGTTCTTGTGGTACTCGTCCACCTTGTGCACGTCCAGCTTGGCGGAGTGCAGCAGGGCGCTGTTGTAAGGGGAGTAGTTGATGGCGCCGCCGGCGTGGCCCTCGATAAAGGTCTTGAGGGGGTTGTAGTGCTCGGTGATGGGCACGCCACGGGGGGGGAACAAGTCCTGGTATTGCATCTTGGTCTGGGTCACCTTGGTGGCGCTCGTGTCCGGGTTGAACCGCACAGTCACGTCCAAGACAATCCCGCACATCCCCAGGCAGGCGGCCATCACCTTTGAAGAAGGACGGAGGGAGGGAGGGAGGGGTTGGTAAGAATCAAAATGAGCACAACAAACCCCAACCCTCCCTCCCTCCCTCCCTCCCTCCCTACCTTCAAGTCGGGGTGGGACCGGTCAAAGTACTTGATCTCTCCGTTCCCGTCGATGATGGTCATGGCGATGATGTAGTCAGGGGTGGGGGGCAGGAAGCCGGAGCCGTGAGAGGCCGTCTGGCAGGCGCCTACGAAGGTGATGGGCTGGACCAATGTGTTCTGCGAAGAAGGACGGAGGGAGGGAAGGGAGGGAGGGAGGGAGAGAGGAGTTAGTGAGCTGGGCACTGTCATATCAAATAGGACAAAAATGAGAAAGAATAGAGCACGTGAGTGCGTGCAATCAATGTCCTTAGCTCGTCTCGGAGGGAGGTAGGGAGGGACAGAGGGGAGGCCTAGAAAGAGGAAGAAAGGGAGGGAGGGAGGGGCACGCACCTGGTACAAGTAGGAGAAGCGCCCGACCCCACGTGCAGGGCTGTCCGCCCAATCCGCCAGCTCGCTCTGCAGCACGCCGGCCTGGACGGTGACGATGCTGTAGTCGTTGGGGCTCTGCGTGATAAGCTTGAAATTGTCCAAGAAGACCACATCCGTGTTGTCGTCGGGCAGCAAGTTCGACCAGGAGTGCACCACCCCCATGGGGCGGAGCTTGGCTCCCTCGGCACGCTTCTGGCGGACCAGCGCCGCCACCTCGTCGTAGGTCTTGGGGTGGTGCTTGCGCAGGCCGAACGCCTTGTTATTGTCGGCCCAATTGGTCAGGGTCGGGTCATTGGGGTCCTTGCCAAACACCAGCTTGGAATCGTCCACCAAAATCAACTTCTCACGGGCCGCATCCTCCACTTTCAGGAAGGTGCCCACGGACGCTTCTTGTTCCTTGGCAGAAAGCGGGGTGACATCTCCGCTGGTCGCGTCCACGCCCACTTGCACAGGGGCCTCTCCGCCAAACGCCTCGTTCACTACTGACCTCAGATTGAAGCCCGACGCGCTCGCTAGAAAGGTGGCCAGCACCAGCCCTTGCCGAAAGACCCGCATGGCTGTTTGTGGGGAGTGTTGGGGGGCGGGGGGTTGAGAGCACTTGTTTTCAATGTCGTTGGGTGGGGAGGCATACATTACGACGGCCGGCGTCGTCGCGAGACTGCAAGCATCCGATTTGAGAACACTGCCTGGCCCATGTGTTAAAACGGTTGCTCGTTTGAGAAGGAAATAAGGCAGGCAAGTGTGTTGTGTGGCAGCGGCTTGCTCGAGCAGGCACCAAGCAAAGGCATGCAAAGGGGACAGGAATAACTAAGAAAGGACAGAGAACAAAAAAAAGACACCACGTGCAAGCGATCCGTCTTTCGCTCTGTCTGCCTGAGGTGTTCTTTGTCAACGGCAAGTGTTTGAATCTTCGCGCATTTTTGCCTTGGGTTATAATTTTCGGTCCCCAGTGGGGCCTATATTTTTTTGCCAGACCACGACATCATTAGATAGCCAAGCATCTACAGTCTACATTTGGAGCATAGGACACTGGACTCGGAGCCTTGTCCGGGAACGAACCAATGGCGGGCGGCAAGACAGAGCAGCCCTTCCCTCCCAAACCCCGCCAGAACAAACGACTTACCTGCACCATCCCCAGGCACAACCAGCCAAGCCACAATCAGCCAAAGAAATCTGTAGAGAAATATGTGGGGAAGAGGTGTGTCAAGTCGTGAGGCAAACGGGCAAGGAACCAGGGAGAACGGGATGTGGCAGTGCTGCCCCACATCGACGGGTGGACAAACACCCCCCCTCTCACTCACTCTCGCCTCTCTCCTCGGACATCACAAAGCCCTTGGGACACTGAATGCTTTGGCCATCCCTTGGACTCCACACCCCTCCCACCCCCGCCATTCTCTGCTTGTACACCCTATGCATGCCTGGACGAAGCGAGAGCGTCGATGGAACGCGTGCTCGCAACACTCTGAAGCCCCGCCACCTTCGCTTTGGCCTCACTTCTCGTCTTCTCAACTCCCGGGCCTCATCTCCCCACCAACTCGTTCGTTCGATTCAATCCTCCCTCATTTCCTCCTCCCCCTCCCTTGTCCCACCCCTAGGCCTTCGGGCCTATGTTGTAGGCCTGCGCGCGCTGTACCTAACACATCAAGTGAGAGGATTAAGACCGTCTTCTCGAAAAAGGTAAGGCTTTTGGCAAGAGAGAAAGCGGCTCCCTCCTCTCAAATCTCCGCCTCGCTGGATGGAATGGCTTGGGAGGGGTCGTGCGTTGCGGGGGACGGGTGTAAGACCAGTAACGAGGCGTCCGGGATGATGAAGCACAATGTGGTTGTCGGTGCGTGGGCGAAAGCGCGGTGGAGCAGTGTCTGGCGGCTTGTGGAGACGAGGGAAAGGGCTGGCGGGCATGAGATTTCGGCTCTCCTCCTCGGTCCATGCGTGCCTGGCGCCGACACCCACGTGCGCGCGCCCTCTTGGCTAGCATAAATGAGTGTGTTGTGTCTCCTCAAGCAGGATGTCATTGTCGTTGTTCTCAGCATTCACTTATCCCTCAAACCCACATACTCACCACAGCGAAAAAGGAGCACCAGTAGCAGCAGAGCACCCCCCTTCCGTCTCCCCTCCATATGAGGACCCCCGTCTCTTCTCATCCGCACCACCAACACTCTTGACATCGTCTTATCATCGTCGTTGTCGTTCTCTTCTTTGTCGTAATACAAGAGCAGTTGCCGCCGCAGCAGTAGCAGCAGCATCGCCAGCACCAGCCGTAAGATGTTACTGGTCTTGGGTTGTGGCCGGTCTTCCTAGAGCCGGCGCCATCTCGCGGAACGCTAGCAGAAAAAGGAAAGGACAGTACAAGAAGCAGCAGCAGCAACAGCAGCAAGAGCAGCAGAGGACACGCACAAATAGAGAGATCTCTCCTTCCATATTCAAGAAGAGAGAGAGTCGGATAGAACAAGCAAGCAAGCAAGGAGCACGCATCATCATGTCGATGAGCAACAGCAAAAGCGCCACCATACCGCAGCCGTCGTCGTCACCACCCTCCTCCTCACCGGTGCAAGGCCAGCAGCAGCAGCAACAACAACAACAAACCCCCTCGGCCCCCCAATCAGCCCAAGTGCCGGCCGCCACCGGAGGAGGAGGAGGAGGAGCAGGAGCGATGAATGGCGTGGCCAGCACCACCATGAGCAGCAGCAACAGCACGGCCTCCCTCCTCTCTACGACCCCTCCCACGGGTCCACCACTCACACCCCTCACACCCGGTGGCGGCGGCGGCGGCGGAGGAGGAGGAGGGTTGAGTCACTTGTCTTCCACAGGCACGCTGGGCGTCACGATGGCAGGAGAAGGGTCCTTGTCGGCCTCAGGGGAGGGGAGGGATCCGGGGGAGGAGTTGCGGAAGCAGATTATTGAGTACTCGCCTCAGAAGCGGTATGTGAAGTTCAATGAGGTGCTGGGGAAGGGGGCGTACAAGATGGTGTATCGGGCCTATGACACCAAGGAGGGGCTGCTGGTCGCGTGGAATACCATTAGTCTGGCGGGGCTGCCGAAGCAGGAGAAGATCCGGATTATGCACGAGGTACGGCTGTTGGAGCAGCTGGACCACGGGAACATCATCTCTTTCTTTGGGTCCTGGGTGAATCGAGAGAGGGAGGAGGTGGTGTTTATCACTGAAATTCTTTCTTCGGGCTCCTTGAAGGACTTTATTAAGAAGGTCCAAGTCATCCGCTGGAAGATCATCAAGCGCTGGTGCCGTCAAATCCTCCGCGGCCTCCTCTACCTCCACTCCCATGTGCCCCCCATCATCCACCGCGACCTCAAGTGCGACAACATCTTCATCAACGGCTCTTCGGGCGATCTACGCATCGGGGATCTCGGCCTTTCTACCTACATTACCGGCCGCACGGCTCCTTTGTCTGTCCTGGGCACCCCTGAATTCATGGCGCCCGAGCTGTATGATGAGAAGTACGACGAGAAGGTGGATGTGTACGCCTTTGGGATGTGCGTGCTGGAGATGGTGACGAAGGAGACCCCCTACTCGGAGTGTGCGAATGCCGCGCAGATTTATAAGAAGGTCATTGGTCAGGTGCCGCCCCAGGTCTTGTTTCGTGTACGGAACCTGAGGGCACGTGATTTTATTAGGGGGTGCTTGGCTTCTGATCCATCGCAAAGGCCCACGGTGGAGGGATTGTTGGAGAGCACGTTTTTGAAGCAGCAGGAGGAGGACGATGAGGAGGTGTTGGTGGACTCGGCGTCGGGCTCGCTCTCGGCTTCTGGGTCCTCCCTCGCGCCCTCGTACCAGAACCAGGGGGGGATGATGCGGGCTAAATCGCTCTTGCTGCAGCAACAACAACAGCAACAGCAACAACAGCAGCAACAACAGCAGCAGCAACCGCAGCAGCAGCAGCATCACCAGGGCGAGCTGGACGTGAGTGGGCTGGGCAGCAGTACCAGCAGCCAGCGCAACGGCCAGCAGCAGCAGCAGCAGCAGCAACATCCGCATCCCGACACTAGCAGCAGCAGCAACAACAGCACACGCAGCGCTGCGCCTCGGGCGGTGGGTTCCCCGGTTGGGGCGGGCAAGACGGGAGGAGACACGAGTGTGTCCAACTCGCCCATGGGAGGAGGAGGAGGAGGAGGAGGGAAGGGAGGTCGGTTGGGTGGGCGGCACGGGCCAGGAGAGACCTTGCGGCGGGTGAGTCAGGAAGGGAAGCCGCTGGCGGCAGGTGGGGCACCCCCACCGCATTCGGCGCAGCACATGGAGCAGCAGCAGCAGCAGCAGCAGCAACAGAAGAAGGCGGCGGCGTTGGCCAAGCCAGGCGCGGAAGCCGTGCCCTCCTCGTCCTCCTCCGATTCCGGTGGCTCTTGCTGCAGCGACGGCGATCCTGCCGAGCTACGCCACGATCAATTCCTCCCCCACCACCATCATCACCACCATCACCACCACGGGCAGGGCCACCACGCCGAGGGAGGAGGAGGAGGAGGCGGAGGGCATGGTCACTTTTCTCACCTCCCTGAACGCACCCTCTCCTCTCACTCTCTCGCCACCTCGGCCACCTCGGACGGCTCCTCCTCCCTCCACCACTACTACGACATCCCCCCCACCCCTGCCTTGTCTCACAGCGGCTCGGAAGGCACTTTAGAGAGCTACAACACCTCCTCGCCCGTCCTCGAAGGCCACTTTGGCAGTTCCGTCCTCTTGGAAGGGCCTGCCTTCCTCCCTCCCCCGCCCAGCGCCCTGCTCGAGGCGGCACAGCACCAGCATGCCCAGCACGGAGGAGGAGGGCATCAGCAGCACCAGCAGCAACACCAACAGCAGCAGCATCTCCACTTGCGGGACAAGGACGGCAAGCCCCTGGCGCGTGCCTCTTCCTTCACCCACCACGGCCACGGCGCGGAACGACCGCCGCGCCACGCCCCTTCCCCCATGAGTCAAACTACGGGGGGCGGACTCCGCGGCAGCCACTCCTCCCACCACCACCAAGACCACGAGAGCTGGGCCTTGCTCCACGTCAGCGACGGCAACGAGACACCAGGCTCTTCTTCATCCTCTTCCTCGGCCCGCGGTGGCTTGGGCGGCAGCAGCAACCTCGCGCGTCGAGGCAGCGCGGCGAGTAGTGGAGCCTCAGGAGCAGCAGGGAGCAAAAGCGGCACGCCCACCTCTACCTCCTCCTCGTCCTCCACGGAATTCACCAACCACCCGCCCCACCACCCCCATCACCACCTGCACAACCTCAAGATCAGCGGCTCGCAACAGCAGCAGCAGCAGGGGCAGCAGTCTTCTGCCCCTTCCACCCCCACAGCCGTCCCCACGGTGCAAGTCCGCATCGGGGGCGACGCCGGCGCGGGTGGCTTTGCGCGGGACGTGTTGTGCCTGGTGATACGCGCCAAGATGAAGGGCAAGCTAAGGGACATCGAGTTCGACTTCCACCTCACCGACGACGACGCCACCCAGGTCGCCCAAGAAATGGTGCAAGAGCTCTCCCTCCCTCCCTCGGACCTGGGCCCCGTGGCTAGCACCATCCGTCGCTTGGCGGACGAGTCGCGGCGGGCGCGGGACCAGCAACAGCACCAGCAACAGCAGCAGCAGCAGCAGCAGCAGCAGCAGCAGCAGCAGCAGCAGCAGCAGCAGCAGCAGCAGCAGCAGCAGCAGCAGCAGCAGCAGCAGCAGCAGCAGCAGCAGCAAGGGCTCAAGTTCCAGATGCCTCCGCATATGGGGGATCTGCAACGGTCGACGTCCATGGAGGGGCCGCCGGGGGGAGGAGGGGGGGGAGGGAGGGGTGGAGGAAGTGGAGGGTTGCAGCAGCAATACCAGCAGCAACAGCACATGCAACAACAACAGCAGCAGCAGCAGCAGCAGCAGGGGTTGGGACGGCCAGTGATGTCCCGGTCCTTGTCCACCAACAACATGGCCCACCTAGCAGCAATGCAGGCGAGCGGGCACTTCCAGCCCGACTTCTCCTTCGACCACCTCCACCACCACCAGCAGCAGCACCACCAGACCGGCCAGCCCCCCCACGTCCGCACGCACTCGGCCGACGCCCTCATCCAGCAGCAGCTGCAGCAGCAGCAACAAAGAGGCCTCCAGCAGCATCACCGCAACCGCAGCGACCTGAGCAGCGACGGGGGCTGGAGTGGCGGGGAGGGAGGGGGAGGGCAGCCGTTGACCGGCTTGCCCCCACACTTGCAGCACTACCACCACCACTCCGACGACGACCTCAGTCGTGCCAGCCCCGCGGCCTCGTTAGGGGACGACGGGGACTTCCCTCCCTACCTCCACTCCTCCTCCCTCCCCCACCACGGCCACGGGCCTGGCCCTGCCCATCCCCACCTGCACTCGCACCTGCTCATGAGCTCCGACGACGACGACTCGGCGGGCGAGCGGGAGGACGGGAAGGAGGACGTGGAGGAGGGCGATGGGGAGATTACGCGGCTGCGGACGGACTACGAGAAGGGGCTGCAGCGGTCCCAGAAGGCCTTTTCGATCCGGCTGGAGAACTTGAAGAAGTCGCGCTTGGAGAAGGAGGAGAGCCACAAAAAGCAGCTGGAGAAGCATTTGCGGGACATGGCGGACTTCGAGCGGAAGGTGCGGACGGCGGAGAGGGAGCAGATCATGCGCTTGAAGGAGCTGGAGGAGCAGTGGCGGGCCGTCAAGACCGAGCACAGGGAACGAAGGCGCCTGGCCAAGCTGGGGGCAGAGGGGGGAGGAAGCGAGGGAGGGGAGTTGAGTGCCTCCACCAGCAACACCGCGGCCACTGCCAGCACAGCGTCGGCGGCCGCGGGAATAGGGAGGCCGTCGTCGCCCTTCCTGCACACGTCCAGTTCCGGACCGGACAGATAGCAGCGGCTACTCAGCGTGGAGAGAAGGGAGGGAGGGAGGGGAGAAGGAGGGAGCGTGTGCAGTAGGAGGAGAGGAGTGAACGAGAGGGAGGAGGGATGTGTGGTCATGTAATGCTTTGAGGGGAATAGACAATAGAAAGGCGGGCGATTTTGGGAGGGCCCGAGCCCCGCCTTGTGTGTATAAAGAACGTCAAAAACTTCCCCTCCCGCCGACCATTCAAACCTCCCTGAATTATTTCCCCTAATTACCTCCTCTCCGTCGGCCCCTTGCCCCTGATTGTTGTGTATGTGTGATCGGCACGAATGAGCGTGTCTGTGGTCTGTCGATCGATGGCTTTTGGGAAGGGCTGAGATGCAGCAAAGATGAAAACACACGCAATCACAAAGGAAGAAAGATAGAAATGACCCTGACTTTGACTAAGAAAATAAGTAATACAATGGTGCTTTGATTCTTTCTTTGGTTCTCCTCGTTCGGAAGGAACCTCATCGAAACCTTTTCTTTTGCCTCGGCACACACTCCCTCCCTCCTGTCTTTGTTTATTGAATATCAAAGCGCCGCACCACGCCGTCCGCCCCGCCCGTAAACAAAGGCCATGCCCCTCCCTCCTCCTCCCCACCGGCCCTCCGTCCAAAGCACAAGGTCAATGCCTTCCCCTCATGCGCCGTCAGCGAGTGCAGCGGCTTGGTCGCCCTCAAGTCCCACACGCGCAAAAGCCCGTCATGAGTAAGCGCTGCCAACACGTTCTCTCGCCGCGGATGCCAGGCCACGCCCGAAATCCAGGATCCACACCCAGCCAGCACGCGCTTCCCCGGCGCTGCGGGCGTCGCTCCTACCCCTTCCTCTGTTGAAGAGGAACGCAAATCCCACACTCGCAGGCGTCCGTCTGGATGGCCCGCCGCTAGGAGGCTGCCCGCCGAGACAGCAAAGGAGGTGACGACCTTGCTGCCGTTAAGGGTTTGTATACAATCTTGCCGCTCCAGGTCCCAGGCCTTGATGGAGTGGTCCCAGGAGGAGGTGAAGACGCGGGAGGCATCGGCCGGGTGCCACTCCACGCCGCTCACACACTGGCTGTGGGCCTTCAAAACAGACACGGGGGTGTGGGTGCTGGCGCCTGCTGGTGCTGCTGCTGAGCCATTCTCCTCCCCATCCTTCCCGCCGTCCATCTTGCGCTTTTTCCTTTTTTGGGTAGCGGTCGAAGAGGCAGGGGTGGAGGGTGTCTCGCCCTTTTGGTCCAGTTTCCAGAAGCAGAGCATCCCGCTCCAATCCCCACTCAGCACCTGCTGCTTTCCCCGCACCGCCACACACTCCACGCTGTTCTCGTGGCCCACCAATATGCTCACAGGCCGCATCACTACCGCTGCTACTGCCGCGCCTCCCGTGGCCTTCTTCTTGCCTTTGCTGGTCTCCGCCGCCGCTGTTGATACCCGCCAGGTCTTGACCAGCTTGTCCTTGCCCGCCGTCACCACCATGCTGCTTGCCCCCTCTTCCTCCTCGTCCTCTGCTTGGAAGGCTGCAACCGCCTTGATCGGCCCACTGTGTGCTTGAGAGCACTCTCCCACACTCTGACTGCAATCCTGCGCGGGGTAACACCTCAAGCTCCCGTCATACCCCCCCGCCACCACCCCTCCCTCCCTCCCTCCCTGGCACGCCACGAGGCTCCCCACCCAGGCGTCCTCGGGCTTGCTGCGAGGGCCCTCCACCGGCGCCTGCAGCGTTCGGTAGTACTCCACGTTCACCGTCACCTCCGTCGACAGCCCCGTGGCCCGCAGGAACTTGTCCAGGGAGCAGCGCAAGAGCTGGTTCTCAATCACAAAGTCATACCCGCCCGCGTTCGTTTTGTTGCCCTCCTCCCCCTCCTCCTCCGCTGCGGCTCC
>Ga0105054_10004040_pt1 | contig 22197 bp, 15 predicted proteins | sample BON02_FD_78091 | JGI IMG/M metagenome (GOLD analysis project Ga0105054, IMG submission 78091) | Freshwater microbial communities from Lake Bonney liftoff mats and glacier meltwater in Antarctica - BON-02 (megahit assembly) | ecosystem: Environmental > Aquatic > Freshwater > Ice > Glacier...
ACCAGCGGTAGCGGATTTCGCGGGTTAATTCCTGCAGAGAACGGCCCTTTTTTTCTTCAGATTCAATTGGCCTGTCGAAACATAACAAAGGCAATTGGTGGGAAGCCGCAAATTGTCGTACAAAAGCTTCGTCCCTATCCGACTCCTCCTCACGCAAATGATAATTCACATGAGCCAACTGTTGTTTGTAGCCCAACTTCAATAACGCATATGCCAAAACCACCGAATCTATCCCCCCACTGATGCCCACCAACAAACGACTCCCTGGTCCTACACCCATTTGGGAGAGCTGCACTTGGAGCTGTTGCTCCAAGGAATCAAGAGGCATCATAGAGGGTTAGCCGGTTTTTAGGATAACTAATGCGCGCCTTATAAAGCTGAAGAATATCTCCCCCCAGAACACCGTGTAATTCGCCTAAGCCCAGTTGGCGGTACGACTCCCGGATATGACTTAAATCAAGCACAGCAACGGTCAAATGGCGGAGTTGTAGTTTCCCTAACTTAAGCTGCGGTAAGACGGCCAAAGCACTTTCCATAGTAGTAGTGCCTAACCCTGCTGAAGCTTGTTCTTGTTTTTCGAAGTCCAGCCCAGGTAAAATAGCCCGAAGCCAATCGGTGTCGAGTGCGGTTTTGCTGGCCCCGGTATCCACGACCAAACACAACTTCTCTTTACCGATTTTGGCTTCGAGGAGCAAATGACACCCGTCGGCTTCGAGTTCGATGTATTTGAGTTTAATTTTGTACTTCATCTAAAAAAAGAAAGACGATGCGCTTGCATCGTCTTCCAAAATAAGGTTTTGAAAATTAATTCGCTTGCATCTTGTCGAGTACGTCCATTACCTCTTTAACAGCAACAGCGCTTTGGTTTACCAACTTCATTTCTTCAGCGTTCAACTTCAGCTCAATAATTTGTTCGATACCGTTTTTGCCCAGCTTTACAGGTACGCCCATGCAAACGTTTTTAAGACCATATTCTCCGTTGAGCATAGCACACACTGGGAAAATACGTTTTTGGTCACGCACAATGGCTTCAACCATCTGTGCAGCGGCAGCGCCAGGTGCATACCAAGCAGAAGTGCCGAGCAAGTTAACAAGCTCCCCTCCTCCTTTTTTGGTGCGGTCGATGATAGCGTTCAATTTATCTTCTGAGATCAATTCGGTGACCGGTATACCACCCACGGTAGTATACCGTGGCAAAGGCACCATCGTGTCGCCGTGGCCACCCATAAGCACCGCTTGAATATCCTTGGGAGAACAATCCAATGCTTCGGCTAAAAATGCACGGTAACGGGCAGTATCGAGCACACCAGCCATACCAAACACACGACTTGAGTCGATTTTAGCAGCGAGATACGCACAATAGGTCATTACATCTAGTGGGTTAGACACGATGATAATAATGGCGTTGGGCGAGTATTTCAATACGTTTTCGGTTACACTTTTAACGATACCGGCATTGGTTTGAATCAAATCATCACGGGTCATACCGGGTTTACGGGGTAAACCGGAGGTAATTACAACCACTTCTGAACCCGCCGTCTTACTATAATCATTGGTTGAACCTGTTATCCGGGTATCGTACATATTCACCGGCGCGGTTTGCCAGATGTCTAGCGCTTTTCCTTCAGCAAAGTTTTCCTTGATATCAACAAGTACCACTTCATTGGCTAATTCCTTATGGGCGATAACATCGGCACAGGTTGCCCCTACGTTGCCTGCTCCTACGACGGTAATTTTCATGATAAATTGAGTTTTTATGACATTGCAAAAATACAGTATCGGCTTTACTTTCATAACTTTATGGATGGTTATCCTTAACTAAAGCACACTTTAAAATCACAAATCACTTGGAATGCGTCAAACAAAACACTTTTTCGTCTTTTTGCTCGCTTTAGGAGCCTTCGCTCCAACATTTAGTCAAGCACAAGTAACTGCCAATTGGTGTGGTACATCAGCACCAACAGCCGCTAATCTCCGTTTTCTGGAGCAACTCCATGAGAACGGATATAAAGAAGCCCGTATCGAAAATGAAACGGTTTTTATCCCAATCAAAATTCACATCGTTCGCAACAATCAAGGCAATGCCGGCTTCCAAATTTCGGATGCGCTACGCAATATTTGCGAACTCAACGATTGGTATAAGGCCCATGGTATTCAGTTTTTTGTTCGGGGAGATGTAAATTTCATCGACAACACCGCATGGTTTAGCAATTTTCAGTCTGGCGACAACGATGTGATTAACCCCATCCACAACGTCGCCAATTGTGTGAATGTATATTACGTAAGCCTCTCTACTATCGGCCTATGTGGTTTCGCCAATTTCCCTGGCACAGGTTCCCCTGCGACCACCTCCCGACAAGGGGCGATTTATTTATCGCCAGCATGTAGCGGTATTGGAAATTCCACTTTTGCTCACGAAATGGGCCATTTCTTGAATTTACCTCATCCATTTCAGGGAAATTCCGATTTACCAGCAGGTCCGCTGGCCGAGCGCGTTACGCGAAATGCCAATGAGGTGTTTCCGCGCCTCTCCTCTAATTGTATCAGTGCCGGCGACCGCTTTTGCGACACACCATCCGACTATATCGCTACCCGCTGGAACTGCCCACGTACACATACCCAAGTAGACATCAACGGAGACATTTACCAACCCGACGAAACCCTGATTATGGGCTATGCGAACGACAACTGTCATGAACGTTTCAGTGCCGAACAATCGGCGGCAATGCGTGCCACAGTTACCATTGTGAATGGAGTTTCGGGGCCGCGCCGTTATTTGATGGTGCCACCAATGGGTTCTTACGATACCATTACCAGCAAACCAACACCCCTTGAGCCCGCACTCAATGCCACGGGTATCCCGAACAACTGGGCCTACTTTAAGTGGAATGCGGTTCCTGGCGCAAGCATGTACCTATTGCGTTTGCGCTTCAATTTTAGCACTTTGGAAGAAATTTTGGTGAGCGACACAGGTTATCTCTATACGGGTGCCAAATTAAATGGTGGCGTACAGTACCGCTGGTCGGTGGCGGCTATTAACCATAAGGTTACCTGTATCAACTGGACAACCGATCGCAATTTCACCACCGTAGCGAATGGTGTGGGCATCGAACAATTGGAGGGGCTCCGTTTCAAAGCTTATCCTACCCCATTAACCCGAGGGGAAGCGGTACGTCTCCAATTTCCGTCCAACAGTTCAGGAGAATTTCAACTACAGCTCTGGGATTTAAATGGCCGTTTGTTGCAATCAACAAAAGTATTTATTGAAGACCAGGTGCCAATCGAATGGCCATTGGACATTAATACACCTGGTGTTTATTTACTTTCTGCTGGGCGTTTTGGCTATCAACACTTTGAAAAAATAGTCATTAGCAACTAAAAATCAGGATTTGAGGGGATTCGGCAAGGTGTTCCTTTCGGCACTTCTTGATAATATCTCCCACAACACATGGATTTTAATCTTCTGTCAAATTCAAAATTTGCTTCAAAAGCAGTAATTTTATTTTTTCTTAGAACCCACGTGGTTCTGATTTTGTTGCTTACACGTCCTATTAAACACTTCTATGAATAAATTTTTTTTACTTCTGTCCTTTCTGCTGCTGCATCTGGGTGTGCAAGCACAGCAAAGCAATGGTGCTTGTGGCACTGAGGCGCCAACCGAAGCCAATCTGGCTTTTTTAGAACAGTTGCATCAAAATGGATATATGGATGCCCGCGTGGTGAATGAAACCATTTTCATACCCATGAAAATCCACATCATTCGTAACAGCCAAGGCGTAAGTAGCTTTCAGTTCTCTGATGCGCTTCGCAATATATGTGAGTTAAATGATTGGTATCGTCCCTACGGACTCCAGTTTTTCCTTCGTGGCGCTGTGAACTATATCGACAACACAACTTGGTCGAGCGGCTTTCAGCGGGGTGACGAAAACACGATTAACCCTATCCACAATGTTGCCAACGTGGTGAATGTTTATTACGTAAACATGACTTCGATTGGCTTGTGCGGGTTTGGCAATTTCCCTGGCACAGGCTCTCCAAGCTCCACCACGCGTCAAGGCGCAGTATATTTAAGCCCAGGTTGCAGTGGCGTGGGTAATACCACTTTCCCCCACGAATTGGGTCACCATTTGAATTTGCCACATCCTTTCCAAGGTACCTCCGGCGTTCCAGCCAGCCCAACCGCAGAACGGGTAACTAGGAACAATAGTGAGATTTTGCCACGGGCATCAGCAAACTGTGTTTCGGCAGGCGACCGCTTTTGTGACACCCCTGCCGACTATATCAGCGATCGTTGGAACTGCCCGCGTTCACACACCCAAGTCGATTTGAACGGCGACATCTTTAACCCAAACGCCACACTCATTATGTGCTATGCTAATGACAATTGTGTCGACAAATTCACAGCACAACAAGCTGCCGCCATGCGAGCAACGGTCACCATCGTCAATGGTGTTTCTGGTCCACGTCGCTATTGGTTGGTTCCACCAATGGATCCTTACGATACCATTACCAGTCAGCCAAGTCCAATGGAGCCTGCCGCTGGTGCCACAGGTATTCCGAACAACTGGGCCTTCTTCAAGTGGCGCTCGGTTCCAGGCGCAACAATGTATATCCTTCGCTTACGCTTTAATTTCACCACGCTCGAAGAGATACTCGTTACCGACACCTCTCACTTATATACCGGCACCAAATTGAACGGCGGCGCCAACTACCGTTGGTCGGTTACGGCTTTGAACCACAAAGTAACCTGTATCAATTGGACGGCAGATCGCACTTTCACAACTGTTGCGAATGGGGTAAGTGTTGAAGCCCTCGAAAAACTGAAATTTAAAGTTTATCCAACGGTATTGAACAGCGGAGATCAACTCAACTTCGAATTTCAAGAGGATTTAAATGGCGAAATCGACATTCAGATTCAAGACTTAAGCGGCCGTATTTTACAGCAGCAAAAAGCCAATTTGCAAAACGGTGGATTGTTCAACATGGCCGTAGAAGCACGAGCCGGTGGAATATATTTTGTCCGGGTTAGTCAAAATGGCTTGAGTCAATTTGAGAAAATTGTCTTAAATCGTTAAGATCAACCAGATCGAAAAAAAGCTGATACGTTCTTCTTGTCCGCTTTTTTTTGTTTTTAGCGCCTTCAAAAGAAGCTGCTTATTCCGTAACTTACCCTTTAGCGTGCTATCGGAAATTAGCTTAATACGCCCATTACGTTTAATTTTTTTGCTGAAATACTGTTAACCCGCCCACCATACGTTTATTATATATGAAATACCTCAGCCTCGCAATTACCCTGTTGGCGCTCTCGTTTCAAAGCAACGCACAGCAAGAAGGCGGTCAGTCATGTGGCACCCAAGAAGTACCCGAGCAAATTCTGCACTATCTCGAAAGTTTAGACTACACCATCGAGCGCACCGAAAACACCATTAATATACCGGTAACGGTTCACATTGTTCGTTCCGACCAAGGCGGTGGGAGTTTTAGTCCCTCACGTGCTTTTGACGGCTTGTGTAACGTAAACGAACGTTTCGCCACTGCCAATATGAACTTTTTCATAGCCGGTGATGTCAACTTTATCGATAATACCAACTATCTGAACGTTACTTCCTATGGCGTTACCACTTCCATGATTAACGACCACAACGTGCCGCGCACGGTGAATATTTATTATACCAACTTAGCTGCTATGGGACTTTGTGGCTTTGCGTACTACCCAAATTCTGGTCCTGGCGGCACCAACAACCAAGGTGCGGCGGTCATGAGTTTTGCCTGCTCACAACCTACCGGCACAACCCTCGCCCATGAATTGGGACATTTTTTCGCTTTGCCACATACTTTCGACCGGACCTCTAATAACCCCTTGCACCCCACCAGTGCCGAGCGCGTAACCCGGAATGTTAACGATACCATCGGTGGACGTTTAGGCGCAAATTGCAGTACCGGTGGAGACCGCTTTTGTGATACCCCTACAGATTTTATCGCCAGCCGGTGGAGTTGTCCGACCGGTGCCTACCAAGAAGACATCAATGGTGACCGCATTCGCCCTGACTCGAGCTATTATATGAGTTACGCCAACGACATTTGCACCAGCCGTTTTAGCGAACAGCAAATAAATGCCATGCGCAATACCATGGCCAATACGACATCTTCTAGGGGCTATCTGCTCGTCCCGCCTATGCCTGCTTACCTGGCAATTACCACAGCGCCTACCTTACTTTTACCCGCCGAGGGGGATTCGAATATCGCTGGAAATTTTGCTTATTTTAAATGGACCGCTGTGCCTGGCGCTACTTTCTATAATTTCAAAATTTACCAATTTGGTGGTGTTTTGATGGATACATTAATCTACGATACCGTCTATTTAAACCTGAATACCCATATACGCTCTAACCGCACATTGCAATGGGAAGTGCGTGGCATAAATGCCAGTAACTTATGTGCCCCTATCTCTGCTCGTGGCACTTTCAAAACTGGTAATTTTGCGCCCCTAAGCGTTGGTAATGTCTTTGAAGCTGGGCTGAAACTGTATCCCACTTTTTTAAATCCGGGTGAAGGTTTAACCATAGAAGGACTAGAAACCGGCGAAGTGAGCGTACAATGCCAGGATTTATCGGGAAAAAAGATATTGAGTACTACCTTGTACGTAGAAAACCAAAGTACTTACTTCACCATTGGTCAATGGCCAACAGGTGTTTATCTCCTTCAAATCAAACAAGGAAACCAGCAAGCTTTTCGTAAAATTGTAGTTCAGCCCTAGGTTTGACCTCATAAACTTATCAGCCGGCTTTACGTTAATGTGAAGTCGGCTTTTTTATTTGACATCTGGCTAACAAGTCTTTAACAGTATTTGAAGTATATTTAGAACATCTAATCACAGCTCAAACCTACACTATGCGTTTACTCTTCTTTTTGTTCGCACTTCTTTTTACCCTAAAAGCGCAAGCGCAAAATGCTGGTGATTGTGGCACGCCGGCAGCCCCTGCTCATATTAAAAGTTTTATCCGTCAGCTTGATTTTAGTCAGCCCAGGGCAGAAACAACAATCCATCTTCCCGTTACCATACACATTGTTCGAACGTCCGTGGGCGGTGGTGGTTTTTCAGAAAATCAGGCCTTTTTAACCATTTGCAATCTCAATCAGCGCACTGCTAGTTCTGGCTTGTTTTTTTATATGCCTGGTCGGGTTAGGTATATCGACGCGGATCGCTTTTATACCGCGCCTGGTGCTTTCGAATTGTTCGAAATGATAGCGGACTTCAATGTAGAGCGTACCATCAACATCTACTACACTAATTTGGCTCAAATGGGCTACTGTGGTTTTGCTTTTTATCCAAACTCTGGACCTGGTGGTTTTGAAAATGATGGTGCCATTGTAATGAGCTTCCCTTGCGCTCAACCTACAGGCACCACGCTCGCCCATGAAATGGGACATTATCTCAGTCTCCCGCATACCTTCGACGGCACCTCGCAAGCCCCGTCGAGCATAAATGCCGAACGGGTAACACGCTTGACACTAGAAACTCCTGGCCGTTTGGGTGCCAATTGTGGCGCTGAGGGAGATGGATTTTGTGATACACCAGCCGATTTTATCGCCAACCGCTGGTCATGCCCAACACCTTTGACCGTAAACGACTTCAATGGCGACCGCTTTCGCCCCGATTCGAGCTTTTACATGAGTTATGCTAACGATATCTGCACAGGCCGCTTCAGTGAACAACAACAATTGGCCATGCGGTCCACTGTAAACACGAGCTCAGCTCCGCGGGGTTATCTCACCACCACCACTATGCCGCTTTATACTACACTTACAGCCTCCAGCTTACTTGTGCCCGCGAATGGCGATACGTTGGTCCCCAACAATGCGCAGTTTCGTTGGCAATCGGTGCCTGGTGCCGATTTTTATCAACTCAAAATTTATGTCGGCACTGGTTTTACCATCCTCGACACGATGATCTCAGATACCGCTTATTTAAGTCGCTCTAATAAAATCAGAGCCAACCGAGTGCATAGTTGGGAAGTTAGAGCCTTGAACGGGGCTAATCTCTGCACTAATTTTGGGCAGCGTGGTGATTTTGTAACAGGGATGTACAGCAGTACCACTGGACTGAATAACAATTTATTAACGGGGATACGGGTATATCCAAATCGACTTTCGGCGGGGCAAGAAGTTACTATCAGCGGACTCGGTTTAGGCCTAGCTGCCGACTTTCGTTTGTACGATATTAGTGGTCGTTTGTTATTTGAAAACACCCAATTGATCGATAATGAAGTCACCTCTCTTGAGCTGCCTTGGCTGTCGGCGCAATGGTTGGTCTTCGAGATAACACAACAAGGAAGAAAAAGCAGGCATAAATTATTGTTACAACAACAATAATTTGCACTTTTCTGTTATTTTAGACCTTAGTTCTGTAAGATTTAATCGTTCATTGCTACTAACTGAAGAAAATTTACCAAAATGAAAAAAATATTTTTTTTGCTCGCGTTTTTACTGACCCAGACGGTGGTTTCGGCTCAGGATGGTTGTGGTACACCTCCGCCAGAAAAAGCGCTTTTTGACTATCTCGAGCAAATTGGGGAGAACTACAGAAACAACAGTCAGCGCCGTAGCAACACTGAAATACTGAATGTGCCTTTGTATATGCACATCGTTACCTCGAACAGCGGCAGCAAGTACAGCTTTAGCACTATGCTCACAGTAATTTGTGAGTTGAATGCCAAGTTTGCTCCTTCGGCCATCCGTTTTTTTCTCGATGGGGTGAATTATATCAATGATCCTTCCTTGTATGATCATACTTCCTTCCAAACGGGCAGCCAGATGATGCTACAATACAACCAGTCGCGTAAAGTGAACGTATACTTCGTGAATCTTGGTTTGATTGGTTTGTGTGGTTACGCTTTCTTTCCTGGTCAGGGCCCTGGCACAACGCTGCGTAATGGCGGCTTGATGATGAGCGTAGCTTGTTCTCAAATAGGTAATTCTACCTTGGCCCACGAAATGGGACATTATCTTGCTTTACCCCATCCCTTCGATGGCACATCAAGTGATCCGTCGAGTCCAATTTCGGAGCGGATTACACGAAGTGCTACAGATACGGTTGGCGGACGTTTAGCAGCCAACTGCATTTGGGCGGGGGACCGTTTTTGTGATACCCGCGCCGATTTTATAGGTACCCGCTGGTCTTGCGCCGGTAATCCTCCTGTACAGTTGGATGTAAACGGTGACCTTTTTGATCCAGATGAATCCTTGTTTATGTCGTATTCACTGGATAACTGCCAGAACCGCTTCTCAGAAGAGCAAGTGAACACCATGCGTCACACGCTGGTTGGTGACAGCATTACCCAAGGCAGCCGGGCTTATTTAATGATTACTCCCATGGCGCCTTTTAACGTGATAACCACCAACAGCAGCCCCTTGGAGCCAAACAACCCCAATACAATCATCAACAGCGACTATATGTTCTTCAAATGGACCGCTGCTCCTGGTGCAACACAATACCTTTTTCGCATACTCCGAAACAACCAGATAGTAGAAGAAGTAGTGCTTGCCGATACGCAATATTACTTACCGACATTCCGGATGACTTCAGGCGCTGCGCATACTTGGAATGTACGTCCTTTTAATCATGGTTACACTTGTATGGCTGCTTCCGCCAATGGCACTTTCCGTGCAGGCACAAATTTCGGCACCTCTGTCCGCCAATTGGAATCCGAAAAAATAAACATCTTCCCAACTTTACTCGAAGCTGGTCAGCTGTTGTATGTTGATGTAACAGATTTGGAATCAGAAAATCTCCAGCTGAATGTATACGACCTTCAAGGACGCCTCCTCAAATCAGTGGCTGTATTTGGTGAAAGCCGCCACAGCATCTCACTTGACGAGTTCAGCCGAGGTTTATACCAAGTTCGTATTAGCGGAAACGGACTGCTAAAAAACAGTCGCGTTTTCAAACAATAAATTTTACTTCATCCTGCTGGCGGCCATCTTCGGATGGCCGTTTGTATTTTTAACCTATGGATATTGTATTGCCCTCACCTTTGGTAGATGTAGACTGGAAAATTGCCGGTCACACCTATCGGTTGAGTGTTAAGCGCGATGATCTCATACACCCCTTGGTAAGCGGCAACAAATGGCGCAAATTGCGTTTGGTTCTTGAAGATGCCCGTCAGCAGAAAAAAAATACCCTTGTAAGCTTTGGTGGCGCTTGGTCGAATCACCTCTTGGCCCTGGCTGTAGCGGCTGAAGCCTTGCATTTTAAAAGTGTGGGTTTCGTTCGAGGTGACGAATTACAAACAGATACCCACGGCCAGCTTGCCCGTTATCGCGGCCATGGCATGGAATTATTACCAGTTTCCCGCGTCGAATACCGTGATAAAGCAGCCCTCTTCCGTAAACATTTTGGCGCTCATTCCGACGCCTACTTCATCGATGAAGGAGGTGCCTCCGAATTAGCCGAACGAGGTTGTATGGATATTCTTTCGGAGAACAAAGCTGAAAGCTGGAGTGACATCTGGTTGCCTGTGGGGACAGCAACTACTTTCAAAGGAATGGCACGCTATCTCGCAGCAAACAAAAAAAGTACGCGATTACAGGGTGTTCTCGCCGTTCAAAGCAAAACGTTTCGCGAAAAATTAGTTGCAGACATAAATCCAATTTATCCGCACTACCAATTGCATCTGCCCGAAAGCGGGCTCCGCTTCGGAAAATTTAGCGACACACAACTGGCCATTGGCCTCGATTGGTTTGCCCAAACCGGCATACTACCCGATCCGGTGTATGGATTAAAAACCCTTGAAGCCATCTACCTAAGCCTAGAAAAACAAAACCCCGCCGAAACAGGCAGGGTTTTATGGATACATACAGGCGGACTGCAAGGCTGGGCGGGATATCCTGAATCCTTGCGTCTATTTAATGAACTCAGCTAACAGCTTTGAGCTTGCTAATCGTAGACCGCTCAAACTGACTAACAGCATATTCCAATTCCAGACGATATACTTCAGGCTTTGGATCGGCAGTTGGCAACTCGAACATGGCTTCGTTGAGTATTACCTCACAAATAGAGCGCAGTCCGCGTGCACCAAGCTTATATTCCATCGCTTTGTCGACAATAAAATCGAGTACCGGTTCCGAAATCTCTAAGCGAATGCCCTCAAATTCAAACAACTTTTCGTACTGGCGAAAAAGGGCGTTTTTTGGAACGGTGAGTATGGCGCGCAACGTAGGCTTGTCGAGTGGATTAAGGTAAGACACTACCGGCAAACGGCCCAATAACTCCGGTATCAAGCCGAATTGTTTTAGATCGTTGGGCTGTACATACTGCAATAAATTTTCTTTATCGAATTTATCACGTTGCTCAATACCGTAACCTATGGCATTTAGCTTCACCCGACGGGCGATGATTTTCTCAACGCCGTCGAAGGCGCCACCACAAATAAAGAGGATGTTGCTGGTATCGACCTGAATGAACTTCTGCTCCGGATGTTTGCGTCCGCCTTGGGGTGGAACGTTTACTACCGTGCCTTCGAGCATCTTCAGCAGCGCTTGTTGTACTCCTTCGCCCGAAACATCCCTTGTTATGGATGGGTTATCGCTTTTACGCGCAATCTTATCAATTTCGTCGAGATAAACAATGCCACGCTCTGCCGCTTTTACATCGTAATCGGCAGCTTGAAGCAAACGACTAAGTATACTCTCTACATCTTCGCCAACATAACCTGCTTCGGTAAACACCGTGGCATCGGCAATACAAAAAGGCACATTCAACTGCCGTGCAATGGTACGTGCGATAAGCGTTTTACCGGTACCGGTTTCTCCTACGAGTATGATATTCGACTTTTCAATCTCAACTTCCTGCTCCAGCTGTTGGTTGATGCGTTTGTAGTGGTTGTAGACTGCAACAGCTATCGTTTTTTTGGCTGCATCCTGACCAATAACATAGGTATCTAAGTAGTCCTTGATGAACTGTGGCTTTTGTGCTTTGTAATTTTTAAAGGTTTTGACCGGACTAACAGCGTCGCTGGCTTCTTCATTCATGATGGTACTCGCCTGCTCAATACAACTTTCACAGATATGGCCTTCCAAACCTGCCACTAAAATGCGGGTTTGGTCTTTGTCTTTGCCACAAAAGGAACAATGTAATTTCTGTTTTGCCATTTTATCCTTTTTTCTTCGGTGAACGCACGAGTATATCGTCGATCATACCGTAGGCTTTGGCTTCTTCGGCGGTCATCCAATAATCGCGATCACTGTCGGCCATAATTTTCTCAAAAGTCTGACCGCTGTGGTCGGCAATGATAGTATACAACTCATCGCGCAATTTCAGGGTCTCTTTTAAGGTAATTTCCATGTCCGACACCTGACCTTGCACCCCGCTCATTGGCTGGTGAATCATGACGCGGCTATGTTTTAGTGCGGTGCGCTTGCCTTTTTCACCAGCACACATCAATACAGCTGCCATAGAAGCCGCCATACCGGTACAAATCGTAGATACTTCAGCGCTTACAAACTGCATGGTATCATAAATACCTAAGCCTGCGTAAACCGAACCACCTGGACTGTTGATGTAAATCTGAACATCCCGGCCGCTGTCTACTGAATCTAAAAACAGCAATTGTGCTTGGATAATATTAGCAACTTCATCATTTACTGGTACACCCATAAAAATGATACGGTCCATCATCAAACGAGAGAATACATCCATAGAGGCCACATTCATGGGGCGCTCTTCAATGATGTAAGGCGTGAGGTTGCTGACCTGGTGGCGGGTGTAGCTGTCGAGGGTATTGCCGTTTTGACCTAAATGTTTGACGGCGTATTTGCGAAATTCAGTTCCAAAATCCATAGTTTGCTCTTTGCTGTAGTTAAACAGATTTTTTCTGCGTTAGTTTCTCAAAATCGGCATAGGATATCGACTTCTCATCAATTTTTATCAATTCACGCACGTGGTCCTCTACTTTGCGGAATTTTACCGAATAATATAGGTTGGCGTAATTATCGTCTTTGCGGAGATAGTCGAGCGCATATTTGTTCAAATCCTTTTCTTCGATAGGTATGCCGTAGCTAGAAAACTGACGGTACAATAAACTGCGGGCCTCGTTCATGATTTCTTCTGAATCAATCTCCAGTTTGTTTTCTTTCAAAATGGTGTCGATAATCAAATCGCGGCGCAGTTGTTTGGCGTATTCCGGATACTGACTTTCGAGTGTGTTTTCGTCGATTGGATTTTCGGTTGCGGTTTTCAACCAACGTTTCAGGAAAGCATCTGGCAACTCTATATTTTCGGCATCCAAAAGGGCTTCCATCAAATCGTTACGCAACAAACGTTCGGCATCGGCTTGCAAACCACGCCCCAGCTCAAGCTTGATTCGATCATTGAACGCTTCTTCGGTATCGATTTCCTCATTGCCAAACACCTGACGGAAAAAGTCGGTATTCATGTCAGCTAGGCCGTCACGCATGATGTTACTTGCCGTGATTTCGAAATGCGGGTTGATCGCATTAAGCTCTTCGACTGATTTTTTTATGCCAGCAGCAATTTTCTCTGGATCGTTACCAAAGATGGCGCTGAGTTGGTTGCGGGTGGTGTAGTCTTTGGCAATGCCCGTAAGTTCAGCCTGCAACTGGCTATCAGCGATATCGGCAAGTTTTACCAAACTAACGGTAACCACGCCACCTTGTTTGATCTCGCCGTTTTGGTCGAGTTCTTTGAGGCGCAAAAATACATTATCGCCGGCTTCTGAAGTTTCGGGATATGCATTGGTATAGTACCGTTTGCGTAGGTCATTGGTATAGTTGGTGAGCAGATTTTGATCGGGCTCAACCGCGTATTTCACGAATGATTTCGTTGGGATATTTGTCACGACCTCGGGTTTCAAACCTATGTCGAAGCGAAAAGTAAAAGCGGTGGCGTCTTCTATGCCTCCTTCAAAAGGATCGTGTCCTTCTTCTGGAACTGGCTGAGCAAAAATTTCGAGGGCTTGTTCTTTCAAAAAAGTATCCACTTGCTCCTGGACGAGTTTGTTGAGTTCTTCGTACAACAAGGCTTTACCGTACATTTTTTTCACCAAGCCAGCAGGCACCATTCCTTTACGGAAACCAGGCATACTCACCTTGCGGCGATAGTCTTTTAGGGCTTCTTCAAATTTGGCGGAATAGTCGGCTGGCTCCAGTTGGAGAATGACTTTGTTTTCGAGTTTACTGATTTTTTCTGCGGTAATGTTCACGACGAATGCTTTTATGAAGTGCTTATTCTTGATGAGGTAATTATGCTGCTCGCTGGCTGATGTTGTTGTAAAAGTGATAAAGTTCTAGGGGTATAAAGTTGGGCTGGGATAAATGGAGTTTTGCCCCAGGGTTTGGTCAGCGTTAAAAACGCCCAAATTCGAAGATGCAGTAATTTTCATTTTTGCTCATTCAAATAATTGCTTATCGTAATTTAGGTGAATTTGTGTAGCACCTTAGCACCTTAGCACCTTAGCACCTTAGCACCTTAGCACCTTAGAACCTTAGAACCTTAGAAAATAAAAAGTGCGGATGGAGGGACTCGAACCCACACACCTTGCGGCACCAGATCCTAAGTCTGGCACGTCTACCAATTTCGCCACATCCGCTAACTCCGCGACCTTCTGTCACGGGAGCGCAAAGGTACATTTAAATGATGTGAATCACAAACACTTCTAGTTAGCTGCGCTGGTAAAAATGGCCAATTATTGCGTTACCCAAATAGCCAGTTGCACCAAATAGCCAAGTGAGATAACACTAACGGGAAAAAACTGGCTAGCCGTCAGCCGGCGGACTGGCTATTTCTCTCGACGAAGAACCCAACTTCTCGGAAAACCGCAAAAACATGCAAATCCCCACTGGCTATCCGTAAGCCGACAGGCTGGCCATTTCTCTCAACTAAAACCCCAACAACCAGAAACAACCTTTTACCTTTTAAACTTGACATCTTATAACCAGCTGATCCTTCCAAAAAAAATGAAACGTGCGGTAATAGTTCGAGCGAACTAAACGCAATAATTCACCGCGTTTTTCCCTAATTTTAAAGCTTCACCGCTGTTTTTATTAGTATGGATATTGTGCCAGAGCTTTCTAGAGAAGAAGCTGAACGAAAGGAAATTTTACGCCGTTACCGGGCCTTACTGCGGGCTTGCAAACCCTTTCTAAAAAAGGGCGACAAACGCCTCATCCGGCTGGCCTTCGACATTGCCCTAGAAGCCCACAAAGACATGCGCCGGAAATCAGGGGAGCCCTACATTTACCATCCCCTCGAAGTAGCCCGTATCGCCGTAGAGGAAATCGGGCTGGGCACCACCTCAATCATATGTGCTTTGTTGCATGACGTGGTTGAAGATACCGACATCACCCTCGATCAAGTAGAAAAGGAATTCGGCAATGTGGTGGCTCGCATTATAGACGGCTTGACCAAAATCACGGGGCTCTATCACAAATCGACCAATAGCTCCGACCAAGCCGAGAACTTCCGTAAAATGTTACTTACCCTGGCCGATGATGTACGGGTAATCCTTATTAAACTTGCCGACCGCCTGCATAATATGCGTACGCTGGAAAGTATGCCTAAGGAGAAGCAGCTGAAAATCGCCTCCGAAACCGCTTATTTGTTTGCCCCCCTCGCCCATCGTTTGGGATTGTATGCGGTTAAATCAGAGCTCGAAGACCTCTCCCTCAAATTCACCGAAGCCGAAGTTTACCGCGATATCTCCCGCAAATTGCGCGAAACCCGCTCCAAACGTGATCGCTTTATAAAAGACTTTATTGCTCCTCTACAAAGTGAACTCGACAAAACCGGATTAACCTTCGAAATTAAAGGCCGGCCGAAGTCGATAAACAGCATCTGGAATAAGATGAAAAAACAGGGTATCGAGTTCGAAGAAGTCTATGACCTTTTTGCTATCCGTATTATCATCGACAGTCAGGCCGAGCTCGAAAAACCCGACTCTTGGCGCATTTACTCCATTGTAACCGACATCTACCAGCCCAATCCCAACCGGCTTCGGGATTGGGTATCAACCCCCAAAGCCAATGGTTATGAATCGCTACATACCACGGTTATGGGCCCCGGCGGACGTTGGGTTGAAATACAAATTCGGAGTCGGCGCATGGACGAAATTGCCGAAAAAGGATTTGCTGCCCACTGGAAATACAAAGACCAAACTGGTGACAATGCCTTCGACGAATGGTTAACACGGATACGGGAAGTGCTTGAGAACCCTGAGCCCAATGCCTTGGAGTTTATGGACAACATCAAACTTCAGCTCTATGCGAAAGATTTATTTGCCTTTACCCCAAAAGGTGATCTCATCAAACTGCAAGCCGGCGCCACCGCGCTCGACTTTGCCTTTGAGATTCATACCGATATTGGTATGAAGTGTATCGGCGCCAAGGTGAACCACAAAATTGTGCCACTCAGCTACCAACTACTGAATGGCGACCAGGTAGAGATACTCACCTCCAATATTCAGAAGCCCAAATCGGACTGGCTCAATTTTGTAACCTCTGCCAAAGCCAAAAACAAAATAAAGCAAGTCCTGAAAGAACAGAAAAGAGAAAATTCTGATTTAGGCAAAGACATACTGCAACGCAAACTCAAGCAGTGGAAAATTGGGTTTAACGACGATGTGCTCCAAAAAATCGTTGTCCACTTTAAGTTAAATTCGGTACTGGATCTATACTACTACGTCGCCATCGAAAAACTAGATCTGGCTCAGGTTAAGTCCTATTTACTCAAGCCAGAGAAAAAGCAGGGCCGCGTAACCCGCATCGATGAGCAGAATTTCGGGGATTTGGTGAAGTCGAACAGCAATAAAAACGACGACCTACTTATCATCGACGATAAACTCAGCAAAATCGACTATACCCTCGCCCATTGCTGCAATCCCATTTCAGGCGACGACATATTCGGATTTGTAACCGTTAGCGAAGGCATCAAAATTCACCGAGTGAGCTGTCCCAACGCTGTTCAGCTCCTCTCCAAATACGGCTACCGTGTAGTAAAAGCCAAGTGGACCAAAGCCTCAGAAGTCAGCTTCCTCGCCGGCATCCGCATCACCGGACTCGACGATATCGGCATCATCAGCGGCATATCCACTGTTATTTCGGGCGATTTAAAAGTCAATATGCGGTCCATCTCCGTAGTTTCCAACGACGGCATGTTCGAGGGTGATATTATGGTGTATGTAAACGATACCAAACATCTCGAAACGCTGATGCGTAAGTTGAAGGAAGTTCGCGGCGTATTGAAAGTGAGTCGTTTTGATTCCCAGCCTGATTAAGTCCCGTTTAATCGAAACCACAAAGCGATAAAAATTGTTGAACTTTAAACTCCAATCAACTGAGCATGGCCAATAGCGTAAGTGTAACTGAAGAAGTAAAAAAAATCTTCTCTGCCTATCTCGAAGAACACGGCCACCGCAAAACGCCGGAACGATTTGCCATACTCGAAGAAATTTACAGTCGCACCGACCACTTTGATGTAGAATCCCTCTACATCCAGATGAAAAACAGGAATTACAGGGTGAGTCGTGCCACGGTTTATAACACCCTCGACCTGCTTCAAGCCTGCGATTTGGTGACCAAACATCAGTTTGGCAAAAATATGGCACAGTTCGAACGTTCCTATGGTTTCAAGCAGCACGACCACCTCATCTGCATAGAATGTGGCCGTGTTGAGGAGTTCTGCGACCCCCGTATTCAGGAGATCAGGGTTGACATGGGGACATTTTTCCACCATAAAGTTCGTCATCACAGCCTCCATTTGTACGCCAGCTGCGAAAAACTGACCGAAACAGGGGAATGTCCACATTTCAATAAAAACAGCTGATTCACTCAAAAAGACATTTACCATTGGGATTTAACAGCTCTCAATGAAGGTAGATGTGCTGCTCGGTCTCCAATGGGGAGATGAAGGCAAGGGAAAGATTGTTGACGTGATCACCCCGCAATACGACATTATCGCCCGTTTTCAAGGTGGACCCAACGCCGGTCACTCGCTCGAATTCGATGGTATCAAGGTGGTGCTCAACACCATACCCTCTGGCATTTTTCATGGCAACGTACAAAACGTTATTGGCAATGGGGTTGTAATCGACCCGGTTATCCTACGACGCGAGATTCAAAATCTCGAGAAAATGGGCGTAGCTGTGCATCAACGGCTCGTGATTTCGCGCAAAGCGCACCTCATTATGCCTACTCATCCCATACTTGATGCCGCTTACGAGGCAGCCAAGGGTGTGGGTAAAATTGGCTCTACTCTAAAGGGTATCGGCCCCACTTATACCGATAAAATAGGCCGTTCAGGACTGCGTATAGGTGATTTGGTGAGTAAAAATTTCCGTGCCACCTACGACAGTATCAAAAAACGTCATTTCGAAACCTTGGCTGTTTATGCCTACGAGGACCCAGCTTTTGCCGAAAAAGAAGCTGCCTGGTTCGACGCGGTGGAATTTTTGAAGACCTTTCCTTTTGTCGACAGCGAAACCCTCATCAACGACGCCTTAAAAGCCGGCAAAAAAGTGCTGGCTGAAGGTGCACAAGGCACCATGCTCGACATTGATTTTGGCTCTTATCCATTTGTTACCAGTTCCAATACCGTTACTGCCGGAGCTTGCACAGGTTTAGGCATTGCCCCTAACCGCATTGGCGAGGTATATGGCATCTTTAAAGCCTATTGCACCCGCGTAGGTGGCGGCCCGTTCCCCACCGAGCTCGACAATGAAGTTGGCGAACGTTTGCGACAAGAGGGCCGTGAATTTGGTGCGACTACGGGACGTCCCCGTCGTTGTGGCTGGATTGATTTACCGGCGCTGAAATACGCTATTTTGTTGAATGGTGTTACCCAGCTCATCATGACCAAGTCGGATGTGCTTAGCAGCTTTGACCAAATATTTGCGTGCACCCATTATGAAGTAGAAGACCATAAAACCGATCAGCTTCCTTTTGATTTGCGCGATGCAAAGCCCATTTTCGAGGCTATACCTGGCTGGAAGGTAGATTTGACCCAAATCAAGGATATGAAGCAGCTCCCATCAGAATTAATGGACTATATCCACTGGCTAGAAAAAGCACTGGAGGTGCCAATCAAAATTGTCTCGGTAGGGCCCGACCGAAACCAGACTTTATACCGCTAATATGCCTGCCGGGATAGATCAGCTTTGGTTGCACAAATTGCTACATCATTTCCGGAACGCCCGGCATTTGGCTGTTTACAACAGTAACCGCAACCAGCAGGCTGAGCTACCGATGGGCTATATCACTTTCGATTGGCTGGTAGCTGTTTCTGATGATGCGCCATTACCGCTCAAGGCGCCGTATTTAGCTGCCTTAGATCAGCTCGTGCTGGAGCATCCCGATTTTTACTGTGGGTTTTTATCGTACGAACTCAAAAACGAGCTAGAAGCCTTAAGCACCCTACAAGTTGACCATTTAGGTTTTTCGCCTGCCTGTTTTTTTCGTCCCCAATTGCTTATTGTTTGTAGCGAGGGTGAGTTGAAGGTTATTCGCAATGAAACAGACTCCCGTTGGGATGCGGCTGCCATACATGCGTTGGTTGAAGCACCAATGACTGATGCCAAGCCTATTTCGTTGTTGTGCCGAACCAGTCGCGAACGCTATTTAGCGCAAGTACAGAAAATACGTTCTGCTATAGCTGAAGGCACCGTGTACGAACTAAATTATTGTGTTGAGTGGTATAATGAATCCGTTGAAACCGACCCCATTGCCTTGTACCATAGGCTGAATTTACTTTCGCCTACCCCATTTTCAGCCTATTTTCAATCGGACGGTCAGCATTTAATTTGCGGCAGTCCCGAGCGTTTTTTTTCGCGATACCAACAAACGATTTTTTCTCAACCTATTAAAGGTACCCGCAAAAGAAGTAAGGATAGTGCTGAAGATATGGCGCTCAAAGTCGCGCTAGCGAATGATGAAAAGGAAAAAGCCGAAAATGTGATGATTGTGGATCTGGTACGCAACGACTTGGCCCGCAGTTGTGCGCCTGGATCGGTAAAGGTTCCTGAGCTCATGCAGGTGTACACTTTTCCAACCGTTCACCAAATGATCAGCACAGTAACTGGGCGTATACGGCCCGATGTGAACACTGTTCAAGCCATCAAAAATGCTTTTCCTATGGGCTCGATGACCGGCGCGCCTAAAATTAAAGCGATGGAAGTCATCGCTGCGTTAGAGGACAGCCGGCGCGGGTTGTATTCAGGTTCGTTAGGCTACTTTACTCCGGATGGGGATTGTGATTTTAACGTGATCATTCGCAGTATACTGTACAACAGCAACCGTGGTTATCTCAGCTTCCAAACGGGTGGCGCCATTACCTACGACTCTGTGCCAGCGCAGGAATGGGATGAATGTCAGCTGAAAGCCGCTACTATGCTTTCGGCCTTGGGTGGAACAAGCTAAGGCTTCGAAACATTTTCTATCCTTTTTTTGTCACAATTAGCTGTCTTTTGTTTTTGATTGATTCTTATTTGTAGATTGAATTCAAAAGCTGAGCTATGAAACAGAAAATTACCCTACTGCTGCTCGTTGGATTAAGTTTAACGTGCAACAAAACACTTCAGGCGAAAGAAGCTAAAGAAGCTCGGTCTCGACCTGAAGTACGTGTAATGGCCAGTTGTGCACCGGCAACGAGTCGCACCAATATTTCCATCAATACCGTTCGTTTTACGGTAATGGGCGGTGGCGACAAATGGGCTTTTGTTTCTGCTACCAATAATCGTGGCTTCGAATACCCGGCAAACAGTGGGAAAAGTATGGTTTCGGGTGGTTCGCTCTGGTTGGCCGCCAAAGACGACAATCAGGTTTTGCACGTAGCTGCCCAAACCTACCGCCAGTTTACTACGTTGGGTATAGGATTTTGGCCTGGCCCGCTGGGTATTGCTAATAATTTGGGGATAGATTCCGTTTCTTGCCGCTTGTACGATCGCATTTGGCAAGTGACTAAAGCGCAGGTTGACCTGCATAAAACCCAATTCAACCAACCCGGTTATCAAACACCAATAGACATCGCACAATGGCCTGCCAATGGTCGCGTAACCTTTAATGAGTCTCTCTACCTCGCCCCTTTTGCCGATTTGAATGGCAACGCGCTTTACGAGCCCCAATTGGGTGAATACCCACTTATTGCGGGTGATGCAGCGAGCTGGCACGTATACAATGCATTAGGAGGTATAGCTGGCAGCGGGTCGCCTCCAATGGGATTAGAAATACAGGAAGAAAATTTTGCTTTCGCTGGCCCTACTTTGCTAGAACAAGCTGCATTTTTTCGTCTAAAAATCATCAACCGCTCCAACCGCACCTATGACTCGGTTTATACGGGTGTTTTTATAGATCCGGATATAGGAGGTGGCAATGATGATTATATCGGCTGTGATGTGAGTCGAAATTTGGGTTTTGCTTACAATAGCGATGCAGAAGATGGAGGTATTGAAGGTTATGGGATAAATCCCCCCGTATTTGGCCTATTACAGTTAGAAGGTCCTTTCGCCACTTCGAACGATGGCTTAGATAACGATCGTGATGGACAAATCGACGAAATAACAGCTGATTGTACCGGACAACCCTTGCCTGAGCGCATTGCCATGACCTCTTTCCTTACTTTTAATAACAATAGCACACTATCCGGAAATCCACGACAAGCACGTCATGTTATGCAATACCTTAGTGGCGCTTGGTTAGATGGTTCTAAAATGACTTTTGGCGGTACAGCTTATCTCGGAAGTTTAGGATCAACCCATGTGCCTTACACTTTTGCTTATCCAGGCAGTAGCGACCCTACTGGTTGGGGTTATGTTTATGCAGGCGGCGTGGCAACTGCTCCACCTTTCAGTTGGACTGAAAACCAGCCCGGTGGTATTGCTTTACCCAATATGCCTAGCGACCGCAGGTTTGTGATGAGTAACGGCAAAACACAAATGTTACCCGGTGCTGTTCAGGTACTCATGTATGCTGGTATGTGGGGTAGAGATTCACTCAGCAGTGATTCAACTGCAGCTTTTAACCAAATGTTAGCTGTTTCCGACTATGTACAACAGCAGTACAACAACTGCTTTCTGGCTATTCCCGATGTAATATTTACTTCCACTGCCAATGTAAAAGCACCGCTGAACTGGACGCTTTATCCTAATCCCGTAGAAAATGGCCGGTTGTATGTGAAGGGTGATTTTGACCTAA
>Ga0105054_10004049_pt1 | contig 22160 bp, 22 predicted proteins | sample BON02_FD_78091 | JGI IMG/M metagenome (GOLD analysis project Ga0105054, IMG submission 78091) | Freshwater microbial communities from Lake Bonney liftoff mats and glacier meltwater in Antarctica - BON-02 (megahit assembly) | ecosystem: Environmental > Aquatic > Freshwater > Ice > Glacier...
CCTTCCAGCGATCCCAGATTTCAGCCCGCTGGGCCGCCGAGTAGTAGATACGACGCCGCTGCTTCATCACCCACGCTCCATCTCCGAAGAAAAGTTAGCGTGTTGCGCTCACCGGTTGAGCCCACCACCCTTAGCGGACATCCAGAAATATGCTTGGATCAATCATGGTCATCCGATGGATCAGCCTGATCGCGCTCGGCCTGACGCTCTCGTCGTGCCAAGCCCCGGGCTTTAACGGCTCCACTCGGCAGTTTTCAGGCGTCTGGCTCTACGAGTTTGAAGGCTCGACCTTTGTCGAAGGTGAAACCGGGATACCGCCGCAGCGCCCAGCCTACGAAGAGGCAGATTGGCTGGAGTGGCCGGTTGACCAGCCGCGTCTGGAAGCACTTCTAGAGGAGAACCCGGCAAATCTGGACTGACATGTTGTGCAGCCGATTTTGGTGACTTTCGTCGGTCAGAGAACAAGCTACCCATTTGGCGGCGCGGGCCACTTGGGCTTGTGGCGTTCAGAGGTGACGGTGCACAGAACGATCTCGGCTGAGCGGCTTGGCCCGTCCTTTTGCTATGACCGCTAACCACCCTTGGCCGCCCTTCCGAGAGTCCGCTTCCGGCACCGCCACGCCCGAGTTCACACGCCCGCTCCAATCTTCCCCGCACAATCAGCCCTGAACAGTCCCAACCATCATGGCTGGGACCTACAAAACCCAAACAAAACAACGCCAGAACGTGTTGCAAGCGGGGAAACTCCAGCACCGTCCGGGACGGGGGGATAATGCCGCCATGACCCACGCCCCCATGCCACCCCATACCCGCCACTCCCCTGAAATTTGGGACGCCATCCGCCGCGACTATATCGCGGGCACCGCCTCGACCGTCCTTGGCGAGCGCTATGGGCTGACTGCCCGCAGCATCCGGTGCCGGGCGGCGCTCGACCAATGGCGCAGGAACGACGAGCCGGCCTCGGCGTCCGATGCCCTTCGCTACAGGCTTGAGTTCGACCTGGAGACCTTTCCCGAATTGGCCGACGTCAGCCATGTCGCGAACGAGGACCTGCGCGGTCTGCTGTTGCTGCCGAACGCGGCCGGTCTGTGCCGCTATGCCTTCCGACGCGCAGCCGAATGCGCGGCTCTGGATGGTCCCAATGAGTCGGCGGCCTGGCTCAGGGTGGTGCGTCTTGCCGATCAGGTCAGCACCCGGATCAACGTCGATGTCCAGCCCTACAGCCCGGCGGACTATCTGCGGGCTTCGATGATCGGACAGATCAACGGCCATCGCGGACCAGACCCCGCCGACGAAGAGTCCGATATGTCCGCAATGTCCGCTGAAATTCACAGCGGCGCGGACTCTGGCGGCTAGACTTCCCGCTTCAGACCGCCGATTCGGACCCCATGACCGTTCATACCCCGCCGCCGGAAGGCGGACGCATCGTTGACGAGCCGATGAGCGAGGCGCTGTCGCGTCGCTATCTCGCCTATGCGCTGTCGACCATCACCAACCGCGCCCTGCCGGACGTGCGCGACGGCTTCAAGCCGGTGCACCGGCGCATCATGTACGCCATGCACCAGATGCGGCTGAACCCGCAGGCGGCGGCGCGGAAGTGCGCCAAGGTCGTCGGCGAGGTCATGGGCGGCTACCACCCACACGGCGACGCCTCGATCTATGACGCCCTGGTGCGGCTGGCCCAGGACTTCTCCCAGCGCTATCCGCTGGTCGACGGCCAGGGCAATTTCGGCAACATCGACGGCGATAACGCCGCCGCCATGCGCTACACCGAGTGCAAGCTGACAGCGGCGGCGGTGCTGCTGATGGAGGGTATCGACCAGGACTCGGTCGATTTCCGTCCCACCTATGACGATCAGGACGAAGAGCCGGTCGTCCTGCCCGCCGGCTTCCCCAATCTGCTGGCCAACGGCTCGTCCGGCATCGCCGTGGGCATGGCCACCTCGATCCCGCCACACAATGTCGGTGAACTGATCGACGCCTGCCAGATGCTGCTGGAACGGCCCGAGGCGACCACGGCCGAACTGACACAGATCGTGCCCGGTCCGGACTTCCCGACCGGCGGGGTCGCCGTGGAAGGCCAAGCCTCGATCCTCGACGCCTATGAGACCGGCCGCGGTGGGGTGCGCCTGCGGGCGCGCTGGGAGACCGAGGACCTTGGCCGCGGCGTCTGGCGCATCATCGTCACCGAGATGCCCTATCAGGTGGGCAAGTCGAAACTGATCGGCGACCTGGCCGACCTGATCGAGCACAAGAAGGCGCCGCTGCTGGGCGACGTCCGCGACGAGTCGGCCGAGGACATCCGGCTGGTCATCGAGCCGAAGAGCCGCACCGTCGAACCCGAGGTGCTGATGGAGAGTCTGTTCAAACTCTCCGATCTCGAGATGCGCTTCCCGGTCAATATGAATGTGCTGGACGCTGTGGGCACGCCGCGCGTCATGGGGCTGAAAGCCTGTCTCCAGGCCTTCCTCGATCATCGGCGCGAGGTTCTGGTCCGACGCGCGGGATGGCGGATCGACCGGGTCGAGAAGCGGCTGCACCTGCTGGAAGGCCTGAGGATCGTCTTCCTCAACCTCGACGAGGTCATCCGCATCGTCCGCGAGGAGGAACAGCCCAAGGCCGTGCTGATCGCTCGGTTCGGCCTCAGCGAGCTTCAGGCCGATTTCATCCTTGATACCCGACTGCGCCAGTTGGCGCGGATCGAGGAAATGACGATCGAGAAGGAATACAAGGCTCTGGCCGATGAACTTGCGTCACTACAGTCGCTGTCATCGTCGCACGCCAAACAGTGGAAACAGGTCGGCAAGGACCTCGATTCGGTGCGCAAGGCGCTGGTTTCACCCCGCCGGACCACCATTGCCGAAGCCGTCGATGCCTCGGCCTATGCCCCGGTCGAGGCCTTCATTCCGCGTGAGGCCATCACCGTCATCCTTTCCGAGCGCGGCTGGATCCGGGCGGCAAGGGGCAAGGTCGAGGACCCGTCCGAGCTGAAATTCAAGGAGGGCGACAGCCTCGCCTTCCTCGTACCCGCCTATACGACCGACAAGATCCTGGTCGCGGCCTCGGATGGGCGCATCTTCACCGTCGGGGCCGACAAACTGGCCTCGGGACGCGGCCATGGCGAACCGCTACGGCTGATGATCGACCTCGACGAAAAGGCCGAGATCATCAACCTGCTGGCGCACCAGCCCGGCGGCAAACTGCTGGTCGCGTCAAAGGCCGGTTATGGCTTCATTGCCCCGGAGGACGAACTGCTGGCCCAGAAGCGGGGCGGCAAACAGGTACTTAACGGCGAGATGCTGGCGGCCATCCGGGTCACCGGCGACCACGTCGCGACCGTAGGAGACAATATCAAGGCGTTGGTCTTCCCACTGGCCGACCTGCCCGAAATGGGCCGCGGCAAGGGCGTGAAGCTGCAAGGTTACAAACAGGGTGGCCTGGCCGATGTGTCGATCTTCGATGGTGCCCACGGTCCTGAATGGGTCGATGGTGGTGGTCGCCGCCGCAACTGGCCCGACTGGAAGGACTGGCTGGGGAAGCGGGCAGGGGCCGGGCGGCAAGGGCCGCGCGGACTCAGGAAATTCCGTTAGCCTCGGCCAACCACCCGCGCGCCATGGCGATACAGGCGTCATGGTCGGCATTGAGTCGGTCGATGGCTGCATCGGTCGCCGCCTGATCGCGGGTTTGCATGATCGGGTTCAGCGCCAGGCGGGTGCTGGCGGCGAAAGCCTCCGACAGCTGCTGCTGGCCTAGGCCGAGTGGCTGGGAAAAACCCGTCGCTGCCGTTATGAACCCGCGCCCCTTCTGATCCGTGCGGGCTTTTGCCTCAGTGTTGCCGGTGAAGGCGTGCAGCGAGGATGACGCCGCCATCACCCCGGCGCAGCGCATGGCCTGCTCGTAGCGCTCCGACGAGGTCGGGACGGCGGCGGGGGCCTGCTGGATCGAAGCGAGGACGAGGGCGAGGGCCAGAAACGGCACGGACATGGAGGGTTCCTTGGTTAGCCGTAAGACTATCCCCGCCGGAGCGGCGCATCAATCTCTTCCGCCGGCCGGGCGAATCCCGGATTGCTGCGATTTCACTATCCGAGACGCAAACCCCGCGCGATAATCGCTCAGGATATTTGGAGGTTCCACCATGTTTGTCACGCTGATCGTCATCGCCGTCGTCGTCGCCCTGGTGCTGTTCATCGTCGTCGGTGCCTACAACAAACTGGTCGCCCTGGATCAGCGCGCCGACCAGTCGTTCGCCGATATCGACGTGCAGTTGAAACAGCGTCAGGACCTGATCCCCAATCTGGTTGAGACCGTGAAAGGCTACGCCTCGCACGAGCGCGGCACCCTGGATGCCGTGACCCAGGCGCGGGCCGCCGCCGCCGGTGCCACCTCGGTCAACGACAAGGTCCAGGCCGAGAATATGCTGACCGCCACCCTGGGCCGTCTGTTCGCCGTCGCCGAGGCCTATCCGGACCTCAAGGCCAATACCAACTACCTCGAGCTCCAGCGCGAACTGTCAGACATCGAGAACAAGCTGGCCGCCGCCCGCCGGTTCTTCAACAATGCGGTTTCCGAGTTCAACGCCGTGCGCCTCCAGTTCCCGACCGTCCTGTTCGCCGGTATGGTCGGTTTCGGTTCGGACAAGCCCTTCTTCGACCTGGGTGAGGGTGACCGCGCCGCCATGAACGCCGCCCCGCCCAAGGTCAGCTTCACGGCGTAAGGGACCGCATTGATGGCCGCCGTCGGGCTCCAGACCCACATCTGGGCGAACAACACCCGCTCGGCCCTGCTGCTGGCAGGCTTCCCGGTGCTGATGATTTTCATCCTCTACGGGGTTCAGCTAATCCTGATGGGAATTGGCTTCCTGCCGGGGACCGGACGCGGTCTCGGCGACGACATGGCGTTGGCGGCGTCATGGCTGGGCGGCACTGTGCCCCTGGCCTTCATCGTCGCGGCGATCTGGTTCGCCATCTCCTATTTCGGTAGCCAGTCCATGATCGACCTGATGACGGGCGCGCGAAAGGTTGAGAGGAAGTCCGAGCCGGACCTCTATAACCTGCTGGAAAACCTCGCGATATCGCGCGGCCTTCGCACCCCGACCCTGCGGATCATCGATAACGACAGCCTCAACGCCTTCGCCACCGGCCTGCATGAGGGTCAGTACAGCATCACTGTCACCCGCGGACTGGTGTCGGCCCTGACCCGCGATGAACTGGAGGCGGTGCTGGCGCATGAACTGACCCACGTCATCAACAAGGACGTGCGGACGATGGTGATCGCTTCCATCTTCGCCGGGATCATCAGTGTCATCGCCGAACTGATATTCCGGGGCCTGTTCTATTCCGGCGGCGGGAAACGCGACAACAAGAACGCCCTGCCTTTGATCCTGATCGGCGTGGGCTTCGCCGCTGTCGGCTTCGCCCTGGCCCTCGTCATCCGCATGATGCTGTCGCGGACCCGCGAGTTCGTCGCCGACGCCGGCGCGGTCGAACTGACCAAGAATCCCGATGCCATGATCTCGGCTCTGCGCAAGGTCGAGGGACGCTCCAGCCTGAAGGGTCCGGACGAGGTGCAACAGTTGTTCCTGGACAACCAGCCCGACGGGGTGGGGCTGGAATGGCTGTTCGCCAGCCATCCGCCAATCCAGAAACGGATCGACGCCCTGGTGAAATTCGGCGGCGGTGTGGATCCGGGGCCGTTCTCCGGCGAGTCTGTGATACCGGCGGCGGCCTACCCGACGTCTGTGCCGCCCTCTGGCTGAGAGATCCGCGCCCAGCCCAATTTGGTCAACTTTTCCATCGGTCGGAACCCGGACTTGTAGTCCATCTTCTTCGATCCCTGGACCCAGTAGCCGAGATAGACGAACGGCAGGCCGACAACCTGCGCTTGTCGGACATGGTCGAGGATGGCGAAACGGCCGAGGCTGCGCGCCTCAAGTCCGGGGTCAAAGAAGCTATAGACCATCGACAACCCGTCCCCGAGCAGGTCGGTCAGGCAGACACCGACCAGATCGCCGGGCCCGGCGTCGGTCGAGGGCAACCGGTATTCGATCAAATGGGTCCTGACTGCCGTGTCCTCGACCATGGCGACATAGTCGAGCCAGCCCATACCGCTCATACCGCCGCCGGGGTGACGACCGTGAAGGTAGCGGCGCAGCAGATCGAACTGTTCGGTCGTGGCCTCGGCTTCGACCAGGTCACGAGACAGATCCGCGTTACGCTTCAAGACCTTGTTTTGGGATTTTGAGAAGCTGAACTCGGGTGCCGGCAGACGCACTGAGACGCAGGCGTCGCAGGATTCACAGGCCGGGCGGTAGGCGATGTTCTGGCTGCGGCGGAAGCCCGCCTGGGTCAGCTCGTCATTGACGTGGACCCCCTCGCTGAACGGCAGGTTGGCGAACACCTTCCGCTCGGTCAGGCCGGGCAGATAGGGGCAGGGAGCCACCGTCGTCATGTAGAAGCGGAGCTGTCGTTGGGGAACGAAGGTCACGGTCTCAGGTCCGTAGCTAGTTTCGCCAACAATTGGGTGTGGGCAGTCTCATGGATGTGATCTGCACCCGGTCCAAAGGCAGGGGCAAGGCCATTTGCCCCAAACAAGCATGCGGAGCGGCGACTCACAGGCTGGTGTCCGTCGGCAGGACCGGTGCTTCGCGCAGCAGGACGATGGCGATGCGGCGGTTGCCGGCCAGGGTCGGATCGTCGGGATATAGCGGGTCGGAGCCGGCCTTGCCCGACACTTGATAAACCCGATCCGCATCGACGCCTGCGCTCTGAAGGATCAGGCGCGAGGCATTGGCGCGGGCCGAGGAAAGGGGCCAGTCGTTCGGCAGGGTCGCGCGGTTCGATCCGGGCGCCGCTGATGTATGGCCTGTGATCGAGATGCGGTTGGGCAGCTGGTTGATGACCCGGGAGATGGTCCGTAGCAGCAACTGGGCGCGGGCGTTCGGACGGGAAGAGGTCGCATCGAACATCGACCGCCCTTCCTGGTCGACGAGCTGGATGCGCAGACCTTCCGGTGTCTGGTCGATGATTAGCTGTTTCGACAGCTCCGCCAGTTCGGGCATCGACTGCATGGCCTGACGCAGTGATTCAGCCGCTGAAGCGAATTCGACGGCCTCGCGTCGGGCGACCTCCTCGCGCAGGGCTGCTTCACTAGCGGCAGCGAGATTCTGGCTCTGGCCGGCCTCGGGCGGCGCGTCCGCAGGGGCCTCGGGGGCCAGTTGGCTGATCACCGACATGGCACCCGAACCCTTGGCCCCATCCTCGCCCAGGGAGGTGCCGCCGAGGATACCGCCCGAACCCGAAGTGGTCTGGGAAACGCTGGCGGGGGCGAAATATTCGGCAATGCCGCGCTTCTGCTCCGGATCGGTCGTGTTGATCAGCCACATCAGCAGGAAGAAGGCCATCATGGCCGTAACGAAGTCAGCATAGGCCACCTTCCAGGCACCGCCGTGGTGGCCGCCGCCTGAGACCTTCTTGATCTTCTTGATGAGGATCGGGCGATCACTCAGGGACATAGGGACGCAGACCTTCAGCACAAATCATTGTGTGCAGGGTGGGGGCTCAAGGTTAAGGCCGCGTTTCCCATGTCGCGCCTTGCCCGGAGGCAAGCGGTCGCATAGTCGTCAGGGGTGAGCACCACCGATCCAGCCGTCTTTGACATTGCCGCCTATCGACGGGCGCTGGGCGGATTCGCGACCGGCGTCTGCGTGGTGACGGCCCATACGGTCGATGGCCCCCGCGGCATCACGGTCAACTCCTTCACCTCGGTGTCATTGAAGCCGCCGTTGGTGCTGTGGTGTCTGGATCGCGCCTCGGACAGGCACGACGGCTTCGCCGGGGCCGAGCGATTCGCGGTTCATATGCTGCCGGTGGAAGACCGCGAGATGTCGGATCGCTTCGCCTGGGGTGGTTGCCACCTGTCGGCGGACGAGTTTGACAGCTTCAGCGCCGAACCGCCGAGACTGCGGAATGCCCTGACCCGACTGGACTGCGTCGCCACAGACCGAATCGTTATGGGTGATCACCTGACCATCGTCGGAGCCGTAACAGGCTTCGAGACGCGCCCCGGGGCGGGATTGACCTATTTCCGCGGGCGCTACGGTATCGCTGAGGATCCCGCACCATGAAGATCGGTTTTGTGGGTCTGGGCGTGATGGGCGGGCCAATGGCGCGGCATCTGGTTCAGGCGGGACATGAGGTTGCGGGGTTCAACCGGTCACCGGACAAGGCGCGTGCCTGGGCTACAGCGACTGGCGGGCGGTTCGCCGCGACGGTCGCGGATGTTGCCAGCGGGGCCGAACTGTTGATCCTGTGTGTCGGCAACGACAACGACGTTCGCGCGGTCACGCTTGAGGCCTGTCTCTGTCTGAATGAGGGTGCCGTTGTCGTCGATCACACCACAACCTCGGCCAGCGTCGCGCGCGAGATGGCGGCCTGGGCCGCAGGGCAGGGACGCGCCTTCATTGATGCTCCGGTCTCGGGCGGTCAGGCCGGGGCCGAGAACGGTCAACTCAGCGTGATGGCCGGCGGCGATCCAACGGCGTGGGCACGGATACAGCCGGCCCTGATGGCCTATTCCAGGGCCGTCAAACACATGGGGCCGTCGGGGTCCGGTCAATTGACCAAGATGGTCAACCAGATCGCCATCGCCGGCGTGGTGCAGGGGCTGGCCGAGGCGGTGCATTTCGCCGAGATCGCAGGTCTCGACACGGACGCAGCCTATGACGCCATCTCCAAGGGCGCGGCCCAGTCCTGGCAGATGGACAATCGCTGGAAGACGATGGCGGACGGCAAGTTCGAGTTCGGCTTCGCCGTCGATTGGATGCGCAAGGACCTAGGACTGGTGCTCGACGAAGCGCGTACAAACGGCGCGCATCTGTCGCTGACGGCCCTGGTCGATCAATTCTATTCCGAGGTGCAGGCTATGGGCGGGTCCCGTTGGGATACTTCCAGTCTGGCGGCGCGATTACAGGACAGGGATCCGAAATGCTGAAGTAGACCCGGTGTCTATAATTTCGCATAATATATCTTATGCGGCATTCGGGTTTGCCGATTACGCATGTACCTATGACCCTCGTCCCACGGTCGGTGCGGCATCGAGCAAGGCAATGGCCTCGCGGACATAGGCGGCGTGGGCGACCACGCCGATGCCCAGCGGCTCACCGGACGGTCGGACCTCGGACGCCAACACCCCGGCGATGAACGGATGATCGGGCAGAACGGTCCCCGGCAGTTTACGCGCGGCTGGGGTCCAGAAAACAGGCCCACCCGAGTTCCCGGGGAAAACTGGAAAATCAAGGAGAAAAACCGGAAAGCTCTCGATGGGCGTCAATGGCCATGAGGCGATCCGTCCAGCGCGAAGAATAGGGAAACCGGCAGTATTGGAAGAGTACCCCCGCGGAAAGCCGAGGGTCAGCAGTTCGTCGCCGGGCCCGATCTGCCAATTATCGAGGTCCTCACCGCTGGCGAGCCAGCCCAGAGGAATGGCGGCGCGGGCAAAGACCGGCGGGGCCGAAATCTCCATCACGGCGATGTCGCGCGCGGGGTGTTTGGTCCAGACCGGATCACCGGACGAATCGCGGATACGTATGGGCTCGGGCGCGAACCGCCAGCCGCCACCGGGCATTTCACTGCGCCAGCCTATGCGGGCATCAGGACCGCTCATACCGACCAGCACATGATCAGCTGTGACAAGGACAGTGCGGGGCGTGCCGTCCGGGCGCGGCGCGTCGATCAAGAACGCTGTACCGACCCGGCGTGTGCCGTCACCGTTGTTCTGATCGACCTGCACCGTGGCGCTGATCAGGCCAACCGTCAGATCCCAGGCGGGAGCGGCAATCGCCGCGATGGGCGGTTCCTGGACCTGTTCGAAGGCCGGTTGGGGCGGTGTCTGAAGGTCGAACATCGTCCCTATCCGGCGATTGGCGTCTGTTCATTTGACGGCGGCCGGGCGACAGGCACAAGGTCCGGCTTGATTTCAGAGGGTTTCAACGTGAATCGCCGCGACCTTCTCGCCACATCTGCCGCCGGAGGCCACGAGTGGCTTGGCCGCCACCGCCCTTCCCGTTCAAGCCCGTCCATCCGGAGCCTCGATGTCCCAAGGAACGCCTGTCCCGCCCGTCGCGAAGAAGATTCCGGTTCGCATCGAGCAGTTGGGGCGCGACCGCACCGACGACTATCAGTGGATGAAGGACGACAACTGGCAGGCGGTGCTGCGCGACCCGACCCTGATCAAGACCGACGTCAAGGAACACCTCGAGGCCGAGAACGCCTATCGCGAGACCATGATGGCCTCGACCCTGCCGCTACAGGCGGCGATGTTTGAAGAGATGAAGGGGCGGATCAAGGAGGCGGACAGTTCGGTGCCGTCGCCCGACGGCGCGTGGGAATATTACGTCGAATACCAGACCGGAGACCAGCACCCGCGCTATATGCGCACCCCCCGGACGGGCGGCGCACCGCAGATGCTGCTCGACGCCAATGCCCTGGCCGCCGGCAAGGCCTATTCGGAGGTGTCGGCAGCCGACAACAGCCCCGACCATGCCCTGTTCGCCTATGCCGAGGACGCCCAAGGGTCAGAAGTGCACCAGATCTTCGTCAAGGACCTCTCCACGGGCGAGGTCCTTCCCGATCCGATCGGTTCGGCCACCGGCGACTTCACCTTCTCGCCCGACAGCCAGTGGATCTTCTGGACCAACCGCGACGATAACGGTCGGCCCGACAAGATCTTCCGTCGCCAGTCCCGCGGCGGCGAGATGACCTTGGTCTATGAGGAGGCCGACGACGGCATGTTCATCGGCGTGGGCCGCACCGCCGACGATGCCTTTGTGCTGATCACCATCGGTAATCAGGAGACATCGGAGTCCCGGGTCATCCCCGCCGCCATGCCGACCGCGACGCCTGTAGTGCTGGAACCGCGTCAGGTCGCACGGCTCTATGACGTCGACCACTGGGGCGACCGCTGGGTCATTCGCACCAATGCCGACGACAGCGTGGACTTCAAGATCGTCGAGGCCCCGACTGCGGCCCCGGGAAAAGCGAACTGGACCGATCTGGTCCCGCATACGCCCGGTCGTTACATCGAGCGTATAGCCGTCGTGAAGGATTTCATCGGCCGTCAGGAGCGCGCCGACGCCAATACCAGGATCGTCATACGCGACCGCGCCGGGGCCGAGCATGAGATCGCCGTGGATGAACCCGCCTACTCCCTGTCGCTGGCCGGCGCGTCAGAGTTCGACACCACGGTTATGCGCTATGGCTACAATTCGCCGTCCACGCCGACCTCGACCTATGACTATGATCTGGCGACGCGCGAACGGGCCCTGCGCAAGGTGCAGGAAGTGCCGTCGGGCCATGATCCGGCCAACTATGTCGTCGAGCGGCTCAACGCCCCTGCCCCCGACGGCGAACTGGTGCCGGTGACGGTGATGCGCCACAATGATACGCCGGTCGACGGTTCGGCCCCGCTGCTGCTTTACGGCTATGGCTCCTACGGCATTCCCATGGCGGCCAGCTTCTCGACCAACCGGCTGTCACTGGTCGACCGGGGCTGGATCTATGCCATCGCCCATATCCGCGGCGGTTCGGACAAGGGCTGGAACTGGTTCCTGTCGGCGCGCCGCATGACCAAGAAGAACACCTTCACTGATTTCATCGCCTCGGCCGAACACCTTATCCAGCGGCGCTATGCCAGCGCCGGGAACATCGTGGCGCAGGGCGGGTCAGCGGGCGGCTTGCTGATGGGGGCGGTCAACAATATGCGCCCTGACCTGTGGGCGGGCGTGATCGGCCAGGTGCCGTTCGTCGATGTGATCAACACCATGAGCGACACCAGCCTGCCGCTGACGCCGCCGGAATGGCCCGAATGGGGCAATCCCATCGAGGACCCCGAGGCCTATGACTATATGATGAGCTACAGCCCCTATGATCAGGTGGGGCCGATGGCCTATCCGGCTGTGCTGGCGACCGGCGGTCTGTCCGACCCGCGCGTCACCTATTGGGAGCCGGAAAAATGGGTCGCCAAGCTGCGGCCGGCGACCACCTCGGGCAAGCCGGTCCTGCTAAAGATCAATATGGAAGCCGGGCATGGCGGAGCCTCGGGACGGTTCGACTATCTGAAGGAAGTCGCCCATGACTACGCCTTCGCGGTCTGGACCATAGACAAGGGCTGGGAAGGGGCCTGACCCATCAGGCGGGCCGCTTCAGCGGGGACGGATGGCTGGGGAACAAGGACTCGAACCTTGAATGACGGTACCAAAAACCGGAGTGTTACCATTACACCATTCCCCAGCAGGTCCGGCGTTTCCGGGGCTGAAGCGCCGGAAGGCGTGCGAGATACGACAAGGCCGCCGGGGATGCAAGAACCGCTTGCGAGACTATTTCGTGGCGGGGCGTTTCACCGCTTGCGGGGGGCAAACCCCCTCGCTATAAGCCCCCTCCTCAAGTCGGAGTGTGGCTCAGCCTGGTAGAGCACTGCGTTCGGGACGCAGGGGTCGGAGGTTCGAATCCTCTCACTCCGACCATCTTTCCCGCCCTTTCGGTCGGCGCTTGGACAACCGCATCGTGTGCGGTTCCCCTCCCTCCTTTGCCAGCCCTCTCGCTTCGCCTCGCTTATTCGCGGGCTGACGGGCGTTTGGCGGTAAGAGTTTGCGACTCGTTCTTGCGATCCGTTCGCAAACCTCTTAGTCGGTGGACATCCAAGGAGATGTCCATGCCCCTGCGTCGAACCCTGATGGCCTGTCTGGCCGCCCTCGCCCTGCCGCTGGCCGCCTGTGGCGACAGCCCCGAAACCGGGACAAACGAGGCCCGCGGGGTGCTGAACCTCTATACCGCCCGCCACTATGACGGCGACCTGCAGGTCTATGCGGCGTTCGAGAAGGCCACGGGCATCCGGATCAACCGTATCGAGGGGAACCCCGACCAGTTGATCGCCCGGATGCAGGCCGAGGGCGATGCCAGCCCGGCGGACGTGTTCGTGGCCGCCGACGCCGGGGCCCTGTGGCGGGCCCAGAACGCCAGCCTGTTGCAGCCGGTCATGACCGAGGCTCTGACAGCAGCCATTCCGGCCAATCTGCGCGAGCCGGCTGGCCATTTTTTCGGCATGAGCCGCCGGGCCCGCGTGGTCGCCTATGATTCCAGCCGGGTACGTCCGGAGGAGGTCGGCACCTATGAGGCCCTAGCCTCGCCCCGTTTCCGCAGCAAGCTGTGCGTACGCTCGTCTGACAGTGTCTACAACCTGTCGCTGGTCGGGGCTCTGCTCGAGGCCTGGGGGTCGGACAAGACCAAGGCCTGGGTTGAGGGCGTGGTCGCCAACATGGCCCGTCCCCCGGAAGGCGGCGACCGCGACCAGATCCGCGCCGTCGGGGCCGGGGTCTGCGAGGTCGCCATCACCAACAGCTACTACTATGTCCGCATGGCTCGCAGCGAGGACCCGGCCGACGTGACCCTGACCGACAAGGTCAAGCTGGGCTTCCCCTCACTGAACGGCCAGGGGGCCCATGTGAACGTGTCGGGTGCCGGTGTGGCGAAGAACGCCCCGAACCGCGCGGCGGCCATCGCCTTTCTCGAATACCTGGCCACACCGGCGGCACAGCAGCTGAACGCCGGGCTCAACAACGAATTCCCGGCCGCCAATGGGGTCAGGGCCCCGGTGGGCGTGCGGGAGTATGAGGGCTTCACCGCCCATCCGATGTCGGTCGCGGTCTATGGACCGCGTCAGGCGGCGGCCCAGTCGTTGATGACCGCGGCCGGGTGGCGCTGACGCCCGCAAGCCAGAACGCCGGACCGGCCCCCGTCGCAAGGCGGGGGCCGGAGCCTTTGTGGCTGATCGGAGCCTTGGCCGCTGTCGTGGCCGTCCTGCCGCTGGCGGGTGTGGTGGCGGCGGCCCTGTCGGGCGGAGCGGCCGATATCGCCGGGCGCGACCTGATCCGGTATGCAGCGACCTCTGTATCACTGGCCGGGCTGGTCGCAGTTATCACAGCGGTTCTGGGCTCGGCGGCGGCCTGGTTGGTGGTGATGCATCGCTTTCCCGGGCGGGACGTCTTCGCCTGGGCCCTGGCCCTGCCCTTTGCCATGCCCGCCTTCGCCATGGCCTATGCCTATTCCGACCTGTTCGACGTGGCGGGTGAGCTGCGAACCTGGTTGAGGGCCACGGCCGGGTTCGACCTGCCGGTCCAGATGCGCAGCCTTTGGGGGGCAGGCTTCGTGCTGGGCCTTGCCTTCTTTCCCTATGTCTATCTGGCCATGCGCGCGGCCTTTGTGAACCTGCCGGTGCAGGCGCTGGAGGCGGCGCGCAGCCTGGGGGCTTCGCCGCGGCGCGCCTTTCTCGGCGTCGCCCTGCCGATGGCGCGGCCGGCCCTGGCGGCCGGTGTGGCGCTCGCCGTCATGGAGACCCTTGCGGACTTTGGGGCGGTCCAGTTCCTGAGTGTCCAGACCCTGACGACCGGGGTGGTGCGGGCCTGGTTCGTCTATGGCTCGCTGGCCTCGGCGGCCCAGTTCGCCCTGCCCCTGCTGGGGGCTGCGGCCTTGCTGCTGTGGGTCGAGCGGGCCAGTCGGCGCAGGCGGTCCTACGGCACCAACGGCGGCAAATGGCGCCCCCTGCCGGTCACCGACCTCGGCGGCGCGCGGGGCTGGATGGCCATGACCTACTGTCTGACTCTGGTGACCCTTGGCCTGTTGCTGCCGGCTGGCTGGCTGGCCTGGACCTCCATGGATGTGACCCCGGACTGGCCCCGGCTGATCGGCGCGGCGCGCAACAGTGTCTTTCTGGGCGTCGCGGGTGCCGCTGTGACGGTGACCCTGGCCGCCGCCCTGGCGCTGTCGGCGCGCCGGTTTCCGTTGACCGCCCGGATCGCCAGCCTGGGCTATGCGACGCCGGGCGCGGTCATGGCCATCGGCCTGCTGCTGCCCGCCGCCTGGTTGTGGAGCGTCGTGCCCGGCGGCTCGGCCAATGCGGCGGCGGGGATCGCGCTGCTGCTGTATGCCTATGCCGCCCGATTGATGGCCGCGGCCCTGGAACCGGTCGATGCAGGCCTGTCCCGGGTCACCCCCTCGATGATCCAGGCCGCGCGCGGTCTGGGCGCGGGCGAGACCGGTGCCGCCCTGCGGGTCCAGTTGCCGATCGCGGCCCCGGCCCTGTTCACAGCCGGGCTGGTGGTGCTGATCGACGTGCTCAAGGAGCTGCCGGCCACCCTGATCCTGAGGCCGTTCAATTTCGACACCCTCGCGGTCATGGCCGACAACTATGCGCGTGACGAACGGCTGGCCAATGCCGGCTGGCCGTCGCTGATCCTGGTCGGTCTGGCCCTGCCAGCTGTCCTTTGGTTGAGCCGCAAGATCACTCATGCCCGGCCCGGAAGCCCATGAACAATGCCGTCCTGACCATTGAGGCCGTGAGCCGCGCCTATGGCGAACGCCGGGCCGTGATCGAGGCCAGCCTGAGGCTGGAGGCCGGGCGGATCACCTGTCTGCTGGGGCCGTCCGGTTCGGGCAAGAGCACCCTGTTGCGACTGATTGCCGGGCTGGAGCCGGTCGATGCGGGCGTCATACGGGCCGGTGAACAGGTGCTCTCGCGGCCCGGCCAGACCGTCGCGCCCGAGCGGCGGGGAACCGGGCTGGTGTTCCAGGACTATGCCCTGTTCCCGCACCTGAGCGTGCTGGACAATGTCCGGTTCGGACTGGCGGCCCTGCCCCGGGCCGAGCGTCGGATCCGGGCGATGGCGGCGCTGGCGCGGGTCGATATTGCCGACCGTGCCCGAGACTGGCCCCACACCCTTTCCGGCGGCGAGCAGCAGCGTGTCGCCCTGGCCCGCAGTCTGGTGCGGGAACCCGCCGCCATCCTGCTGGACGAGCCTTTTTCGGGCCTCGATGCCCATCTCAAGGCCGGGGTTCGCGACGCGCTGACGGCGGCCCTGAGGGCGGCGGGTGCGGCGGTGCTGATCGTCACCCATGATCCGGCCGAGGCCCTGATGATCGCCGACACCCTGGTGCTGATAGAGGGCGGTCGGGTGATCCAGTCGGGCGACCCGGCTGACTGCTATGACCGGCCGGCCTCGGTGGCCGCTGCGCGCCTGCTGGGCGAGGTCAATGCCCTGCCGGTCGAGGTCGCGGACGGGGCGGCACAGACGCCTTGGGGCGCGGTGGCGGCACCCGGACTGGCCGAGGGCCCCGCATGGCTGCTGCTCCGGCCCCAGGACCTCTCGGTCGGCAGTCAGGGGCCCGAAGGCCCGGTCACTGCCCACCGGTTCGCCGGGCATTTCAGCGAGATTTCGGTCAAGCTGAACGGCCAGAGCCTTCACCTGCACGCGCTCGGCGTGGGTCCGCAAACGGGTGACACGGTGCGCGTCGGGGCCGACCTGACCCGGGCGCGTATCGTCGCGGGCTGAGCCGTCAGTCGTCGGCCTTTTGCGCCACCGCGCCGAGATGGCGGCCGACGGCCTCGATGGTGCGGCCCGCCAGCGCCTTGCGGCGGGCCAGCAGGTCGGGCGAGCCGGCGTCGTAGTCGGCCATCAAGCGGCGCACGAAATCGCCCGAGCGGACCTCGGACAGGACGGTGTCCATCGCCGCCTTCGAGGGCTCGCCGATGATCCGCGGCCCGGTCAGATAGGCCCCGTATTCGGCGGTGTTGGAGATCCTGGTAAAGGCCCCGGCGACGCCGCGCTCGAACATCAGGTCGGTGACCAGTTTGACCTCGTAGAAGCATTCGAACCAGGCCACCTCGGGCGGATAGCCGGCCTCGACCAGCTTCATGAAGGCGGCGTCGATCAATTCGGCCACCCCGCCGCACAGCACCACCTGTTCGCCGAACAGGTCGCTCTCGCATTCGGCGGCAAAGGTGGTTTCGAGGATGCCCTTGCGACCGCAGCCCAGTGCCGCCGCATAGGACAGGCCCAGGGCGTGGGCCCCGCCGGTGGCGTCCTGATGCACGCCGAACAGGGCGAACACCCCCTGCCCTTCGACATAGAGGTCGCGGATGCGCGGGCCGATCCCCTTGGGCGAGGCTAGGATGACGTCGAGGTCGGGGCGCGGCTCAACCAGGCCGAAGCGCACCGAAAGTCCGTGGGCAAAGATCAGGGCCGCGCCGGCCCGCATCGCCGGGGCCAGTTCGTCGCGCCACAGGTCGCGGTGGGCCTCGTCGGAGACCATGACGGCGACGACGTCGGCACTTGCGGCGGCCTCACCGGCGGTCTGGACGGGGAAGCCGTCGGCCTCGGCTTTCGCCCGGGTGGGGGATGACGCCTTGAGGCCCACCACAATGTCGGCGACGCCGGAGTCGCGCAAGTTCAGGGCATGGGTGCGGCCCTGGCTGCCGTAGCCGATGACGGTGACGCGCTTGCCGCGGATGATGGACAGGTCGCAGTCGCGGTCATGGAAGGTCGGGAGCGGGGTCATGCGGAATCTTCTTCCATCAGTGAGGCGATCGTGGCCCGGACCTGGGCCAGCACCTCCGGCGGGACCGCGCCCACGACGCGAAATCCTCTCTGCGACCGGTCGACGCTGCGGACCTGATCCGTCAGCACCGCGCCGCTTACGGCCAGGCCGTCGGGCAGGACCACCTTGGTCGGCCACGGTGCCAGATTGGTGGTTATGGGGCAGACGAGCGAACGCCGGCTGAAGGCGTTGAAGATCGTCGCGGACACCACCAGCGCCGGCCGGACGCCCGACTGTTCGGTCCCGAGCGCCGGATCAAAATCCACCCACACCAGCGCCCCGGCGTGAGGCGCACGGGGATCAGGCCGGGGACCAATCGTCATGAATGATCTCATCGCCGACATCCGGACCCCAGTCGATGGTTTCCGGTTCGGCGTCCGGCCCGAGCCGCACCATCTCGGCGATGATCCAGGCAAGGGTGACCGGTTCCGGTGCCGGTTGGGGCACGGTCAGTTCCACCGTCTGGCCGTTGACCGACAGCTGCAGATCCTGCCCTGCGGTGATCCCGAGCGCTTCCACCGCCCGACGTGGCAGGCGGACGGCTACGCTGTTGCCCCAGCGGGCGACCCTTACCCTCATGGATCCCATGTTCTATCCTTTTGGATATCCGAACGTATATCATGGAACCCGCATGACAGTCACCCCTTCCGACGTCGTCGCCTTCTGGAAAGAAGCCGGTCCCGGCAGGTGGTTCGCCAAGGATGAGGACTTTGACGCCCGGTTCCGCGAGCGGTTCGAGGCGGCGCACCACGCGGCCGCCCGGCGTGAACTGGATTCCTGGGCGGAGACGCCGGAGGGGGCGTTGGCCCTGCTGATCCTGCTGGACCAGTTTCCGAGGAATGTGTTCCGGGGCACCGGTCACGCCTTCGCGACCGACCCCCTGGCCCGGTCTGTTGCGGCCATGGCGCTGGATGCGGGCCATGACCAGGCGGTCGAGAATGCCCTGCGGCGGTTCTTCTACCTGCCCTTCCAGCACAGTGAGGATATCGCCGACCAGGACCGGCAACTGGACCTGTTCCAGCGCATGGAACGGGCCGACACGGATCGCTGGGCCGAGCATCATCACGACGTCATCGCCCGGTTCGGGCGGTTCCCGCATCGCAACCGAGCACTGGGGCGCGAGACGACGAAGAAGGAGCAGGCGTTTCTGGATCAGGACGGGTTCAGGGGCTGAGACCGGCCTCGGCCGACGGCGCGTCCAGCGCCGCCAGGGCCTCGTCGAGGTCGGAGACGCCGAGGCCAAGCTCCAGACGGTGTTGGCGGTAGCGCATAAGGGTGGCGAGGTCGGGCGGCGGGGCCTGTTCGGGTGCTGCAGCCTCCTGTTCACGCGGCGGCGAAAAAACAGGGTCCAGAGAGTCCAGAGAGTCCAAAGCCGGAGCTGGATCGGCCGCCGCAGGGTCGTCGCCAAGGGCACCGAGGCGGGCCTCCAACGTCGCGATCTGGGCCTCCAACCCATCGAGGGATGCCTCATCGACGGCGTCGTGTGCCGCGCGGCGGGCGACGGTGCCGATCTGCCGGGCAATGTCGGCCACGGAGTCGGTCATCCGGTCGCGTCCGGGTTCGATTTCGGGCTCGTTTTCGGTGTTGAGGTCCGGCCCATGCCGAGACTCGGCGGCCTCGGCCACAACGAGGGCGCGGAGCCGCTCGTGCACCCGCATCCAGGAAGCGGCCTCGGCGGCGCGACCGGAGGCGATGGCCCGGCGCAGGCGGAATCGGGCGCGATCCGCGAGGTCGGCCCAGCTCTCTTCCCCGGCAACGGGTCCGGCGTCCGGCGTCCGGCAACTCATCCCTGACCCATAGGTCAGCATCGGCGGGAAACAGGTCGCTGTCGGCCTGATCGGCCCGCCGCCAGCCGCCCTCCTTCGCCCTGGCCCGCAGGGTGCTGAGCGCCACCTCATAGCGGTCGCACAGGTCGCGCGCCGGAATGCCGGACAGATAGTCGTGGCGAATGGCCTCCCAGGTCGCGTCCGAGCGGGCGTTCCACGACCGCACCGGATGGTTGGTGGCCAGCAGATGTTCGGGCCAGGCGTCGTCCATGATGTGTCTCTCCTGTCCGACCGGGGTTGGGGTCGAAAGAGAGGAGTCTGGGGGCACCGCTTCCTGTGGTGGGCTGATGACGCTGTATTTTTTTAAAGCGGAGCGGAGTCAGTAGGTTGGTGGCGCGGGATATGCTGACAATCGGTGTATTGTGAGCAGAAGATCAAAGCGGTTTCCTTCTCCCCTTGAGGGAGAAGGTGGCTCGCACAGCGAGACGGTTGAGGGGTGAGACACTGCCTTGTCCATGGACCGCGTCTGCTCCTGCCCGACTGCTCAATGAAACAGCCCCCTCATCCGCTCCTCCGGGGCACCCGTCGTCGGATCGCGTGCGATCTTCCTCCACCCTCAAAGGGGAGAAGGACGCCGCGCGCTCATCTTCCCCACGTTCCTGTGAGCAACCGAATCAGTGGACTGCCAACGGCGGCGAATCAGCGGCACAGTCCTTTTCATGAACGCCGTCGCCACACTCGCCGATTTGCAGGCCCGCGCCCAAAGCGAATTGGGAGCCGTCGTCGCCGATCATCCCGAGTGGCAGTATCTGAACCTGTTGCGCGACATCCTCGACAACGGGTCGCGGCGCGACGACCGGACGGGCACCGGGACGCTGGGGGTGTTCGGGCGGCAGATGCGGTTCGATCTGGCCCAGGGCTTTCCGGTCCTGACGACCAAGAAGCTGCACCTGCGCTCGATCATCGTTGAATTGCTGTGGTTCCTGCGCGGCGAGACCAATATCGGCTGGCTCAAGGACAATGGCGTTTCGATCTGGAACGAATGGGCCGATGCCGAGGGCGAGCTGGGTCCGGTCTATGGCAAACAATGGCGGTCCTGGGCGGCCCCCGACGGGCGGATGATCGACCAGATTACCCGACTGGTCGAGGGTCTGAAGACGGACCCCAACAGCCGCCGACATATCGTTTCGGCGTGGAACCCGGCCGACGTCGACGACATGGCCCTGCCGCCCTGTCACTGCCTGTTCCAGTTCTTCGTCGCCGACGGGAAGCTGAGCTGCCAGTTGTATCAGCGGTCGGCGGATGTGTTCCTGGGCGTGCCGTTCAACATCGCCTCCTATGCCCTGTTGACCCTGATGGTGGCGCAGGTGTGCGGGCTGAAGCCGGGCGAGTTCGTGCATACGTTCGGGGATGCGCACCTGTATCTGAACCATGTGGAACAGGCCGAGACCCAGCTGGCCCGCGCGCCCCTGCCCTCCCCGACCATGACCATTACGCCGCGGGATGACCTGTTCGCCTATCGGCTCGAGGATTTTGTGCTCGAGGGGTATGAGCCCTGGCCGCACATCAAGGCCCCGGTCGCGGTTTGATGTCGCTGGACCTGAAGGCCCTGCAGGCCTACGTCCTGCGCATCTCCGACCTCTATGCCGCCGAACACGGCATCGACCGGTCCGGTGACTGGGCCCTGCTGAAGCTGCAGGAGGAGCTGGGCGAGCTGACGGTCGAACATCTGCGGATGAGCGGGCGGGCGCGGGGTGTGGCGGATGCCGGCAAGCGGGGCGATGAGGCGGCCGATGTGCTGGGGATGCTGCTGATCTATTGCGGTGGGGCGGGGATTGACCTTGAGGCGGCGATGCAGCGGAAATGGCTGCGCTGGCTGGAGGAGAAGGCATGACGACCCTGCCCCACATCGCCCTTGTCGTCGCCCGCGCCCGCAATGGCGTGATCGGACGGGACGGCGACCTGCCGTGGCGGCTGCGCAGCGACCTGCAACGGTTCAAGGCCATCACCGTCGGCAAGCCCTGTATCATGGGACGCAAGACCTGGGAGAGCCTGCCGCTGAAACCCCTGCCCGGCAGGTTGAACCTGGTGCTGTCGCGTGATGAGTCGTTCGCGGCGCGCGGGGCGGTGATCTGCACGACGCTGGACGAGGCGGTCGAGATCGCGCGCGAGACGGCCGAGGAGGACGGGGTCGACGAGATCTGCGTCATTGGCGGGGTGGCCCTGTTCGAAAAGGCCCTGCCTCGAGCCAGGCGGCTGTATCTTACCGAGGTCGAGGCCGAGCCGGAGGGTGATGTGCTGTTCCCCCCGTTCGATGAGGGGGCGTGGACGGAGGTCTCGTCCGAAGCGTATCCGGCGGGCGAGAAGGACGACCATCCGTTCGTTTTCCGGGTGCTGGAGAGGCTCCCGAGCAATCGTCCCGTGAGCTGACGCGCGCTCTGCTCTCTTGCCCCGCCGAGGGCTGGTTCACCACAAAGGGCACAACGGGATCACAAAGGACACGACGGAACCGGGGGGCCGTCCAGGCCGGTGGCCGGGTCCGCGCGTCCCGGGATGCGGCGTTCGCCGCGTTCGTCTGATCGAGGCGAACGCCTCGATCCGGAGTCCCTTTACCGCGTCGAGGGTGGGTTCGTCTCTGTCATCCTCTCAGGACCCGTCGTGTCCTTCGTGATCCGTTTGTGTTCGTTGTGATGAACCCTCTCGGACCATACTCTGCCGGAACAGGTCGCCCGCCAGCCAGATCCGGGCCAACGGACGAATAGCCGAGAAACTTGCCTGGATCCGCTGATCCCCGTGTTCGCGGGGATGAGCGGAGCGGGATAGGATCACCGCAACCCAACCCCCGAAAGTAAGCATCCGGTGAGCACCGCGGCGACGGCGGATCGGCGGGCGTGATCAGGCGGCGCGGTTGATGGCGCTGCGGCATCGGGGCCGCCAGTTCCACGGCAGCAGTTCGTCCAGCTTCTGAGCG
>Ga0105054_10004050_pt1 | contig 22156 bp, 25 predicted proteins | sample BON02_FD_78091 | JGI IMG/M metagenome (GOLD analysis project Ga0105054, IMG submission 78091) | Freshwater microbial communities from Lake Bonney liftoff mats and glacier meltwater in Antarctica - BON-02 (megahit assembly) | ecosystem: Environmental > Aquatic > Freshwater > Ice > Glacier...
TTTCGGCAATACGTGCAAGGATAAATTTTTTATGTGCCGCAAGAACAGCGCGCGGTCTATCAGGATAAAACAGTAAAAGGCGGTGGAAACTTAGACTGATTGCCACCCAACCTAGCCAAAATAGCATTAGATGATTGCTAATAATGACCATACAAACTGAAGCCAGAGTTAACAATAACCATCTCCAATATTTATGGGCATTAATTTCTGCTTGCAAATATCTTTCAGAAAACTTAATCAATGTTATGGTCATGAAGCTGACTAATAGCAACATCAGCAGACTGACAGAATTCAGCGCCAGCAATCCATTCATTTTTTCATATGATTCAGTCAAAAACTTAATAGATAGTACAAGTACTGATGGAATGAGTAATGCTGAACTTATACGGAGAATAATTTTCCGACGAGTCTCGTCTAATTTCTGATTTCCTACAAGCCAGCCACTCAGTGTTAAGTTGATGGGAGTAAGCAGTAAAATAGCTATTTCAAATATTTGATGCATGAACATATCTCCTTTGTTGGCAGAAGTATGTCAAACGCGTTAATATAATAAAAATAGATATAAATTAACAATTAGATAAGTTTTACTTAATCATGGCTAGAATCAACTATCATCACCTTTACTATTTTTGGCGTGTCGCACTCACAGGCAGCATTACCAGAACAGCTGAACAATGCCATGTATCGCAGTCAGCGCTTTCACAGCAAATCAAGCAGCTTGAAGAAAACATGAACGTTAAGTTATTTGATCGAATTGCAAGGCAGCTAGTGCTGACAGATATGGGAAAGAAAGTATTAATTTATGCCGATGAGATCTTCACAACGGGTGAAGAATTAGCGTCTTATATCAAAAAGGGTGGGGTAGAAACTCGCAGACATATATCCATAGGCGTTTTGACAACGCTATCGAGAAACTTTACTGAGAGCTTTATTAGTCCACTTCTTTTGGAACCAAACGTAACTTTCACGCTTGCTACTAGAGGTATGACAAACTTGTTAAATGGACTCACCAACCATGAATTTGATCTAGTTCTGACCAACCGCTCTGTAAACCAGAAGGATGAAGATGCCGTCTGGCAAAACCAACTTGTGTCACGTCAATCAGTTTCTATTATTGGTCCTGCTAGTCTCAAACCAAACACCACTTTTCCAGATGGCTATCAACAATTTAAGTGGGTATTGCCATCAGACATAACAGAAATTCGATCGTCCTTTGATGCATACTGTGCGACAAAAAATTTCAAACCCAACATTTTGGCTGAGGCTGATGATATGGCCATGTTACGCTTGCTTGTAAGAGATACTGGTGCAGTCACTGCGCTGCCATCAGTTGTTGTTAAAGACGAAATAGCGAGTGGCAAACTTTCAGAGTACCAAGTGCTATCAAATATCTATGAAAACTTTTATGCGATAACGGCTCGTAGAAAATTTGTCCCTGAAATAGTCAATTTCGTGTTGTCGGCTAATCAAAAAATATAATGTGTGTTGAAGGGCCGTCTTATGTTATCCACAGAGCAAAACTGTGAACTGGTGAAAATCGGCGAAGAATAATATGTTGAAGATTGATATAACGCTGAAAGTTGGGCCATGTATTCCATTCCTACGCTGACTAATTTACTGATTAAAATTAATCGATTTTCTGTTTTGTGGCACTAAACCCATCGCCTGTTATAATATGCACCGTTGCCTCCGTAGCTCAGCTGGATAGAGCATCCCCCTCCTAAGGGGAAGGTCGCGCGTTCGAATCGCGCCGTGGGCACCATTTTAACCTTATGTTTATTAATGATAAATTACCTCAAACCAAAACAGATATACAATTAGCATTACCAAGTCAAAATCTGAGGCAAGAATACGCATTATACCTATTAGCAAAGAAATTGAATCACAGCTGATAGACGGATTTAAGAATACTAATTATTAAAGTTGCTATAATAAAACTTGACCAATATAATGCCTGCGAAAATATTCTGGTGTTTTTTTAATCATCTTCCTAACGCTAAAGATTAGAGATCTACAATGCTTAAAAAAATAGTTAGTTTAAGTAGCTTTTTCACGATGTGCGTATTTGCCACAAATACATATGCAGTCAATTATTGTATCGTCGGCGACACTACGACCGACTGTTCCGCCGCGGCTGTTATCATAACAACTCTTGACAGTGGCATCGTTAATAACGGAGAAATTCTAGGTGACCGACTCTCAGGTGCTTGGTGGGCAGCAATTCGGAATAATGGTGGTATTTATACGCATGATATTGTTAATAACGGAACCATAACAGGCTGGGTGGCAGGCATTGAAAACAACAATGGGAGTATAACTGGCGGCATTACTAATAATTTAGGGGCAACAATCTCAGGCTATCTTGCAATCGCCACTTCTGGCTCGATCAACTATATTTACAACGCCGGGTCTATTATTGGCTTCAATCAGAATACATCTTCTGAAGCTTCAGTTGATGAATTTTTAGGTATTTCAAATTCTGGAACTATAAATGCCATAACTAACATCGGCTCCATTTACGCAGGTAGAAACACGGCTATAAGCTACGGCATTCGTAATTCAGGAATTATCACTACCCTTAACAACCTTCAAGGTGCAGGCAATACACATGGCGCATTAACTTATACTGGCAAGCTACCAACAAATTATAATGTGATCATTAATAGCTCAACTAACTACGGTCAACTTATCGGAGCGTCAGTCTCTGCAGATACCATGACGTTTGACATTTATTCGACATCTAAAGTGGACTCAAATACATATACGGGCGTTTTATCCGGTATTTCCGCTGCAAACTTAACGGTAACATCAGGTACGTTTGGCTCCGAAGCATGGCAGTTAGTCGAAACATCATCAGGAGTATGGGATCTCTTATTCCCAAATTATTCTTATTCTGTAGAGCCTGTTGCTGCGATGTCAGTTTTTGGAGCAACGTCATCTGAGAACCGCAGAGCAGCATTTGGTGCAGCCCAAGTCATCGATGCCAATCAAGTTCTATTAGATGTATTTTCTGATTTAAATGGCGACCAAGAAATTGCTGATGCAGCTGAATCAACACTTCCTGGTGTCTCAGGCGGCGTAGCTCAGGTAACTAATACTGCCAGCAATGCCGTTACGAGTGTAGTGGCTTCTCGCCAAGGCTTAATTCGCGGCCTATCTTCTGGCGATGACATGATGACTGACCGTCATCTCTGGCTTAAACCGTTTGGAGGCTGGACTGAGCAAGATACCCGTCAAGGTGTAACAGGTTATAACATCGATAGTTATGGTTTAGCATTAGGTTTTGATGGCGATGTGTCGGCATCATGGAATGTTGGTTTTGCCTTCGCCTATATCAACAGTGATGTGAAAAGTAACTTGGTATCAGGCAGTCATAACATAGATATGGATAGCTATCTGACTAAGGTTTACGCGACCAACATGCTCGATGATGTCACGGCATTAAACTTACAGTTTGGTGCAGGCGTGTCTGACTATAAAAGTAATCGTAGACTTTTCACGGGTGATGTAGCTAATGCTGACTATGATAGCTGGCAGATACAAGCGAGTGCTGAATTAGAGCGTAGCTATAGTGTGTCAGACAAAACAGTCGTTACACCATACGTTCATGTTGATTACAGTTATGTGGATGTAGAAAGCTATAATGAAACAGGTGCCGGTGCATTGAACCTTAATGTGGCTAGTGATAGTGCCGATAGTTTAGTTGTTGGAGCGGGTATTAAAGCTGACCAAACAGTTTCAGAAAAGGTACTGTTGATGGCTAATGCCGGTATTGGCTATGATCTAATGACAGACCGTTCAAGTCTAACCTCTTCATTTGCAGGTGGTGGCGCCAACTTCACAACCGAAGGTATTAAACCTGATGAATTTGTGTATAACGCAGGGTTAGGCGCTAAATATAGTTTAGAAAATGGCACGGAAATTACGGCAAGCTATGACTTTAGTGGTCGACAAGATTACACCGACCAATCAATTAGTGCCAATGCACGGTTTATGTTTTAAACACATACTGAAAACACGGGTAAGAGAGGTACCTTCGGGTGCCTTTTTTGTATGTGTCTCAACGGTAGCTAATTGCTAGGATGGACTATGACTAAAATTTATCAACTTATCTTTCTGACACTACTCATCACTGGCTGTACGACTGTGCCGAGTATCGACAAAAGACATAATACAGCCGAACAATTAACAAGCGATCATTCTTGGCATAAACACATCATTGAGACATCATCATTTAATTTGATGAGTTTTGTACCAAACAACCCAAGCAAGGATTCTACTCTCACCATTTATATAGAAGGGGATGGACTTGCCTGGCTAACATCACGAAAACCTTCAGCTGATCCAACCCCGATTAATCCTGTGGGATTAAAACTAGCATTGAATCATCCGAGCAATAATACCGCTTATTTGGCTCGCCCATGCCAATATGTTTATGATGCTCGATGTGAAACTAGATACTGGACCAGTTACCGGTTTTCACCAGAAGTTGTTGCCGCCAGTAACCAGGCAATAGATAAACTCAAACAACAATTTTTTGCAACGCAGCTAACCTTGGTAGGTTATTCTGGTGGCGGCGCTGTGGCAACAATATTAGCCGCACAACGTGATGATGTCATTAAATTAATTACGGTGGCAGGTAATCTAGACCATAAAGCGTGGACTGATTTTCATCACATTAGCCCGTTGATAGGTTCAATTAACCCTGCTGATCTCCGAGATCAATTGGCAAAGATAGAGCAAGTTCATTTTGTTGGTGAAGATGACACTGTGATCCCACCATTTTTGGTATATGATTTTGTAGCTGGTTTACCAATATCTAGTCCCGCCAAGGTTATTGTAGTACCGGGCCAAGCTCATGGTTGCTGTTGGGAGTCTACATGGGCATCTTTGCTGGAAAATATGGATTAATTCCAAATCTGAAAGGGGACAGATTTATTTTCAACCTGACACTCTGATTTATATGGTTTTTTCAATAAAACACTAAGGATATTCACATGCCAAGGCAGGCGAGAATTATATTAACCAACACAGCTCACCATATAGTGCAGCGAGGTCACAATCGTGAAACTGTCTTTGTTGAAAAAGACGATTACCTTTATGACCTCGACACATTAAAACAATGGAAACGAGAACTGAATGTAGCTGTTTATGGTTACTGCTTAATGAGCAATCACCTACATTTAACATTAAATCCTAATGACGAACCAGAAAATCTAGGAAAATTAATGAAACGCTTAGCAGGGAGGCAAACGCGATACGTGAACTATTAAGAAAAACGCACAAGCGGCAGCTTATGGGAAGGACGCTACAAATCAAGCCCAATAGAAACAGATAGTTATTTGCTAGCCTATCACCGCTATGTTGAGCGAAACCCAATCAAAGCCGGCATGATTATCCATGTTGAGGAGTATGACTGGTCTAGTTATCGACAACATGCTGGATTGGATGAAGATGCCTGGATTGTTGATGATCCAATTTACATGAGTCTAGCAAATGATAAAGCACAATGGCAACGACGATATAGTGACTATATAAAACGAGGCAGGCTCAGAAAGCGAAAGTCAGCTGATTCAGAATGCCTTACAACACGGTTAGTTAACGGGATCGAGCCGCTTTATTGAGGCAGTTGAACAACGTTTAGAGCAAAGAATAGAGGATCGTGGGTCGGGAAGACCGTGGAGAGAAAAATGAAATGTGGTTTAAAAATAAATCTGTCCCCTTTTTGTGAGAATAGGCTCAATAATGCCTTATTCAGAACAGCGTTATATTAAATGGCTCTTTTTTTTGCGTCGAAATTTTCGTCTATACCATAACCAGCCATCTGCAATTGATAATAGAGTGGTCAATAAACCGCTGATAAAGGTGAATAGGGGTCCCGTTAAGTCAAAGGCTTCACCATTGAAGAGGAAACAACCCGTAGGCTGTTTTTTGACTACTGGGGTCGCTTTAGCTGGCCTATTTAATAACCACTGTGTTTGGTTTGGGAAAATAAGGCTAATACCACTAATAATAACGACAATAAAAACGGGTAATAATATGAGGCCTGCTAATAAGTGAGAACGGCGTAAACGACCTATTATCGGCGTGATTTTCTGATTTCTTGCCACTAACCAGTTCCGTGTTTTTTTAGTTCTTGGCCAACTATAATAGGCACCAACAAATACGTTAACTAACATTAGGATAGCGAGAAATCCCAGTGTAAGTCCAGCATTGTGGCCAAGCATAAATGTAAAGTGAAATAGGTAAATGAATGAGATGAAATAACTCCCCCATTCTCGAACACTCAGTACTTCAGCGGTATATGTATATGGATGGATCATTATTTCCATTTTTATGACGTGGCGCACGTAATGACTTGATGTAGTCAACGTCAGGTAGGGCATTGATTATAGCTGCACGTATTGTTGACAGTGGAACAAGTTTGTCAGAGGGTAAATGTGTAGCAATTAACTGTGGATTTAGCCATTCATCAATGGCGTGATCGAACACGATGATTGACCCGCTGATGCTTTGTAGCAACAGTGGGAACAATAAGATCAAACCGCTGATTCGGTGAAATTGAATCCAGAATTTACGCATTGAAAAAGATCAAAAATAACGGTTAAAATTCTAATGCATAACCTAAGGTCAAGGTACGTTCTCGACCTTTAAAGTAACGTGCATCAAGTGAGTTAGCCGCTTTTGTTGTTATGTATCAATGACTTTTATCTTTCTCCTAAGGGAAAGGTAGCGCGTTCGAATCGCGCCGTGGGCACTACCATTTTTGACAACCGTGGTTTTATTAATTAAACGGTTTTAATTTTTTTGGCTGTGAACTCTATTTTCCAAATTTAAATAGCCAAAGCATTAAAAAACCCTTAAGATTACTCACTTCAATGGTGATTCGCACTGGTCTCCTCGCGACGATATGTTGGTCAGCCCGTCAGACCCGGAAGGGAGCAGCGGAGCCTTCGGACTCGAGCGCCGAGATTTGGCTGGTGTGAGTCATCGCCCAATATCCTTTGCTAAGACTTGATTAACACGGCTGAAAATGCTGAATTAAGATTGATGCAATTAGACACTAGGTATCAAACCATCATATGAGTTACTTGGTTCTCGCCCGAAAATGGCGGCCTAAAAAGTTTTCTGAAGTCGTTGGGCAGCAACATGTCCTTCGCGCCCTTATTAATGGTCTGGATCAAGACCGTTTACACCATGCCTTTTTGTTTGCTGGCACTCGCGGTGTAGGTAAAACAACCCTAGCTCGTATTTTGGCTAAATCATTGAATTGTGAACAAGGTGTGAGCTCCACGCCATGTGGTGAATGTCAAAGCTGCCAAGAGGTTGATGCGGGTCGCTTTGTGGATTTGATTGAGGTCGATGCCGCCTCGCGTACCAAAGTCGATGATACCCGTGAATTATTGGATAATGTGCAATATGCGCCTAGTCGTGGTCGCTATAAAGTGTATTTGATTGACGAAGTTCATATGCTTTCAACGAGCAGTTTTAATGCATTACTGAAGACATTAGAAGAACCGCCACCGCACGTTAAGTTTTTATTCGCTACGACCGATCCGCAAAAACTCCCCGTTACTATATTGTCGCGTTGTTTGCAGTTTAATTTGCGTCGCTTAGAATTAGATCAAATTTCAGGTCATCTTGCTAATATTCTGCAACAAGAAAATATTATGTTTGAGTCGGGTGCGTTAACGGAATTAGCTCGCTCTGCCGATGGCAGTATGCGTGATGCCTTAAGTTTGTTAGATCAAGCTATTTCATTTGGCGCAGGTGAAGTGACGGATCAATATGTACACCAGATGTTGGGCACGATAAATCAGCATCAGTTGTTTCATATTGTGACTGCTCTTATCAATCAAGATGGCAAAACCTTATTAGCGCAAGCACAAGAGTTGTCTGCACAAGGTCGTGATTTTACCAGCGTACTTAATGCCTTGTTAGCCTTGTTACAACGTTTGGCAACCGTACAACTAGTACCTGATCTGGAACAATCTAATGATGACGAACAACAGTTATTAACATCAATGAGCTCGCAGATTAGTCCAGAAACGGTGCAGTTATTGTATCAAATTGCCTTACATGGCAAACGCGATTTACCTTTGGCGGCCGATCCTAAAAGTGGTTTTGAAATGACCTTGCTCAGAATGTTGAGTTTTCAGCCCAAAAAGTCTGAGTCAGCTGGGATGGCTACACCGGTTAATAAATCTGTACCAACGGCGAGTCCAAAGGTTAATCCTACAGTTATAGCCAAAGCGGAGGTCGCCGTGCCATCACCGGTTAGTTACGCGCAAACAGTGCCTGCGAGTCCGAAACCGGCATCACACATTGCTGAACCATCAAGTTTGCCAACGAAACCAGCACCAAACATTGAACAGGCAATTGTCGCTAATCAAGCAGCAAATAAAAAACTCAACGCCAGTAATTGGCTAAGTGTTATTGCTAATTTGAAATTAGCAGCATTCGCTCGCCAATTAGCTGATAATAGTGCTTTTATTAAGTTTGAAGATAATAAAGTAAGTTTGGCGATTGCGCCTGAGTTAGCGCATTTAACGAGTGACAAAACACAGGATCGATTGGCGGCGGCGCTAGGTAAATATCTAGGCCAGCCAATCAAACTTGTTTTTCAGCAACCAGCGCAACAAGATTCTGAGTCGGAAACGCCAACGCCAACCTTAGCAGCAGAGCGGGCACATAAAACCCAACGTAACCAACAGCATGCGGTAGATTCGATTCATAATGACCCCGCAGTTGATGAACTGAAACAAGCTTTCAATGGCAGAGTTATTGAAAGTACAATTAAACCATTAGATTAGAAAGAGGAATGGCCATGAAAGGTGGAATGGGTAACCTGATGAAACAGGCGCAACAAATGCAGGCTAATATGGAAAAAGCGCAGCAAGAGTTGGCTTTGATGGAAGTAACAGGTCAAGCAGGTGGCGGCATGGTTAAAATAACCATGACGGGTAAACATGATGTTAAACGAGTGAGCATCGAAGAGGCCTTATTTAAAGACGATAAGGAGATGTTGGAAGATCTTATCGCCGCCGCAGTGAATGATGCTGTCCGTCAGGTAGAAAAAACGAGCCAAGAACGTATGGCTGGCATGATGCCTGCTGGCATGAAGTTACCATTCTAATTACTGTTATTGATATTTAATGGCAAGCTTAGGACCAAGTATAGAGCAGCTGATTGAAGCGTTACGATGTTTACCGGGAGTCGGGCCTAAGTCTGCCCAGCGCATGGCTTTTCATCTTCTTGAACGTAATCGTGCTGGTGGTCATCGTTTAACCCAAGCACTCAGCCAAGCCTTAGAAAAGGTGCATCATTGTCAGCAGTGTCGAATTTTAAGTGAAAGCGAACTGTGTAACCGCTGTAGCGATCAACAACGCCGCCAAGATCAACTCTGTATTGTTGAGATGCCGAGTGATGTGCTCGCAATAGAACAAGCAACACATTATCAAGGGCAATATTTCGTATTATCGGGTCATCTATCACCATTAGATGGTATTGGACCAGAAGCGTTAGGTATTCCAAAACTCATTGAATTATTTGAACAAGACTCGATCCAAGAAGTTATTCTTGCGACTAACCCAACGGTTGAGGGTGAAGCAACTGCTCACTATATTAGCCAGTTAGCCCATGCTAGAAAAATTCATGTCACACGATTGGCGCACGGTATTCCTCTTGGTGGTGAACTAGAGTTTATAGACAGTGGTACACTATCCCATGCTTTTTCAGGTCGGGAATCGATCTGATATGAAAAGAAATCAGGTAGAGTATTATTATGGCTGAGCAACAAAAGCTTCCGTTTGAATTGTTAAAAACATTTTCTGGCCTTATTCATCGTCAACCGCAATTTGTTACCGACAAGCTCAATGTTAAAAGCTACCATCTTAATTTCCTGAATAAGCGTGGTGAGCCACTTGATGATGATGCTCCCGTACCTATTTTTTTAGAGCAGTTACCCAATATTCTGCCGGCAATAAGTGATCAGCAACAGGCCTTATTATCAATACCTGAGTCATGGAGAGAAGCATTATATAAAAGTCATGACACTAATCTTTCACTGATATTGGATCTCAACGGCGGGAACTATCCGAGTGATGATACTAGGCAGTTTTCTTTTGCGAAACATGCTGAAAATGTTAATGATGATGATCATGCGAATACATTACTGATTGATATGCAGAGACTGAGCTATCAGGCCTTAACTGAACATTTACCCTATTGGCGTCAAAATCATAAAACATTGTGTGCGACCAATGTGAATGATTATGATGGATATGAGTTTTGTAAAACGAATACCTTAGATTTATTGCAAGGTCAGTTTTATACGGTACCTTTAGCAAATGATAATCATAAAATACCACTTTCAGCTCAAACATTGATGACCTTATTAGTCAAATTACAGGATCCTGATGTTGATCCAGAAGATATCGCGGCGACTATTAATTTAGATCTTAGTTTGAGTTACAAGCTATTGAGATTAATCAACTCAGCTTTCTTTGGTTTGCCACGTGAAGTGAGCAGTATTAAACAAGCAATTGTTATGCTGGGCCATAACAAGATAAAAACTTGGGCGAGTTTGCTCAGCTTATCTGTCATCGATAATAAACCTAATGAATTACGGGTTGTCGCCATGACGAGAGCAAGAATGTGTGAATTGCTGGCAAAATATTACAAAGGTTCTCCAGAGATGAGTTTTGCCGCAGGTTTATTTTCGACTCTTGATGCACTGCTGGATAAACCTTTAGCTACCGTACTCGGCCAGTTGCCGCTATCACCAGAACTCAGCGAGGCTTTGCTTGATAAATCGGGTCCAGCAGGGCAAGCATTGCGTGATGTATTAAACTATGAAAAAGGTGACTGGCTGGCACTTCATGCCTCGGCGTTACCGGTTGAAGTTATTGCTAGATCATATTTAGATGCGATTCATTGGGCAAAAGAACTAAACTCTCAACTCGTCGATTAAATGACTATAACTTGGTTGTCGATGATTGATCAGACTCTTTTTCCTCCATTTAGCGAAGCATATGAAGATGGTTTGTTAGCGGCCGGTGGTGATTTATCGGTAACGCGACTTCTTAATGCCTATCGACGTGGTATTTTTCCGTGGTTTAATAAAAATGATCCTATTTTATGGTGGAGTCCTGACCCTCGTCTAGTATTGTGGACTGACCAGATTAAGCTATCGAAAAGTTTAAAAAAGACAATTCGTAATACATTAATGAGAGTGACATTTGATCTGGCCTTTAATCAGGTTATTAATGCGTGTTCACTGCCTAGACAAGAGGGTGTCGATACTGAGAACAGTACTTGGATCCATCCTGATATGATTGCCGCCTATACTGAACTTCATCAACGGGGTCATGCACATAGTGTGGAATGCTGGCTTGATGGGCAATTAGTCGGCGGTTTATATGGCATTGCTATTGGTCAGGTATTTTTTGGTGAATCAATGTTTAGCACAGTTACTGACAGCTCAAAACTAGCCTTAGTGGCATTGTGTCAACAATTACAGCGATGGGGTTATCCGCTTATTGATTGCCAAATCTATTCAGGACATTTAGCGAGCTTAGGCGCTGAAGAAATGTCACGCGATGATTTCATTGTGCAACTTGATCAATTATGTCTACAAAGTCCTCAAATAAGTTATTCTCATTTATGGCAGCTTGATCCTGATCTTCCTGTCATCCCATGAGTGATTCATTAGCTTTTTATCAGGATACTCCGCATCCCTGTTCCTATTTGAAGGAGCAAGAGGCATGTAATATTTATCCTGATCCGAACCAACCCATGACTAATGAGCTATATAGCCATCTAATACAGTATGGCTTTAGACGTAGCGGTGATTTGGCATATCGACCGCATTGCTTTAACTGCCAAGCCTGTGTTCCGGTAAGGATCAATACCTCGAAATTCATCTTAAATCGAAGTCAACGGCGGTGTCTACAACGGAATCAACATCTGACTATCAGTCATCACCTTGCATCATTTAATGCCGAGCATTATGAACTGTATTGCCGTTATTTAGAGGCTAGGCATGGGGGTGGGGGAATGGATAATCCGACAGAAGATAGTTACGTTAATTTTTTAACCTCAAGCTGGTCTGAAACACGTTTTATTGAAATTAGGAATGAAAAAAAGCTTGTCGCTGTCGCAGTCACTGACTATGTTCAACATGGATTGTCCGCATTGTACACATTCTTTGATCCTGACATGAGAGCCTACAGCTTGGGAACCTACGCCATTCTGCAACAAATCAATATTGCTCAAACACGCGGTTTACCTTGGGTTTACTTGGGTTATTGGATAAGCGATTGTCAAAAGATGAACTATAAACAAAATTTTTCAGGCATCGAAGGTTATATTAATCAGAAATGGCAAGCTTTAAATGATGAAAAACTTTGAATAATAAGTGGTTTTCCTGCAAAATAGTCGTTTAATTTTTGAGTGAACATTAGAATTTTATGTCAAAAGAAGAACATATTGAATTTGAAGGCACTGTAATAGACACCATGCCAAACACTACTTTTCGAGTAGAATTAGAAAATGGTCATGTTGTAACAGCGCATATTTCTGGAAAAATGCGTAAAAACTATATCCGTATCTTAACGGGTGATAAAGTAACTGTTCAACTTACACCTTATGATTTGAGTAAAGGTCGTATTACCTACCGTGCTCGATAATTAGTTAAAGCGTTAAAAAGCGGAATTAAGGCTTGGTTTATTTAAGGAGTAATGAATAATTTTTCCACTTAAATCAAAGCTCGAAGATAATATTGCGGAATGAATAGGCCTTAAAGATTAAGGTATTCCTTTAACAATTTCCACCAACACTCCGATAAGCCCTTCCTGCAAACAATACCATTTTATGATTGTACCTTTACTTGCGTAAAGAAATTTGGCTGGCCTAACAATTTTATTTGGATAGTCATTCTTAACATTCTAGCTATTCCTCAATCAACATCTTCAACCTGAATTGAAGGTCACTTTCATGGTAGGAGCGTCGAGTAATCGGATACTGTTTTATCTAGCATCAACTATTATTTGCGGCGAAATAGCAGGATTGATGATAGGGTCGCAAGTAAGATAAAGGCGAGCAATGTCCAGCCTGGAATGCTAACTCCAATAAACGTCCAAGATATTTCAGCACATTCACCAGAGCCTCGCAGAATCATATTGATCGTGTCGCCCAGAGGGAAATTATCAAGCATAAAATTTAAGCCTGGGCCACAACTTGGCACCTGATCCTCAGGCAAGTGTTGTAACCATACATGGCGAGCAGAAATACTTGCTCCAATTAATGCTAGTAGTCCCGCTAAAAACCCATAAATGCGCTCAATAATGCCTTTAGGGTTATGTAACAGGGCTATTAGCATTACTAGGCCGACTAGCATAGTGAAAACACGCTGTAGTATGCATAAAGGACAAGGTTCAAGGTTATCAATAAATTGAAAATAGCCTGCAATGCCCGCCATTGACAAGCAAATAAGAAAACCCAATAAAAATAAACGTCGAGACGATAACATAGCATTCTCCAATTCAAAATTGTGTGCTAAGTTACCTTAAACATGCACAGGTAGAAAGGGGCTTTACCATGAAAGAACAAAATTTCGATCAAAAACTCATTGCAGCTTATGACAAGATGATGGCGCGTGTTGCCAGTTTACTTGATACCGCAGAACAACAAGCACTACCCGTATTGCAGAAAAATATCGAAAAAGCAAAGGTGCAAGCTATTGAATTAAAGGAGATAACTCAGGAGGAGGCTGAGAAGTTAGCTTATTATATTCGTCGTGATCTGCACGATGCGGCTGAACATCTTGAGCAAACGGGTGATGAACTATCAACATGGTTGAGCTTTGATTTAGAGCTAGTAGAAGACCGGTTATTGGAAGTATTTGCCAAAGTAGCAGATAAAACACGCTTAGAACTTGCGCAGCTCGCTGCACAAGCGGAACGCTCTGAGCAATATCACACCGGTGAAATCACAAGTATTGGTACGCTTGCTTGTAAAAGTTGTGACACCTTAGTTCATTTCAAAAAAACCGGCCGCATTCCGCCTTGTCCGAAATGTCATCTGACAGTTTTCGTTCGAACAAATCGCCACTAAAAAAATTATAAACCTGAATGTATAACTTAATTTTGAATTTAGACTTTATTTATTTAACATCATAACAAGGCTGGCGTGAACAGATTTTTAAAATGAAAAGCATCGTAGTTATCTTTTATTTGTTAAGTAGTCTGTATTTTCCAGTACAGGCGATGACGCCACAGTCACCAGAATTTGTTCAGCGATATGATAGCGAACTACTAGATCGTAACGTTGTATCAGTCCTTTACAAAAACAATAACTTATTGTGGCTGGACAAGCAGCAGCTTACTAATCAGGCCTATGATGCACTTGATTTTATCGCTACAGCACCAAGACATGGTCTTAATGCAGAACATTATCATTTGTCTACATTAAAACAGTTAGATCCGAGTCTTGATAACGATGCTGCTCAGTATTTTGATGTTTTGTTAACAGATGGTTTGTTGGCATTTATACATGATTTATCTGTTGGTCGACTCGATGCTCATGTGGCAGATCCTGAGTGGTTTATTCCTCAAGCTGAGTTTGATGTTGTTGACTTTGTGCAGCAGGCATTATTATCGCCGTACCTAAAAACTCAGTTAAATACCTTAATTCCAAATACCCGTGAATACGTAAATTTGATGGAAGCATTAGCACGATATCAAGGCTATGTTGACCGGAACGGTTGGCCAAACTTGCCTGACATGCCATTGTTGCGCCTCGGTGATAATAATCAAAATATATCCACTATAAGGGCGAGATTAGCGATTGAGGATAGTCAATTCAACGATATAACCATTGAAAATCTAGAGTACTATGATGATTTGACTGAACAAGCAGTACGCCGATTTCAGGAATCTCATGGACTTAAAGTAGATGGTGTCATTGGAAGTGAAACGCTTTCTGAGTTGAATGTATCAGCACTCGACAGAGTACAACAAATTAAGGCAACGCTTGAACGTCAGAGATGGATGCCCGCTGATCTAGGCCCTCGATATGTGCAAGTAAATCTAGCTAACTTCACCTTAAGTGCAGTAGAAAATAATACTGAAAAATTAGCGATGCGTGTCATTGTAGGTAAAAAATATAGGCAAACGCCTAGTTTTGTCAGCCAGATATCGCAATTAGTGGTCAATCCATATTGGACGGTTCCCTATAAGCTGGCAGTATTGGATTTATTGCCTAAACAACAAGCTGATATCAATTACTTTCATATGAATGAGATTCGTGTATTTGCAAATGTGAATGGTCAGCGAGTTGAGAGAGAGCCTTACGTAATTGATTGGCAATCGTTGAGCAAGAAAAATTTCCCCTATACCTTGAGGCAGGAGCCCGGAAAGCATAACGCGCTAGGGGTAGTAAAGTTTTTGTTTCCAAATCCTTGGTCCATTTATTTACATGATTCACCACATAAAGAATTATTTAATGAAGCTAAACGTAATCTCAGTTCTGGCTGTATTCGCGTTGAAGATCCACTCGGTTTTGCTAATTTCAGCTTAGCAAACAATCAATCACAGCAGACTTTATTGGATATAATCCAGAGTAAGGAAAATAAAGGTATGAAACTATCCGAACCATTATCCATTTATGTAGTCTACTTCACTGTATCAATTTCTGAGGATAAAGTAATATTCTCACCTGATACTTATGAACGTGATCAAAATATTATTAAAAAGTTAAAAATTCCAGAATTATTATGATTAAAATTAATGCCTTACGTTATAATAACTAGATTATCAAGGTGAATCAATGACATTTAAATTACATCAACAGCACAAACACGCTTCAGATATTCGCACGCCTTCCAGACGTCGTTTTTTACAAGTAGGACTGGGTGCTACTGCTGGCCTTGTTATGCCGAATGCGTTTGCCAATTTATTAAAACAGCCTGAACGTAAATTATCATTAGTGAATTTACATACTGGTGAAAGTGTTAACGCTACCTATTGGGCAGAAGGTCAATACCAAAGGGGTGAGTTAGATGCTATTAATAAAGTATTACGTGATTTTCGTACCGGCGATATCCATAAAATGGATAAAGATTTGATTGATCTGTTGAATATTATGCACCATAAAATAGGTGCTAACCGAGCGTTTCATGTTATTTCTGGCTACCGCTCACCAAAAACAAATGCTGCATTAAATAAAAATAGTACTGGTGTTGCTAAGAAAAGCTTACACATGCAAGGCAAAGCGATCGACATCCGCTTACCAGGTCATAAATTGTCTGATTTACGTAGGGTCGCACTTAATCTACATGCAGGTGGGGTAGGATTTTATCCTGAGTCTGACTTTATTCATGTTGATACAGGCCGTGTTCGCCATTGGGGTGCTTAAGAGCACGCTAACATTCATTTAATAATTTCAAAATTAATGATTTAAACCTATTCATTTCTTCCAAATAAGTATGTTTCAATTTTAAATGTTCTTGTTTCGCTTCCTCATGAAGCTTTGATAACGCCTGATGGAACTCTATCTGTTTCTCTTGTGGAATGAAACTGGGGCAACTAGAAAGACAACTTTCATCAAGACCACATTCATGGTTACTTACCTGCTGTTCATGCTTTTTTATCAAAGCCGAATGCTTACTCAATATTGATGAATGTTCTGGTAGTGCACGTTCCAACAAATATAATAGGGCAAGTAAACGTCGCGTGTCATGCTGCCATTGCTCGACTTCTTGAATCCATACTAAATGATCTTCATGCCAATGCTTATTTTCTTCTAGTAAGATTTTTTTGCTGACCATAATGACTTCTCAAATAACCTGAAGATATGCAACGCCTTAATAATACGCTTTTTATCTAAGTAGTTCACATCCATGATTATTTTCAGTTGTTTTAAATATTGAGAACACAGGACAAATATATAGATCCAACGTAAAATGGAGGAAATTTATATCAAAAGCAGGAATTGTTATGCCTAAAGTCGTTGTATGCGCTTTGTACAAGTTTGTCACACTGGATAATTATCAAGAAATAAAATCGCCATTATTAAATTTTATGCTAGATCTCCATATTCGTGGCACTTTGTTACTTGCTCACGAGGGCATTAATGGCACGGTAGCTGGACCACGTGAGTCTGTTAATGCCTTGTTAGCTTACCTGTCTAAGGACCCTCGCCTTGCAGGTGTTAGTTATAAAGAATCCTTTGTTGATGAGATGCCATTTTTACGCACTCGGGTGAAATTAAAAAAAGAAATTGTTACGATGGGAATAGAAGGTATTGATCCCAAACGTGTGGTCGGTACATATATTAAACCTAAAGACTGGAATGCCTTAATCAGTGATCCTGATGTGATCCTTGTTGATACGCGCAATGATTATGAAGTACAGGTTGGTACGTTTAAATATGCACGAAATCCTAATACCGAAAGTTTTCGTGAATTTCCACAATATGTGAAAGATAACCTTGATCCAACAAAAAATAAAAAAGTAGCGATGTTTTGTACCGGTGGCATTCGTTGTGAGAAATCAACAGCTTATTTAAAAGAGCAAGGTTTTGACGAGGTCTATCATCTAGAAGGTGGTATTTTAAAATATCTAGAAGAGGTTCCGGAACAGGAATCATTGTGGGAAGGTGAATGTTTTGTATTTGATGAACGTGTTACCGTCAATCATGCCTTGGAAAAGGGCAATTATGATCAATGTAATGCCTGTCGTATGCCGATTACTGAACAAGATAAATTAAGCGATCTTTATCAACATGGCATTAGTTGTCCACATTGTTTTGATAAATCAACACCAGAACAAAAAGAGCGATTTCAAGAACGCGAAAAACAAATGATGCTGGCCGCAGAGCGCGGCGAAGCGCACATCGGTGCTGATACGGCCTTAACGATTGCTGAACACCGTGCAGCAAAACAGCAGCTGCGTTCTAATCAGCGCCAAGCATCTCTTAAAAAACAGCATCGATAAGTAGCCCTGTGGAATCGAGGTATTAATCAAATTAAGGGTTGGTTATTTGCCTGCAGCCATTAATATATTATATTTTCCTAATAGCTGATCTTGGGTTTCTTCATTGTCAGGATCTTTAGGTATGCAATCAACCGGGCAGACTTCTACGCATTGTGGCGTATCAAAATGGCCAACACATTCAGTACAAAGCGCGGGATCTATTTCATAGATCTCCTCACCTTGGCTAATGGCGCTATTCGGGCATTCAGGTTCACAGACATCACAGTTGATACATTCGTCTGTTATAAATAAGGACATTTAAAACTCCAGCTCAATTTATTATTAGATGATCTTAGCGTTTATCGGCATATTAGACCAATTTAGCTTTTAAAGCAGTCATTACACACGGAGCTACAAATTCTGACACGTCGCCGCCTAATGCTGCAATTTCACGCACTAAGCTTGATGAAATATAAGTAAATTGTTCAGCGGGCGTTAAAAATAATGTCTCAATTTCCGGACGCATTCGTCGATTCATACCTGCAAGTTGAAATTCATGTTCAAAATCAGATACTGCGCGTAAACCGCGAATAATAACTTTTGCTTGTTTTTGATTTGCCACGTCGATAAGTAAACCCTCAAAGCCGCACACTTCAACATTATCAAGTCCGACCAAGGTTTGTTTAGCTAAATCTACACGTTCAGCCAAATTAAAAGCGGGTTTTTTGCCCGGATTAATGGCTACAGCAACAATGACTTTGTTAAACAATTTACTGGCACGGATGACCAAGTCAATGTGGCCGTTGGTTATAGGATCAAATGTACCCGGATAAATAGCTGTTGTTATCACGCCGCGTCTCCTAAATTATGAATAAACAGACAATAGCGTACACCACCTGCTTTTTTATCTTTCATTAGTTGCCATTGTGCAGGAAAAATGGGTAACTCACCTTTACTCGGACATTCTAGATAAATATAAGCATTGTCTGCCAAAACAGTATGAGCCATTAATTGTGTAGCAATTTCTGACCATAAATTGGATTTATAGGGCGGATCAATAAAGACAACGTCGAACTGCTGTTGAGAACTGCCTTTAAGAAATTGCTGTGCAGTTTTTGATTCGACTCGACAGTTAGTTGCAGTTAATGACTGACAATGGCTTTGTAATTGTTTACTAGCTACAGGGTGGTTTTCGACCATAGTAACACTGTCAGCACCACGCGAGGCGGCTTCAAGGCCTAGTGCGCCACTGCCTGCAAATAAATCCAGACAGCGAGCGTCACCAATCTTATCTTGTAACCAATTAAACAGTGTTTCACGCACTCTATCGGGTGTAGGTCGTAAACCTTCAACATCTGGAAAGCTTAACTTCCGACCACGCCACTTGCCGCCAATAATGCGTAACTGACCTGCGTATTGGTGTTTATTCAGCTTGGCCTCCCACTAAAATCGTGACCATTTTGTCGGGATGTACCCGTCGAGAATAGGCATCTTTAATCTGCTGGATGCTTATCGAATTGACGCTAGCATTAAAGGTATCTAAATAGTCCAATGGCAAACCATAAAAACCAATCATCGCAGTGTAGTCAGCAATCTTACTATTACTATCTACTCGCAAGGCAAATCCGCCAGTAATGTTTTGTTTAGCAGCGGTTAATTCTGCTTCTGTTGGCCCTTTATCGATAAAGTCATTGAGCGTTTTTTGCATGACGTCTAAGGCTTCTTTAGCCTGATCATTTCGGGTTTGCAAACCAAATTGATAAGGCCCTAATTCACGCATTGGTCTGAAATAACTATAAACACTGTAAGACAGGCCACGTTTCTCACGAATTTCATTGCTCAATTGTGAAACTAAGCCACTACCACCTAGAATGTGATTGCCAACATATAAAGCAAAATAATCAGGATCGTGGCGACTCGTGCCAGGTTGTCCCATAACAATATGAGTTTGAGATGAAGGATGTTCAATAGTGATTGTTTTTGCATTGGAGAGTGCCGCAACTGGAGTCAATGGTGCTGCTACCTTGCCTGCGGGTAAGCCAGCTAACAACTGTTCAGCTATATCTTTGGCTTGTTGCGTATTGAGTGCACCGACTAATACGACAGTGGCATTCTTGGCCACGTAATACTGTTGGTAAAATGCTTTTAATGCTGCAATATTTAACTTTTCAACTGAGGATTCATCACCTGACGGCATTGCAGCATAAGGATGTTTACCATACAAATTAGTATAAAAGGCACGCGATGCAATCGCTGCTGGTGATTGTTTTTCAGCTTGCAGACCAATGAACATTTGTTTTTGCAAACGTTCAAATGATGTGACTGGAAAATCAGGCTGAGTTAATACATTACGAAATGTTGCTAATGCAGGCTTAAGCGCGAAATCAGCCGTCAGACTACGCATACTCAATACGGCCATGTCACGCTCTGATGAATTACTAAATTGCGCACCTACATTCTCAAATTCTGCGGCAATTTGATTAGTGTTTAAACCCGCTGCGCCTTCATTTAACATTGCATTAGTTAATAATGCGGTCCCAGATAAATCGCCATCGCGAGCGGAACCTGCATCGAAAACAACTTCGATATCAACCATCGCTAATTCAGGGGCCGCGACAAAAAAGACGCGTGCCCCATTTGATGTTTGCCAGTGTTCAATTTTAGGACTGGCCTGTATTGATACCGCAATGAGTAGACTTATAATTAAAGCGAAAATTTTAGTAATCATGACGCGCTCCTGTTGGCATTACTTGTTTTTTACCATCTAGAGGCATTGGGATTAACTCTGCCACAGTGAGTCCTTGATTAATAAAATATTTTTTGGCTACAGCTTGAACTTGTTCAGCCGTTACGGCTTGTATATTTTCGACATAGGCATCACCTAAGCGCCAATCAAGCCCAATTGTTTCTAGCATACCAATTTGCATCGCCTGATAAAACACAGTGTCTAGTTCATAAACTGCATTAGCGACTACTTGCACCTTGATTCGGTTAAGCTCTTGTTCGCTGACGAGTTCTGCTTGTAATTGGCTAATTTGACGCATCACTGCTTGTTGTAAATCAGCAACCGTTTTGCCTTTTACGGGCGTGCCAGCCACGGTAAATACATCTGCTAAACGCGAAAATAAGCCATAACCTGCACCGACACCGGCAGCCACCTCTTCACCTCGAACTAGGTTACGAGAAAAACGTGCGCTGTCTCCACCATCTAAAATACCCGCTAACATTTCTAAAGCATAAGGTTCCCAGCTTAAATTTTTATCTATCGTGGCAACAACAGGCACTTTCCAGCCCATCATCATATAAGGCAGTTCAGCAGGCGCCTTAACTTCAACCGTCCGTTTGCCATTTTGTTCAATTTCAATTTGTGGTTTTAACAAGGCGGTTGTTTCTGGCTTAAGTGGGCCAAAATATTGCTTGGCTAACGCAAGAACAGCTTCTGGTTGAACATCGCCAACAATGACCACGGTTGCATTATTTGGCGCATACCATTTTTGATACCATTTACGCAGATCATCTGCTTCATAGTTATTTATATCGGTCATCCAACCGATAACTGGATGGTGATAAGGACTGTTGACAAAGGCGGCGGCATTAAAGGCCTCGCTCACTAAAGCTTGAGGATCATCGTCGGTACGCATACGGCGTTCTTCAGCTACGACTTCCCGTTCTTTTAATAACTCTTGGTTATCAATCACTAATTTGCGCATTCGTTCTGCTTCTAAACGAAAGCTGACTTCTAATCGGTCTTTTTCCAAGGTTTGGAAATAAGCGGTGTAATCACGACCTGTAAATGCATTTTCGCTGCCGCCGTTGGCTGCAATTATCTGCGAGAATTCATTAGGACCAAGATTTTCTGTGCCCTTGAACATCATGTGTTCTAACTGGTGTGAAATACCGGTAGTGCCATTTTGTTCGTAACTTGAGCCTACCTTATACCAGACTTGGGTAACGACAACAGGAGCACGATGATCTTCTTTAACGATTAGTTTCAAGCCGTTATCAAGTTGATATTCAGTGACATTTGCCATTGTGATGACAGGAATAGTCACCAGTAGCCAACAGCTTAGTTTAATTTTTTTAAGCATCTGCATTTATAATTCCATGGCATGATAAAATTAATGATTGAAGTTTAAAGACAAGTAAAAATTATGTTTAGTTTCCTAAGAAAAAAACCAAAA
>Ga0105054_10004054_pt1 | contig 22148 bp, 16 predicted proteins | sample BON02_FD_78091 | JGI IMG/M metagenome (GOLD analysis project Ga0105054, IMG submission 78091) | Freshwater microbial communities from Lake Bonney liftoff mats and glacier meltwater in Antarctica - BON-02 (megahit assembly) | ecosystem: Environmental > Aquatic > Freshwater > Ice > Glacier...
AGTCCGGTCACATTAAAAGTAAGGGCTCCAGTGGTGGTTCCTATACTGGTACCATTCTGTAATACCGTATATCCCGTAACACCCACATTATCTGTAGAAGCTGCCCAAGAAAGGTTTGTAGTGGTCGTTGTGGTTCCATTGGCAGCCAAATTACTTGGTGCAGTTGGTGGCTGACCATCAGCAGCCGTTAAGGTGGTGACATTTGCTGTATTGCTTGCAGGTGAAACGTTGCCCACTGCATCGTTCGCCGTTACCGTAAAGGCATAGGAAGTATTTTGAAAAAGACCGGTTACGTTAAAGGTAGTAGCGCCATTTGTAGTCCCAATACTAGTACCATTCTGTAATATGGTATATCCCGTAACCCCAACGTTGTCTGTAGATGCCGTCCAATTCAAGGCAGTGCCTGTAGCTGTAGTGCCACTCGCCACCAAGTTCGTAGGAGCTGAAGGCGGTGTTGTATCACCTCCTGCTGGGAGTATGGAAACGTTATCTATAAAAACCGTGTTTCCAGCAGTATTGCCTGAAGAAGAAGTTCCATTATAAATAGTTATCCGTGGATTAGAGGAGGTAGCGGTAACATTAAATATATATTGGGTCCAATTTGTATCGGTAATAGGAGTCGTGGAAAATCCCGTTACGCCCGACCAATTGGCAAATGCTGGTGCTGCTGGTGTAGTTACTTGGGGGCCTTGCCTTGCCCATATCCGTATAACATAATCCGCACCGACTGTTGCATTATAAAAATAGTCCATTCGATATCTGTTACCAGTGTTCGAAACCATACTTAATGCGAAGTTCCCTTGTTGAGGATTGGTAGCGGTAGATGTTATACCGGCCGTACCAGACCAACCCGTTGTAGAATTGGACTCATTTGCAATTGAAGCCGCATTTGATTGGGTGTGAAGCTCTTGACCAATTCCCCCTTCAACATAAAACAAACATAATGACAAAAATAATAGTAGTATTTTTTTCATATTAAAACACTTTAGAAATGAATATATCTTGAGGGGGAATTTGCCACAAAATTAACATATTTTCTGCCTCATGATTACATTATTCTATGAACTGCACTTAAATAGCTATAAATGGTATTAAATAATGTAAAAACCTCAAAAAAATGATTATCGTTAGGCAGTTAAAACTTTACCTTAAAATGAGTTGTAAAAGAATTTGATTTAAAATATTCCAAACTTTGTTAAACCTAGAGCAATTTACTCTGAGATTATCAATGATTTTCATTCCTAAAACCTCACATATCCAATGTTAAAATCTTCAATTTCTCTAACCGTCCATAACGGCTAATTGGTAAATATGTTACATTTGTCGATTATATTTATTCTTTTGGCTAAAGTTCAATATATTGACTTGCCCTATTAGTACATTTAACCGGTTTAATCTTACTCTTAATTATTAATTATGCGAAACGCTTGGCTTTTTAAAATTGCTTTATCGCTAATCTTTTTAGCTGTTTTTGTAGGTTGTAGCCCGGAAGATGGTACAGATGGCCTCAATGGTTCTAACGGGATTGATGGCATAGACGGGAACAACGGAAACAACGGACTGATTAAGACCCTGGTAGAACAACCTGGTGTAAATTGCACTAACGGAGGTTTCAGTGTTCAGACAGGTCTGGATGCAAACGCCAATGGTGTATTGGATACCAATGAGATAACGAGCACGGAATATTTGTGCAATGGCGATAATGCCGATACTACTTATCAATCATACGTTTCGTTGATCAGTCAATCGGGTACAGAAAATCCAAGCTCCAATGTTCTGGAAAACACTTTGGATTTAAACATCAGTTGGGTCAGGGAATCCCAGGGAAAATATGTGGGAACTCTAGATAAAACAATTACCATTGGAAAAACTGTTATTTTTTACACCACACCTACAACACATACTGGGGTACGAGGTGAAATAATTGGCGATAATCAGGTTAGAATGGAACTCCAAAATGGCATTAATGCTTTTATGGATAATTTTATTAATCTGTCCTTTGAATTAAGACAATATGAGTAGCCCAAGTATGGGTCGTCAATTTAATTACACTATTATGAAGAAAAAATATATTGCCCCAATAGCTTTCTTTTTTGTCCTTTTCGGATATAGCCAAGGAAATTACTTCCCTGCTTCTGGGAACGTAGGAATAGGTACCTTAACACCAAATTTCAACCTTGAGATAGCAGGAACCTTTAGTGCTTCGGAAATATTTGTAAATGGCTCATTAGTGCAAAGCTCCCCATGGTTGCTCAATGGCGCTAATACCTTTTACAATGCAGGTAGGGTGGGAATAGGCACCAACAACCCTGGATTTGCCTTAGATGTAGCAGGGACAATAAATGCCTCTAATCTCTTAATAAATGGAGCTCCACTCCCAGCTTCGCCATGGTCTCTTTCTGGATCCAACGCGTTTTACAACGCCGGACGTGTGGGCATCGGCACCAATAACCCAGGATTTGCCCTGGATGTGGCAGGGACCGTAAATGCCACAAACTTATTGATAAATGGGGCTGCACTTCCTGCTTCACCGTGGTCCCTTTCTGGATCCAACACCTTTTATAGTACAGGACGGGTAGGCATCGGCACAAATAGCCCTAATTTTGATCTAGATGTTGCAGGGACCGTAAATGCCACTAACCTATTGATAAATGGAGCCCCGCTCCCAGGTTCACCATGGTCCCTTACGGGGTCCAATACCTTTTATAGTACAGGACGGGTAGGCATTGGTACAAATAGCCCTAATTTTGATCTAGATGTTGCAGGGACTGTAAATGCTACTAACCTATTGATAAATGGAGCCCCGCTCCCTAGTTCGCCATGGTCAGTTACTGGGAATGAACTTTTTTATAACACAGGTAATGTAGGTATAGGCACAATCAACCCGAACTTTGATTTGGATGTTGCAGGAACCATAAATGCCACTAATATTCTAATAAATGGGGATCCTCTTCCCGTATCGCAATGGACAATATCTGGATCAAATCTAGTATATAATACCGGTGGAGTAGGAATTGGACTTACCAATGTCCCATCTGGCTACGCATTGGCTGTGGATGGAAATGTGATTGCGGAGGAAATAAGAGTTGAATTATCCCAAAATTGGCCTGATTTTGTATTTGCCAAAAATTACGGTCTCCCAACCTTAGAGCAAGTGGAAAGACATATTCTAGATAAAGGTCATTTAGAGAATATTCCAAGTGCTGCGGAAGTGGAACTAAATGGTATTAGATTAGGCGAAATGAATGCTAAGTTGCTTCAGAAAATAGAAGAACTCACTTTATATACGATTCAACAACAAAAAGAAATTGAAGCATTGAAACTTGCCAATTCTATATTAGAAGGTAATACGGCGTCTCTACAATTATTGACAAGTAGGTTAGATAAACTTGAAAAACTAATAATTGACAATAAATAGGCCTACGGTATCCTAAATTTTGTATTCACGGTATTTCAACGGGTTCAACTTTTTATGGTTGGACCCGTTTTTTAATTATTTCAACAGCTATTGAAATACTCCTGGCAATCTGTTAATTAACCATTTGCCTAGTTTATAAACTTATTTTTATAATTTTGGATGTGCCCTTTACAATAAATGAGCCGGGCTCATTGGTCAATTTATAAATTTGGACATCTTTTGTATGCTCGGAATTGCTATATTGAAATTCGTATACTCCTTTTCTTATTAAACTATATTCTTTTTGATGCAAATTAATCAGTTCTGACTTAACATTTTCAGGGAACACGGTTAAATCAGTTATGTTAATTTCCAGCTGCTCATTTTCCTGCAATTCGACCTCTGATTTATTCTTATTTAATACTTTTCTGATTGCGTCTTTTATAAACCTTAATTTTGGCCTCAATGTCAATTCTTTCATTTTAATATTGGCCAATAATTTTGCCCCAAAACTATGTTTTGGATATAAAATATAACAATCAAAATTAGTTATAACATTACAAAACTCCCGCTTATATCGTAAATCGCCTCTCATTAAATCAAATATGGTGTAATTATTTTCGATGCACCACTCAAGTTGTTTAATAATATCTATATAGCCAAGTCTAAATTTAGAATAGTCAATATCAAATGACCTTATTTTATTAACATACACATTTGAAGCATGATAGTTTAAACAAATATCAATTGGCTTATTATCATTATAAATCACAAATAGGGAAGCTTCTTTTTTTAAAATCATCTCGAATGTCCGTTCCTTATACAAATTCCATTCTTTCATAGCCTGGTGCTTATCCCCTCTTTGAGAAAATCTTTCCTCAATAAACAATTTCAAATACTCAAACAGTAGCTCATATTCCTCCTTTGTTATTTCTCCAAAAAATATTTTATACGTTATATCAAAGCATTTTTCCAATCTATTGACCAATCCCCTTAATCTGGATCTACTTTTTGCTCCCATTTGGGTTTTTAAATAATCCTGAACATCGGAATAACCTTCAAGATTTACAAAAAAATCCATAGCACTACTATGCTGTATTATAATAGCATCATATTTTTCATGCAATCCAATATTCACGTAAGGTGGAACATCATCCAATACATGAATTCCTGATTTGAGGTTACCCTCAATATTTGCTTGGTTGAATACTACGTTTTCCGGATTACTTTTTAAACATACATTATTCACTAAGGAAAATTCAGCCTTTCTCTCATAGAAGACCGAATCAAAAATCACACTATTACTCATACCATTTTATGAAATTGGAATGAATTAACCAAACTAACATTATTTAATTAATTCAAGACTTACATTTTAAAGATTACCTCTTGAGTTCTATATTTTCCTGAAATTATATAAGAATTTTCTCTGCCATAACTTTTATAAATGCTGAGATTATTGGAATGCTCAGAATTTAAGTATTGGAAATCGAATTTTATTTTTCGCAAAAAAGAATACTCTTCCCCACTTGTGTCAACTTTAATACAACCTGAAACAGGTGGATTCTTCTTTAAATCTACCAATTCCACCTTTGGAATCGTATTTGAATTCGGTTTGGGCTCTTTCAGATTCTTTTTAAAAATTGTTTTAAACCCAAGTTTAAGGGGTAAAATATTCTTGAACCTTAAATACGTCTTGAAATTCATAATCTTAGTTATGAAAAAAGCCATTATTCTATTTTTTATATTTTTTTTGCTATACAAAATATGACCATCATATTGTTCAATTGCATTACACCAGAGCCGTTTATACGGCAATTCTCCCCATCCCATATCGTATATTTTATAGCCATTATTAAAACACCATTCCATTTTTTTTAATACCGCTATATTTCCTAATCCGTATTTAGCATAATCTATATCATATGATGTAACGGCACTGTCGAATATATTTTGACAATGAAAGCCTAGACCTATAACAATTGGTTCTTCACCATCAGATATTACAAAAAAAGAAGCCTTTTTATCAAGAATCATTTGATACGCACTACTCTTGTACAATGCCCACTTTTTCAATCCGTCATGGTCTTCATTTCTTTGTTCAAACCTCTTATTTATCATTGATTCTAAACGATCAAATAGGAAAACATATTTTTCCTCTGCAATAGAACCATGATACATTTCATAAGTAATATTAAAACACTTCTCCAATCTCTTATGATTTCTCAATATTTTTTTAATACCACTTCGCGATCTTGATTTCATGTATTCATCAACATTATTAAAACCATCCAAATCCGCTCTAAAACCCAAATAGGTTGATATTTTATAAAAGCTGAAAGGTGAATTAGCCTTGTCGAGTCTTAAATCAAAGTATTGGGGAATATAGTTCACCACGAATATATCGTTAATGAGTTTTTCGCTGTTGTCTACATCATTGTTAACTATAATTTTATCATTGGTGGTATTATAAACATGATTATAAAATGACAAAATTGAATCCTTTTTAAAAAATTCAAAACTAAAATTTAATCTTTTAAGCATGGGGAAACTTTTTAAAATTAATTGGTTTTGCTGAATAATTTATCTAATAATAGTATTACATTCCTAAATGTAATTTTACATTGTTTAAAGTAATGGACTCTCGCACTTTATCCCTAACAACTGGACCTGTATTTATTCCGTTTAAGTCATACTTCCTGATCTATTCAAAATCAGCATCCAAAATATGTCCAAATAAGTTAAAATTTAAGCTTTTGAACATTAGATTTCCCTTCAACTATGTAGCTCCCTTTCTCATCAATGACACGATATATCTTAATATCCCTAGTATGTTCTGAATTGGCATATTGATAATTATATAATGGGTTGAGCAAAAATTGATACTCTTTTTCATTAAAATCTATAGCACTAATTTCATTCTTCAAAGGCAGTTCATCCAAGTCTATCGTTCTATAAATAGGAGCATCTTCCATTTCTAAATTTGTATTGGACTTTTGTCTATCCCAGAGTTTAAAACTGAATTTTAGCGGTAATATTTTATGGTGTAGCAATAATTTTTTGATAATTATAAGCTTAGCAACTGCAAAAGCAATAGGCATGGCAATTAGATTATTGTTATATACAACATCACAATTATACTCTTCAATGGCATTACACCAAAGTCTCTTATAGCGTAATTCACCCCAACGCATGTCCAATCTCTTATAATTATTTTCGAAACACCATTCCAACTTTTGTAATAAGTCAATATTGCCTAATCCAAATTTTGCATAATCAATATCATAAGAAGTTATGGCGCTATCCAAGATATTTTCGAAATGATAGCTGAGGCTTATGGCTATCGGTTTTTTGTCATCATAAATAACAAATAACGAAGCTCTTTTATTTAATATTAAATCATAAACATTTTCTTCATATAAATCCCATCTTTTTAGACCCACATGCTCTTCTCCCCTTTGTTCAAACCTAGTCCTTATCATTCGTTCAAGCTCCTTAAACAAAACCCTAAACTCCAAATCATCTATTTCTCCGAAATAAACTTTATAATGAATACTAAAACAGGATTGCAGTTTATTTAATCGACCTAATATATTCTTCCGATGTCTAGACCCTAGATATGATTTTAAATATTCATCAACATTGGAATATTGACTCAAATCAATTATATATCCCGTTCTATACTTAACTTGAAATGCTTTGTAATGTGCATTTTCTTTATTAATTTCCAAATCAAAATATGGCGGAATCATATTTACCACGCAAACACATATGCCTCTTCCCTTTCCTTTAATTTTTTTTAGCTTTTCATTAATTATGATTTTACCATTGGTATTATTAACTAAACTACCATAAAACGGTAGAATCGAATTTTTTTCAAAAAATTCGAAGAAGAAATTCAATCTTTTAAGCATGGGGGGACTTTAATTTTATTTTCGGAAATATCTCAAAACATGCCATTGTAGCAAATATTTTGTCAAGGAAAACACTTGAATATATAACACCGATATTTTAAAATTAACAGAAATCAAATATGCAGTGTTTAAACGTCATTCGATTAATTTTATGCCACTCTCATTTAATAATTCACAAAGAACTTACCTTCTGTTATTTAGGGCCAAGTTACAAAATAAGTTTATGTAATTTCGAATTCCCTTCAATTATATAGGTCATATTCTGACTGTTAACACTGTATATCTTAAGATCTTTGGAATGCAGCGTATGGGAATATTGATAATTATACACTGGATTTCGTAAAAATTGAAACTCCTTATCATTTAGGTCTATCAGACTCAATACCTCATTTAAGGGAAGCTCCTCCAAGTCTTCAATTGTATAAGCGGGAATACTATCTACTTTGTTGTTTGGTTTGGTATTTTCAGTGCCTCTAGAAGTAAAATTCAAATTTAAGGGGAGAATTTTACGATCCGTCAATGATTTCTTAATATTTACCCCCTTGGCAACCAAGAAGGCAATTAGCATATCTATTGGGTTGTTTTTATTATAAACAACATCGCACTTATAATTCTTGATGGCATTGCACCAAAGACGTTTATAAGGTAACTCACCCCAACGCATATCCACTCTCTTATAATCATTTTCAAAACACCATTCCAATTGTTTCACTAAAGCAATTTGTCCCAATCCAAACTTAAAATAATCGATATCATAGGAAGGTATGGCAATATCCAATATATTTTCAAAATGATAATTAAGGTTTATTGCAATGGGTTTATCGTTATCATAAATAACAAAAAGAGAGGCCCTTTTCTTTATGATTAATTCATAAACACTTTCTTTATATTCGTCCCATCTCTGAAATCCCACATGCTCATCCCCACGTTGTTCGAACCTACTACCTATCATTCGCTCAAATTTCTCAAACAAAAATGCATATTCCGATTTATCCATTTCTCCAAAATAAATTTTATACTTAATATTAAAACAGGATTCAAGTCTTTTTAATCTACTTAAAATATTTCTCCTGTTTTTGGAGCCTAAATGTGATTTTAAATATTCATCAGCACTTGAATATTGACTTAAATCAATAATAAAACCAGTTCTAGGTTTTACTTGAAATGCTCTATAAGGTGTTTTTTCCTTATTTATTTTTAAATCCAAATAAGGTGGAATAAAATTTACAACAAACACTCGATCGGCAAGCTTTCCTAATTGTGTGTTATTCTTGTTAACACTAATATTACCATTAGTATTATTGTTTATTCTTTCATAGAATGGAAGAATGGAGGTCTTTTCAAAAAATTCAAAGAAAAAATTCACTTTTTTGACCATAGTCATTAATTTACATAAAAAAGGGAGATTTAGTCAAAAAAGAATCTAATAGCAAAAAATCATTAGTGCTCAACACCAATTAAGAAGAGGTATTGGGCATTTCAAATTTAAAAATAGAATTAATCTATCATTGGCACTAATTCAACTAGTCTCAAGTTAATCCATTTATAAAATATTCCCGGAAATTGATTGGTCCAGGTTACAAAATAAGGTTTTCAATTTTAATTTACCTTCTATAATATAGCTCATATTCTCATTATTTACACTATAAATATTAATATCGTTGCTATGCTCCAAATGTGTATATTGGTAATTATATATTGGACTACGTAAAAATTGATATTCCTTATCCCTGATGTCTATTGGCCTCAAAACATTCTTCGGAGGAAGTTCCGCCAAGTCCTCAATTCTATAACTCGATCCAGCTTCAATTGTTTCAGTGGGCAGGTTCTTTTCCATACCCTTTGATAAAAATTTCAATTTTAAGGGTAAAATTTTTCGATCTATCAATATTTTTTTAAAGTTTACTATATTAGAAATTGCAAAAGCAAGCAACATATCGGTGGGGTTGTTTTTGTTGTAAATTACGTCGCACTTATACTCCTCTATGACATTACACCAAAGCCGTTTATATGGCACCTCTCCCCAACGCAGATCTACCCTCTTAAAATTATTGTCAAAACACCACTCCAGTTGCTTTAACAAAGCAATATTGCCAAGTCCAAATTTGGAATAATCAATATCATATGAAGACATGGCGCTATCCAGAATATTGTCAAAATGATAATTCAGATCTATTACAATAGGTTTTTTCTTGTCGTATATTACAAAAAGAGATGCTCTTTTTTTAAGTATTAAATTATAAACATTTTCCTTATATAAATCCCATCTTTTGAATCCCACATGCTCCTGCTTACTTTGTTCAAATCTCATTTTTATCATCCGCTCAAACTGGGAAAATAAAAACGCATACTCCAATTCATCTATTTCCCCGTAATAAATTTTGTAATTTATATCAAAACAGGATTCAAGCCTTTTCATTCCAGCTAAAATAGTTTTCCTTTTTCTAGCACCCAACTGTAATTTTAAATAATCGTCTAAATTGGAAAATTGACTTAAGTCAATTATAAATCCAATTCTAGGTTTAATTTGAAATGACCTAAACGGTGTGTTTTGTTTGTTCAATTTTAAATCCAAATATGGAGGAATAAAATTCACCACACTTACCTTATTTTTGAACCTCCCTATTTCCTCTATATTTTGAGTAACACTAATCTGTCCGTTAGTAGTATTATTTACGCTCTCATAAAATGGAAATATCGAATCTTTTTCAAAAAATTCGAAATAAAAATTCAATTTCTGAAGTTTTCTATTCATAACTCCATTTATTTTATTACGTTAATAATATTTAAAATTAAACCTATTTAAAAATGCATTAAGGTTAAAAACTGTATCCGAGATAAGTGTTAAACACTTATCTCGGATTTTTAATTTTGAATTGAAATAATTAATATCCTATTTTTTTAGTGAGTCTCTTTAAATTCTCGTTTAAAACGCCATCACCTCGAACTCTGACCTTCTGTTTAGTTTATGTTTGGATTCTGGACAGTAAGTACTATTGTCACATTCGTTCGTAAGTTGAGTTTCTCCAAAACCTTCTCCTGTTAATCTAGAAGCATTTATTCCTTTTTTACCTACCAAATACTCCAAGGTCTGTTTTACCCTCTTCTCGGACAACACTTGGTTATACTTTTCAGCCCCTCTGGAATCCGCATGAGCGCCAACTTTTATAGTCACTGCAGGATTTTCTTCCAATATCACAGCCAACTTATCCAATAGCTCCTTATATGGCTTGCTCAGGTAAGACGAATTTAAACTAAAATATACATTCCCCAAGTCTTTTATTTTATTCTCCAGTGCTGTTCTTCGGCTGTTTTCCGCATCCCTTCTAGCTTGCTCTTCTGCAGCCAAACGCGCCTTTTCCTTTTCTTGTGCCAAACGCTCAGCCATAAGCCTAGCCTCTTCCTCAGCCTTGTTCGCTGCTGCAATAGAATCCGAAACTCTTTGGTTCTCTTCTATCAATGCCAATTTTTCCAGGCCTTTTTTGGACAATTCCTTTTCTATTCCAAATCGGTATACCACTCCTGCCGAATGTTGTAACTGCTTGGTGGATCCTTCCTTAATCCCCCATTTACCCATGGTATTAAAATTTAGACCCCAGCGGTCGTTGAACCAGGTATTAAACCCAAAACCGGCATTGGCAGTTGCCCTTCCCACAGATCCAATATCACTATAGCCTGCACCCACATGAAGAAATGGATCGAACCAACCTGTTTCTCCAATAATCTTGTTCAGGTCATAACTTATCATACCATCAATAGCATAATAATCTCTTTCCACTAAATTAATTGCGCCATCGACTTTCTTCCCAATATCATATTTATTATAGGAACCAATGGCTTTTACACCAAGTCCATTCCTAAAAGTTCTGCCCACACTAATTGAAGAGGGATAAGGAAGTGCGTGCCATGTTTCTTTAATATTTAAGAAATCACCACCAAACGGGGTAGCGGAATCGTCTACTATATTGTAGCCCAGACCTAGAACCCAGGAACTGGAAACAACACTATCTTTAGCTGTAAGTTGTAATTCTTGGGCACTACCATAATTAAAGGAAATAGCACATAAAAAAGTAATTGCAAGTGCGTAGGTTTTCATAACATTGTAATTTTGGGATTCTTTATAATCTTTGTCCAAAGCTATGGCAATGTTAAATGGACACCATTTATATTCTACTAAATGCTGTTAAACTCGTTAAGTGGTTTCCCACAAAACTCATATTTTAAAATTACGATTCTCCGTAATTTTTCATCCAAGAAAAAGGTATCTTATCGGTTATAATAGGCCAATCCTTAAAGTTGCAATGGCAATCCATAAAAATTTGAAATGAATCTATTTTGTTAAAAATAATCGAAATGGAAATATTAAAATATTAGGCCCTACAATTGTTTGGACACAAATAGTTTACTGAAAACTTATTTCCTTTTGGGTGAGAGGCATTTTATAAATATAAAAGGGCGTTGTAGCGGCATTCATGTTTTCTTTCTTGGAAAGGGTCCTTTCCTTTTGCCCAATGGTAATATTTTCCAAGGACTCTTTTAAAATGACCAATTCCGATTTGCCAACATCCAATTTGGTTCCTTCACAATACACCAATAAAAGTTCTTCTGTAAAATCTACCTCTGGAATTGGTAACCCAGGTTTTCTAGTTCTATTGATCTTTAGGAATAAATTCTTCAATGCTTTAGGATCCCTGATTACCTGAAATTCTGGTTGTTCTACCCCACTATATTTATCCTCCAACACTAATTGAAGCTTCTTTGAGTCCTGTTCGGAGCTATCTACATTATCGTGAGATACACTTTTTTGCCCAACACAGGCAATACCAAACAGGGATAATATGATCAGTATTAAGCGCATTAATTCTGCTGTAAACTCTCGTGTCTGGCCAAAAGGGCCTTTTCATATATTGCTTCATATAGTGGCAATACCTTTAAAATATCAAAATCCATAGCAGCTTTTGCCGCATTGGATTTAAATGTTTCCAAGGTTTCATCATCACTTAATATCTTCAGTGCGTTTTCGGCCATTTCATTTATATTGCCCACATCGCTCAAATAACCTGTAACGCCCTGTATATTCACCTCAGGAATTCCCCCCGTATTACTGGAAATAACCGCTACCCTATTTATCATGGCCTCCAAAGCAGCCAATCCAAAACTCTCGGTCTCCGATGGCAAGAGAAACAAGTCCGAAAAACACAATATCCTATCAATTTCATTGCTATTCCCTAAAAATATAACCTTGTTGGCTATCCCAAGCTCCTCACACAAACGTTCAGCGCCTTCCTTTTCCGGCCCTTCCCCGACCATGATCAACTTAGCTGGTATTTGCTTTTGAATCTTATTGAAAATGTGAATTACATCTGGAATACGTTTAACCTTCCTAAAATTACTGATGTGAGTAATGATTTTTTCATCTTCGGATGCCATTAATGAACGTTGACAATCCGTAAAATGCATACTGTATTTCCTCTTGTCTATAAAATTTGGGATTACCTCTATGTCTTTTTTAATATCGAACAATTCCAGTGTACTCTCTTTTAGGTTCTGTGAAACCGAGGTCACAATATCAGATTGATTTATACTAAAATTAACTGCTGGTCTATAAAAAGGGTGCTTGCCCACCAAAGTTATATCTGTACCATGTAAAGTTGTTACCATAGGAATATATATCCCCTCCTCTTCCAACATTTTCTTAGCCATATACCCAGCATACGCATGTGGTATGGCGTAATGAACGTGAAGTAACTCGATACCGAACAACTTTATAGTATCTACCAACTTACTGGAAAGAGCCAATTCGTAAGGTTGGTAGTGAAACAATGGATATTCCGGTACATGTACTTCATGAAAGTATATTTTATTGCTCAACAACTCCAAACGCACGGGTTGACGGTAGGTTATAAAATGTACTTCATGTCCTCTATTGGCCAGAGCAATCCCCAATTCCGTGGCCACCACCCCGCTACCTCCAAAAGTAGGATAACATACTATAGCTATTTTCATGTGTTTATCTTTATTGCATTTTAGTAGTCACATGTCACCGCAATACCCTACGGATCCAATCAATTATTGTACTCCAAAATGCCTTAGTCGGGCGAATTGGGATAACATTTCAGTATGCTTTTACACAAAATGATATTTTTCCCAAAAAACCACGGTCCATATTTTTACAAAGTAAGTATTTAATTTATTATGGCTTCATAAATAGCCTTCTGAATCCGTGTTCTTAACCCAGATTTAACTAATAGTGTATTGGAAGCAGAGGGATAAGTTCTATTTGATAAAAAGACATAAACCAAATCCTTTTCTGGGTCGGCCCAAGTATAGGTTCCCGTAAAACCACTATGCCCAAAACTTTTTCTTGACACCAAACTACAAGCCGGCCCCCCTCCGTGTACCTCCGGCTTATCGAAACCTATGCCGCGTCGCACATTTTGATCGCAGAAATAGCAAGTATTGAACTTCTTTACCGTTCTGGCCTCTAAAAACTGTTTTCCGCCATAAAAACCATTTTGCAGGTACATTTGCATAATTTTAGCCACATCATTGGCGTTGCTAAAAAGTCCGGCATGACCTCCAACGCCCCCCTGCATGGCCGCACCCATGTCGTGCACATAGCCCTGTACAGTCTGGTATCTGTAATAATTATCTTCCTCCGAGGGTACTATATCCCCCTTTAAAAACTTGTTTAGTGGATTAAATCCGGTATGGGTAGCACCAAGGGGTTTATAAAAAAACTCCTCGGACAATTTATCTAATCCGTCGTTATAGGTATCCTCAATGTATTTTTTCATAACATAATAGGCTATGTCACTATACCTATACCGATTGGATTTAAGGTGCTGCCTACCGATTCTGTTATAAATGGAATCTTTATACACATCCGCAATAAATAATTGGTCTGCCACCTTAACGGAGAACCCGTTTGTTGATTCGTGCCTATAAAACTCATTGGAGGGTTTTCTTTTATCATCCAAGGTGCTAATATAAAAGGCTATCCAGGCGGGTAATCTACCATAATGTGAAAGGGCCTTTAAAACAGTGACATTTTTTAGTTCGGAATTCGTATAAGCAGGTATAAGCTCCTCAAAGGTATCATCCAATGCTATTTTATCTTCCTCCTCCAACTTCATTATCATTGGCAGGGTAGCCAAAATTTTGGTTATAGAAGCCAAATCATAAATATGATCTGGTGTTATTTTTTCCTCGGAATCATACGTTGGTTTTCCAAAACCTTTATTGTACACTACCATTCCTTTCCTAGCTACAAGAACTTGAGCTCCTGGAAACATCAAGGAATCCAAACCATTCTTAACCATTTCATCTATTTTGGCCAATTTAGAAGAGCTCATACCTACCCTTTCCGGAAGACTATATCCCAAACGCATTAATGATTCTAAGGGAATAGTTGTATTTACAGGAAATTCATCATGGGAGGTAACTGGCAAAACCCCTTGGGCCGGAATGGCTCCAAAAATGACCTGTGCCGTCTTCTCTTGGGCTATTTTACTATTTTGGTAACCTATGACAACAGCATCGATACTATCAAATGAAGGCACCTCCAACAGGGCATATGGTTTTACAAATAAGGCAAGTATCAGATTGGAGGTCCGTTGGCTTGCTATTTCCCCTAACCAGGAAAGTTCATTTTTACTAAATTTATAAGATTTCCATGGGCTTTCATTGCTCTTGTGCAACCCAATGATTACCAAGTTAAAATCAGTCAATTTTTGTTTTAGTGTGGTTATGTCCTTACCATTAATTTGTGTTACCGTAGCATATTTATTCAATTCATTCAGAAATGGATCGCTTTCAGCATCTCCGAACTTGACATAGGCAATTTTCTTATTCTCCAATTTCTTGATCGCCATCAAGGAAAAATCGTTCTTGACCACTGTAATTGCATTCTCAATAGCCTCTTCGTAAAGTACATCATCCTCTATCGAATTTAAATCTTCATAGAGGTGTTTTATTACAATAGGTCTATAGTGATTTAGACCCACCTTATACTTTGCCATCAATATCTTCTTCACGGAAGTTGATAGCCTGCTTTCGGTAATTCTACCTTTATTATAGGCTTCCGTAAGTTTGGCTTTAGCCTTAACAACATCCAATGGCATTAGGAGAATATCATTCCCAGCCAGAAACGCTGAAAGCTCTACTTCACCTTCTTTGGCAAAATTGGAAACTCCGGCCATATTTAGTGCATCTGTAAACACTAATCCCTTAAAATTTAATTGCTCCTGCAACACATCTCCAATGATCTGTTCCGATAGGGAAGATGGATAACCCTCCTTTATTTCCAGGCTTGGGACACTTAAATGAGCTACCATAACACTGCTTAAGCCCTCATTGATCAATTTTCTAAAGGGATATAATTCTATACTATCCAAACGCTTCCTTGTGAAATCTATTACGGGTAAAGCTTTATGTGAATCAACGGCAGTATCTCCATGTCCTGGAAAATGTTTTCCGCTTGAAAGTACTCCAGCACTTTCCATACCCTTCATAAAAGATATTCCTTTTTGGGCCACATTTTCACGGTCCTCTCCAAAAGATCGATTCCCAATTATTGGGTTCTGAGGATTAATGTTAATGTCTATATCAGGGGCGAAGTTAATATGCACCCCTAATCTATGGGCATGTTTTCCAATTTGATTTCCAACTTTTTCTACTATGGAATTATCCTTAATGGCTCCCAAGGTCATATTCCAAGGAAAAGCATAAGTAGAATCCAATCTCATGGCTAGACCCCATTCGGCGTCCATGCCTATCATTAAGGGAATTTTAGCATTTTTTTGAAAATCATTGGTCATCTGGGCCTGTCGGACAGGACCGCCAGTTGAGAAAATAACTCCACCAATATGATGTTCCCTTATTAATTTTTTAGTTATTTCAGAACCGGCCTTATTTTGATCGGAGGTAACCATTACCATGAACAACTGCCCCAATCTTTCATCGAGGGACATTTGATCATAAGTGGTATTTACCCAGCCCTGTTGTGACAAAGAATCCGTGGTAACTAACGGATTCATTTGACCGTGAACTGTATAAAATGAAATAAAGAGTATTAAGACTAAGTGGTTTATGCGCATAAAAAAATCCATCTTTGATGGTAACTAACAATTAACTACATTATTGTATAAAAACGAAAAGTAACCCAAACAACGGGTTGAGTAGCACCCTCAGCTCGTGATTTTTACATAAAACGGCCGTGCCAACTTTCTTCTGCAGGTACCTCCCAATGATTTAGGTATTCGTGCTTATTGGTTACCAAATTATTAAAGACTATAGTTTTTTTGGAAACCGCTTTTTGTTTGGCCATTTTTTTGAAGTCGATCAAAGTTTTGTATGCTACAAATTCGCCCTGCTTATAAGAAACATTCATTTTATCCAAAAGTTCCATGTCGTATTTTTTCTCTAACTCTTGTATAAAATGTACCGAGGCGTCAATGGAGCAACCCGAAGCAGCATTTAGCGATTGGTCCAGTGCAAGGATAATAAACCTATTATACCTAATTTCATAACCAGCGCGCAATTCGCTTCCATGAGCGGTCCAATCCGCTATAAAGGTATCCAACTCTTTTCTAAGTTGTTGCAATTCTTCTTCTGAAAAACTTCTACTGGCTTGAAAGATCCAAACCCTAGATTCATCCGGCAATGTATTAAATTCTACGAGCATTTATTAAATTTTTAATGTTCACCCAAACGTTGATTCTTGTCTTGATTTTTTTTCATCGTCTGGTACTATTCCTCCTGGTCTTGATCTTGGTTTTTCTTAAGTCTGGGGTTTTATTTTTTATTGATAAGTTCCAAATTACTTGTTCACTGCAATTCGAAAGAATCTAGGTAAGTACAAATTTACAAATCCTCGGCCATAGCAATCAACTCTGCAATATCCATCACTACTACTGTGGATTCTTTTTCTTTATTCTTCACCCCATCGGTCAACATGGTATTGCAAAAAGGACAACCTGCTGCAATAATATCTGGCGTTGTTTCTAAAGCCTGTTCTGTTCGTTCTATATTAATATCCTTCTTTCCCTTTTCTGGCTCCTTGAACATTTGTGCACCTCCGGCACCACAACACAGTCCACGTTTTTTACAATTCTTCATTTCTACCAACTCGGCATCCAATTTTCGGATCAAATCACGTGGAGCTTCATACACATTATTGGCTCTTCCCAAATAACACGGGTCATGAAAAGTAATTTTCTTGCCTTTAAACTGTCCGCCTTCCACACTAATCCGCCCTTCTTCCAATAATTGCTTCAGGAATTGCGTATGATGAACCACCTCATAATTTCCTCCAAGTCCTGGGTATTCATTTTTTAAGGTATTGAAACAATGGGGACAAGCTGTCACAACTTTCTTAACCTCATAAGCATTTAAAACCTCTATGTTGGTAACTGCCTGCATTTGAAACAAGAATTCATTCCCTGCTCTTTTGGCCGGATCTCCAGTACAGCTCTCCTCAGTTCCTAAAACAGCAAAACTCACCTTGGCCTTGTTTAAAATCTTGACAAAAGCTTTGGTTATTTTTTTTGCCCGATCGTCAAAACTACCAGCACAGCCTACCCAAAATAAAACTTCTGGTTGTTGACCTGCTGCAAAAAGTTCTGCCATTGTAGGCACTTTTAATTCATTTTCCATTTTAGCGGTAATTACTTTATGATTCCTTGGACCAATTAAGCCTATCCATTTGGTTGAATGGCCAAGGTGCCCCATTATTTTCTATATTCCCCATCATATTATTCAAGTCAGATGGTGCTGCAGATTGCTCCATCACCAAATATTGACGCATATCCATAATAATTGACAATGGGTCTATACTCACGGGACAAGCCTCAACACAAGCATTACACGAGGTACAAGCCCAAAGCTCTTCCTGGGAAATATAATCTCCCAACAGCTGTTTGCCGTCTGGCACGAACTCTCCTTTATTCGTATCAATATTCTTGCCAACCTCTTCCAGCCTATCCCTAGTATCCATCATAATTTTACGTGGGGACAATTTTTTACCGGTCTGGCTGGCCGGGCACTCGCTAGTACAACGACCACATTCAGTACAGGTATAGGCGTTGAGTAATTGCACCCATTTAAGGTCCATGACATCTGAGGCTCCAAATTTTTCAGGTATAGGCGCATTCTCTTCGGGTGCAGCAAAGGGATCCGCACTTGGATCCATCATTAACCTTACTTCCTTGGTTACCGCCTCCAAATTATCAAACTGCCCTTTTGGCTTCAGCTTTCCAAAATAGGTGTTTGGAAAAGCCAATAGAATATGTAAATGTTTGGAATAATATAGATAATTCAAAAACAATAGAATACCCACAATATGTAACCACCAAGCAGAGCGCTCTATTAAAATTATTGCGGACATAGACATTTCGTGGAAAACGGGAGCCATAAACTGGCTAACAGGAAAGACCCCTGCCTTGGTATAATGCACCGCTTCCATTTGTTGTAACTGGTAATCGGCGGCGTTCATAGTCAAAAACAAAACCATTAGCACCAATTCTATATACAAAATTAAATTCCCATCCTTTTTGGGCCAACCGCTCATCTCCGGATTCAAGAATCTCTTCAATTTAATAATGTTCCTCCGAATCCAAAAAATAATCACCGCCACAATTACCAGCAAGGCCAAAATTTCAAAAGATCCAATTAGGAAACTATAAATTCCCCCCAAAAAGGAGAAAATTCTATGTGTGCCCAGAAGACCATCTATAATGATCTCCAATACTTCAAGATTAATAATAATAAATCCGAGATAAACAATAACATGAAGAATTCCCGGAATAGGACGTACAACCATTTTAGTCTGTCCCAAGGCAATCCTAAACATATTCTTCCACCGCTGCGACTTATTATCGCTGGTATCAACCTCTTTACCCAATTTAATGTTTCGGGATAGTTTTTTAACGTTACGTGTAAAAAAACCAATACCCGCTAAGAGTACAATTGCAAAAATAATATTAGGAATATAATCCATAATTTAGATCTCTATTTTTGGGCCGGGTCTTCTAATGGAAGTGCGTAATCTATTTGCTTTTTACCAAAAACGGAAACATTTACATACCGTTTTGGATTTAGGCGAAAATCCTGTAAAAGTAAATCCAACTCTTTAGAGGCATCCGCCAGATTATTATATAGAGCCTTGTCATTTATCAATTTTCCCATGGAACCCTCACCGCCTTCAATTTTGGCCATCACATCATTAATATTACCCATGGTAACCTGTAGTCCCTTTATGGTTTTGCCCAGTCCAGCATTGACCAAGGTATCGGAAAGCTGGTTAAAATTATCGGTTATGGCACTTAAATTATTAATGGAATTATTTAAATTATCCTTATTGTCCGCTAAAAGTTTGTTTATTGATTTCGCGCTTCCTTGAAAACTTTGCACCAACTCGTTCAACCCCCTGATACTTTCCCTTAAATCCTTTTTTGTTTTTGGGTCCAAAATATCATTAACATTCATCAATAAGGAATCAGCATTGGACACGGCACCTTCCACTTTTAGTTGTAAAGGCGTTAATCTTTGCTGTACCAATTCTGTAAGTCCTGGTCTGGAACTGGAAATCAATGTATCCCCGGTTTTGGCCATTACGGAACCATCAAATACTGGCTTGATCTGAATACCCTTACCTCCTATAATTCCGGTATCATATAATTCTGCAGTGCTGCTTTTGGAAAAGGAAAAACTATTGTTAACGCTAAAAGTTACCAGAAGATTACCAGAAGCATCATTAAACCTTATATCGTTTACTTTCCCAACGGAGAATCCGTTTATAGTAACTTGAGTTCCGGATTGCAGTCCACCTACATTACTGTAAACGGCATAGAAGGTTTTACTATTGTCAAATAGAGGCGTAGATTTTAAATAACTAAAACCAAGTATGAATAAAAGTATACCCCCTAAGACTACAATACCCGTTTTTATTTCCCTAGATATTTTCAAAAGATTTTATTTTCAGTTCTTAACAAAATTAGAAATAATTTTTAGAAGAGTGACTATTATTCCGACCCGTATTTAAGAGCCTCCGTTTCAGAGATGCGTACCCCATCTTTATAGGCAACTATATAAGAGGTGGTATACCCTTTGGCATCTGCATTGCTCTTCAAAAGAGTTGCCTGAAAATGAGAATCCGTATTACCGTACATATAACGATATAAATTACTGTAAGGCTCTTTGGAAAGAGTGTTAAGTCCTTTGAAGTTCTCAGAATTCAAAGGAATATTTTTTGAGCTCGCAAAAATCTGCACCTTAAAAATAATATTCTCTGATTTCTTGGTTGTCTTTTCCGCTACTTGGGGCTCCTCCTCCTTCTTCTTGGGCTCCTTAACCAACTCCTTTGTAGTATTGTCAGCTTCATTTTTTACCACAAGTACCGTTTTTGAAATATTCTTGACCGGTTTCTGCTCCAGCAGAAGTTGTTCGGATTTCTTGTCCTTTGACCCTGTACCTTTGGAGACTGATTTATTTACCGATTCCTTAACTTCATCCTGTTTTGTTGCGGGATTAATCGGCGTGTTGTTTAAGGCAAGGTCGTCTGTAGTGGAAATCATATCGCCCTTATACAAAAGAATGGCTTCAGCAATGGCCTTGCCCATTTCAATATGTCCCTTTGAAGAATTTAAATAGGCACCTTCATCCTTATTGGTCAAAAATCCAGTTTCTACCAATACGCTAGGCATAAAAGTCTGGTGAAGTACAATAAAACCGGCTTGCTTAACTTTTCTATCCGTTCTTTTCAATTTGTTGGAAAAATTATCTTGCATCAATTTGGCAAGATTGATACTTTGATCTAAGAATTCCTCTTGCATAATGGTAAGCCCGATTATAGATTCCGGGGAGTTAATATCGTAGGCCGCATATCTACTCTCATAATTATCTTCCAGATAAATTACCGAGTTTTCCTTTTTTGCTATTTCAAAATTCTGTTTATTGGCATGTAGTCCCAATACAAAAGTACCGGCACCATGGGCATCGGAACTATGTGAATCGCAGTGCACCGAAACAAATAAATCCGCATTGGCCTTATTGGCAATTTCACCCCTGAGGTATAGGTCTACAAAAGTATCGTCTTTACGTGTGTAGATAACCTTAATATTAGGGTTTTTCTCCAAAATCTCCCCTACTTTTAAGACAATCCTTAAGGCTATATTTTTTTCCAAATACCCATTCCCCAAATTACCAGGGTCATGTCCTCCATGTCCGGCATCCAAAACAACCACAAATTTTCCGTCATTGTCATCGGTTTTGATAATTTTGGAAAAAGAAGTCAGAAAATATGTTAAAATAATAAAGGGAATAATATAAAACCGTTTCATATTCATATAAATAGAGATAATTTGATCTTTTAATAAGGTTAAATTTATCGCAATACCCTATAGGCAGTACAAAAAATATATGTAAGTTTGAACCCAAAATGTAGCTAAACCGTTACAAAAATAGGATATATAGCTTTGCAATCAAATAAACATCATGTACTTTTCCTATTGCTGCTATTATTTGGCACCATTACTGCCTTTGCCCAAGAAGATCAGATTAAGCCATTGCCCATTGTTGCTCATAGAGATACAATAATTGCACCACTTTTACCAGATCCAAAATTAAAAGACACTATTTTAACCGATTCTATAAAAATAGACTCCTTAAATGGCAAACAACCCCTTCTCTTGGACAAAATTAAATACAAGGCCAAGGATTATGTGAAAATGAGCCAAAAAGATCAAAAAATATATCTTTACAATGAAGCTGAACTATATTATCAAGATACCGAATTAAAGGCAGGTATCATTATAATGGACTATATTAAAAATGAAGTC
>Ga0105054_10004057_pt1 | contig 22144 bp, 19 predicted proteins | sample BON02_FD_78091 | JGI IMG/M metagenome (GOLD analysis project Ga0105054, IMG submission 78091) | Freshwater microbial communities from Lake Bonney liftoff mats and glacier meltwater in Antarctica - BON-02 (megahit assembly) | ecosystem: Environmental > Aquatic > Freshwater > Ice > Glacier...
TTAGTTAAATCTTTTTTAACATTGTCGAGCGTGCCACATCCTAGGATAATTGCTGATGCGCCTACCGCAAGCCCAGCAGAGATAATTTTTGACTAATCTTCATTTCTATAGGTAATGATATGCCATTCAAGAACCCAGATCGCATTTTTTGTTTTAATGCTTGGAATCTTTTACAGCAGCTGGAGGTCTAGGAGCAAGAGGGGATCCCTCACAGCAGCTTCCTTCCTTATAGCGGCAGGCCAGGCAATGCCAAGATGAATGCAGCCAGACCATTTGCGTAACACAACGCGGGCAAGGCGGATCAGATATAGTCAAAGCCACTACTTGGTCTCCCATTGGCGAATGTCAACGAAATGACCTGCAATTGCCGCCGCAGCAGCCATTTCTGGGCTAACCAGATGAGTTCTTCCTCCTCGTCCTTGGCGTCCTTCAAAGTTGCGGTTCGAAGTTGATGCGCAACGTTCCTCAGGTGCTAAAATTTCTGGGTTCATCCCAAGGCACATTGAACAGCCAGCGCCACGCCAATCAAATCCAGCATCAGTGAATAACTGATCAATGCCCTCCTTTTCGGCTTGTTTTTTGACTTGCACTGAGCCTGGGACCACCATCGCGTAAACACTATCAGCTACTTGACGCCCTTTAATGATCGCTGAAGCTGCTCTTAAATCTTCAATCCTTGAGTTAGTGCAAGAGCCAATGAAAACCCGGTCCAGTTCAATCTCCTCAATCGGCGTTCCGGCTTCAAGCCCCATGTATTGCAAGGCCCGCCGCTCACTGTCATTACTTGCGGCTGGAACCTGATCTCCAACACCAACTACCATTCCAGGATTAGTGCCCCAAGTGACTTGCGGACTGATCGCTGAAGCATCAACAACGTGTTTAGTGTCGAAGTTTGCATTTGGGTCACTGCGCAGCAGCTTCCATTGCTGACTCATTTTTTCCCAGTCATTACCAGTCGGTGCTCCTGGCCGGCCCTGAACATAATCAATTGTGATTTGATCAGGAGCAATCATTCCCGCTCTTCCTCCGGCTTCAACTGTCATGTTACAAACCGTCATCCGGCCTTCCATTGATAATCCCTCAATCGCCGCTCCAGCAAATTCAATCACATGACCGACTCCTCCTTCAACGCCGATCTGGCCAATAGTCGCTAAAACTAAATCTTTGGCTGTTACACCAAAACCGAGTTCTCCTTGGTAACTAATCAGCATTGATTTAGGACGTTTCTGATTCAAGGTTTGAGTGGCCAGGACATGTTCCACTTCACTGGTTCCAATTCCAAATGCTAAGGAGCCAAAAGCGCCATGAGTTGAGGTGTGGCTATCGCCGCATACAATCGTCATTCCGGGCTGTGTTAAGCCTAGTTCAGGGCCAATAATATGCACAATTCCTTGCCGGTCAGAACCGAGCGAATAAACCGGAATGTCGAACTCTTGACAGTTGCGCTCCAGTGTCTGAACTTGAATCCGGCTTTGCTGATCTTTGATGCTGGCAGCGTTTGCTGTTCCGTCGGTTGGCACATTATGATCAGCAGTGGCGATAGTCCGGTCCGGGCGACGAACAAACCGTCCGGCTAAGCGTAAGCCATCAAATGCTTGCGGACTGGTTACTTCATGGACCAGATGTAAGTCAATGTAGATCAGCCCATCAGTCACCTCGTGTGCTGCCCAGAGTTTCTCGAAAAGTGTTGTTGGTTGATCGGTCACTGGTCTAGCCCAAGGGCTCTCCATTAGCTAGGTTGTCAGACTCCGGAGGCCGTGTTGCCAATGATGACCGTTTACTGGCAACGACTTCCATCAACATCGTCCATGAATCAACAAATGATTGCGCGCCATCGCTTTGCAGCTTAACTGCTAGCTGATCAAGATCTATTCCGGCTGCTTCAAATTCACTGAGCACTGCCTGGTAGTCTTCGCCGTCCGGGTCAATTACAGTCACTTTATTCGGTCCATGCTCAGCGTAGTGCAGCAAAGTCGCTTCCGGCATAGTGTTAACAGTATATGGAGCGGCCAGGCCGGAAATATAGAGCGCCTTGGAGGCTGCCGGATCCTTAGTTCCAGTGCTGGCCCAGAGCAACCTTTGTGGCCTAGCGCCAGCGTTCATTAAGCGCTGGACGCGCTCTGAATAAAGAAGATCGCGATAATCGCGGTAGGCTTGACAGCCAACAGCTAAAGCCAGCTTATTTTTCAGATTGTCAGGTACCTGCTCGGCGACAGCGGCATCCCATCGGCTGATGAACAGCGAAGCCACTGACTGAACGCTAGGTGATAGACCGTCGGCGACACGCAGCTCAAGCCCTTTGTAATAAGCGTCAGCGGCATTCAGCATTTGCTGACTGCTGAAAAGCAAGGTCACATTTACTGGAATGCCGGCGTGAATAGCGGCGGTAATAGCCGGCAGCCCCTCTGGCGTGCCAGGGATCTTGATGAAAACATTCGGCCGATCAACGCCGGTGTGCAACCACTTAGCCTGAGCGATGGTTGCTTTAGTATCATAAGCCAGCTGCGGTGAAACTTCAAGTGAGACAAAGCCATCAAGACCGTCAGTCAGCTGGTGAATGCCAGCAAAAAGATCAGCGGCGCGCTGCAAATCAGCGATCGCCAAAGTGAAAAATACCTTCTGATCACTAATATTGCTGCCATGGAAGTTATGAATCTGCTGGTCATAGCTATCACTACCGCTAATCGCTTTCTGAAAAATGGTCGGATTTGAAGTCAGTCCGCTCAGGCTTAGCTCAGAAATGTAGCCGGCCAGCGTCCCATCATCAAGCATCGTCCGGGTGATGTTGTCAAGCCATAAGCTCTGGCCGGCATTATGTAGGACCTGGGTGGGCTTCATTTCTTTGCCTGCTCATAATATGGGTTGTTGCCTGAACTGTGATCAGTAACATCAACCACATTCTCAATTTCCGGGATGGCTTCAGTGATAGCGACTGAGATTCCCTCGCCTAAAGTGACAGTTGCCATGCTGCATCCCTGGCAGCCTCCGCTGAGCCGTAAATATGCTGTGGTGCCTTCAATGGCGACCAGCTCGGAGTGACCGCCATGAGCGGCAATTGACGGATTAACTTGCTGCTCAAGGACCTGAATCACTTGCTGTTCCAGCGGGCCGCTCAGGTCAATTGCTGGCCGGTCACCCATCGCAGGACTAGCGGCATTGACTGGCAGACTAATCGAGGCCGGGGGCTTATTAGGATTGATAATTGCCAGTCCCCCTCCTCCTAGTTTTTGATCGTCAATCCAGTCGATTGTCGCTCCGCGCAAACGATCGCAGTCCTCGCTGGGCACCACTAGCGTCAGGTCTCCGATCTGCTGCACAGCATCCAATTCTCCGGCATCAGCTAACGGACGCAATGAAATCCCGCCAGTGTATTCATTATCAGCTACTCCATCAATCTCGACCCACATTGCCTGCTCGGACTGCTCGTCATCAACTGGCCCACGAAAAGCTAATACTCGCTCTAAAGCTCGCTTAGTAATATTAAGAATGTCGTTCTTGTACAACATCTCGGCGCTGATCACCTCATCTGGGTTCATTCTAGCTCTTTGGTTGTTATTGTTTGATGGGGTCATGTTTGAAGATCTTCTTTAACTATACCATGCCTGGGCTGCTTCTTTTCCAGATCCAGGACGCTGAAGCTGATAACCTAATACTAGACCCCCAAAAGAAACTAGAAGCAGGAGACAGAAGATGAACGTATTTCAGAGGAACGATGCTAAGATCGCAGAATGGCTGACAATGGCGACAGTCATTATTTGCTGGACTGCTATTCTGAGTATCGGTGGCAGCTTGCTAGTAATGATTGCGGGCGGCGTGACTAACGATCCGGCTTACTGGACGCTGAAGAACTCGCTCAGGCCACTCAGCTGGTGGAGCCAGTAATTATTTAGTTAGCAGTTCGCTCCGGCTGGATGCTTAGCAATGCTAGCTTGGCGCTAAAGATGCTCACTATGCCTCTCTATTTCAGTAGAAGATACTGAAATAGATCACCTAGCAGATGCCTATTTGAGGATCAGCTACTTAGGTGGTAGTTGTTCTTTAAGTAATGCGATTTCTTCTGAGATTTTATGAAGCTCTTGTAGCATTAATGAATCAGCGGCCACTTGCTGATCTTCTAATTTCATCATTTTGCTAGTGTCAACGCGCACGAACCGTTCAGCGATAGAACCAGTCATAATTGCCACAAATCCGATCCCGACAAAAAGCAGAATTAGCGCCAGAACTTCTGTCACTGTGCTAGTGATCGGCTGCTCATTATATCCGAGAGTGGTCATGGTGGTTACTGCCCAGAAGAAACCATGCCAGACTGTTTCATGCTCAATCCGCGAAAATGCGTACCCGCCTGTCGCAGCAGCAAACAAAGCGAATAGTGATGCGCGCTTAATTCCACCAGTTCCGATCAGCCAACGCATAACTGGCTTAGCATCTGGGGTCAAGCCACGCTTCTTAATGTTCGAAAATAAACTCATCGGCTGAGAGAAAGCAAAGAAGTTATTGTCATATCAGTCATGTTCACCATCGGTTGTGCGCGGATCATTGGTCTGCTCCAACTGATTATATTTCTGAATTGTAGTCTCAATCACTGCTGCTAATTCCCTCAGTCCGTCTGGCGTCATTGCTAGTCGGACCAGCGGCTTAATCGGCACAAAAGGAATGCTTTCAGCGGCCTCATTAAATGCCTCTGATGTCTCTCCAGGGAAAGCTGGTGGGACTAGCTGACCAAGCGTCAGGAAAATTATTTGGCCGTCAATCTGAGTGATGACCTGATTGCTAAACAAAACAGGAAATTCGTCGGCACCAACCCAGGCCACTGGGATTTTGATTTCGTCAGGATCTTCCATATTAAGAATATACCACTATTGACGGACACCAGCGATGGCTAATGACTGTAGCATCCACTTAGCTTGGATGACCTAACCTAGAAATGTCTTTTCAGGAAAGATGAGCTTGATTTAGAATAACAAACAGAAACAGTACCTGCTCTATACAATCAGGCTAATATTTATAATGATGAAGATTTCTTTGCCAACTGATCAGCTAACTGCCGCTTTGCAAGCTGCTTCACGGGTGGCTGCTCCTAAGGCTTCCATTCAGGCTTTGTCAGGGGCCATGATTTCAGCTAAAGATGGCAAAGTTGAGTTAAAAGCAACTGATCATGAAATGTCTCTTTGCTTGCCTTTGCCGGCCATAGTTGATGAAGAAGGCCAAGCTTTAGTGCCAGCTAAATTATTGGCTGATGTAGCTCGTCAATTACCTGGCGACAGCTGCCAGCTACATCTGGAAGATCAGGAACTTAAAATCACTTCCGGAAGTGCCACTTTTTCTTTAAGAGTGCTGCGAGCTGAAGATTTTCCCGTATTACCCGATCCTTTAGAAGGGACCGGGGTGTCATTGCCAGCTGAACAATTTTTCTCCTCACTAGCTCAAGTTTCTAAGTCGGCATCACACGATGAAACTCGTCCTATTCTAACTGGAGTTTTGGTGTCAGTCGAAGGCGATTTGCTGCAAATGGTAGCCACTGACTCTTATAGAATGGCTCTTAAAAAGACAGCATTGCCTGAGCCAGTAGCTCATGACTTTGAAGCTATCATTCCTGCTCGCGCTTTGGAAGAGTTAGCTAAGCTAGTTGGAAAACAGGATCAAATCTCAATTATGCTTCAAGATTCACGAATAGTGTTCCTGGCTGACGAAATCGTTTTCTCTTGTTCGCTGCTAGCTGGTTCATTCCCTAATTTCCGGCAGCTTATTCCAACTGAATTTGAGCATGAACTAAATTTGCCGGTCGGACAGCTTAAAGACATGACTAAGCGGATTTCATTAATGGCTCGCCAGTCAGCTCCTGTTCGTTTATCTTTCTCAGAAGGCAAGCTGAAAATGACTGCTCAAACTCCGGACATTGGCCAAGCCGAAGAGACAATGGATGTTCCTTTTTCCGGGGAGGCAATGGAGCTAGGGTTCGCTCCTGAATACCTGCTGTCCGGCTTAGAATCAATGAACTGTAAGGAACTGTCTTTGAAGCTGATCAGTCCGATCCGTCCGGCTTTAATAGTTGCCAATGATGACTCAGGCTTCCTATATTTGATGATGCCGATCCGTCTTTCAGCTTAAAAGGCATCGCTGGCAGATTTTAAAGAAAGAATAAGTCGGATGGCAAACAACATGATATGTTCACAGAATGGAAAATATTGCGAAAAGTGTTGAAACATTGAACATTGAAGAAAAACTACGGGCCGCTGAAATCATGCCAACAATCGAAGTATGCCAAGCATACGACTTGGGATACAAAGCGGGCTTAGCCTTAGCATCCGCTAAGCATCAGAAAAGCTAAAGACTAGGCAGCGCTCTGAGTGAGAGCGGGAAAAGTATTCAGCTAATTAGTGGCTTGGCGGGCTTGCTTGTGGCGGCTGCCCTGATCTAACGTTACTTTTCGAAGCCTAATATGCTCTGGCGTTACTTCAACTGCTTCATCAGCAGCGACAAATTCAAAAGCTTGTTCCAGTGAGAGCAGCTTACGAGGAATAATGTGAACTGTGTCATCAGAAGATGAAGCTCGAACATTAGTCAATTTCTTTTCCCGGACCGCATTCAAATCCAGATCACCGGAACGATTGCTTTGACCAACAATCATTCCTTCATAAACTTGCTCGCCGGGTTCAATAAACAATGTTCCTCGATCTTGCATAGCAAAACAAGCATGAGCAGTAACTGGGCCGCTGCGGTCAGCTACCAAAGATCCAGTTTGACGAGTTTCTAGATTACCAAACCATGGCTCCCAGCGATCAAAAATGCTGTGAGCAATTCCAGTCCCACGTGTCTCAGTTAAAAATTCGGTCCGGAAACCAATTAGTCCGCGAGCTGGAACTAAATATTCCATTCTGACCCAGCCACTGCCGTGATTGCTGAGCTCTTCCAGACGACCTTTACGGAGTGCCAGTAACTGTGTTACTGATCCGACATGTTCTTCTGGAACATCAATGCTCAGCGATTCAACTGGCTCGCTTAATGTGCCGTCAGTCTGGCGAGTAACGACTTGTGGCTGACCAACTGTCATTTCGTAATCTTCGCGGCGTAATTGTTCCACTAGAATAGCTAAAGCTAGTTCCCCGCGCCCTTGAACTTCCCATGCGTCAGGCCGTTCAGTGGGTAGGATCCGTAAGGCGACATTGCCAACCATTTCGCTTTCCAGTCGGGCTAGCAGCTGCCGGGCAGTTAGCTTAGAGCCATCCTTACCGGCTAATGGTGAAGTATTAATTCCAACTGTGACACTTAAGCTTGGCTCGTCAACTGAAATAAGTGGCAGCGGACGTGGATCATCAAGATCAGCTAATGTTTCCCCAATAGTAATTTCGGCTATGCCAGCAATCGCGACGATTTCGCCAGGACCAGCTTGTTCAGCTTCAACTCGTTCCATGCCTTCAGTGATAAACAAATCAGTGATTTTAGCTTTCTGAATTGTTCCGTCACGCTTACACCAGGAGATCTGCTGACCGCGAATAACAGTTCCGTCATGAATGCGGCAGATCGCTAAACGTCCCAGATAATCAGAGGCACCTAAATTAGTGACCTGCATCCGCAATGGAGCTTCAGGATCAAAAGTTGGGGGAGGAATAGTGTTAACCAGCAAATCCATTAGCGCTGTTAAATCATCACCTTGACTTTCAGCTTCAAGCGAGGCTGTCCCTGCTCGGGCATTAGTGAACACAATAGGGAAATTGATTTGGTCTTCATCAGCATCAAGATCTAAGAATAGGTCCTCAACTTCATGGACTACTTCAGCGATTCTCGCATCAGGACGATCAACTTTGTTAATGACCAGGATCACCGGCAGTTTAGCTTCCAGTGCTTTGCGCAACACAAAGCGTGTTTGAGGTAGTGGCCCTTCGCTAGCGTCAACTAGTAGCAGCACACCGTCAACCATGAATAAGCCGCGCTCAACTTCACCGCCGAAGTCAGCATGTCCGGGAGTGTCAATGATGTTCAGTTTGACGCCCTTGTAAGGAATTGAAGCATTCTTAGCAAGAATTGTAATCCCTTTCTCGCGCTCCAGATCGCCGGAATCCATTACTCGATCAGTCAGCTGAGCGCCTTTACGGAAAGCGCCTGACTGTTGCAGCATAGCATCAACTAAAGTCGTTTTACCATGATCAACATGAGCGATAATCGCCACGTTTCTGATGTCATGGCGCTCAGCCATTAGGAAGCAGGCCACTAATGCCAGTCAAATCCGCATTATTCAGCCTAGCATTACTCAGGTTAGCTTCCGCCAGATCGGCTCCAGTCAGATTAGCACCAGTCAAGCTGGAGCCAATCAGATTCGCCTTCGATAAGTCAGCTCCGGCCAGAGTAGCATTATGCAATGTGGAGCCATGCAAATTAGCGTCAGTCAGATTAGCACCAGTTAAATTAGCTCCGGTCAGGTCGGCACCAATCAGGTCAAGCCGCGTTCCGGAGCCATCCCGGCCGAACTTTACCCATTCAGTGTTTGCCGCCAGCACGTCATTTAGCTTCTCTTGAATTGTTTGCTCATTAGTGTCCATAGAGATAGTCTATCAGGGCTATCGCAGAAGACAGAGGACAGGCAGCCGAATGCCTATCAGCCAAAGAAAATAAATTAACTATTCCAGCTGAAGCCGACCGCCGCTCCTGATCCCTCAGGGCGGGTATAGGCAAAAGTTTGACCTCCATGCTGCAAAGCTACTTCCTGGACTATCGCTAAGCCGAGGCCGGAGCCAGGATAATTTCTGGCTTGTGGAGCGCGATGGAAGCGCCCGAAAATGTCTTCTTCGATGCCTTCTGGTATCCCTGGTCCTTGATCTAAGACAGTTACTGAATCAGGATCAAGGATGATTTGGATTTGTCCTTGGCTGTCGAACTTAGCGGCATTTTCTAATAAATTAAAGAGCGCATGGCTGAGGGCCTGCGGCTGGCCTTGAATAATACCTGCTTGGCCGCTGATTATTACACTACGTCCTTCCCGTCTAAGCAGCTTCTGAGCAGCCAGCTGGCATAGCTGATTGATGTCCACATCCTGCACTGGCTGATCTTTACCAAGGCCAGTTAAGGCTACTAATTGAGATACAATGTCATTCATTTCTTGGGCTTCTGATTCCAGGTCAGCAATTAGTTGAAAGCGAACTTGGGGCTCCAGCTCAGCTAAACGTCCTAATAAAGAAAGATTAGAAGTGATTGAAGTTAAAGGAGTTCTGAGTTCATGACCGGCGTCTTCGATTAAGCGTCGCTGAGATTGCTCTGAAGATTGAAGGGCAGAGAGCATTTCGGAAAGCACTTTTGATAATCGGCCGATTTCATCTTGGCGATCTATGCTTGGCAGCGCTTGCAGAGTACCTAAAGCGACCTGCTCTGCTGATTTTGTTAAACGCTGCAAAGGGCGAGTAATGGTGGCTGCCAAGGCCGCCCCTAATAGGGCGGCCAGGAAAACAATCAGTGTCCCTAAAATTAATGAGCGGCCGATCAGGGCTGAGAGAGCGCTTTGAATGCCTTCAGTGGATGATGCTATCTGCAAAATCCCGCCGCCTTGCAAAGAGACACTGGCTATCCTGAGCTGCTGACCATCTTTCAGAACTAAAGCTCTCAACTCAATAATCCCTGGATCTTTAGATGTCGCCAGAGACAAATCTTGTTCAGTGACAGGCAATGAGGGACTGCCAGGCGAAACAATCACTCCCTGAGCATTTGTTCGCTGAGTAACGTAGAGCTGAAGGTTAGGTGCATCTGACTGAGGCGGAACCAAAGGGCCAGCTGAGGGATTAGCTTGGCCCGGACCATCTATTCTAGATGCGGCTTGTTGAGCAGCATTATATAAGGAATTGTCAACTTGATTATATAGCTCGGAACGTGACTGATACCATCCCAGGGTCCCGGCGGCAATCACCGCTAGGGCAGCCAAAGCGGCGAAAGATAAGGCCAGGCGGGCCCGGAGATTCACCTGATCACGTATCCGACGCCGCGCACTGTCTCCAATAAGCGCTCTTCACCGTCGGCTTCTAGTTTGCCGCGCAGATAATTGACATAAACAGTCAGGTTCTTAGACTGAGGGCCGAAATTATAATCCCAAATTTCTTGATAAATAGTTTCATGTGCTAGAACAATGCCTTTGTTTCTGACTAATAATTCCAGTAAATCAAATTCAGTTTTGGAAAGCTGCATTTCTCGTTGTCCAATCCAAGCTTTACGAGCAGCAGGCTTCAGCTGCAGCAGTCCAGCGCTCAATAAACCTCCAGTTGGCTGATCTGCTGATCGGCGCAGCAAAGCTCGCACTCGAGCGTTTAGCTCATCTACCTGATATGGCTTAGTCAAGTAATCATCAGCGCCAGCGTCCAGCCCGGCTACCTGATCGGAAGTTTCTTGACGGGCGGTCAGCATCAGAATTGGGATCCGGTTTCCTTCCTGGCGTAAGATAGCTGCCACTTCGGTTCCTTCTAGGAAAGGCATCATAACATCCAATAAAAGCAAATCTGGTTTCGCATCGCGAGTCATCTCTAAGGCTTGCTGCCCATCGTTGGCTTCCAGGATTTGATGCCCTTCAAGCGAGAGGACTGCTTTCAGGGAATTGCGTACTGCTTGATCATCTTCAGCTATGAGAACCGTGGCCATTAATAACCATAGCTGGTGATGGTTTAGAAGTGTCTTTCTTCGGATTTAAAAGCTGACACTTTTTATATCCCCATTTTAACCAGCAGCAAATATTCCTTTAACCTGCTAGGCTTATTATTGTTTTAATGAGGCTAAGGAAGAGACTTCCAGGGCTTTCAAATATTAATTCAATTCCCTCTTATCGCCTCGGAGCTGAAGCGTATTTTCTTCAGATGGGGCGATAAGTAGTGGTAAACACAATTAAGGATTATCGTAATCCTCAGGCAACATCCAACTAGAGGTTTAAAAGGGTTTTTAGCTATATATAGGGCTGCAGATCCAGCTAGAATTAATGGCTTAAGATAATTTAGCTTTGGATAAGACGATCGGCTAAGAGCGGAGCGTTGGCCTGAAATCGCCTGATGAAATCATTGATTCGCGTTATATCCCTCTGACTAGCATTGCGGCGCTTCCATCTCTCCATTCCTATTAGAAGCTCCTTCGGTGGCCGGCAGACTTGGCGCATAGGCGGTTTTTTGAGGATTTTGCTTGTTTGGTCTTTGAAGTCGACTTGGATTAATCCCATCTCGGGCTTTAACTCCTCTGGATCTACTTTAAGGCCAGCTGGAGTGACAATAAAGAAAAGTTGAGCCATAAACATGGCTGGCAAGCTCTTATTGGGACGCCGCAATTCCTGCTCCAGGTCGCGTCGGCTGGTTTTAATTTCATAAATTATGCGCTGCCCACTTTGAGGATTAATGGCGATCAGATCAGCTCTTCTTCTTCCTCCGTAGCTGACAGGGACTGACCATCCCAATTCTCGACACAGCAGCCATCTTTTCTGGTCAGTTTGTTCGCGTAAAATGTCATGAATAGTATTCACTCCTAAATTAATTAACGAAGTGCTCTCCAGCAGTGCCTCACCTATAATCCGCTGCTGATGGCGGCTAGTGTCAACTATTTTTTCTTGAGGATTGATGCCAGCGGCCAGCAGGGACCGCCTCCATAAAGCGAGGCGCTTAGGGCCAATGCCTCTGACTGATCCGAGCAGCTCAACCCAGTTTTCCTGTGAACTTCCACTAAAAGCAACCATAGCTGCTGCGCCAAGCGATTCTCCAGGAGTGGCGCATCCGGCGAGAGTGAATCTCAAAGTTTCTCCGCGACTGAGCAGCAATGCTGCGCGAGTAGTAGCGGTGCCATCATAGCGCTGATAATCGTCGGAGGGCGCCATGCTGGCTGTTACTTTAATAATTTTATTCTCTTCCATGTCTCTTTTTTAGTTTCTAATTCAAGGATAGGCTTTTCGGCCGAGCTGCTGCCGGATTTCTACTGATTAGTTTAGAGATATTTGAGATGGAAGCCAGGGCGGCTAGGCTAGCTTAATAGACGCTGAATCTTATGTCCCTAGGATAAAGAGTAATGTTGCGCTCCGACCCCCGATTGGTTATAGTTCATATATTGCTTGGTCGGCCCCCGGCAGAGGGATAGCGGACTGAGCGCCGTTAAGCTCGTCGCAAGGCGGGCTTAATGCATTTCTGAGCGTAGAATAGGTGGAATGGCTAATTTCGAGTTAGCCTGAGCCTTTTCGCTTGATCATTCTTGACAATCGCCTTCTGAGACTAGCCTAGAAATCTTCTTAGGCTGCTCATAAGTTGGCCCATCTGAGCTGGAATAGGTCTTCTACTCAGGGTCTGCCATTAGCTTAAAGCACAACAAGCTTTGGATTAAGCTGATGCTCTCTCCCTACCTAGCTGCGTTTGTGTAGCTAGGCTGCTTGGCCTGTTCGGTGTTCGACTATCTTTTCAGCTATATTAGTGGGGACCTCATCATAACGCTCGAATTGCATAGTGTAGGTGGCGCGGCCTTGAGTTGCTGAACGCAAATCAGTTGAGTAGCCGAACATTTCGGAAAGAGGAGCGAAAGCATTAACTATTTGAGCATTTCCGCGTGGCTCCATTCCTTCAACGTTGCCGCGACGGCGACTCAAGTCACCAATCACATCACCCATGAATTCTTCAGGAGTAACAACTTCAACTTTGAAAATTGGCTCAAGCAGCACTGGTTTAGCACGCCGAGCAGCTTCCTTAAAGGCCATTGAGCCGGCAACTTTGAAAGCGATTTCGGAAGAGTCAGTGTCATGGTATTTGCCGTCAACTAAGCGAACCCTAATGTCAACCATTGGATAGCCGGCTTTAACACCATTATCCATTGCTTCAGAGCAGCCTTTTTCAACTGCCGAAATGAACTCTGATGGCACTGAGCCGCCTTTAACAGCATTAACAAACTCAAAGCCAACACCAGGAGCAGGTTCCATATCAAGATAGACCACAGCATACTGACCTGAGCCACCTGTTTGGCGAATAAATTTGCCTTCAATCTTTTTAGCTGTGCCACGCACTGTCTCACGATATGAAACTTGCGGCTTACCGACATTAGCTTCAACATTGAATTCGCAGCGCATCCGATCAACTAGCACTTCAAGGTGCAGTTCGCCCATTCCAGAAATTTCTGTTTGGCCGGTCTCCTCATTAGTTTGAACTTGGAAAGTTGGGTCTTCTTCAGCTAAACGCCCGAGCGCAATCGACATTTTTTCCTGATCAGCTTTCGTTTTCGGCTCAACCGCAACTTTAATAACTGGCTCAGGGAAAACAATATTTTCAAGCTTGACCGGCTGATCAGGCGAGCAAAGTGTATCACCAGTCATGATTTGTTTAATGCCAACTCCGGCAACAATATCACCAGCATAAACTTGCTCAATATCTTCACGATCATTAGAGTGCATCATTAACAGTCGGCCAATCCGCTCAGTTTTGCCTGAGCCAACGTTCAATACTCGCCCGCCGGCTTGAAGCGTGCCGGAATAAACACGAAAGAAAGTCAGTTTGCCAACAAAGGGATCAGACATAATCTTGAAAGCTAATGCAGCAAACGGCTCAGAATCGTCGGCTTGTCGAATAACCGGCTCGTCACTCTTCGGGTCGACACCCTCAACCGGAGGGACATCAAGCGGTGATGGCAGATAATCAATAACTGCGTCAAGCAAAGGCTGAACGCCCTTGTTTTTGAATGATGATCCGCAAAGGACTGGTGTGAAATGAATTCCGAGTGTCCCTGCCCGAATCGCGCGCTTCAGCACGTCAACCGGAACTTCGGCTTCTTCAAGGATCAGTTCCAGCAGCTGATCATCATAATTCGATGCTTCTTCGAGCAGCACTTCACGTGCCTGTTGCGCCTCAGCTAACAAGTTCTCAGGGATTTCACCTGTCAGCTGGTCAGAGCCCAATTCATCAGCGTAAGTGATAGCTTGCATTGTTACCAGATCAATAATTCCAGCGAAGTCGCCTTCGATGCCGATCGGCAACTGGATCGGAACCGGCTTAGCACCAAGCCGATCGATCATTGTCTGAATGCCTTTCTTAAAGTCAGCTCCGGTCCGATCCATTTTGTTAATGTAAGCAATTCGCGGAACTGTGTATTTGTCGGCTTGACGCCAAACAGTCTCGGATTGCGGCTCAACTCCAGCGACTGAGTCGAAGAGGGCAATAGCACCATCTAGGACGCGTAATGAACGCTCAACTTCAACAGTGAAGTCAACGTGACCAGGAGTGTCGATGATGTTGATCCGGTGCTGATCCCAGGTGCAAGTAGTAGCAGCTGAAGTAATCGTAATCCCGCGCTCCTGCTCTTGCTCCATCCAGTCCATAGTTGCTGCGCCTTCATGGACTTCGCCGATCTTATAAGTCCGGCCAGTGTAGAAGAGGATCCGCTCAGTGGTCGTTGTTTTACCGGCATCAATGTGAGCCATGATGCCGATGTTACGAGTATTTTTTAGTGTGAAAGGGCGGGGCATGAAAGGTAATTTAGCTCAGGGCAGAAAGAATAGTTTTGTTTAACAGTATTAGTATATCACCTACTTTCCGGAGATTGATTCTCCCGATCTATGAGGCAAGCCCTCGGCTGGCTAACAGTTTATCTCATGGGCTTAGTTAGCCGAGCAGAATGCTTCATAATCAGGGAATACGCCCATCTGATCATCAGTGATCTGATCTGGATCCAGTGAGCAAATAGGGCATTCCGGATCCCTGCGAACTTTCAGTTCAGTGAAACTGGCAGCTAAAGCATCATAGATCAGCAACCTTCCAATTAGCGAGTCACCTGTGCCAACAATTAGCTTAATTACTTCAGTTGCTTGCAATAACCCCATAGTTCCTGGCAGGACGCCACTCACGCCATTGGCACCGCATGAGGGGGCCATCTCAGCTGGCGGCGGCTGACGGAATAAGCAGCGATAACAAGGCCCACCTGGCGCGAAAACACTTATTTGTCCTTCGAATCCCAGAATGGCAGCTGAAACAACAGGGATCCGAAGTCTAACGCTGGCATCATTCAACAAATAACGAGTTGGGAAATTATCAGCCCCATCAACAATAACATCCCAGCCATCAATGATTTCAATCACATTTGAAGCATCAAGCCGAGTCTGATAGCCGACCACTTCAACTTCCGGATTGAGAGCCTTAATTGTTTCAGTAGCTGAATCAACTTTCGGGGTCCCAATCCGCTGAGTAGTATGAATTACTTGACGCTGCAAATTCGATAAGTCAACCAGATCATCGTCAACAATCCCCAGCCTACCCACCCCAGCGGCTGCCAAATAAAGCGCTACTGGTGAGCCCAGGCCACCAGCGCCCAATAATAAAACACTAGCCTCGAGCAATTTCTGCTGACCTTCAAGACCCACCTCAGGAACCAGCAAATGGCGACTATAACGCTCACTTTGCTGAGCGCTTAAAGTGCGTGGCAAATTAATCGGGTAGCCGCTCTCTTTCCATAAAGTGAAGCCACCAGCCATTGATGAGACATCCTGGTAGCCCATGTCAGCCATTAGAGTGTGGGCCCCGAAGGCTGAGCGAACACCGGAAGCACAGTGAATAATAATCCGCTGCTGGCGATCAGGAATCAGGCCCTCAACTCGTGTTTCTAAATAACTGCGCGGAATGTGAACAGCGCCAGCTCCTCTATTTCACGACAGTCAACAATAACAACATTTTGACCGAGCAGCTGCATCACTTGAGCAGGATCAAGCTCTGTGATCTGCTTCTTAACCTGCTTAAGGAATTCGTTTCCTGATTGGCTGACCACTGGACTAGCTCCTGACCTTTAATTCGATATTTAAGAAAGTATAGCTTAACGGCAACTCAGCTTCCTGAAAATAGTGCTCGGGAAGCCAACCTCCTGCCAGTCTTAACAGCGCATTCAGCGGCTATTAAGAAGTCGGGCGGATACTAAGAATATCTTTTCAGTAGCTCAGGGCCGCTTGCTCTCGAGTGTTGAGCCGCGCATTACTTGAAAAACTTAACAATATTTTTTCCTTGACGGAAAAATTTAGGATTAAGCATAATATTAAATTTATTTGTTTCATAAGTTTTCCCACTGCCAGCAACTAGTCCGTTGACAGTCACGAAAATTTCTTTAATGCTGCCATTATTTAATTGGCCGCTAACCTTGCCAGCTTTCATTTCAGTGCTTCTTAAGTTAACTTTATTAAATTTTTCTTGCTCATTAACTCGAATTTCATTATTTCGAATGATTGTCATTTCCTGATTTGGTTTTTTCCCATAAAAATCATTTAAAGCAAAAATGTCGTTGCTAGCGAATCTTTTTTGTGACCTATTAATAAGAGTTTGTCTTTCTTGAAGATAATGATTTAAAGGCATTTCAAAATAACCCCTGGCTACGCCTTGCCATAATTTGACGCTATTATTGTTTCCCTTGAATTCAATAATCTTCTGCTGGCCGAGATTATTTAAAATAAATTTGCTTAACGAAATAGCGCGAGTTTTCTGATTACTAACCAAGCCTTCTTTTTGATATGGTCCTTTAATGAATAATGGGACATTAGTTAAAGCTGGCAGAGTTGCATTGCCTTCCACTGTCCTACGGCTTAATCCTGCAGTGAAAGCTCCTCCATGATCAGAAGTAATAATTAAAGTTGTTTTATTCCAATTCCCGCTTGCTTTAATATTTTTGATAATTGAACCAACTATTTTATCAGTGAATTGAGCTTGCATAATGAAGCGTTGTTCAGCTATTTCAACTAGTGTTTCAGCATCAGCTTTAAGTTTAGCGTTAAGCTGAGCATTATTAGTTAAAGTAATAGTGTCATAACCAGTTGGGCCGTCTCCACCATTAAAAAATCCTCGATCGGAGTATTGCTTCCCGGACGGGAAACGATTCCATGGAATGTGAGGATAAAGGGCATGAACGAAACTAAAGTCACCATTTTTAATGGTTTTTAAATCATTAATTCCGCCGGCCAATAACATAGACCGCCGATCATAGGTTTTAATGCCGGCTAAATAATTTTTAGGCTGGCTGATAATGCATTGCTGGCATAAAGGAGCAATCTGATTCAGTGGCTGACTAATTAATCTTCTGTAACCCATTTTTCTGAAATCATTGAATAAGGTTTCTTCCGGCTGAACTTCGCGTTCCACAATCCCTGACAGAATAGCGGGAACACCTCGTAGAGTAAAATTACTTGACGCGCTATGATAAGGATAATAGGAAGACGTATTTTTTAAAGCATTCAGATGAGGATAACGTTCTTTCTGAAATGATCCATCAGGTTTAAGTAAAGCTGTTCCTGGAAATTCATCCAAAACAATTAAAACTACTGGTGGCTTATTTTTAATTGATTGCTGCACTAACGGTTTAGAATCAGCTCCCGCGACTGAAGTCACTAAAGCTGCAATAATCATCAAGGCTATGGCTAGCATAGTTAAAGAAATTGCTTTCAAGCTTAATGATTTAATGATTAAATTGTTCATAATTTATTTTTTAGCGTAAAACTTAACAATATTTTTTCCTTCACGGAAAAATTTAGGATTAACCATGATATTAAATCTGTTGCTGGAGTAAATTTTCCCGCTGCCAGCAACTAGTCCGTTGACGGTCACGAAAAGTTCTTTAATCTTGTCATCATTTAATTGACCGCTAATGTTGCCAGCTCTCATTTCAGTGCTTTTTAGCTTAACTTTATTAAATTTTTCTTGATCATTAATCCGAATTTGATTGCTTTGAGTGACTGTCATGGCCCGACTAGGGTTTTTGCCATAAAATTCATTTAAAGCAAAAATATTATTGTGAGGGAATCTTTTAGCTGACCTATCAATAATAGCTTGCCGGTCTTGAAGATAATTGTTTAAAGTATTTTCAAAGTATCCAGCTTCAACTCCTTGCCATAATTTGACGTTACTATTGTTTCCTTTAAATTCCGTGTTCTTTTTTCTAAGATTCTTGAGAATAAATTTGCTTAATGAAATAGCGCGAGTTTTCTGATTACTAACTAAGCCTTCCTTTTGATAAGGTCCTTTAATAAACAATGGAACATTAGTTATCTCTGGTAAAGTTTCATTTCTGTCTACTGTTCTGCGGCCTGACTCTCGTGTGAAAGCTCCTCCATGATCAGAAGTAATGATTAAAGTTGTTTTATCCCAATTTCCACTTGCTTTAATATTTTTAACAACAGATCCAACAATTTTGTCAACAAATTGGGCTTGCATCAGGAATCGTTGCTCAGCCATTTCGACTAAGATTTCATTGTCAGCACTAATCTTAGCGTTCTTATCATTAGATCCAGTGATTGGATTATATCCGTTAGGGATCCCATATCCAAATTCTTGGTCAAGGTATCTTTTACCGTCAGGGAATCGGTCCCATGGAATGTGCGGATAAATGGCATGCATGAAGCTGAAATCACCTTCTTTAATGGTTTTTAAATCATTAATGCCGCCAGCCAGCAGTCTTGACCTGCTATAAAACTCCGTTTCCCTAATTTTTATTCCAGCTAAATAATTGTAATTTTTGCTAATAATGCATCGCTGGCATAAATGAGTCAGATGAGGAAGAGGTGAGCTGATTAATCTTCTGTACTTCATTTTTCTGAAATCATCAAACAAAGTTTCTTGAGGTTTAATTTCTCTTTCAGTAATCCCTGACAGAATAGCAGGAAGGGCTCTTAAAGTAAAATTGCTGGCTGCGCTATGATAAGGATAATAAGCTGACTCATTTTTTAAAGCATTTAAATGAGGGAAACGTTCTTTCTGAAATGATCCATCAGGCTTAAGCAAAGCTGTTCCCGGAAATTCATCCAAAACAATCAAAACTACTGGCGGCCTGCTTTTATTTAATGATTGAGAATAAGCAGGGAGAACTACAATGAAGAAACAAGCCATCGTTAAAGCAATCAAAGAAACTATGATCATTGCTAATTTAGGAAAAGTTATGCTCATCGCAATAATTCGCTTAGGACACTGGGCTGATCCTGACTATTGATCTGGCTTAGCAATCGCTGAAATTTTTCGTAATCGCCTAAAATAAGCATTTCTCCTTGATAAACGTAAACTTTCAATCCCAGCGGCTCCAATTTATCTACAAAAGCTTGATTAAGATTAGCATTCGTGCGTGATTCAATGCGATATTCTTGACGAGCTTGCTTGAAATCCTGCCATGTTTCCTGGATTTCATCAAGGGCATCTCCGCAGAACCATAGCTTAATCTGCTGATCGAAGCTACGTCCCATGCTAATCCAAGCGTACTGACTAGTGATCTCATCCAGGCGAGCGCGTCGTCCGCCTACTGAATACATTTGCCCTTCTTGAAGTTGATTGATTTGCATACTCTTAGACTATCAGGGAAAGGCGCCTGGCTAATACTAAAAAACTGTGGTCCTGGAGTATATTTTGAAATGGACGAGATGCCGGCATTATCCTTAGCAGACAGAGAATGATGGTATGCCACAGTCAATAGATTGGATGCCGCGTTCGATTGGTGACGGAGCACCGCTCACTAACCAGCAACTACTAGAAGCTGGAATTCATTGGCCTTCGGAGCTAGCTTTGGATGAGCAACCTAAATTCCCTGGCCGTAAAGCTATTAAGGCCGCCGAAAAACTTGGTTTAACAACAGTCAAGGCATTGCTTGAACATTTGCCGCGTGATCAGCGCCAAGCATGCACCATAGCCGAGCTAATAATTGATGAACAAGCGACAGTGCTAGTCGAAGTTCAATCAATTCGCATCCGGCCAGTCCGCCGCCGTGGGATGCGACCATTAGTTGAAGCACAAGTTAAAGATCACAGCGGACAATTAAAAGTGACTTTTTTTAATCAGCCATGGCTAGCTAAACGATACCAGCCAGGAACTAAACTATTGCTGCATGGTACTTATCAGAAAGCTAAGCGTTTTAATGTCAGCTCGCATGCGCTGACTAGTGATCAATTAGCTGACGGAAGCCATGTCGCTCATTATCCAACAACTGATGGTTTGTCATCCACTCAAATCTTAGCTGTTGTGAAGCAATATTTACCAGCAGCGCGCCTGGCCCCTGATCCGCTGCCAGGCAGATTGCGGGCCCAGCATCAATTACCGGATCTTCCTTCAGCTTTATTGGCCGGTCACAGCGGACAATTTGAAACAGCACGCCAGAGGCTGGCTTTCGATGAGCTGCTCTACGCACAACTTGATTTGCTGCGTCGCCGCGCCCGTCGCGCCCAACAAATAGGCGCTCCTAAATTGATTGCTCAAGATGATCATCAGAGCAGTGCGTCAAGCTGGATTAACCAGCAGCTACCATTCCAATTAACTGATGATCAGCAGTCAGCTATCAAAACTGTGTTTGATGATTTAGCTGATGGCCATCCCATGCAGCGGCTATTAATGGGAGAAGTTGGTTCAGGAAAAACAGTTGTTGCGTTAGCAGCCATGCTGCGCGCCGTCGAAAATGGCCATCAGGCAGCGCTGATGGCGCCGACTGAAGTGCTAGCTAATCAGCATTTCGCTACCATCCAGGCATTAATGCCTGGGTCAGCTGCGCCGATTGCTTTGCTGACTGGTTCGACTCCGGCCGCTAAGAAACGCGACATTCTTAGCAAATTATTTAGCGGTCAACTAGCAATGGTGATTGGCACGCATGCCTTAATTCAAGATGACGTGATTTTCAATCAGCTGGCAGTGGTGGTAGTTGATGAACAACACCGCTTTGGCGTCCAGCAACGAATGGCACTGGATGCTAAAGCGCCTGGCGCGGCGGCCGGCTCGGCACCACATGTTTTGCATATGACAGCCACCCCGATCCCGCGCACGCTAGCTTTATTGGGATATGGGGATCTTGACGTTAGCGAACTGCATCAACTTCCGAAGGGGCGACAGCCAACTGAAACTCATCTTGTTTCTGGGGAGCGGGCTCGAGCTCGAGCTTATCAACGGATCCGCGAAGAACTAAACAGTGGACGCCAAGCCTACATTGTTTGCCCGCTAGTAGAAGCATCAGAAGTATTACAGGCCCGTGCGGCAACTGCTGAATATCAACGATTGACTAATGGCGAATTCGCTAATTATCGGGTTGCTTTAATTCATGGACAAATGCGCTCCGCTGACAAAATAGCAGCCATGGCTGCTTTCACTGAAGGTCAAATTGATGTATTAGTGGCCACCACTGTCATTGAAGTGGGCGTTGATGTTGCTAATGCGACAGTGATGCTAATTGAGAATGCTGAACGCTACGGATTATCGCAACTACATCAGCTGCGAGGCCGAGTTGGGCGCGGACAACACAGCTCGATCTGTTTGTGTTTCGGCCCTAAACAATCAGAGCGGTTGATTGCTTTTGCTGCTCATAATGATGGCTTTAAGCTAGCCGAAATTGATTTACAATTACGCGGCGAAGGTCAGCTGACTGGTACTCGCCAGTCCGGCACAAACGAATTTCGTTTCGTTCAAATGCCAGATGACATTCAATTACTGGAACAAGCTAGGATCAGCGCTCAGCAACTAATTAAAGATGATCCTGAATTGGAGCTAGCCGAGAATTGGATGTTGCGTCAGGAACTAGAGCGCGTCAGCGAATCACTGCAAGCAACAATTCCAGCCTAATCTGAATGCTGTTGTCAGCCGGAATCAGTACTCACTGCCATTAATTGAAGCCAGATCCCGGCTTCAGTGCTTAGTATGGCGCCGGCTATCTTATATTCACATAATGAGTGTTCATTGGATAATGCTGGGTAAGGAACGCCACTCATCAAGCATGCGCTTGCAATCATATCCAGCTCATTATGCTTTGCTGGAAGCAGGAATAGAATCACATTTAACTTATGTTGGTGATCCTGATATATGGCCTGAACTGCCAAGAGATATTAATCCTGAACAAGAACTAAAAGGCGCTCAAATAGTGGTTATTGCTAAAAGCATTGAAGGAGTTGCTCGGCAATACGCTCTGGCCGCTAAAAAACAAGGTTCCATTTTAATCACCCAGCTAGGAACAAATGGAATAATGCTTGAATTTGACAATTATCAGCCACTTGATATTAGCGATTGGATTGTTGCCCCTTTCTTAAATAAAAGAACTAGTCAACGAATTAAACAACTAAATCCTTTGTTAGCTCATCAGCCTTTAATAATCCCTGATCCAATTGAGACTTGGCTGCCGAAAACTGAAGATTGCACAGATAATTCGCAACACATAAAGACTGTTCTTTGGATTGGCAGAAAAA
>Ga0105054_10004058_pt1 | contig 22144 bp, 12 predicted proteins | sample BON02_FD_78091 | JGI IMG/M metagenome (GOLD analysis project Ga0105054, IMG submission 78091) | Freshwater microbial communities from Lake Bonney liftoff mats and glacier meltwater in Antarctica - BON-02 (megahit assembly) | ecosystem: Environmental > Aquatic > Freshwater > Ice > Glacier...
AATGCCGTGCGTCCCAGAAACGGTACACCATCGAGCAGACTCCTTCTTAAGATACAGGAATGGATGTCGATCTATATGCATATCACAATCATGAATGTATTCGTTGGTACCTCCTCCCATCACCGCATATTCATGCCTCATCCAAAATGGTATAGAGGTAGGACAAGTAGACCATACAATCTTCTCTGAAACCCGAAATAATAGCCCATGCATACGATTAAACAAGCGTAGAAGCCGATATGTAATTAAACAAGGTACAAGGTGTGCCAAGTATACTTCATCCCGGTTGTGGATAACAAAATAGCTCTCACGCACTAGGTCCCTGCAGGATAAGCTGTGATGGTTGCAGCCGGTATCTCAATCCAATCATGGTGTTCATTGTTGCGAGAAAGATTCCGTTTTCTGGAGAGAAATAGCGAATTAAAAGGGTTTTCGAAAACCAGAGCCACAAGTTTGAAACTGTTGCTCCGTCTATCGCTGACTCTGATTGAGTGGTGAATCCCCTTACCGGTCAAGGAAAAGGAAGAAAAGAAAAGCGAAAAATCTCTCGTGAAAAAAGTACCAACCACCCCCGGGTCGAAGCAAGAATGCTCCCCACTTTTCATGATCCAAAACATGGAATTCCAATGCAAGAATTGTTGGAAGGAATTGAATACCGCTCCACTCATCGCTACTCAACTGTAGTAACCCAAGAACCATTGTCCATATTATATGCATTTATTTCAACCTGTTCATTAAGTCACAATAGCAAGGGAAACTTGTTCTTTGAATAGAACGATTTTAATCGTTCTTGGCGTTTGAACTCGTAAGGAGCAAGCGACACTGAATCGGTTGGAGGGGGTTCAAGTGCCGTTCGAAGGAATCGAGGCGGCTTTCGAAATCGTGAGATTCGAACTTACTTTAGGCATACAGAGGGCGAACTTATGGCAGCGCAACCGTTGAGGTGTTAGTCGTTGGAGTCCACGACGATCAACCATTTTCATGAATTTCCAGGTGACATCTTGGAACAGCTTGATTCTGGTCACAAAACACCGAGAATACCATGTGGTTTATTCCTTGATCGTATATGAATCTTCACTGGAAATTGTGGGTTGTAGATTATGCTGGAAATAAAATAAACCATTATGCATATGATGAGGAGAATTGTGACGTGGATGGCTCCTACTTGAAGTTTTTACAGAATTGGCCTAGGGACGAGAAAGGAATATAATTTGAATTTAAGAGACGCCAATGGGCAAATCCAAGAAACCAGGCCATGACCTGCATCATCATCAGGGCCAATTCCTACTCTGGTCACTTGATCCTTGTGTACGATTCCATCTGTACTTTGGTCTAATAATCTTGGGATTTCAAGTCGTAGTGTTCTCGCTGCCTCAGGATCCCTAGCAAGGCATTTTTTGTATACCACATACGTACCTACACATGTTCAGCCAAGCCTAGTGCCACACGTGTCATTTCCTCGAATCTAGTATACTACCATGTATACAAAGTATATACAAACGGTTTATTGTTCAACGGAATCTTATCAACTGTCCGAATCACTTTTTATTGATCACTTTTCATAGATGAGCGCATCTTACATACAAAATTCTAGAGATAGAACGATATCTTGGACTTCTGTGAAATTCGAATACGATCAAAAATGCATATTTTATGCGTCAGAACACTATCAATCAACCTCACGCGACCTAGTTTGAAGGTAAGTGATGCAAGAATTCTTCCTCTCCTCAATTATTTGAATGTAGCTGAATAGACCTCATGTGATTCGGACTCCAACATGCAAAGGTTTCGAGTTTCAAACAGGCTATCTCATTGAATGCTAGACTCAATATCTGCAATTAACTTTTAAACAACACTTTTGATGGAACGACCAGGTCATTCATGGCGCGGGTTATCTATTGTCCAAATTCTTGTCTAAATTTGTGTCCGAATCTCTGCTTATTTCAGGTTTCGCTCAACCCATGTAAGCTCTTCTATTTGCATAGAAAACCGATAAGTAGTTATGCATACGACTGCTGTACCTGTTTTCATCAAATATTCGACCCTTCAAACTTGTTTTAACTAATTTCAGTATGCATAAAGCAGCAGGCCGATTAACATTAAAAAATACTGGAGCAACAAATTCACTTTTGCAAATTTCAAAATTCGACACTACTTGAATTGACAATGATGCCCTTAATACATGCGTCGCCTCCTGTTGGTATTACACATGCCAAAAGTTATTTTAAAATCCGTGATTCGTATTGGTGCATCGATTTATTTCTTGATGAGGAATTTTGTAAGGCGTGTCCCGAATCGGAGGCACCGGTACTAACAATCTTCTGGCGAAGTTGAAGTACTTGGGCAGCTAGTTTTGCGTTTTCAAGTTTATAATGAGTATTTTCCAGCTTGATTCGTTTGAGATACTTAATCTTTTGCTTTGGGTTTTGATTCCCTGCAAGAACCGCATTCTCCTCTGCCAATCGTTCGGCCTCCGAAGTGGCTTGCTCGCCAAGTGCACGAAACATTTCCAATTCCACATCTTTGGAATCTATATTGTGCGCAATCAGCATGGCTTTGTACTTTTCACTCACTAGTTGAAGCTCGCGATACTTGGTATTCAGCTGCACGATGACTTCATTTAATTCTTGCACATCGCTCACTGCAGCTAAATCAACTGACCTAGTTTGTTCTTTGGTCTTATTTAGTTCTTCTTCTAGGGTTTCAATGGTTTTCTGGGCGCTCCTATAATTTTCTTTGAAACTAGCAGATTCCTTTGAAGTCATCTGAATTTCAGAACGCAATTCTTCTATCAGTCTCTCCTGTTCCGCCACGGTAATCAAATTTTGAGTCTTTTGACCTTCCAACATATCTAAAGTCTCTCGGCATCTGGTTTCAAAATCCGTTAACATTGAATTGTTGATTCGCAAATCAGTTTCAAGTTTCGATATCTCTTCTCGTGCGATTATGAGTGAATCTTCTTTTGCATCAAATTGAAGCCGTGAGTCGTCGGCTACCTTTTCGGCCAACAACCAATTTTCTAGTATTTCTGAATTTTCTTCTTGTAAAGAATCAGAGTCGCGTCCCAATAACTTTCCAATCTGATAGTGCAGCATCTCACTATCTTTAATCTGTTCCAACTCTTCCTCCAAATCGAAACAGTTGCATCGGATTGTTTCGAATTTGTTCGAGGCTTCAAAATATAGAGCAAGCTTGTCTGATTCCCGGATTTCCTCTTCTAGTGTAATTATAAATTCCTTCATAATGATTTCCTTCTCCGCAAATTCCACCGAAATGAACTCCACATCGTTTAAGGAACGGAAAACCTGATGCTGCAACGAGTCGATTTCTTTTTTTAACCCAATTTCGCGCAGTATCCCTTGTAGTTTCAAGTCCGAAAGAGTTTGAACTAAATTTTCCTCGAGATCAACAGCGTATTTTTTAGATTCCTCAAGAGAATGTAGCACCGTAGCTTGCCTTTCAGTCATTTCTTCTAAGGCGTGCTGAAGTTCGTCATTCTTGTTTTCAGATTCAATCATGGAGGTCTTTTGCGTTTCCAATGCCTTTTTCAAAACAGCTTTTTCGTTATTCAATTGGTTTATTATGTGCCGCATACGTGCAGGTTCATTATTCAGGACAAAACTCTTTCTGGGATTATCGTTATTGCTACTGTCAAGGTTCTCTTTAGCGCATGGCATGTCTTTCTCGAGGAATCTACCTGTAGTACCGACAACCACGCCGTATGTTTTAATCTTTAGTGCATTATCTGCTCTATCGACGTCGTAGCAACCTGGACCAAGATCAGTGCCGCATTGTGCTTGAGTGAACCTCGCACTTTTGCTCTTCCCAAACATTTGAAATTTATAACCACATGAACCGGGGACCGTACCGCATCTCCACATTTGTATTTTCAAATTGTTGGAATTATTGCTTCTCAAGTAACTAGTAACCAACCTGGTATTATAAATTAGAAACCAAATGCGGCCAATTGTCCATTTTTGAAAGATCCGCTGATTCACAATACAGATACTTACGCACTTTTCAAAAATGGAGCTAGGAAAATACCGAACTTCAATAATTCTGGCTTCGATCTAACTCCTTCGTCTTTAATTTAAAATACCGGTATCTTTAATTAATTTCTTGTACCAACTTGAAGTAGGCGAATAAGAGTACACAATTCACTAATAAAATTTCAATCCCTTTGTATTGATTCCTTGATACTTCGTTTTAAATCAATATCTCGTTTTCTTTATTTGACGCCAATTTGGAAATATGCCAAGACGATGATACGAGGTACCAGGTACCAAAATTCGAAAAAAAATGTACCTCGAGATACGTCGTTTTAATTAAAACCAGGTATATGATTCGACATCATACAGAACATTAAGAGGAAGGATGTTTCTTATACTTCTACATGACATTTTTGAAGATTTGACTCGTGGCTTTAAAAATCTAGCCTCTGTTTATTGGATTTATTGAACATATCTGAAACTGCATGTTGGATGCCATGACGCAAATTTTACATCCAGATTTGGAATAGTTTCTTAGGGTTTCATTATAGTATGCGAAGTACTTAGCTATTGTAAATTTAAACCTGCCCCCGAGAAAAAAAATTGATAATAAGCATTCCTAGTTTTGAAATAGTTTTCTTAAATTTAGTTACCTTGAAGGTGCATCATCTGGATCACTAAGAGTGTATCTCTTGAGGATTTGAGCAACAACTTGAGTCCAGCTTTTTCCTGATTTAATTGCAATCATTTGATTTTCAGTCTCGAGAAGCAGTGGAGGTTCAAATTGCTGTGTATGTACATCTGCAAAAGGAGCAACCCATGCCGTAAAATCTCTAAGCTCACGAAGCTCTCGAGCGTCTAGACCTTGAGCGAGACTAAGCATATCATAATGGTCCCCGTTGAAGCGCACAAATGCACTTGGCGAAGCATGCTCATTCACATGACCTGCGTAGTGATATGTATCTATGACAGGAAACCCGTTTTTGAATGCACCAACCATACCGACAATTTCGAAATGGATGCCAAATGCCGGCGCAGAAAGCCGTAGAGCTACACCTTCAATCGACTCTTTATATCTAAAAAATACCTTTTCTAAGTAGCTTTTCCAACTGCCGTATAGAGCAACCACTACCTCCTGAATTTCTGGATCATCTTTGCTGTCCTCTATTTGCTTGGCGACTAAAAATCTGCCCGCCACAATCAAATTATGGTCAAAGTCACTTGTAGCATCTTGAGCAAGATCCTTCACTTCCTTCCATTTTATCAGCGTAAGATTATCAGCGACCTGTTCAAGCATGGTAATTACTTTAGATATCTGGCTCGTATACAAAGGCCTAACTCTCGGGTTGTCGAGAAACCAACTAAGTTTCTTCGAAACTACATTTAGAGCCTCTTTATCGTTTTGTAGAATACAGTTTTCGATGAAACTTAAAAACAGGGACCTATAAAAACAACTTCCGTCTCCTCGCATTATGCCTATGGATCCAAATCCTTCAAGTTCAAGTTGTTGCATCCACGTGGCCTGAGAGCCTGATTTATGGGCCACCTCTGCAATAAGAAGTTCACGATTGAATCCGGGTGTATCTTCGTTAGAATAGAATAACGATTTCATTTGATATTTGAATTTGGGAATAAGAATGGCGATTTTATCATCTGGGAGCACTCGGAGATGCACAGATAATCGTTGTGGGTTTGAATTTTCAGTTCTGAATTCTCGCTGAATTGCATCTGTGATTAGTGTTGCGTCCATGTGAAATATTTCAAGACATATTGAAGTCAGTTCTAGAATAGAAGCTGTACTAAGTATCTCGACCGCCAAGTCCTCGCCGTATTTTGCTTTAGTGTGAATGCCTACAAGCATCTCAGTTGTCATCGATACGTATTCATTTAATGGCGATCCTTCGTCGTTCAGACGCGATACCACGAATTCCCATATACTATCAACCTCTGCTTTACTTTCATCAATGGCAAATGTTTCCATTCTGTCGGCAACTAGTTTAAGAAAAGAGAGCATTTCCTTTCTTTGAAGGGCCACCGCTTTATCAACACTTTCATCTTGCACAACAATCGATAGATCCTTGATGACTGAATTTCTTAGTCTTGTGAAGTCCATAGCGTCAATACATTCATATAGAAAGCTAACAAAGTAAGCTCTGTAAAAATCACCACCCGTCACGGAGAGTTGAGACTCATATACATCTAGGCCGTCAGGTATTGAACCTTTTAGATTTTGAAGTTCTTGAGCTTTAAAAAGTCTCTCCTTATGTTCCGCTGCACCAATAACAACCACTGCAAGCAGAATCAATTTAATCAGCAGGTGTACCATCATGTATTACCTTCGGTTTCATTTTATCTTTCAGCATTCAGTGAGCATTGACGGATTCAGTTTCAATTCAATAAATTCAGCGAATGTTTATGATGGGCACCGTTCGTTACCCGTAAGAGTAGAAGTGAGTCTGCACTTTTGAACGGAAAGGTTCAGCACTGCGCGCTTTTTAAAATTCATTCTGAATGGCAGTGAATGCTTCACGAAAAGTCCCATGCGAAAATTAGAGTTGTCAATTTGAAGATGATCATAATTTTTGAAATAGCAAGGCAAGTCTGCAAATGATTCCATAGGTGATTCAGTGATTCATTAAATATCGAATACTTGATTTCAGACTTCCTGAAGGCTGAAGCAGAATAGCATTTATACTCCCTGTCTCAGAAAGGAGGAGTTTACAATTTCATTTTGACTTCACAGTTCATCCTTTCAATAATACTTTTGGCGAGTCATGCTACTTTTAGCATTTGTTTCTCCAATAATGATTGGCACCTAAATGCCAAAATCTTGATTGTCCAAAATTGCGGCACTCTTTTTTTGGTGCCCCGCTCTATGATTCTATCGGTAATTGCCAACAATGCTGCCCCATGCCTTTTGCTGTCCACCTGCCTTCAAATTACGGGAAGGACGCAAAAGCCTAATTGATGAATTACAGTGGCGCTTATATATATAATAATATGATGCTCATGTATAAAACATGAATAGTTATGATGCAATCACCAGAGGCATCCTCACAGCCACACAACAAGCATTCTATCGTGAGACAGGTGCCAAAGTTTGGAGTGCTTCGCAGGAAACTTCACAAAAATATTTACAGCGCCATAACTACGTTTGTTCGTCCTCTTCTTTGAGTTGTCATGAAAGTGTCGCATTTGCATTGAACTCATCCATCTTTCCAGATTCTCCAAGCGCTAGTTAATCTACACGAAAGCTCGGAATACTAGAATATAGTTTCTATTACTATTCTTGACCTTCCATTCCAGCTCCTTCTCCTGAGTACTGTGCTTCAAAATAGCAAACCGCTAATTACATCTTCTGGCTACACTTCTTTGAATTCTTTTTGTTAATAACGTTAGAAAGAAGTTTCTAGGTGATAGATTTTAAACCAGTGAGTGAAGCACCGATTGAATGCTATGCGAATCCATCTATGTCTCTAACATACTTTCGATAACCAAATCCATCATGCTTGACTACCCGTCATCGGATTCTAGATCATCCCAATCACCAACCAACTTGTCGTTCACCTTCGATGCTACCTCATCCATCCACATACCTATCAAAGATGCATGATCCCAGTCAAAGTATAAACACACGAAAAGACCAGGTCTGGAAAAGTTGATAGTTTCACATGTCGGTCTATTTACATTTCAAAATATCAGCGAAAATAATTTTGAAATTGTTCTATTGGATAATCACAGTAATAGTATATGTAACTATTTTATTGCTTGCAGCACCAGGTACCTAGGTGCATACCGTTTTTTCATTTGGTTGCTTAGGTTGAATGACTTGCGGGGGGCTTTGTAGGAAAAGTCGTTAACGTCTATCTCGTCTTTTTCGAATGAGTCAAGTGCAAGCAGCTAAACGCAGGTCTCGGGATGCAGCTAAGAGAAAGCCCCGTGAGTCTGTTTTAGTTGATGTGATGAAGCAGAGGCGCAATCTCGCACCGATATGGGAAGAAGCAGACGAAATGAACAAAGAGAATGCATTGATTACGCCTCAAAAGAACTTTTATTTTCAGCAGCGCCACGGGAGAGTGGATCTTCGAGCTATATCCCGAGTAGATCTTGAGGCAGTTATTGATGATGTTGATGTCCAGACTCTTCAAATGCATTTGGAGAATATCACGTTTGGCGACTTGGACCAACGAGACATGGAGTCCTTTTCCGATGAGAATCTGTTGAAATTATTCAAAATTGCGCAGTTGACTATCGAATATCTATTAAATGTCCAACATACATTGTATAACTATTCAAACTCGATGGAAGTTCGACTTGATCAAGTTGAAAAAGAACTCGTGTTGGCAGCGTCCAAAACCGACAAACAATCGCAGTATATAGAGATTGCGAAGAACGAGCTGAAACAGAAAAAGAAAACTCTGAGAACTTATGAATTTCTTTTAACTCAGCGACCTAATGCTCCTACTAAAGATGCGAATCCATCTACAATGAATCGAGATGCTAGCTTGAGTAGGGAAACGATGGACACGTTCCGCAAGGACCATGCGCAGCAAATGGAAGAGCAGATTGAGTCGATGCGAAAAATGCTTTTAGACGAATCTGAATCGCTGAAGAAGCAACTGCGCGAAGAAATGGAGAAGAAAAAGAATGAATATGAAGAAAGGGAAAGGGAACTGGAGGAAAGATTGACTGATATGGAGTTGACGAAGCAGGATCAAAAGAAAGGTCGTCCACGATTGGCTGGTATGTATCTTGAAGATGACGATGATATGCAAACCCAAGTGAACGATTTGTTGGCTCCTTCGAATCAGACCAATAAATTTCAACAGGAACTCTCAGCTGCTATGTCGGATAATGATAAGTTGCGGTTACAAGTAGGCCAACTTATGGAAAGGGAACAAATTCTATCGATGGAAAAGAAACATTATGTGTCGATTCAGGAAAAGCAAATGGAACAAACACTCAATTTAAAAACGGACAAGATCAAAGAACAAACTCTTATGATGCAATTGGCCGAGTCCAAGGTTTCATCGGATCGTGCTGATCTACAGAGTCTACAACTTCGTCGTGTGTTACGATTGATTCGAAGACGAGTTCAATTGCAAAGTTTTTCCCATTGGAGAATTTCGATACGTGACATGATCGCGGAGGAAAAGACACGAATTCTGGAGGTCCAAATTCAATCCATGAAAGATTCAAACAGAATCGAAATTGAAACTCAGTCTATTACATCGATTTCTTACGAGTGGCAAACATTGCCTGCGTCATCACGCGTATCTCATTTGGCTGAAATCAGATCCAGGAAATCGGATACCATGCAAGTTCGAATTCCCTCGGTGTGGCCCCTGGACATGTTGTCTAACATCGGCCGGGTGACAGTGCCAGTAGCACGAAAAACCACTGTGAGGATGGTGCGGGAAGCCATCGCCAGTGAGTTTTCTAAGAAAATGGACACCATCGTTCTCATTGGCAGTTCTCGGGAGACTATTTCAGATGAACTTACAGTGGAAGCGGCTGACTTTTTTAATAAGAACCCGACGGTCAAGTTTGAATCGAATACTTTGACGGAGATAGACGTGAAACAGTTGATGGAGCAATATGCAGAGGAGCATCCTATGGATATGAAGGCAATGATATATTCACCTGTTCCACAATTGCCTCAAATCCGTTCGAGGTGGTTCCATGAAGCCAATGAAGTAGAGACTTCGAGGAGTGAAATTCAAAATGAGTTATCCATGTCACTAAGAAGCACGCATGGGTTTTCTGATGATGAGGAAAGCATGGTCTCCCTCAAAGTACCCCAAGGTCTTCGTGACTCTCACGATTTTAAAACATCTGTAAAATATTCTTCCGCTGATGAGGAAGACATATTGGATGATTCGGAGGTAATCCCGTATAATGGAAGCCAACCTTCTAAATTAGAAGCAACGTTGAAAACGGAGGATTCATCTCTGAGCAACGATTCCATTCTAACTGGGACGCACGATTCATTGAAAAATGATACTCCGTTTACACCTCAACGACCTTCTACAGCAGCAGTGAACTTTGGGGATTATGACTCATCGTTTGTGAATTCCGTTGAAGAAAGTAGTTTTGAAGGCAGTGATCTTCATGATCTTGAAATACAATCGCAAACAAGCTTATCAAAGGCTGTTGTGTCCCAAAGACATCGAATCGCGATGGCTCGATTCTCGAGGGTCGGACTCACCAGACGAGCGCACATTGAAACCATGTCCAACGATTCTGGGAGTTCCAATACCATCACCAGTGTTAGTAGTGAAGGAGATGGAGGTACTCCCTTTAGTGACTCGCTGGGGCAGACCAACAATAGTCATTTCGACATAAGTAAGTTGGCCGACCAATATGTAATTGATGAAGGGCTCGGGAACATGCTAGACGAATTGGAAGACGATGATTCAGATTAAATTATAAATATTCTCATTATGCTAGACGAATTGGAAGACGATGGATGATTCAGATTAAATTATAAATATTCTCAATATGCTAGACGAATTGGAAGACGATGATTCAGATTAAATTATATATATTCTCATTATGCTTTTTCCTTCTCTTTCCAGAGAGATTGTGGGAAACTTTTGAGGTCAGAGATTCGATGACGAAGGAATACAAAGGCAATGACCAAGAAAACCAACACCAGTACCTGAAACGCGTTGGTACCCATTCCACTTATAGTATCTTCATCGCTATACGCCAATCGATACGTCGTGATTGGTTCAAACATTTGAATTTCGTCATCAACGACCGTGTATGTGTCTTCTTCGAGAGTTGTGTCGTTTTCTACAATAGAAATAGGAGGGGTCAATAGATAATAAGGTGGCTCTGGTATATCGCTACCTAATCGCGCCGTGTTCTGCCTAAGCAATGGAGCATGAAACGAATCTTCAAATATCTTTCGAATTTGTGCCACTAACGCTTTCGAGTAGGTAGGAACACTACCCCAAGAAACGAAAAGGACGTTGGATTTAGTAGGTTCTAATATACCAGGATAAACTACACTAAATGCACCTGCAACATGAGCCGTGTTATACATCCAGTCAATGGGGTTCCCAGCAGTTCTTCCCAGGTATTTACCTTTCTTTGATGTCGTCTCAGGCCAAAAACCAGCTGCGATATTGGTAAGCATCATGGCCATCTGATTGTCTAATTTTGTTGAGTTGTGAAGTGGCGCATACACTTTGGGTTGGCAGCACTCTATATTTAATGCGATAGTCCGATGTGTACGACAGCGGTTGTACAGAAGATCCCCCAAACCAAGGGACTCTCTTTCGGAGAACGGATATTCACCAGGATTTGTGTTGGGTTCAATATTTCCAAAGAATGATCCATTAGCGAAATTTCGGAATAACTCTACGCCTTTGTCGTTGGTGGTTCGAAGTCGCTCCCTATCGACAAGTGGTGAGTGGGTCAACAAATAGCCACCGACGTTAACAACGGGTACAACAATAACACGACTGTTTGCATTTGATAAGAGAATGGCGAATATATCCTTAGCATGATTTGTCACCAAATGGTTCAGGGCAGCTATAAGGTGAAACTCTCGTGGTTGTACACCTCCAAAGATGAGCAAATCAAACCCGGTAGGATCTGAGGCATTGTATTTCGAGTGCGAAAAGACAACTGCTCTACCGCTAATTTTTTCAGTTCCAACTCCTTTTGTGAATGGCAACGCTTCTACGTTGAACCCGTGAATTTTATTAAGAACCTGGGCTGTTGCTACCAAGACGCCATCGATTTCACGAAGGTACCAATATCTACCTGAGCTAAGTCTGCATCCTTCTAACTCCATTGCTATAGAATCCATTTCAGCATCCAGCTCAATAAATTTATGGGGCAGCTTTGCCTTCCTCTTGTTGGCAGGAGCCGACATTGTTAAACTAGTTGCCAGTTTTTCCAGTAATTCATGTCATAAACATATCAGTAAGGTCTAGTCCCCCATTTTGTATTGCGGGGACCGTGTCCCGTTTTTGAATTCTTTTTGGGGTGGCACCACCAAAAATTTCAAATATTTTTGGGTTGTTCTGACTTGAGGCTACATTTTCGACTTTTAGTCAGCAGATTGAAATTTTTAACGTCAGGTTAATAACATGTCCTTCTTGTATTCTGCAGCGACTCTCCAATTCTCGTTACACTGAAGTTGATCATAGAAAAAGGGGAACTCCGGATGCAACACGAAAAAAAAGGAGTTATATGGGTTCGAAAAAAGAAGGAAATACTCACTTTTATTACAATAAACACTAACAAGTCCTAGACGAGAGATGTCCTATTTTTTTTTCTAGAAGGCTCCCTATAAAGTCTTGAATACACAAAGTGAGCATCATTGGAGAGGAGTCGTTATTTAACATTTATTTGTAATTTATTAAGAAGCAAACTCGAAACTAACAACTAGAATAAAACAAATCAGAAAGATGGGCGCCTGTTCTAAAGCAAGTTATGTGCGTTTAACTTCAGACCAAGTTGATTGCGAAGTAGATGGAATTATGGTAGATCATTGGGGAAGATCAAGGACGTTCACCCCCTTCAAGTTCAAGGGACCATGGTTTGCTGCTTTTCACTTCAGTTGGTTCTCCTTCTTCATTGCCTTCATTGGCTGGTTTTCCATTGTTCCTTGCTTGGAATACCTCATCGAAGACACTTCCAACAACATTACCCTTTCAGACGTGAAGACAAGTAACATTGTTTCTGTTCTTGGAACTATTTTCCTTCGATTTGCGTTAGGTCCCATTGTGGAAAGCTTCGGTCCAAGACGTCCACAGGCATTGATTCTCGGTTTTGGTGGAATCATGGTCATGCTTGCAGCTCTTATCAACAGCTCTGAAAGTTTAATTGCAATGCGATTCTTTATTGGATTTATAGGAGGTACCTTCGTTCCTTGTCAATACTGGACTACAATGATGTTTGGTTCCGAGGTTGTTGGTCAAGCAAACGCCTTTGCTGGGGGCTGGGGAAATCTTGGTGGAGGTGTAGCGAGTCTGTTTGTGGCTGCATTAATCACCGGATTCCAAACTTCTTTTGCCGATGATGTTGCTTGGAGATATGCTATTCTAATCCCGGGAATTATCTGTCTCGCATTTTGTTTCCCTATGTATTGGTTTGGATCTGACTGCCCTCAAGGCCATTGGGACAACAGAATCTATGGTAAATCCTCTGCTGTCGTCCTGGATGAAGAGAACCCTAATGACGAAGCTATGCTTAAAAAACGTCAATCGGTGAACCATGTAGTTGAAAAAGCAGGGCCATGGGTCGATTGGAGAGTTTGGATTTTATTCCTTCAATATGCTTGCTGTTTCGGAGTTGAACTTACCATCAATAACACGATGACTACATACTTGTACCGCTATTTCCTCAAGGATGAACCAGGCTGTGATGTACCTGCTCCTGGAGCTTATGCTACCAATGGGGACTTTTATACTGCGTGCTCCATCTTGGGCAAGAACAACGCATCTATGGTTGCAAGTCTATTTGGCCTTATGAATCTATTTGCAAGAGCTCTTGGTGGTATCGCGAGTGATGGTCTGAACAAGAAATTATTCATGCGTGGTCGTCTTACTGCACAGTTTTTATGCCTTTTCGGAGAGGGTGTTATGCTATTGATCTTCAGTAGAGTTGAAAATGTGGGAGTGGCTATTTTCATGCTCATTTTATTTTCATTGTTCGTTCAATCTTCTGAAGGTTCCACATTTTCCATCGTTCCTTTCATGTCGTCCAATATAGGAGGCGTTGCAGCTATTGTTGGTGCTGGAGGAAACGTGGGTGCTGTTTGCTGGGCCACGATGATGAAGGGTATTGACGATCAGGGTGACGCTTACTTTATTTTGGGGTGGATTGTTCTAGCATGCTCCTTTCTGACCTTTCTTATTCCTGTTCAAGGAACTTACCTTGCATGGGGACCTAATCCTTCAACTGCGTATGATGATGAAATCATTTCGGATGATGATTCAGAAGCAGCCGAGATAAGTATTCATAGGAGAAATAGCGAAAGTAATGGAATGGATGTCTCTTCATTGTAACTAATTATAAATGCATCATAATATCTTAATCGTATATCTTTTATTCTTCAAGTTCTTTTGAAAATAAATTTTGAGGATGCAACGATGTGGGCAAAACGGGATTTCAGTGTGTACTTTGCTGACCTATTCGCGAAGTTATACGGTAAGCAATCGATCATCTGACACGATCTTACTGAATAAGCTGATATTGAAGAAACAAAGTATCAAGATTTTAGGAAGGTTCATTCTTTCGGTTTATTCTTTCGGTTACCTTGTCATGCGTATTGATTGGATGGAGTCTAGATACTACTACTAAATATGTTGCAGAAGTTTTTAGGAGGTATGCGAGGTCACTAAGAGATGCACAAAGAGGAAATCTGCATGTATAGAGAGTTCTTAGATGTTCTTGCGGTTACTTAATAGAGGTCGTTCGTGGTAGATATTATCTCAAGTCAAGGGATGAAATTATTAAATTACCCTAGAAGCCGCACATTGTGAATTCAGTGATTTATCATTAGGTTTCTCTCAGCTTCTGATTTCCTCACAGACGACCTTCGTGCTCTTTCAACAAGATGCATATTCGATTACATGGTTCAATTTTAAAAATATTTTCCGCGAATCATCATCCATTATTAAATTTATTTTGAATATTTAGTGGTAGTGTTTCAGGTAGAAAAATATTAATTGAGCATTTCCTCATTAATCCCTAGTAGGCTTGGCAAGTATTATTTGATGGTAGTAATCGACTTGCTCTCTTCTGACGACGACGAGGTAGCTGCAACACCTGGTCTCATTCAACCACTCGTTTGTTCTGATTCGGATGACGACGACATTCAAGTGGTGGATCCCTCCGGGATGAAACCGACGATACAAGCACAAGCTGAAGTCATGGACACCGACCTAGCTGTTGTTGGAACGAATGGAGAAGGTGCTCGAGATTGGCCCCATGCGAGAGCTGATTGCCTCAATCACCCATTCAAGACTACCAATAAGAAGGACTCCATTTGCGATAAATGCATGTGTTTTGTATGCGAAACGTTTGTGAAGGACTGTAAACAATGGGCTGCTCATTGTCAAGCATTCAATTCTAGTATGTGGAAAAAGGAACGGAAGAACCATAAGTTAGGTTTGAATTCGGTGTCAAAAAATGTGGGCATTAAGACAATCTCGTTTGCATTCGATGGACTACTATCTGGTATAGTTACCTTGAAACGAGGTTTGAGCCGCAATAAATTCTATTGGTACATGAAGAAACATTTGGGAGCAGAAAATTGCGTGCAAGTAGATATGCATACTCAGTTGCGAGTGTTGTTTCGAAAATACCAAACTGATTGCGATGTTCCCGCAGAGACACCGTCTACTTCCTCGAATAGCGTTGTGAATAATTTGCCTTGTTTAGGCTTCAACAACGTCGGTTCAGAGCCACCGACTAACTTGACATTTTTCATGCTAGATTCTGACCCGAGGGCTCTTCGAAGTGTTCGATCTTTCTTCCGCAATAACCATAGTCAGCATGACCCTTACACCACCAAGTTTAAAGCATGGGTCGACTATCTTCGATGGATGAAGAGTCGTGGGGGTGCTAACTTTTCTGAGATGAGGGAAGAGATCCTACCTGAGCGTGCAACTCCGTGGGTTGTTTCGGGGAGCCAGAACCGATATCCCGTGCATGCCGCCACATACGCCAAGCGAGTGAGCGAAGCATTTGGAATGTTTGCGGTTTCAAAATTGCGATTTCGTTTGAAGAAGTTTTCTTTCCGAGAGATCCCTGATTTGGATAATGCCCCAAATTTGAACTGGACCTCGTTTTCCAGATTCTTGACAACCGAAAACGAATTCACAAGAATGAAAGAATACATAGGAGAAACGCCGTCAGAAGATTTGATTCATCATCTTTTGAGATCATCAGAAGAATTCAGCATGTTTATCAGTTGTGCTTATATGGAGGACATGTGTTCTTTTGACATGCTTAAGTTGCTATCGGGTATCCAAAATTGCCAAATCGGAAATTCAGTGACTTTTACTAGCAAAGCTGCATTTGAAGTATCTCCAGGAAACCATTTAGATATTTTTGTCGATATACGTCTTCATATCAGCTCGCTGGAAGGATTTGAATCTGTTTTCGATGATTGTATGCGATTATACCTGGTAGACCATCCTCCCGTTGCTCTTCCGAAGGAGTACGAGTTCTCTCTGTTGGATGGCCCTGATTTGATTTACAATCCCAATGATTCGTTGAAGATCTCTCAATCACTCATGGATCAATATCTGCTAGCAAATCACCGTGGTCTGGAGGGAGTAAGAAGTTACAGGAAGCTAATGGATGCTGGTATTATTCATCACGGATACAAAGCTGCCACCCAGCCTGAAGGCCTTCATGTTTCGATGCATGGATACCAAAAACAGAACCTTCAATGGATGCTGGATCAAGAGAATGGCCCTGGGGGAGTAGCAAAGTCTCTGTATGCACCCCTGTACTTGGCGGACGGTAAGAAGCTTTACTACAGTGCTTCATGTGGTCGCATGCTGCAGGATCGTCCACCGCCTATCAAAGGAGGTATGTTGTGTGATGAGATGGGAATGGGGAAAACCATTTCCACCTTGGCTTTGGTTCTTGCCAATCGGAGCCCCCCTTCCTGGACCGGATCTGTTCCGAGTATTCCCAGCGAGGCAAAATTAAATGCAATTATTGCAGCAATACCACGTGAAAAAGTTGGGACTGACAGACTTGAGTTGTTAACAGACGTCGTCATGAAGCTTGCTATCGACAGCCATGTTGATTTGTTGGGATATCAAGTCTCTGGTCGCGTTGGTATCAAACGTCGCCTTCCTATGAATGCAGAAGAATTTAAGGAGTTTTCAATGGAATTGTCCGATTGTTTTCTTCCTTCGTTTCCTGTAGTGACCTTGAAACATGGTAGAGTCGTTCTCACTTTTTACGTCGTTGGGTGTCTCCAGTGCGGATGTTTCCCGCTTCCAGGTGAGATGCATTGCTATATTCACTATCGCATGATGGTGCCTTCCGAGCTGCGTGAGGAACTTTTTAGAAAGAGAAAAGCCGTGGGGCTAAAGACTAACGACGGGACGACATTTCGACAATGGTTGGTGAGGTATTTGGAATTAATCCCACAAAAGGTTCGAGACTCGTTCCCCCCATTTGAAACGAACAGATCACTGGCGACTAGCATTGTCAACCAGTTTTATCAAAGAGCAAAAGCCTCTGGTACACTGGTAGTTTGTCATACTAGTCTTGTCAAACAATGGACTTCAGAAGCCTCCACCCGTAGTGGGGGAAGTCTCAAAATTTTAGCTTACTATGGAGCGTCAAGAAGCAAGTTTTTCGATAAGCTGCACGAATATGATATTGTGGTAACCACCTATGGAATTCTTGCAAGTGATAGTAAAAAGAACGGGCCTTCCCAAAGTCATTTGCCTAGTTCTACTTTTGTACCTCCGACAGAACGTTATATCTGGCATAGGATCGTGCTGGATGAAAGTCATATGATCAAGAACAAATCGAAAATATATGCTGGTGGCGTAATGAATCTACATGCAAGTTTCCGATGGTGTATGAGTGGAACTCCATGGTTGAACGATTTGATGGACCTTCATGCACAGCTTCGCTTCCTTCAAATTCCTGAGTTTGATTCAGAAACCATCTTCAAGCAAAATCTTATCAAACCTGAAGGATGCGTCATTGCCATTATAAAATCCTTCTTGATCCGTCATGTGAAATCGCAGAAATTTGGAGAAGAAAGCATTGTGACTTTGCCATCAAAGACATTTACTCGATTGGGAGTGGATCTTGCTGAAGAGGAGAAAAACATTTATCAAGAAAAGGAGCAAAGTTTGTATGAGACATTTTTACCTCTGATGACATGTATATCATCAACCATGAAGAAAATGTCGATGCTCCGTGAACTACGAGCAATGTGCACCACCTTTCGCGTCCCACTACAAATGAACAATGAATTGAACCAGAACAACAAGCGTACCTTGGAATCCAGTGGTATTACTAGCAGTAGAACTACCGATTCGAGCAAAGTGACGGCTCTATTCAACGCACTTAAAGCAATGATTTCAGAATACCCAAGCAGCAAGGCTCTTGCCTTCTGTGACTTCAGTTCGGACGAAATTCAAAGCATGTTGATGAGAGAAGGCATTCCATTTCGCACCCTCTTTCTCATGGATCCGGTTCGAAGAAGGAAGATTGTGGAGGAATTTGACACGGACAAGACCATAAAGGTGCTTTTACTGAGCAGCCGAGTAGGAGCTGTGGGGATCAATTTGACAGCGGCGAACTTCGTCTACATTGTAGAGCCTTTCCTAAAACAGGGGCTGGAAAACCAAGCTATCGATCGAACCCACAGATTAGGTCAAACGAAACCGGTACACGTGATCCAAATGTTTGCGAAGGGAACAGTGGAAGAGAAGATGTTGATATTGCGAGATAGAAAATCAGATCAAGAACAGGAAGATGGCCCAGTAGAAAATAATGAACTGGTGGATGGGGAAGAAGAAGGAAATCGCGGTGTATACAAAGAAACGCTGCAGTTGCACGAATATATATTCCTGTTTAAACCTTCTTAGGAGGAAAACAAGGAAATTTATTCTTTTTAGATTAATAAATCGTCATCTTTGATACTTTCTTATCAGAAAGACTCGTGGCTGAAAGAGAAATGTGTCTGCCAGCATTCCAATTGATGAAGATAAGTTCCTACAATTAGAGAATCAAACTCGAATTGTCTAGATGTAGACCATGAGAGAAGTACGATTGGAGAGGGGGGCTATATACGACTTGTCGCGTGAGAAGATGAATCACATTGCATCGACTATTTCTCGGCGTTTCTCAAGTTTAGCAGGCGAGATTCCAGTCATTTCTATGTCCGACCTTAAAGCTAAGATGCGCGAAGGAAGTGTGACGCTGGTGGACGTTCGCGAGAAAGATGAGATAATTGAAACTGGTTCGTTGAAGGAAGGTAAAACGGAGGCGTTAAACATTCCTTTGGGAAGTGTGTTCAACGGTGCGCTTAGTATGAGTGATGATGATTTTGAAGGCGAGTTCGGCTACAAGAAACCAACCCAGGACGCTCTGGTGGTTTTCTCGTGCCGTTCGGGTGTGCGATCCCTGAAAGCCGCGGCTGCTGCTCGTGAACTATTTGGCTATAAGAATGTCTTGAATTATCAAGGAAGCGCTAGAGAATGGTTTGCGGACAAAGGTATCCATGTGAGATAAATATTTGTTTTCAGCACTTCTTAAAACTTAATCGTGTACGCATGTCGATTGTTGTTTGATTATTTATACTTTTTCAAAGCCACTCTGCTTTGAATGGCAGATAAAAGTGGGTTGCTAGTGACGCTCTAGTTTATTGCCTTCAATTTTGTTCCTTTTTTAATCGAAGCTAGCAAAGAGTTCGAGTTAGGCCGAATGAATTCATCAACCGATGCATTATTCAACTCTAATTTTACTGATTTCCCATTTTCGATAACTCCAAGCGAAGGATGTAATACATCAATACGTTTCTCAGTTAGCTCCGAAGCTTGCCCCTTTCCAAGCGCCTCCAAAAATGCATTGCTATTGTTTTTGGGGTCAGGTTTTATGTACTGTTCTATCGTATCTGTATTTATCATGTACTCGGGCAAAGTCACTCCATCACGTTCTGAAGCTTGTATAACCACTTGGATTGGAAGACCTGCTTTCAACATTTTTGAATACTTGTTAAATTTTTCATCATTCTCACCAAAAATGGTTCCCGACGCTTTGGATGGCTTTTGAAAACGAACTTCGAAAGTAGTAGCCTTTGAATCCATGTTCTGCTTTAGCAAAGAGTTCATTTGTTGCGGTGTTCCAGAAGACATATATTCAACATTTTTTTCTGAAGCTTGATGTTCGTTGTCTCCATTATAGTATTGATGTTCGTTGTGGTTATTAGAATTATGATGTTCACTGTCATCATAAGAAAATGGATCTTTATTGTCAACATCATAATAATGATGTTCATTCGAATAGTGATGTTCATTGTCAATATCGGGAAAAGGGTCATCTGGGTCCTCAATAAACGGATTCTCGGGATACTCAAAATGATTTGAGTTTCGTTCATTTCCAGCATGAGAAGAGCTGCGGGAAGAAACTGACATTTGTTTTGAGTGGCCTACGTATTTAATAGGGTGTTCTACTGAACGTCTTATGCGATGATGTCGCTGTTTCGATTCCAACTCTTTCAATCGCACATCTTCGGATTGCAACCAAGTATCCTGGAAATAATCGGGATCTGAGAATTTTTTTAGGCAAGGTCCGCATTTTGAAAATGAATCCAGTAGAGAGACATTCGGAGGACTGTAGCAAGCTTGAAGGGTAGAACGCAAACGTGATCCGTTGCTTGGCGTGAAATAGTTGTTCGCTGTTGTATCCAGTTGCGGAATTTTTGGACCAAACACCCTCTTTGAATGGTTTTCTATTTCGTCCAAAGCGATATGAACTTTTTCCATTCTGTGCCCCAATCGTTTTATATCGGTACTCATGGTCGTGCTCATCACCTTCAGTTCATCGAATACAGTGCAAGCATGAGTGGCCACGGAAGCTATTCGATCCAGTGTTGCCCTCATTTGTTGAGCGGAGCTAGAAAGTAGACCTTTTTCAAGTGTAGAAGGTTTTGATTCATCACGTGCATTCTGTTGGATTGCATTGAGGTACTTGATCACTAAAGGCATAGATACTTGAGAATAAAACGCGGAATTATATTTGTGAGTCTATATATTTGATGATAAGATCAGGTTCAAGGAGAAGAAGAACCTTGTGTATCTATAGCACAATCTGTTTCAAAAGATGCGTTTTCAAAAATGTCGGACGAGGGTGGTGCAAAAAAAGGGTTTTCTTTTGAACTTGAATTCGAGAAAGAAAGGGCTACGAGTGTATGTCCAGGAGAGTTTGTTGTAAAAAAATTCAGAATGATTAATATTCCATTCAGGATACAGTTTTAAATTTACAGTTCGTTCATTTTCAGGGTTGGTATTATCAGTTTTCACCAGCGTTTTTCTTCTCAGATAACCTTTGATCACGGCGTCGAGCAGCGGAAGCTTGGGTCCATTGTTTAATTTTCACTGGGCACTTGCTTGAAAGGTGATCGCCTGGGCAGTGTTTGCAACCGATCTTTCGGCATCGATTCAATCTATGCCGGCGGTTGCAATTATTGCAAGGCCTATTGGGACATTTCGCAGCCACTTTACCGCAGTTTTCACCGATGTCTTTGCAGTAAGGGCAGTTACTCGCCTTCCTAAATGCCGAATATCTGGAAGTTTTGGCATCGTCGTCCTCGATTGGTTTTGTTGGTTTTGAAATAAAGACAGGAGGGATGGTATTGAAGGCTTGCAGCAAGGAAGCCATCTGTTGTTCAATAATTTTTGGATCAGCTGTATGCATTTTGGACAGGTTAAATAAAACGTTTGCCTCATCGACCAAACGAGGAGGAGCTAGTTTCTGTTTTTTTATCGGACGAGGTTCATTCTCTGGCGAGATTATGCCCAGTAGTCGTTGCAGAGCCGTCGCAGCTTCGAATTCTGGATCAGGAACGACGCGTTCCAACGATACAAGGTCGCCAAGGGTATCCGAACTACTCCCGTAGAATGTGGACAAAGCATTGGGGAGAACAAATGCACTCATCTGCAACTAGAGTTTAAATTAAAGTTATGGAGGAAGAGATAACAACTATTGAGTTGTTTTGGGTTTGATTCACTGAAGTATTTTTGGGCTCGTTAAAAATAGTAGTTTCCGCACAATTTCAAAACCAACGGTAACATTCTTGAGGATTTCCGATTCGCGGACACGGTGTTCTAAATTTAAAATTACAGTAATATACACAGGTCTGGTATTGGAATATGGTCTACATGTTGGTTTCAATATGTAACCTCTCAACGAGCAAATTTTTGATTTAAATGTCTATGAATATATTCTAACCATCGGCGAAACGGGCAATAATTCAATTCTATTTGAATCGAACGGATATTTTTTTGTTTTGTTTTTGCACTACCGTACACATTTAACTAACTTTTCCCAACAAATGTTTCAAAAATGGTCGATTTGCTCGATTTTTTTTTCAGGAGTTTCCATTTTTACGCACCAAATGTAAATGGAACAAGATTTGAAACCCA
>Ga0105054_10004059_pt1 | contig 22139 bp, 25 predicted proteins | sample BON02_FD_78091 | JGI IMG/M metagenome (GOLD analysis project Ga0105054, IMG submission 78091) | Freshwater microbial communities from Lake Bonney liftoff mats and glacier meltwater in Antarctica - BON-02 (megahit assembly) | ecosystem: Environmental > Aquatic > Freshwater > Ice > Glacier...
AAGCCCTGCTCGATGAGTGCGTCCGCTTGCTGCAGGCTGCGGCGGATGATGTTGACGTTGAACGCGCCGGCCAATCCGCGGTCACCTGTGATCGCGACGATCGATGCGCGACGTGTCTCCGTGCGCTCCTCCAACAGTGGAATGCCCGACAGGTTGCCGGAGCGTCGCGCGGCAACGGCCATGAGGCGGCGCATGCCCTTGGCGTACGGCCGCAGGGCCTCAATGCGCACCTGCGCGCGCCGCAACTTGGCAGACGCGACCAGCTCCATCGCCCGGGTGATTTTGCTCGTTCCGGTGACGGAGGTGATGCGCTGCTTGATGTCCAGTTGGCTGGCCACGTACCTGCCTAGGCCGTCGCCGGTGCGAGCTTCTTCACAAGCGCCTCAAGGAACGTGGACAACTTGGCCTGCAGCGGGTCCGGAAGGTCCTTCGTGTCGCGGATCTCCGTGAGAATCGAACTCTCCTCGCGCAGCGCGGTACGGATCTCGTCGTTGATGCGCGAGACATCGCTCGGGTTCACCTGATCGAGGAAGCCGCGACCAGCGGCGAAGATGATGACCACCTGCTCCTCGACCGGCCACGGCGAGTACGCCGGCTGGTTGAGGGAGGCAACCAGACGCGCGCCACGGGCCAGCGTCTGCTGGGTGGCGGCATCCAGTTCCGAACCGAACTGGGAGAATGCCTCGAGGTCGCGGTACTGCGACAACTCGATCTTCAGGCGACCGGCGACCTTGCGCATGGCCTTGACCTGCGCGTTGCCACCCACGCGCGACACGGAGATACCGACGTTCACCGCCGGACGGACACCCGAGTAAAAGAGTTTGGACTCGAGGAAGATCTGGCCGTCCGTGATGGAGATGACATTGGTCGGGATGTACGCCGCCACGTCACCGGCCTGCGTCTCGATGATCGGGAGTGCGGTCAGCGACCCACCACCCATCTCGTCGGACAGCTTGCACGCGCGCTCCAAGAGGCGGGAGTGCAGGTAGAAGACATCGCCGGGGAATGCCTCGCGGCCCGGCGGGCGGCGAAGAAGCAGCGACATCTGGCGGTATGCATCGGCCTGCTTGGACAGGTCGTCGTAGACGCACAGCGCGTGCTGGCCGTTGTAGAGGAAATGCTCGGCCATTGCGGCACCGGCGTACGGAGCCAGGTACTTGAGCGGGGCGCTGGCAGCGGCACCGGCCATCACGACTGTCGTGTACTCCATGGCACCAGCCTCGCGCAGGCGCTCCACGACCTGGGCCACGGTGGACGCCTTCTGGCCAATTGCCACGTAGAAGCACTTCACGTCCTGGCCACGCTGGTTGATGATCGTGTCAATGGTGATCGTCGTCTTGCCGGTTCCGCGGTCGCCGATGATCAACTCGCGCTGGCCACGGCCAATCGGGATGAGCGCGTCAATGGCCTTGATACCGGTCTGCAGCGGCTCAGTGACCGGCTGCCGCTGCACCACGCCGGGCGCCTTGAACTCCACCGGGCGGTACTCGTCGGTCTCGATGGGACCGCGACCATCCAGCGGCGTGCCGAGTGGGTCCACAACGCGGCCGAGGAGGGCCTCGCCCACCGGAACCTGGATGACCTTGCCCGTGCGGCGCACCGGGTCACCCTCTTTGATGAGGGTGTCCTCGCCGAGCAGCACGACGCCGACGTTGTCCTCCTCGAGGTTCAGGGCCAAGCCCGAGACGCCGTGCGGCAGCTCGAGCAGCTCGAGCGCGAGCGCCGAGGGAAGTCCATGGACGCGGGCGATACCGTCACCGACCTGCAGGACGGTCCCGACCTCGTCGGCCTCGGCCACGCCTTCGTAATTCTCAATCTGGGCGCGGAGGACCTTGGTGATCTCGTCGGGGCGAAGCTTCATCGGTGAGTGGTTCCCTTTTCTCGTTCTTCTGCAGAGGAGCCTGAGCGTCAGGCCTCGACGGCCTTGGCAAGATCAATGGGCGTGGTCTCGAGTGAGCGACGCATCTCCTCGAGCCGGGTGCGCAGCGACGCGTCAACGACGACGTCGCCAACGCGAAGAACAAGTCCACCGAGGATGGATGCGTCCACGGTCTCTTCGAGGTCGGCGTCACGACCCGTCTGGGCGCGCACCTTTTCACGAATCTGCTCGCGCAACTCGGGCGTGAGCGGATGGCGGTGACAGCGGTCACCACAACACGGCCCTCAGCAGTGTCCACGCGATGGCCATACGCCGCGACGACCTCACCGATCTCGGTGATGCGCCCGCGATCAATGAGCACCCGCACCAGTCCGGTGGACACCGGGTGTGCCCCCTCCATGATCTCGTCGACCGCCGCCCTCTTGGCCGTCATCTTGAATTCGGGGTTGAGCAGTGCCGCACGGAGATCGGTTCCGGGGACCATGGCAGCCCTGAACTCGTCGAGTTCAGTGCGCACCTGATCCACGGCCGATTGCGCCTCGGCGGCCCCGTACAGGGCCTCCGCATATGTTGCCGCGACGCTCATCAGGCCTTCTCAAGCCCGCTGAGATCGGCGTCCGCGAGCGCCTGCTCCACCAACGTGCGGTGGTCGTCATCGGACAGTGACTTCCTCGTGACCTTCTCGGCCGCGCTCAGTGCCAGCCCCACGACGTCATCACGCATACCGGCCACGGCCTTCTGCGCCTGAGCCTGGATCTGCGTCTGCGTATCGGTGACAATGCGCTCACGCTGTTCTTGGGCCTGCGTGACGATCTCCTGCTTCTGTCGCTCGCCGTCACGGCGACCGGTCTCACGCAGATCATCGGCCTCACGACGTGCGGCCGCCAACTGAACCTTGTACTGGTCCATCAGGCGCACGGCCTCGTCACGGCTCGACTCGGCCTCATCAATTGATGCCGAGATCGAGGCGCGACGCTTCTCCATCATCTCGCCGACCGGGCCGAAGACGAACTTCTTGAGGATGAAGAGCGTGATGAGGAAGATGACGATCGTCCAGATCATCAGACCCGGACTCACCTGAAGAAGTGGATTCGCCCCAACGGGGTCGACGTCTGAAAGAGGACCCATCGGTCTAGCCGATGAAGAAGGCGACGAAGCCCATGAGCAGGGCGTAGAACGTGATCGCCTCGGTCAGGGCCAATCCGAGGAAGGTGATCGAGAGAAGATCACCGCGCAGCTCGGGCTGGCGCGCGACAGACTCAATGGTCTTGCCGAAGATGTAGCCCACGCCGATGCCGGGGCCGATGGCGCCCAAGCCGGTCGCGAGACCGAGCGTGAGGACCTTGGATGCTGCGACGATGTCGCCTTCGAGAGCCACGTGGCCTCCTGGAGTTTTTGGAATTGCCTTCTAGTGCTCGGACTGCGCGGCGTAGCCGATGTAGATGCCGGACAGCAGCGCGAAGATAAACGCCTGCAGGCCAGCCACCAGTACCCACTCAAACACATAGAAGAAGAGGGCGAAAGGAATCCCGAGGGCGCCGATGAAGCTGCCCACGAGGATCGAGAAACCCGCGGCCATGATAATGAGCAGATGGCCAGCGAGCATGTTTGCAAACAGTCGCACTGAGAGACTGATCAGACGAAGAAACTGAGACATCAACTCTAGGGCGAAGATGAAGGGCATGAGGCCCTTGCTGACTCCCGCAGGAACCAGCGTCTTGAAGTACCCGATGAAGCCGTGGGTACCGAAGCCCTCCCAGAGGAAGGCCACGAAGGTCATGAGCGCAAGCGCAAACGTCACGTTGATGTTCGCGGTCGCGGCGTACAGGCCCAAGTCGCCGACCACCCGGAACGTGTCGGAGTGGGGGGCCGTGGGAAGCGGGACGAACGAGATGAGGTTGTTGACCGCCACGAACAGAAAGAGCGTGGCCAAGTACGGGAACCACTTCTTGATCACGCGCTCGGGAAGCGTAACGCCGGCGATCTGCTGCTCGGCGAACTCGTAGGTCATCTCCAAGATATTCTGCGCCTTGGTGGGCCGCATCTTCATGCCCCCACGCACCACAACGAGGCAGAACACGCAGATGATGAGGCTCGACAGCAACATGTAGAAGACGGCTTTGTTGATGCTGAGGTCAATCGGACCCAGTTGGATGGGCACCCAGGCGGTGGTGGCGAACTCCCCGGCCGGGTCGAACGTCGGTTCTGCCGACCCGAAGGCCGGAATGGCCAGACCGAGGCCGAACGCGATGAACAGCCACATGCGAATACGGCGCATGAGGCCGGTCACTCGGCGGCCTCGTCGGTGACGGCCGGGGCGGGGCGGTTCTTCTCGCGGATCGCGAAGGCCGCGCCGCGGCCGATGAGGTCAGCCGTGAACGCCGCCAAGAACACCGCGGCGGCAATAAGTGCGATGTTCTCGTCGTACTTGAGGGCCGTGATGAAGAGGACGCCGGCCACGGTCCACGCGCGAAGCACGAATGAGATCCCCGTGATGCCAACCGCCGCCGTCTGCCCCATACGGAGTGCGTACTTGGCGGTGAACAACTGGATCGACCAGTTTCCGAGCCACAGTGCAGTACCGAGTACCCAGCCGTTGAGCGGGCCGCCAAGGACCAGCACAATCGGCAGCGCCACCGCGCACACGATGAGACTGGCGGCCGTGGCGATAATCGCGGGCCGACCGGGCGTCAGCTCCTCGGGAGCGGGCGCAGGCCGAACGAGATCTGCAGCCTGACCGGGAGCGGCTGGCGTGATGCGGTTCCTCCGTGTTTGAGCATGATGCCGCGTAGGGCCGCGGCGACCGGCGCAGCATACCCGCCGCGTTTCGCTCCGCGCTACCGATTAACCCCCCCTGCGGGGTGACGAGCGTCCCGCGTCGTGCGGGTTTCTGCCCCTGTCAGAGGCGCGTGGTGGTCTGGTCGCGGTGGCGGGCACGGTGACGGCGCACGATGTTGACCACCGGCTCGCTGCGCCACTTCAGGATTTCGAGGATGTACATAAGGTAGATGGCGCCCGCCAGACCGGCCAACCCAATGACACCCAGCACGGCCGTCCAGCCCGCATTCCAGTCGCCGTGGCCGTCCGTATAGGGAACAAAGCGCATGGCAAGCGCCATGAGCGACATCAGCCCGGCCCAGGCGTAGATGGAGAGCACCGTGCGGCGCTGGCTCCACCCGATTGCCAGGAACCGGTGATGGAAATGGCTCGTGTCGGCCGAGTACACCGGCAACCCGTGCTTCAGCCGCTTCATGATCACGAACAAGGTGTCCAGAATCGGGATCGCCAGCACGATGAGCGGCAGCACGATGGCTACCGCCGCCGCGCTCTTCATCAACCCGGTGACCGCGATGCCCGCGAGCATGAACCCGAGGAACATGGACCCACCGTCGCCCATGAACGTGCGGGCTGGGTTGAAGTTGAAGCGCAGGAAGGCGATGCACGCGCCGGCCAGGGCGGCGGCCAAGATGGCCGCGTCGGCCCGGCCCAGCGACGCGGCGATAATGGCGAACGTGGTGGCGCCGATGCCCACCACCCCCGCAGCAAGGCCGTCAATGCCATCGGTGAAGTTGATGATGTTCACGATGGCCACGAGCCAGATGACCGTGAGCACGTAGGCAGCAGCCCCGAGGTCAACGGGCCCCACGAAGGGCAGCGTGATGTGGTCAATGACGAGCCCAGCGGCCACCGGCACCGATGCGCATGCCACCTGACCCAGCAACTTGAGGGTTGGCGACATCCCCCTGATGTCGTCAACCACGCCGAGGGCGGCGATGAGCACGCCACCGACGAGGAGCCCACGCACGGCCGGATCAACTGGGAGGAACCACAGGGCGGGCAGCAGGAATGCCACCACGATGGCGATTCCGCCCAGACGTGGGATCGGCCGCGTGTGGATGCGACGCGCAGAGGGAATGTCGACGGCGCCCACCTTCGCCGCCAGCCACATGGTGACCGGCGTGAGCAGCAGCACAACCACTGCCGCCGCGATGGCGCTGAGTATTGGGATCAGCGTGGTGGTCATCGCACGGGACCGATTCTACCGGCGCCCAGTGGCCACCTTCCCGGGCGGTGTCATCGCCGGTGGTACACGCCGGCGCCCCAGGCGGCCACCGACTCGGGCAGCAGGCTCGAAAGCCGCATTGTCAAAGGAGCGAGCGGACCGCTGGACACCACCGGATTGCCTCGACGACGATCAAGCACCCGCATGAGGCGGGCAGCCACCGACCCCGCCGACTCGGTGGGCATGAATCGCGGCAGGTCCTTGCCCCAGCCCACCCGGTGAAATGACGTGCGGACAGGGCCGGGACAGATTGCGATCGCGCGCACACCAGTGCCCCGCAACTCCTCGTGCAGTCCGCGCACAAATCGCAGTTCGAACGCCTTGGTTGCCGCATAGGTGGACATGAAAGGGATCGCCTGCGATGCGGCCGCCGATGAGATGACCACCAGCTCTCCCCTCCCCCGCGTCACCATGGCGGGCAGCACGTGCGACGCCAGATCCACCACGGCCACGCAGTTCAGTCGCACCTCGCGCACCTCGATGTCGCGGTCGAGATCAACGAACCGCCCCTGGGTGCCGATGCCCGCGTTCAGCACCGCCACCTCGATGGGCGATCGCAGTTGATCGAGCATCCCGCGTACGGCGGCACGGCCCTCGTCGCGCGAGATGTCCGCGGCCACACCGCGCACCTCCACCCCGTGCTCGCGCCGTGCCTGCTCGGCCAACGCGGCCAGACGGTCGCCCCGACGCGCCACCACCACCAGCGGATGGCCACGCCGGGCCAGCCGCAGCGCGATCTCCGCACCGATTCCTGCGGATGCCCCGGTGACGAGTGCCCATCCGCGGGTTGGTGTCTGCTTAGACATCGGCGCCGCGAGAGGGGTGGAACCCGGCCGAACCCGCGCCTGTGAGTGAACCGGTCACGACCGAAGACAAGAGGCCGGGTGCCTCTGGACTACACCCTGGTTTCGGCGAGCAGCCGCGGGTACAGCGGGAACCGGTCGCCGAGGGCACGGCTCCGGGCGCGCAGCGCGTCGAAGTCGGCGTCGGTGGCATCGGGGTTGAGCGCCGCGACGATGATCGCGCCGATGTCCTGCATCTCGTCCGGGCCGAGACCGCGACTGGTCAGCGCAGGGGTGCCGATACGGATACCCGAGGTCACCGTCGGCGGGCGCGCGTCAAACGGCACGCCGTTCTTGTTCACCGTGATGCCGGCCCGATCGAGACGCTCCTCGCCATCCTTGCCGGTGAGCGGCGTGGCCGAGAGGTCCACCAGCACCAGATGATTGTCCGTTCCACCTGTCACCAGCTTCACCCCGCCAGCGACGAGCACCTTGGCCATGGCCTGACAGTTGTCCACGGTGCGCTGCTGCCGCTCGCGGAACTCGGGCGTCAGGCACTGGCCAAAGGCCACGGCCTTGCCGGCGATCACGTGCATGAGCGGGCCGCCCTGCAACCCCGGGAACACCGCGCGGTCAATGGCGCTCGCGTACTCCGCGTCGCACATGATGAAGCCCGCGCGCGGGCCGCCAAGCGTCTTGTGCATGGTGGAGGTGACCACGTGCGCGATGCCCACGGGGCTCGGGTGCACGCCACCCGCCACAAGGCCTGAGATGTGGGCCATGTCCACCATGAACTTCGCGCCCACCTCGTCGGCGATGGCACGGAATGCCGGGAAGTCAATCGTGCGGGGGTAGGCGCTGGCACCGGCCACAATGAGCTTGGGCTTCACCTCGAGCGCCTGCTCGCGGATCTGGTCCATGTCCAGAATGCAGTCACCCTCGCGCACGCCGTAGCCGTGGAAGTCGTACATGCGGCCAGAAAAATTGACCTTCAGACCGTGAGTGAGGTGGCCACCGTGCGCGAGCGACATGCCCATAACCCGGTCGCCGGGCTCGATCAGCGCGCTGTAGGCGGCCTCGTTTGCAGTGGAGCCCGAGTGCGCCTGCACATTGACGTGTGCGCACCCGAACACCTCCGTGGCGCGGCTGATCGCGAGGTCCTCGACCTCGTCCACCACCTCGCACCCGCCGTAGTACCGCTTGTGGGGCAGCCCCTCGGCGTACTTGTTGGTGAGCACCGACCCCACGGCCTGAAGGACGGCCATGCTCGTGAAGTTCTCGCTGGCGATCATCTCCAGAGTGTCAGCCTGGCGCTCGAGCTCCTGGCGAAGGAGGCCCGCAACGGCCGGATCGGCCTCGGTCAGGTCCTGGGACAGTTGGCTGTCGGGATCGAAAAAGCTCAACGCGATGCGCTCCGGCGGGTCGGTGTACGACGGACGCGGCGCATGGTAGCGGGGGCCACGGGCTACCCCAGTGGGAACAGGCGGGCCCAGACAGCACGCGGGATGCCCGCCAGATCGGCCCGCGATCGCACCTCGCCAAAACCGGCCGCTGAAAGCATGTGCTCGACGTCCTGAGCCTGCCCCTCTCCCACCTCCAGCACGATCAGACCACCGGGCTCCAGTACCTGCTCAGCCTCGGCGATCACACGGGCGTGATCCTCGGTGCCCACAGGACCCGCCACCAAGGCCTCTTCGGGCTCGTGGCGCAGCGCCGGAAAGCGGTCCAGATCAGCGGGCACCAGATACGGCGGGTTGGACACCACTACGTCGAAACGCTCCTGGGCCACGGCGGCCATGCCGTCGCTTTGCAAGAGGTGCACGCGGTTGGCCAGCCCGGGGTTGGCGGCGAGGTTGCGCTGGGCCACGGCCAACGCCGCCGGACTGCGCTCGAGGCCGGTCACCTTCATGTCGGGCCGAAGGTCGGCGACCGACAGGGCAATGGCCCCAGACCCCGTGCCCCAGTCCACCATGCGGGAACCGTGGGGAGCCATCTCCACCACCACGTCCACGATGGTCTCGGTGTCGGAGCGTGGCACCAGCACATCGGGCGTCACCTCGAGGTCAAGGCGACCGAATGCGCGGTGCCCCGTGATATGCGCCACCGGCTCCATCCCGCCCCGGCGGGCGATGAGTGCACGGCACGACGCCATCTCAGCGGGCACGAGCGGGCGCTCGCTCTCGGTGTACAACGCGATGCGCTCCAGCCGCAGCGCATGGCCGATGAGGATCTCCGCGTCCAGACGCGGGGTGTCCGACCCACGGGTGCCCAGCCAATCGGTGGACCGGCCGAGCACCTCGGCGATCGTCAGAACTTCCGGCGCCGCCCCGGAAGGGGTGCGACCCGGACGAACCCGTGCCGAATCGCTCACGTTAAACCGATCACCGCGGCCGGCCGGCTCACGGTCAGTCCGCGGTCTGGGCGGCCAAGTCGGCCTCCTGCTGCTCCAAGAGCAGGCGTCGCTCCTCCGACTGCAGGGCATCGGTCATGGCCTGCAACTGCCCCTGCAGCACCTGCTCCTTCAAGGGCACGGTGACGCCGATTCGATGATCGGTCACCCGATTCTGCGGGTAGTTGTAAGTGCGCACCTTCTCGCTGCGGTCACCGCTGCCCACGTGAGCTTGACGGGTGGTCCGCAGCGCAGCTTCCTGCTCGGCCCGCGCCCTCTCCAGCATGCGGGCGCGCAGCACGCGCATGGCGCGCTCCTTGTTCTGCAGTTGACTTTTCTCGTCCTGCATCGACACCACGATGCCCGTGGGCAGGTGGGTGATGCGCACGGCGGAGTCGGTGGTGTTCACGCTCTGGCCACCCGGCCCGCTGGATCGGTAGACGTCAATCTTCAGATCGTTCTGATCAATGGTGACGTCCACCGCCTCGGCCTCGGGCAGCACGGCCACCGTGGCCGTGGAGGTGTGGATGCGCCCCTGACTCTCGGTGGCCGGCACGCGCTGCACCCGGTGCACACCGCCCTCGTGCTTGAACACGCTGAACGCACCGTCGCCCTTGACGGCGAAGGTGGCCTCCTTCACGCCGCCGTGGTCGGCCGCACTCACGTCGAGCAATTCGACCTTGAAGCCGCGGATCTCGGCGTACCGGCGGTAGATATCGAGGAGGTCGCGGGCGAAGAGCGCCGCCTCCTCGCCTCCGGTGCCGCCGCGGATCTCGACGATGACGTCACGCGAGTCATTGGGGTCGGGCTGCACCATGGCGGTGCGGATGAGCGGCTCCAACTCATCCACCTCGACCTCGGCCTCCTTGAGCAGCGCCCGGAAGTCCTCGTCCTCGTCCTCGGCCAGCATTGCTCGTGCTTCGGTGGCACGGCCCAATGCATCGCGCCAACGCACGGCCAATTGGGCAGCCTCCTCCAGCCCCGCGTACCTGCGGGTGAGATCGGCGTACCGCTTGCGGTCACTCGCGACATCGGGGTCCGACAGCGCCTGTGACAACTCGGCACGCGTGCGCTCGACCTGAGTGACGAGGCCATCGACGCCGCCGCTCATCTCAATGCGCTACGGCTGCGCCTGCTGGCGCTTGCGGTTGAAGCGCTCCACGCGGCCACCGGTGTCCACCAGCTTCTGCTTGCCGGTGTAGAAGGGGTGGCACTGCGAGCAGATCTCCACGCGGATCTCGGGGGTCGTCGACCTGGTCTTGAACTCGTTGCCACACGTGCAACTGACATTGGCAACGACATACTCGGGGTGGATCTCGGCCTTCACGTTCCCTCTCGATGCTCTGGATGTGCGTGGCCCGTCCGGTGCCACGGAGGCGGCATGATAGCGCGGCTGGGGAGAACCCCGGCCACGAGCTAGCCCTGGCGCTGTATGACCAGCTCGGTCAGCTTCGGGACGATCTCGAAGATGTCGCCCACCATGCCGAGGTCCGCGAACTGAAAGATCGGGGCATCTTCATCCTTGTTGATCGCAACGATCACGTCAGACGTCTGCATACCCACCTTGTGCTGCACCGCACCGGAGATGCCGCACGCGATGTAGAGGTTGGGGGACACCGTCTTGCCGGTTTGGCCCACCTGATTGGTGTGGGGGTACCAGCCGGCGTCCACCGTGGCGCGGGACGCACCGACCGCCGCACCCAGGGCGGCGGCGAGGGCCTCCACCATCGCGAAGTGCTCGGGAGCACCGAGGCCACGACCGCCGGAGACGACGATGCTCGCCTCCTCCAGTCCGATCTTGCCCTCTGCGGCTGGCTTGCGTGCCGTCACCTTCGCGGCGAGCGCGGCGCCGGAGATCTCGGGCGTCACGGTCACGACCTCGGCCGAGCCACCCGACTCGGACGCGGCGAATGAGTTGGCGCGGATCAGCGCGATCTGGGGGCCGCCGTTCCACTCGGCGTCCACGAGGTTCTGGCCGCCGAACGCCGGGCGGCGGGCGCGCAGCACCGATCCGCTGGCCGTCAGATCAATGGAGTCACTGTTCAGACCGGCGCCGAGGCGGGCGGCAAGGGCCGCGGCGATGTCGCGGCCCAAGGCCGTGCCACCGATGAGGATCGCGGAGAAGTCGTTCTCCGCCTGCAACTTGGCGATGACATCAACGTGCGGGGCGGCCAGACCGGTGCCCAGTGCCTCATGATCAACGCTGAACACCTTCTCGGCGCCATATGCGCCAAGGTCACCAGCGGAGCCGGAGATGCCCGAGCCGGCGACCAGAGCGGTCAGCGGGCCGCCGAGTGCGTCCTTCAGGTCGCGGGCCTTCGAGAGTGTCTCGAGGCTTACGCGACGGAACCTGCCGCCCGAGTGCTCGGCGATGACGAGGATACCTGCCATGTGGTGAGGTCCTTTCGGTCCGAGGAGGGGCTAGATGAGTTTCTTGTCAACGAGGTAGTCGAAGATGATCTGGGCACCGTTGCCGTCATCCTTGACCACCTGGCCGGCGGTACGGGCGGGTGGCGTCTCGATGCCGACCACCTTGGTCTTGGCGCCGGCCTCGCCGACGTCACCCGCGGACACGCCGATGTCGTCAAGCGACTTGACGTCCTGCGGCTTTTTCTTGGCGCCCATGATGCCCTTGAGCGACGGGTAGCGCGGCTCGTTGATGGCCTTGGTCACCGAGACCACGGCGGGCAGCGGGGCCTCGACGGTGTCCACGCCATCGTCGCTTTGGCGTTCGACGGTGATGGCGCCGCCGTTGACGACGATGCTGTTCGCCGACGTCACCCAGGCGCGACCACTCACCTCACCCAGCATGGCGGCCAGCACACCCGAGCGGGCGTCGGTGCTCTCGGCGCCCAGGAGCACCAGCTCAGCGCCGGTCTCCTCGATGGCCTTGGCGAGCACGCGCGCGGTGCCCAGATAGTCGGAACCCGCCGCGGCGGTGTCCGACACCAGCACCAACCGGTCGGCACCCATCGCCAGCCCCTGACGGAGCGACTCGACGGCTTTTGGCGGGCCCAGCGAGACGAGGATCACCTCGTCGGCGGCGCCGGCCTCCCTGAGGCGGATCGCCTCCTCAACCGCATACTTGTCGAACTCGTTGAACATGCGGTCACCCTCGTCACGGACGAGGCGAAAGGTGCTCGGGTCAATCCGCTTCTCAGCAGTGGTATCCGGCACCTCTTTGACGCAGACGACAATCTTCACGAAGACGGGCTCCTCGACGTAAACGAACTACCAGAATTCAGCGGTCGCGGACTCTACCAGCGTCACGCGGCGCGACTGAGGTGGAACCCATCCGTGGGTACCCGTGCATCCTGGCGGGCATCTGCCGACGAGAGGCAGACCGACCGGCACGATTTGGTCAGCCGGTCATCCAGCCGGGCGGGCGCTTCTCGAGGAAAGCGGTCATCCCCTCCTTGCGCTCCGGGTCGGCAAAGGCCGCGGCAAACGCCACGCGCTCGGCCGCGAGCCCTGGGATCGGGTCACCAAGCGCGATGTTCACGAGCGCCTTCGCACGTGCCACGGCCGATGGCGAGCGTGTGGCGATCTCCTCGCCGATGGCCACGGCCGCGTCCAGCAGGTCGTCCGGGGTGTGCACCGCGGTCACCAGTCCGTGGGCCAGTGCCTCGTCCGCTCGGACCATGCGCGCCGTCAGGATCATCTGCTTGGCGAACCCTTCGCCAACCACGCGGGCCAAACGCTGGGTGCCTCCCCACCCGGGCGGGATGCCGAGCGAGACTTCGGGCAGCGCGATCCGCGCCTGGTCGGAGGCGATACGGATATCGCAGGCCAGTGCCAGTTCGCAGCCACCACCGAGGGCGAAGCCGTTGATCGCCGCGATCACCGGCACCGAGCATGCGGACACGGCATTGGCCAGGCCGTGCCCGGCCTCGGCGAACGCGCGCGCGCCATCCACGTCGAGATCCACCATCACCGCGATGTCGGCGCCCGCACAGAACGCGCGGCCAACACCGGTGATGACCACGGCACGCACCCGTGGATCGTTGGCCGCGGCATCAAGGGCGGTGACCAACTCGTCGATCATCGCCGGGGTCAGCGCATTGAGCGCCTCCTGGCGATCGAGCAGCAGAATCTGCACGGGACCGCGCCGCTCGAGGGCGATGCCCACGCTAGGCCGCGACGGTGGCCTCGAGGAACGACACCATCTCGTCCACCGGGGCCCCCGGGGTATAGATCGCGGCGACGCCCAGTGCGCGCAGTTCCTCGGCGTCGTCCGGCGGGATCGTGCCGCCGACGACGACCAGCACATCGTCAGCACCCTCGGCCGCGAGCAGTTCCATCACGCGCGGCACCAGCGTCATGTGCGCGCCCGAGAGGATCGAGAGACCCACGGCGTCGGCGTCCTCCTGCACAACGGTGGCCACCACCTGCTCCGGCGTCTGGTGCAGACCCGTGTAGATGACCTCCATACCCGCATCGCGCAACGAACGGGCCACGATCTTCGCACCGCGATCGTGGCCGTCAAGTCCAGGCTTTGCGATGACTATTCGAATAGGGCGTCCCATAGACAAGTCAGTATAAGGAGGAGGCACACAACCCGCGAGGATCCATGAACGTCACGAAAAGCCGTACCGCCGACCCCGTACGCATCCGCGCCGACGTCGTGGTGATCCCTGTCTCCGAGCCCCCTGGAGTGTTGACGGGGGCCCTTGCCCTGGTGGATACGGCGACCAAGGGGCTTATCGCGGCCATCATCAAGGATGGCGAGGTAACCGGCGCGGCCGGTCAGGTGCGCGTGGTGCACACTCGGGGCGACATCGCTGCACCGCGGGTTCTTCTGACGGGAGTGGGCAAGAACCCCGACCGTGGTGCCTGGCACGCGGCGGGCGCGGCGGCGGCACGAGTTGTGCGCGATTTAGGCGCCCGGAAGGCGGCATTGGTGGCCGGCGACGATGTGGATGCCGGTGACGTGCGCGCGATGGCCGAGGGTCTGACAACCGGTGCATGGCGGCTCGAGACGTTCCGGTCCGGCAAGGGCCGGGGCACGCAGGAGCGGCCGTCAGAGGTCGTGGTGGCCGGCAACATCAAGCCTGCCGATGCCGCGCGGATTCAGGCCGCCGCCGGGGCGGTGGGGCTGGCGCGCGAACTGGCTGAGACGCCCGCCAACCACATGACGCCGTCCATCCTCGCAAAGCGTGCCGAGAAGGTGGCCGCGGGGTCGCGCACACTCTCGATCGAAGTTCTGGGGCCGCGTGAGTTGACCCGCATGAAGGCCGGGGCACTCCTCGCGGTGGCACAGGGTTCCGCCGAGCCCCCCCGCATGATCGTTATGCGCTATCGACCGCCTGCAGGCGCACGGAAGGGCAAGCAGGTACTCGGGCTCGTGGGCAAGGGCGTTACCTTCGACACCGGGGGCATCTCCATCAAGCCCTCCGCGGGCATGGAGGAGATGAAGATGGACATGGCCGGCGGGGCCGCCGTCATCGCCGCCATGGGGCTGATCGCCGAGATGCAGGTGCCGGGCGAGGTGATGGCCGTGGTGCCCGCCACAGAGAACATGCCGAGCAGCACGGCGATGAAGCCGGGGGATGTCTTCACGGCGATGAACGGCACGACGATTGAAGTGACCAACACCGACGCCGAGGGTCGCCTCGTCCTGGCCGATGCCCTCACATACACGGCCCGCAAGGGCGCCACGCACCTCCTGGACATGGCCACGCTCACTGGTGCCATCGTCGTGGCGATTGGCGATGTCTACGCGGGCCTGTTCGGAAGTGACCAGACATTTACCGACCTGGTGCGCGATGCCGGCGAGGAGACCGGTGACCTGTGTTGGCCCATGCCCCTGCACCCGGGCTACGACCCCTTGGTCAAGAGCGCGGTGGCCGACCTGTCGAACTCCGCGAAGAAGCGGCAGGCGGGCGCGGTCTACGCCGCGCGCTTCCTGCGCGACTTCACCGAGGGACGCCCCTGGTGTCATGTGGACGTCGCGGGCACCGCCATGGCCGGTGACCACGCAACAGGCTTTGGGGTGCGCCTCGCCGCCGAGGTGGCCCAGCGCGTGGCACGCCTGCGGTGAAGCGCCTCCTCACCCTCATCCTGCTGATGGCCATCGCAGCGGGCATCGCCATTTTACTTATGCGCACCGTGGCCCGGACCGAGGTGACCGACCTGTTCACGGCGCCGGCACCCGTGACGGACGTGGCGGTCAACGTGGACACCGGACGGGTGACCGTGGATGGCGGAGCCGACACCGCGCTGACCGCCCGCATCACACGGGGCTACGCCTTCTGGCCCCCCACCGTGACCACCAATGTCGGTGCTGGCAAGGTGACCATGACGGCCGACTGCCCGCTGCTGGGCATCATCAGCGCGTGCTCGGCGGACTTCGCCGTGGTGGCCCCCGCCGCCGCCGCGGTGAGCGCCACCAGCACCGCGGGGTCGGTCATGGTCACCGGCATCGCGGGTCGCACGGCCGCACGCAGCACCGCTGGTGGTGTCGCCGTGCTGCGCTCGCGCGCCAGCGCGATCACCGCCACGAGTACGGCGGGGAATGTACGGGTGGAGACCATCACGGCGCCCACCCGGGTGGAGGCCTCGACATCCGCCGGTGACGTTGACGTAGAGGTACCGCGCGGTACCTACCGCGTGCAGGTGAGCGCGACGGCGGGGTCGGTGAATGTGGAGGGCATCACCCGCGACGATGCCTCGCCGCGAGTGATCGTCGCCAGCGCGTCTGCCGGCAACGTTCGCGTGGTCGGCCGATAGCCCCGTAGGGCTAGCGGCGGCTGCGGTCGCGCGGTCGCCGCAGGCGGGTGAAGAAGAAGGTGATGCCCGCACCGAGGAGCGCCGACAGAAGGATCACCATCACGAGGCTGGTCTGTGTGCTGAACACCCACCAGGTCACGTCCACCTGCTGCAAATTGGCCAGCACGAACCAGATGAACAGGACGATGGCGATGACGCCGCCGATCACCTTCGGATTGCGCTGCGGCGGCATGCGATGCGACCGGCCGTCGTCATCGTTCATGGGGAATCCTCGGTCGCGGATAGTGGGGTCATGCTGTCAGCGGCAGCGGACGGACCGATCTCGCGTGCCAACACCCGCACGGCCATGGCGTCCAAGGCATCGGCGTCCACCATGGCGTCGAGTCGGCGGGTCATCCGCTCGATCGCCAGCGCCCGAAGACGCCGGCGCATGCCGTCGCGACGGCGCGCGTCCATGGTCCCATTGGCCTCCAGCGCGGCACGGTGTTCCCTCACCGCATCCCATACTTCACTCACACCCGCGTCGTTGGTCGCCTGCGTCAGCAGCACCGGTGGCTTCCAGCCCTCGATGGGAACGAGGGTAAGCGCCTGGTCAATGTCGGAGGCCAAGATGCGTGCGCCCGGCCGATCGGCCTTATTAATGACGATGAGGTCCGGGATCTCCATGATTCCCGCCTTAATGGCCTGAATGGCATCGCCGCTGCCCGGGATGAGTACGAGCACCACCGTCTCGACGAGGGCCTGCACCTCCACCTCGTTCTGCCCGGTGCCCACGGTCTCGACGATGACCACGTCGAACCCCGCGGCGTCCAAGATGTCCACGGCGTGACCGGTGGCCTCCGACAGCCCACCCAAATGCCCGCGCGTGGCCATGCTGCGAATGAACACGCCCTCGTCGAGAAAGTGATCCACGAGGCGGATGCGATCCCCAAGCACGGCCCCATGTGTGAAGGGGCTCGTGGGATCCACACTCACCACCGCCACGGTGAGACCAGCCGTGCGCAGGTGCCGCACCAGTGCCGCGATCAGTGTGCTCTTGCCGCCACCCGGCGGACCCGTGAGCCCGACGCGCAGCGCGCGGCCCGTCTCCGGGTGCAGGGCGGCCAGCACGGCCCGCCCCTCGGGTCCGGGGGACTCGGCCAGGGAGATGGCACGGCCGATCGCGCGCCGCGTGCCGGCCCGCACGCCCACAACGACCTCCTCCGGAGTCATGCCACCTCCTCCAGCGCCTCGGCCATGGCGACAAGTACCCGATCAACCTGATGGGCCGTCCCCACGGTGATGCGCAGCGCACCCGGCGCACCGAATGCGCCGGCGGGTCGCACGATGACACCGCGCGCGGTCAGGGCGGCATCCAGCGCCAGGGCACGATCCGCTCCCACCTCCACGAACACGAAGTTGGCAGCCGACGGAAGCGGGTCGAGCCCCAGCGCCCGCAGTCCATCGGACAGGCGGGCGCGCTGCACACGGGCCAGTGCCATGCGCGGCGGGAGGTGCTCGGCCGCGTCCGCCAGCGACGCGACGGCAGCGGCCTGCGCCAGGGCATTCACGTCGAACGCGTTACGCACCGGCGCAAGGGCCGCGATCAGTTCGGCCGGACCAACCATCCACCCCACCCGTAGGCCCGCCAGCCCGTAGGCCTTACTGAACGTGCGCATCACCACCATGGATCGGCGGCTGCGGAACATGGCCACACCATCGTGCGCGCCCTCGGGCAGGTACTCGAAGTAGGCCTCATCGAGCACCGGCAACACGTGGGGCGGCAGCGCATCGAGGAACGTCTCGAGGTCGAACATCGCCACGGCGGCACCCGTGGGATTGTTGGGGCTCACCACCACGGCCATCTTGGTGGCCGGGGTCACCGCAGCCAGCAGGGCGGGCAGGTCGTACGCGCCGTCGGAGCGAAGCGGCACGGGAACCCAGGTGGCGCCCTGCATGGCGGTGCCCTGACGGTGCGAGATGAATGACGGCCAGCACATCACCACTTCATCACCGGGGTCGAGCAGCGCCATGCACAGGATCTTGATGAGACTATCCACGCCGTTGCCCACTGCGATGCAGGCGGGGTCAATGCCGTGGATATCGGCCAGCGCATCCCGCAGGGCCCACGCGCCGGGATCGGGATAGAGGTGCTGGTCGGCGGCGGCCGCCGCGATGGCCGCGAGGGCCCCGGGGAATGGCGGAAACGGTCCCTCATTGGATGCCACCTTGACGATCTCGACGTCACCCAACTCGCGCCGGATCGCCTCAAGCGGACGCCCCGGAACGTAGGGCTGGACGCCCTGAAGCACCGGACGCAGGAGGGAAGGGTCGAAACGCGGGCCGTCGGTCACTATTCGGAGGCTACACTCGCCGCGGATGCCGGATCTCGACGACCTCGGGCTGTTCCCGGTGGGCCTTGTGCTGCTGCCGGGGGAGCGCGTGCCGATTCACCTGTTTGAGCCGCGCTACCGGGCACTCTTCGCCGACTGCATTCTGGATGACTGCCCGTTCGTATTGCTGCAGACCCACGACGACGGTGCCTCGGCCATTGGATGCACCGCCCGGTTCACGGGCCTCGCCCGGCGGTTCGCTAATGGACGGATGAACGTGACTGTTCACGGTGACCGTGTGGTGCGTGTGCTGGAGGAGACATCCGGCCGCATGTACGTCACGGCCTGGGTCGAGGGCGTGACCGATGATCGCTCGCTCGGGTCTGACGCACACATTGGCGAGGTGCATGATCTGTTCCAGCGGCTGGTCAACGAGATCGCCCCGAATTCCGGCGCGCCCGACATCCGCGACGACATCCCACTCTCGTATGCCATCGCCGGGATGATCGAGATGCCGGCCGAGCCCAAGCAGGACCTGCTCGATTGCCGCGATGAAGACGTGCGTCTGGGGCTGGTGCGCGACATCTTGTCGGCGGCGCTCGCAGGTGCTGACCGCGAGCGCATCGCCGCCGCCCGCGCGCGCACCAACGGCAAGGTCGCGCTGCCGTGACCCCGCCGGTCGCGGTCATCGCCCCCCGGCGCATCGCCTGGGTGGAGGGGCCCGACGCCGAGGTGCTCCTGAACGGACTGCTGACCGCCGACATCGCGGCCATCCGGCCGGATGAGGGCGCGCCCTCCCTCATCCTCAACGCCAAGGGCCATGTGGTGGCGCGCATGTACGTGCACCGGGATGGACCCGAGGCGTTCACGCTCCTGCTCGACCCCCCACCCGCGCCGGACGGAATGGCCGTGATCACCGCCCACCATGTGAGTGAGCGCGCCGATGTGATCGGCCCGGAGGCCGTGGATGTGCTGGTGGTCACCGGCGTTGCGCCCGTCGGCGACATCGTGGTGCCCGGGGCCATCCCCGGTACCACCGAGGTGCTCGTGGACGACCCGGCGGCACTCGCTCGCTCGCTCGGCCTCGATCTCTCCCCGCTCAGCGCGCTGGAGCCTCTGCGAGTTGCCGCTGGCATTCCCGCCATCGGGGTGGACACCGGCGCACGCACCCTCGTGCAGGAGGCGGGTCTGACGGACGCAGTCTCATTCGACAAAGGCTGCTATCTCGGGCAGGAGACCGTGGCGCGTCTGCACTACCGCGGCCACGCCAACCGGCGCCTGTGCCGCATTGCGCTCGCGGGCGCCATCGCACCGGGCACCGATCTGGTCTCGGGTGATGTGGCAGCGGGCACGGCCACGAGCGTGGTAGAGGGGCCGGACGGGGGATGGCTGGCACTGGCGATGGTGCGCCGCGAGGTGCCCGACGGGGCCGAGGTGCAGGCGCCCGATGGCACCACTGGCCGGGTGCTGGGCGCGGCCACGTCCAGCGCGACGTTCGTAGCGTCATGAGCCTGCAACGAGATGCCCGCGCGCGGGCCGCGAACCAGTCTGCGCTCGTACGCCTGCTCTATGACCGCGAGGGAGACATCCGTACTACGCGCATCTTCGTGATCGTGATGATCTCGGTTGCGCTGATCGTGGCGGGCACGGTGGCCGTGTCGTTTGCGGGCGCCATTGCCGGACCCGAGACGCTGGTCATCGGCGCCCTCATCGTGTTCGTCGCCCTCAAGCTGCCATTTTTGACGCTGATCTTCTGGATCATTATGCGCACCAGCGGACCAACCGCCCACGGTGACTGGTCAGACCGCGAATGCGCCGAGATCCTGCAGTACCTCGCCACCCAGGTCAACGAAGCCAAGGGCAAACCCGATGAGGCCCTCCGACTGCAGTGGCTCACCCGCGAGGCCTGGACGGTTGCCGAAACGGTGCCCGACGAGCACCGGGCCGAGGCCGTCGCCCTCGCCGTTGAGATCAGCGGTCTGCGGCCCACCCTCACCGGGAGCAACACCGCCCGGTAGGGAACCCGGGTGTTGGGGCATCAAGGACCGCCACCCCCCACCGACGGTTCAGGCGAAGACGATTCCATCCTCGTAATCGCCCTTCGCGAGCGACTCGACCACCTTGTCGAAGGCAAAGCCGTGCACGACGACCGCGATGTCCGCCGCGGTGCCCTTAAGCGCCTCAGGCGCCCGCGCCTGCACAGAGACGCGGCCAACGAAACAGGTCTTGATGCAGATGGGGTGACCACCATCGAGCACCTCTACGTTGAAGCCCCACAGCGTGGTGTCACCCTCGCTGAGGGACGTTCGCGGCGACTCCGCCCGAAGGGTGAAGGTGCGGTCACCCGCAGCGACCTCTCGTGTGTTCACAGTTCGAAGATCTCCCCATGCTCGCCCATCCCGAATGCCCCTCCCCCACGGCGCCGAGGATGGCATACCGCAACCCGTTCGACCCGGCCGAACCGCGCGATGCGAGGTCGAGCCCCGCGCGCATGCCCGGCACGGCACATGACGCGCCGCCGACGGGAACGCGTGCGCCGCGCCACCGAAGGCCACCGGGCGGGCGTAGCAGCAGGAAGCCGTCCGCGCCGGGACCGGTGATCACACGACTAGGACGCGCGCGGCGGCTCGTCGTCGCCCACAGGGAACAACTTGGGGATGTCCTGTGACGGCTGCTCGACCGAGGAGTCGGCCGGCGCATCAGCGGTGGGCATCGGGTCCGGATCGGACGGCGGGGCGACCGCGCGGATGATCGGCGGTGGCACGTCGGCCGACAGGTCTGGCGCCTCCGGCGGATCGGCGATCTCGGGCGCACCCTCGAGCGAACCGGCACGGGTGCTCTGCGGGCGGGCGCGGCGGCCCCGCTCCACGCGAGTGGCGGTGGGGCGCGAGGATGCGCCTGATGCCCCACCCGACGGCTTGCCGGACAGGCTGGCGGCCACCACGGTGACCCACACTTGGTCGTCCAGCGACTCGTCAATGGTGGCGCCGAAGATGATGTTGGCCTCGGGATCAGCGGCGTCGGCCACGACCTGCGCGGCCTCAGTGACCTCGACGAGCGTCATGTTGGGTCCACCGGTGATGCCGAGCAGGATGCCCTGGGCGCCATCCACCGGCGTCTCTAACAGTGGCGACGAGATGGCGGCCATGGCGGCGTCAGTCGCGCGGTTTCCACCGCTCGCGTAGCCGATACCGAGCAGCGCCGTTCCTGCGTCCTTCAGGATGGTCCGCACGTCGGCGAAGTCAACGTTGATGAGGCCCGGCAGCGTGATGAGGTCGCAGATGCCCTGCACACCCTGGCGCAGCAGGTCATCGGCCACCGCGAATGCCTGCACCACGCTGGTGCCGCGCTCGAGCACATTCATCAGCCGGTCGTTCGGGATAACAATGACCGTGTCGGCCGCATCCTGCAGGTGCAGGATTCCCTGGTTGGCCGTGGCCGCACGCTTGGTGCCCTCAAAGCCGAACGGACGAGTGACCACGGCGACGGCCAGCGCGCCCATCTCACGGGCCACCTTGGCCACGATCGGCGATCCCCCGGTGCCGGTGCCGCCGCCCTCGCCGGCAGCGATGAACACGAGGTCGGAGCCCCGCAGCACGCGGCGCAGGTGATCCTCGCTCTCGCGAAAGGCCATCTCGCCCGTGGCGGGATCGCCGCCGGTGCCGAGCCCGCGGGTGACCTCGGCGCCAACCGGGATAACCACATCGGCGCGCGAGGCGTCAAGTGCCTGACGATCGGTGTTGACGGCCACGAACTCCACGCCACGCAGGCCTGCCTCAATCATGCGGTCAACGGCGTTGCAGCCACCGCCGCCCACGCCCACCACACGCACGACGGCGTGACCCTCGATGCGGTCCATGTCCGGCGAGAAGAGTTCGGCAGGAGCCTCCGACTGCAGGCCCTTCGCCCCCTCGCCAGCGGTGCTTCGGAACAGGTCGGCGAGTGGGCCCTCCCGCATTGACTTGCGCGTCACGACGCCAGCCTC
>Ga0105054_10004077_pt1 | contig 22100 bp, 14 predicted proteins | sample BON02_FD_78091 | JGI IMG/M metagenome (GOLD analysis project Ga0105054, IMG submission 78091) | Freshwater microbial communities from Lake Bonney liftoff mats and glacier meltwater in Antarctica - BON-02 (megahit assembly) | ecosystem: Environmental > Aquatic > Freshwater > Ice > Glacier...
TCCGTAGCCATGGATTTTATTGAGGTGAAATCCGCCAGAAAGGTAATCTATAGGGCATTGGACACGATGAAAACGTTGCTTCAAACCAAATCAGAAAATGAAGTTTAAATGGATTTACTTTCCATCTACAATATGAAATACAAAGATTACGATATAGCTCATTTTATTACGGATGAGTTTTTCATTCAGTGGATAAAAAACCCAAATGAAAACAACAGTCATTTTTGGGAAAAATGGATGGAACAGCATCCTGAAAAGAGGCAATTGGTAACTGAAGCTGCAAATTTGATCCGGTCAGTGAAATATGCCGATAATCCTGAATTTACCGACAAGATGTATGTGGAGACCTTTGAGAAGATTCTGAAGGCGGATAATCATTTTCGCCAGAACCCTATAGGTCCTACAAAAACTTCACCTACTCCTACCAAGAAAGTCAATTCCTTTTTTCCTGTAAGGGGTATTGCAGCCTCTTTATTGGTTTTATTTTGCCTATGGGCTCAATACGAGGCATTTAATTTCAAGACTGATCCGGAACCCATACCGGAAATTGTTTTAGTGAAAAGATCCAACCCTGCCGGTCAAAAGTCTGTCATTGATCTTCCGGACGGGTCGAGAATACACCTGAATGCAAACAGTGAAATTGAATTTCCCCGGGAATTTTCCAATGATATTAGATTAGTCAGTTTAACTGGAGAAGCATTTTTTGAAATCGAAAAGGAAAACAGGCCCTTTATAGTCCATTCCGGGAAAACCAAAATCCAGGTTTTGGGTACATCCTTCAATGTCAACAAGAAAGAGAACGGATCATTATACGTGGCTTTGGTCACCGGAAAAGTCAGTGTGGACACCCAAAATGGCAGCCGTATGACTTTGGAACCAAATGAAATGTTGGTTTTGGAAGATGGCGGGGCTTATCGAAAAACGGGTTTTGATCCCAAGGAGGTTATTGGATGGAAGGATAAATATCTGGTTTTTAAAACTTCCAGTTTATCTGAAATCAGGCGGAAACTCGAACAATGGTATGGAGTCAAGATTGAACTGAAAGGTGATTTTGATGAGAAGTGGACTTATTCAGGAATATATAAAGATGAGATGTTGGAGAATGTGCTGCGGGGAATCTGTATGACCTCCGGCATGAATTATAAAATCGATAAAAAACAAATAACAATAACCAACCCAAAATAATATGAAAAACCTTGATATCAATACTAGCTAGGAAAGAAGGCAGGAACTGTTCTTGGCGGAACAGGCTCCTGCCCGTATGAATGCCTCTGTCAAATGGAAATCCGAGGGAGGCATTAGTCCAAGTATTTCACCACTTAAACTATTTAAAGTTATGGAAAATAATTTACGAAGACAACTGATCATGCTGTCAAAACGACTAATATTTGCCTTTCTGGTACAGCTTTTTTTCTGTACCGTCCTATTGGCCAACACAGGCAATGCCCAGCTCAAAAACATTGAGAAGGTGAAAATTTCTATGAATTTACAGGAAAAATCGCTGGCTCATTTTTTTAAGCAGGTGGAATCCAAAACGGATTTCAAATTTACTTATACAGATAATCTCGTTGATCTGAAACAGCCGGTGACGGTGGTGGAAAATGACAAATCGCTTTACGATGTATTGGTAGCGGTTTCTAGGCAGACGGATCTAAATTTTGTGCAGGTCAATGAAAATATTCATGTGAAACTGGTAACCGGAAATAAGCGGAATCCTGTGGAAGTTGCCCAATTGCAGGAAGTTACCGTCTCCGGGACAGTGGTTGACGAAGGGGGAGAACCCATTCCTGGGGTGACGGTTTTAGTGCGTGGAACTACAACAGGAATTGCTACAGGATTGGATGGAAGATACACTTTAACTGTACCGGAAGGGGCTACTTTAGTTTTTTCCTTTATAGGCTTTGGATCTCAGGAAATCAGTGTTGGAAATCGGTCTACTATTGATGTGACTTTGATGGAAGATGAAACTTCAATGGATGAGGTGGTGGTAATTGGGTATGGAGAGCAAAAGAAAACCTCTGTCACAGCTGCTGTTTCCACTTTGGATGGAGAAAAGATAGCTGCCGTTCCTATTGCCAATATGAGCAATGCTTTGGGAGGCCGTATTCCTGGATTAATTGTAAGACAAGCAAGTGGTGAACCAGGTAGGGACGCCAATAATATTTATATAAGGGGAGTGTCTTCAACTGGAAATACACAACCTCTATTAGTTGTTGATGGAGTACCTAGAGGGTTTCAAAATCTTGACCCTAACACGGTAGAAACCATAACCGTATTAAAGGATGCAGCCGCAGTTGCACCTTATGGGGTTGCAGGTGCCAATGGGGTTATTTTAGTTACGACAAAGAGAGGTAAATCAGGTGTGCCTACAATTACCTATAATGGTTATATAGGCTTTCAGAATCCCACGGTTTTACCAGAACTACCCAACGCATTTGAGTATGCTACTTTAAAGAATGCTGCGAGTGTTAATGTTGGAGGCCAGCCATTGTATGACGCCTATGATCTTGAAAAATTTAAAGATGGCTCAGATCCAGATGGACACCCGAATCACAATGTTTATGATGAGCTGTTTCAAAGAAATACGCCCCTTACAAGTCATAATATTGAGGTAAGTGGAGGTGCGGAGCGTGTTAGATATTATGCAAGTGTAGGCTATCAGCATCAAGCAGGAATTTGGGAACCAACCTCTCAAAATAGGTTTAATTATACAATGAATATTGATGCCGACGTCACCAAAACAACAAAAGTTTCTTTTAGTATTAATGGAAGGGAACAAAAAAATAGTTCGCCAACTGTTTCAACTGGAAGATTATTTGAACTGGTGCATTATGCCTCTCCAATAAGACCGCTCTTATTTTCTAATGGTGAGAGCGGAGAATATGTATGGAATAATGTACATGCTAGTGGGACCTCAGTGACAAATACTTCTCAATTATATACCCAACTTTCTATTGAGCAAGACTTGTCATTTGTTCCAGGTCTAAAGGCAAAAGGCATGATTGCTTTTGATCCTACCTATACTCGAAATAAAGCGTTCCGTACGCCTTCTCATCTTTGGTCTGTAGATACTACCCAAACACCATATGTCTTTATAGATGGGATTTTCGAACAAACAAAACCTTCTTTAAGTCAAAGCATGAATTATTCTAAACAGCTCACTTATCAGGCAAGTCTCTCTTATGATAAGATGTTTGGGAAAAGCAGTGTTGGTGGTTTGATTCTATTTGAAGCCAAATCAAATGATTATCTAAATTTTGGAGCAACCAGAAGAAATTATAATCTAGGTGTGGCCGAATTAAGTATGGGTAGCTCAAGTCTAGCAGACATCACCAACTTTGGAACGTCGTCAAGTGCCAAGCAAATGGGAGTGGTATACCGTGCTACGTATAATTATGACGAAAAATATTTATTTGAGGCCACCGGAAGGTACGATGGTAGCTATTATTTCGCGCCAGAGACTAGATTCGGCTTTTTTCCAGCGTTTTCTATGGGATGGAGATTATCGGAAGAAAAATTCATGAATGATTTGAATTGGATTGACAATCTGAAAATCAGAGGATCCTATGGAGAAGTCGGATCTTTAGCAGGATCTCCCTTCCAATATTTAAGTTTGTACAATGTAGCTGGTCCGGTAGCTGTCCTTGATGGGGGAGCAGTTCAAGGGGCTTTTGAAGGGATAGAATCTAACCCATATATAACATGGGAAAGAGCCAAAAAAACGAATGTAGGTTTGGAGGTGATTTTATGGAAAGGATTATTGCAAATAGAAGCAGATTATTTTTATGAAAAGAGATCCAATATGTTGACAAACCCTACAGTGGTAGTACCGGTTGAATATGGGGTAGGCCTAAGCCAAGTTAATGCAGGGGTTATGGATAACAGAGGTATTGATTTTCTTGTTAATTCTGACTATACTATTTCAAACGATTTTCACGTGTCTCTCGGAGGTAATTTCACTTTTGCTAAAAACAGGTTATTAGAAGTATTTGAGACTTCTACGACTTATGACAACCCTAATAGAAGAAGGACAGGAAGGCCATTAGGTACCAGGTTTGGATATGAATCATTGGGGTATTTTCAGGTAGAAGATTTTGATGACAGTGGAAATTTACTTGACGGTATTGCTACTCAACCTTGGGGGCAGGTTTTTCCTGGCGATGTCAGGTATAATGACCTCAATAGTGATGGAAAAATTGACAATGATGACAGAACAGCGATTGGTGTTGCTGATGTGCCACAGATTATATATGGTATATTTTCAAATATTGCCTACAAAAGATTTTCATTAGATGTATTGTTTCAGGGGAGTAACAATACAAACATTTATGGGCCATCAGGCTATTGGCATCCTTTCAATAATGGGCGCGGTGCTTATATGAGTAATATGGATTATTGGACACCTGAAAATCGGGATGCATCCCACACCCGTATTACTCCCTCACCGACCTCAAATAACAATCAGGCATCATCTTACTTGATGTTTGATTCCCGCTATTTGAGATTAAAGAATATTAATTTAGCTTATACAATACCTGAGGTTTTGAGTAAGAAAGTGGGCATTCAAAATGCAAGAATTTTTGTTTCTGGGCAGAACCTGCTAACATTCACTCCTATTATTAATTATGATCCTGAAATAATTAACTCCCAAGGATTGGATTATCCCCAGCAAAGAGTGATTTCCGCTGGTATTAACCTAACCATTTATTAATCTGAAATAGGAAAGACATGAAAACTATATTTATATATCGAAAGGTCAAAACTGTATTGTCATTCTTGGTGATAGGCATTGGTATGATCTCTTGTCAAGATTATTTAGAAGTAATACCAAAAGAACAGGTTTCAGACGCGACACTCTGGGAAGATGAAGGCAATGCAGATCTAATACTAAATGGTATCTATGGAAGCATTAGAGGGCCAATAAATTTCTTTGACCATGGGGATAATTATACCGATAATACCATGAGTCAATATCTTTGGGCAGGGAGCAGAGGACTTTATGTTTTGGGTATCGAAACACCTGGTAATACCTCAAGTCTGCAACAATGGAGCCAGTATAGCAACATTCGTAGATGTAATGTATTTATTTCAAATGCCGAAGCTTCTGATTTGGATGCCAATTGGAAAAAGGAACGAATAGCGGAAGCACGATTTTTAAGGGCCTATTTTTATTCGTTACTTTGGACAGCCTATGGAGGTGTTCCGCTAATCACTGATGTGTTGGATCGGAATACACAGGGGGATGAGATTTTTAGACCAAGAGCTACTGATGAAGAAACCTATCAATTTATCGTTGATGAATGTGCAGCAATTGCCAATGATTTGCCTGTATTTCCAGGATCTTCTAGGGCAGGAAAAGGTACTGCTTTGACTTTAAAAGGCTGGTGTGAATTGTTCAATGCCAGTCCATTGAAGAACCCTGATAATGATATTGAAAAATGGGCTTTGGCAGCGGCTACAAATAAGCAGGTGATAGATTTAGATGCCTATAGTTTGTTCTCTGACCATGCAACTTTACTGCATGAAGGAAATAATAATAATGTGGAGGTCATCTTTGACAAGACCTATCTTGGAGGAACAGGCATTGGTAATAGTCGGTCAGGTTTGCAGCCAATTGGAGTAGTAGGTGGTGCCCAACAATCCTGGTCTGGAGTAAATGTAACCCAAGAATTAGTAGACGAATATGCTATGGCAAATGGCTTACCTATCTCTGATCCAGCCTCAGGGTATAATCCCCAAAATCCTTATGAAAATAGGGAAAAGAGATTTTATGATGATATTATTTATGACGGATCTACATGGATGGGATTTGAGTCGATATACTGGACAGGATCAGGGAGTTTGAATGAACTTGATTTAAATTTCGGGAGTACCAATAGACCAGCCACGGTTTACCATCCCAGAAAAGGAATAGAACCTCAATTCTATGTAAATGGATGGAACAATCTTAGTAGTGCCAATTGGGCTATTTTCCGGTTTGCAGAAGTACTTTTAAGCTATGCTGAAGCACAAAATGAGGCAGCTGGTCCGGATGCTTCTGTTTATGATGCTATTAATCAAGTGAGAGCACGGGTGGAACTACCTACTTTGCAGTCAGGCCTTTCTCAGGATGAAATGCGTGTAGCGATTCTTAGAGAACGAAGGGTAGAACTTTGTTTTGAAGACAAACGCTGGTTTGATCTTATTCGGTTGAAATTGGCTGAAGATCTTATACCTGGAACAGTACATACCATAAAAATCGAGGAGGAAAATGGCAAAAAAGTTTATTCAGTAGTGCCCACTGGTGGGGATAATAGAGCATTTGATCCAGCAAAGAATTATTTACTTCCAATCCCACAATCAGCAATAGAACGCAATAATAAATTGGAGCAAAACCCTGGTTATGGAAATAATTAACAGAAGAAATTTCATTCTTAAAACTGCAATAATAAGTGGAGTAGGTATGGCTACAATTCCCCATTTTTCTTTTCCTAAAATGGCTGGAGGTAATGCATATGGAGAGCACCCAAGCAGTCAGTCAACGAGGTTTATCGCAGCCTATGATACTGAATCAAAAGCATGTGTCGAAAATCTAGAAACGATTGTGAATATGCATCAAAAGTATAAAATACCTGCAACGTTTTTTATCGTATCCAGTATTTTGAATAAGGGTAATATTGGTATGGTTAAAGAATTACTTGATGAGCCACTTTTCGAAATCGCAAGTCATTCATCCAGTCATTCCGTGGTGCTTGATCACGCTGTATGTGGAAAGGCAGGAGATACGAGAAAAGAAATTGTGGACAGCAAAAAAGTGCTTGAGGACGTTTTCGGTAAGGATGTTTTGGGTTTCCGCACTCCTTGTGGATATTCTGAAGGATTAAGGGGAGAAAAAAAGATTCTCGAATTAGTGGATGAAGCGGGTTACAAATACATCAGTACGATGCTATGGGGGCCGGGATTCTCTCTCCCTGCCGATATAGTCGAAGCCTTTTCCTATGAAGAAGAAGGCTTCAAAGATATATTGGAAATTCCGGGACATGGCTGGCATGAGAATGTGCTCAAAGGACACAGCAAGGTCTCCATTCCTTTGGTGGTCTGGCCTTCTACATGGCCTGAGATTGCAATCCCCAAGGCCTATATTAAATCACCTATGGAAGAGTTTCAGATAAATAAATATTTTATAGAAACTGCAAAAGAAGAAAATAAAGAACATATTACATTTATATGGCATCCATGGTCGCTGGCGCGATTTGACAGTAAAATGGACATGTTAGACTTAACCTTTTCCTATATAAATAAAACAAAATGTAAAACCGATACTTTCGAGGGGTTTTATAAAGAAAAAACTAATAAAGTATAGATGAAATTAATTTGCTTAACAAGCTTCTTATTCTTTGCTTAAATGCTTATGACGCAATCGGGCAGATGGCACAGACGAAAGAAGAGTGGGTGTCATTATTCAATGGGAAAAATCTGAAAGGATGGGATGTCAAAATAGCCGGGAATAATCTTAACATATATAAGGAGAAGATATTCTTTGTAGAGAAGGGCATTTTAAAGGTCTACCACAATAAACAAGACAACAACACAGAGATCGGTCATTTGTTTTACAGCAAACCTTACTCCTATTATAGATTGAAATTTGAATACAGATTTGAGGGCAGACACTTCCAGGAGGAATCTGTCGAAACCCAATATGGCGGTGTAGTATTTCACTCTCAATCACCTTGTAGTATGGGTATCGATCAGAGTTACCCGGTTTGCTTAGAATTTCAATTATTAGGGGGACTTAATACCGAAGACCGGTCGACAGGGAATGTGTGTACTATAGGCACTATTGTAGAGATGGAAGGAGAAATTGAGCCTGCTCATTGTATCGATTCAAAGTCTAAAACCTATGATTGGACTCAATGGATAAAGGCTGAGATATTGGTCTTGGGAGATTCTATTGTAACGCATATTATAGACGGAGATACTGTGCTTCAATATGAGAAGCCTCGCATCGGTGGAGGGTTCGTTAGCGAAGAATTTGATTGGATAAAAGGGAATGTGAAGAATTCTGAGGAATGGATAGAGAAAGAAGGCACTTTGCTAAGCATGGGCTTTATAGGGATTCAGGCACATGATCCAATGGAGTTTAAGAAAGTAGAGCTTCTCAATCTTTCCGGATGTACCAATCCATCATGTAAGAACTATAAGTCTTATTATATACAAAAGGAAGATTGTACCTGTTCACTTGAACTCAGATAACAAAAACGTTTATTTTAAATCATTAATACAATGAAAAATAAGAATACATACGATGCCATTGTAATAGGAACGGGAATTAGTGGTGGTTGGGCAGCTAAAGAGCTGTGTGAGAAAGGGCTAAAAACGCTCGTTTTGGAACGAGGCAGAGATGTGAAGCATATTGTTGATTATGAAGATTTAAAGCCACCTTGGGAACTTGAACACCGGGGTCTAAAAACGCAGGAAGATATTAGGTTAAGTCCCATTCAAAGTGGGGTTTATAATTATAACGAAGTATCCAAAAAGTACTTCGTCAATGATCTTGACCAACCCTATGAGCAAGTGAAGCCATTTGAATGGGCCAGAGGCTACCAGACTGGAGGTCGCAGTTTGATCTGGGGTCGTCAATGCTATCGGAGAAGTGAAATAGACTTTTTGGCCAATGCTAAGGATGGTTTCGGCGTTGATTGGCCAATTCGTTATAAGGACATCGCTCCCTGGTATGATTATGTGGAGCCTTTTGTGGGAGTGAGTGGATCTTTGGAGGGGCTTCCACATTTACCGGACGGGAAGTTTCAGCCTCCTATGCCAATGAATTGTGTTGAAAAAGAGGTAGCAGAAAGAGTGAAAAAAGGATTTACAGACGGACGGATGATTATCCATGGACGAACCGCAAATCACACTAAACGCATCGGAAGCAGAGGTCCCTGCCAATATAGAGGTACTTGCGAAAGCGGGTGTTCCTATGGAGGGTACTTTAGCAGCAATTCAGCCACCTTGCCTGCTGCAATGGAAACCGGTAATATGACATTACGACCCTTTTCGGTAGTAAAAGAAATAATTTATGACAAAGAAAAACAAAGAGCAACAGGTGTAAGGGTGATAGATGCGGAAACCTTTGAAGAGCATGAGTATTTTGCAAATGTTATTTTCCTTAATGCATCGACCTTAAACTCCACTTTAATTCTGTTAAACTCCGTTTCAGATGCCTTTCCTAATGGATTGGGTAATGGAAGTGGTCAGATAGGTCATAACCTGATGGACATGCCCTATGGCGGAGGCGCAAGGGGGAGCTATGAGGGGTTTGAAGACAAGTATACCTATGGAGTGCGGCCTACTGGAATCTTTGTTCCCCGCTTTAGAAATATTAATAAAGCTACAGAAACGAAGGACTTCCTGCGTGGCTATACCTTTCAGGGAGGGGCAGTTCGTGGACGAATAGGAAATGCTCCGGGTGTAGGCATCGAGTTAAAAGACAAGTTGACAGAAGCCGGCGGATGGGAAATGGCTATTACAGCTTGGGGGGAGCATCTTCCTTACTATGAAAACAAGGTAACCCTTCACGAAGAGAAGAAAGATAAGTTCGGTATGCCAATTCTAAAAATTGACTGCGAGTTTAGAGAGAATGAGAAAGCAATGTTGGAAGACATGATGAACAGTGCTGCTGAGATTCTGGAAATGGGGGGGGTAAAAAATGTGAAGAAATATAATATGAATAAGATTCCCGGTTCCTGCATACATGAAACGGGAACAGCCCGAATGGGACTGGATACTAAGACTTCAGTGTTAAATAAATGGAATCAAATGCACGAAGTGAGCAACGTTTTTATTACTGACGGATCCGCTATGGCTTCTTCAGGCTGTACGCCAGGTCCCTCGATAACCTACATGGCTTTGACTGCCAGAGCGGTTGATTATGCAGTGAAGGAAATGAAGAAAGGAAACATTCGATAAATTTAAAAATGATGAAGAGGAGAGAAGCACTTAAAAAAGCAGGATTCATGTTTGGAGGAACAATGGCAACTTCCTCCTTAATCTTTCAGGTTGGGTTTAACTTCAAAACTGGCGATGGTAATGGTTTCTTTAGTGAGGATCAAATCAATTTTCTGAATGAGGTGGGAGAAACAATCCTACCACAGACAGATACGCCAGGCGCTAAGGCGGCCAACGTGGGTGAGTTTATGTCAGTCGTTGCGAGAGATTGTTATACCCCCCAGAACCAGAAGGTGTTTGTTGAGGGAATGGATAAATTAAACTCCTTGTGTAAAAAGGATTATAAAAAGCCCTTTGTAGCGTGTAAGGTAACGCAGCGTACCGAATTGTTGTCAAAATTAGACCAGGAGGGAGCTGATTATTTTAAATTAATGAAAAGCCTGACCCTGACCGGGTATTACACTTCTCAAGTCGGAGCCACTCAATTTCTGAACTATAATCCGGCACCCGGCTTCTATGACGGCTGCACCACGAAAAAACCATGGATAAAGTGAAACTGCTACTGCTCTTAATAGTTTTTGTTTTTTCTGGAGAAATGAACCCGTCTTTCTCTTTTCAGGCACTGCCAAAAAGTGCTGACAGAACAGAAGATTTTGATACCCATAAAGGTACTGTTCGTTTTCAGATACCGGTTGACGTTCAAATTTCAAATACTAAAGAAGAAAACCTGACGATTTCAGATGCTGAAACGATTTATCTTGATTGGGGTCTGCTTATACTTCCGAAAAACTATTCTAATAATGGTATTCCTACCCGTTTAGTGATTGTTTGTCATGGAGCGGGAGGAACTGTTACAGGGAATGGAAGCCAGGTTGAAGATTTTCCATTGACAAAATATTTGGTTAACGAAGGATTCGCAGTTATGGATATGGCTGGATTGCCGGAGCAGTTTGCTGAGAAGTTTAGTATTAATCTTTTCAACAATATGGGATCCGGTATTGCGATTCAATCCTATATCAAAGGTTACCGCTGGGTCATTGAAAATTATAATATTGAACAAAATGGGGCTCATTTGTGGGGAGGAAGTATGGGGGGGCTGACTAGTAACAATTTATTGTATTCGGGTCAAATACCGATCTTATCCCAATCAGCAGCTTGCCCCGTAACCGATCTTTATAATCAGGCCTGGTTGAACCCCTGGAGTAATAACGCGCCTAAAATTGCTATAGCAAAGTTGTTCAATTTTAAGAACGCGGATATTTATGAGTCGGAAAAGGTCATCGGATTTAATCCCATGCTAAGCAATTCATGGTTGATAGATGGGCTACGATACAAAATCCATGGCGTCCCCATAAAAATTTGGCATGCTGATGAAGATCCTGTGGTCGCTTATCAGGGGAGTGTGGATTTTGTGGACGCCATTAGAAGAACGGGGGGGAGAGCAGAGTTAAGAACATTACGGGCTAAGAGTCATGAGCCCATGGATTTAGGTGAGACGGTTAAGCTCATTGTTTATAATGATGAAAAAGTTCCTATTTCTCCTGTCGTCGAAGAGATGTTTCTATGGATCAAACAATTCGAATAAACGAATGAGAAGTATTTAAAAGTCCGCCAATAGTCATCGAAGAAAGTGATCTGACCAGGTATCATTTAAGCTTTGGACAAAGAGGTGTTTCAATGTTTTTTATATAACAGCAACTGACAGCTACTATGATAAATAAATATTCACAAGGGTATACTTCCTCTTCTGAGGAAGCTAAAGCCGGCAGGCGTGATTTTATGCGAAAGGCGGGCTTAGCGGGACTATGGGTTTCCACCCTTGGCGGAGATTTAAAATCACAGGTGTTAAATCTTCAGGAAACCAGCGAAGGTAAGACCGGATTTTCATCAGACCATTGGAATTTATTCGACGCTCATGTTCAGGTAGGCCGTCATCTTAAGTTACAGGAAAATGGACTACATACTGCTAAACATCTTTTAGCTGAGATGGATCATTATGGTATTTCCGAGGCCTTGGTTGTCGATAGCCTGAGTAGGGAAAATCATCCTAAAGATGGAAATCAACGAATTTTAGAGGTAACCAAAAAGAATCCCCGCTTGCATCGTGGTTGGGTTGTTTTACCTGCGGGGATAAAAAGCGAACAAATAGCTCCTGAAGAACTTGTGCCGGAGATGCGACGTCAAAAGGTTGGCGCTTTGTTTCTATACCCCAATCAATATTTTTTTCAACTCTCCGATTGGAGTGTCGATGATCTTCTATATCCGATCTCTGGAAGTAAGGTTCCGGTTTTTATCAACCCGACTGAAGCAAATGGGCGAGGAGGTTCAGATGCCACGGATTGGAATGGAATTGTGTCGCTTTGCAAACGCTGGCCTTCCATTCCTGTGGTGATCAGTGAAAATCGTATACGACGATCGCAACGCTTACTTTACAAAGCCTTGGACGCTTGCCCGAATTTACATCTGGAACTCAGTGCGTATTGGCTCCATAGAGGGATTGAATACATTACAGAACGTTGGGGAGCAGAGCGATTGATTTTTGGTTCTGGCTGGCCCAACTTTGGACAGCATATGACAATGGCTACGTTGACCACGGCGGAAATAAGCGACCAGGATAAAAGATTAATTGCCGGGGATAATCTACGTGGACTGCTCAGTTGGTGTAACCTTAAACACCCGAAAGTGAGTTTTCCTCCGCCAGATGATGAATTCGTAGAATTTGGACGTTCCGGTGTGCGTCCTGATAAAATGACATTTTACGATGTTCATGGCCACCTTGGAGAGAATAATGCCCATTATCATGTCCCTGATTCCTCATTGGATAAAGTAGTCGGCCAAATGGATCGTCTAGGCTTAACCAAGGTATGTGTGATGAGCTTTGCAGGAGTCTACAGTGACGAAGTGTTTGGCAATGAGATTGTTGCCAAAGCAATAGAAGAGTTCCCGGATCGGTTTATCGGCTTTACTTTATTGAATCCACATAGGGGTAGAAGTGAAATGCTAGCTGAACTTCAACGTGGAGAAAAACTGGGAATGCGTGGAATTAAGCTAATTCCAACCTACCATGGATACCCTGTTGAGGGGCCACTTATCGATGTGGCATGTGAATGGGCAAATGAACGTCGCCAAATTATCATCAATCATGAGTGGGGCTCAGCTTCCCAAATGGAAAGATTGGTAAAGAAATATCCAAATGCATGTTTTGTCACTGCGCATACTACAACCGCATATGCTGAGATCATTCGAAAATACCCTAATTTGTTTGTCTGTTCCGTTCCCCTTCTAGGGCCCAGAGCTTGTGAAGAAGTGGTGGAGGTTATAGGGGCGGATAGATTTTTATTTGGAACAGACCTGCTCGATTTGCCTATTGCATGGAACCTGGGTCCAATAATATTTGCAAGAATCAGCATCGATGAAAAACGGCTGATTCTTGGAGAGAATTTAAAAAAGATATTGGAAAGTTATAGTTTACCGGTGTGACAGGAGTCAAAAACAACTTTGGTATAAATCACTGATTAAATAAACACTACTTCAGTCGGGCCTAATAAATACGCCGGAGTTAAAATAAAAACTATTTAAATGAAAAAGTATAAAGATATTCTATTCAGGTTTAGCCTTTCAAAAGGCTTATCGATAGCGATTTCCTTAATGGTTTGCTCCATATTTTTTACACAAAAATTGACGGCTCAGGATTTTAGGGCTGCAGTAGTGAAGATGGACATTACGCCGGATACACCGCAGATGCATTTAGGCTATCAGGCCCGTCAATCCACAGGTGTACATGATAGAATTTTTCACAGAATTGTAGCCCTTGATGATGGTGAAAATCAGTTTTTTCTTATCTCTACAGATATAGGTTTGATTTCGCCCTCCGAATACGAAAAGTTGGCTTCCCGGTTACAAGATCAGCATGGAATTAATCCAATAAATTTATGGTGGAGTGCCACGCATACTCATTCAGCTCCGGAGGTCGGTCCCGCAGGCTTACCAGGAGTTTTTTTAGGAGAACGTTTTAAGCATGGGTATGATAAAGAGTACGCTGCGTTAGTTGAAAAGAAGCTGATAGATGGAGTTTTAGAAGCAAGGGATCAATTAGCGCCGGCAAAGCTGGGTGTTGGCTGGGGACATTCTAATGCGAATATTAACCGACGGGCACGGGATGTTGATGGCAATACCTCCCTGGGAATGAATCCAGACGGGCCTGTCGACAGAAGAATTGGTTTGTTACGTATTGAAAAAAGAGATGGCGGCTTGATGGCCTTAATTGCTAATTATGCCATTCACGGGACGGTAATGGGTGGTCAGAGCTTAGAGATTAGCGGGGATGCCCCCGGAATAGTGTCCGAGTATGTGGAGGAGAAAACAGGTGTACCACTTCTGTTTATCAACGGTGCAGCGGGAAATCTAGCTCCTATATATAGCGTTTATTCCAATCCCGCCGCTGGTCATCTGAACGAGTTTAAGGTTTTGTTGGGAGATAAGATATTAGCAGCCAACGAATCCATAGGATCTTCGACTTCTCAGGTAAGCCTTCAAACTGGAGAAACAATTATTGAAACTCCGCGAAAAACAGGATTGGGATGGCCGTCAGAACTTGGGAACTATACGAGGACCACCAATGGAGGGATTGATATGATTCGATTGCCCATCCGGTTTTTGAAGATTAATGAAGACATAGCCATTTGGAGTGCGCCATTAGAATTATTCTGTGAGATTTCTAATGAGATAAGGGATAAATCGCCTTTTCCTTACACCTTTTATTTTGGGTATACCAATGGTTGGTTAGGTTATATGTTAACGGAAGAGGAGATAAAATATGGTGGCTATGAACCTACAGTCTCTCCTTATTCTCCATCAGCAGCAAACGATTTGATCCAGGGCGTGAACAGCTACCTCAATGGATCTATGAAGATCAGCCCTAAAAGAAATAGATAAAGTTATCGGTCATTTGATTACACCTTTCAGAATGGTGGATTTGTGACAGCTAACAAAAGCAAACGCAGGTATGATTAGAACGTGCATCCATGATAATAAAGAACGATTAATGTTAAACCTGCTTCTCTTAGTTGTTGTATTGAATGTTATTGGGAGGGCAAAAATGGTTGGATTTGACCTAAGCAGAGATTTTGACTTCATTCGGCTGGACCATCTAACCATTAGGCCAGGCAGGCTCTCGGGCGAACCCCTACTGAAAGGAAGAATAAATGCCGTAGATGCTTTAAAGCCATCAGGCTTACAAATATTTCTTAATCTTTAATTCAAAGGTCATAAATGAGCCTTGCAAGTATCACTTCGATAAACAGGAAATAAACAATAAAAATAATGCGTAATTTAACTTACTTCAGGATAGTATTAATTTTAAGCTAAATAAGAATGGGGTGTCATTCCCCTGTTAAACAATAAACCAATGAACCGAAATAATTTTCTTATTGTCATTTTTTTTACCCTCACCATATTTAGCTGTCGGCAGCCTGACTCTTCATTGCGACCCTCACTTTCCGATGCCCTGGCGTCTTTCGAACTTGCAGACGGGTTTCAGATTGAGATGATCGCCGCCGAACCTTTGATCTCCGACCCGGTGGCCATGGAGATCGATGAATATGGAAAAATGTATGTGGTAGAGATGCACGGCTATCCGCTGGATAAGAGTGGCTCTGGTACCGTCAAAGTTTTGCAGGATACTGACGGGGATGGAGTGATGGACAAAAGTCATATCTTCGCCGACAACCTGAAATTCCCTACCGGCATACTTCGCTGGAAGCAAGGCTTCCTCGTCACGGATCCTCCTAATCTACTCTACTTCGAAGACACCAACCAGAATGGAACGGCAGACCGTCGCGATACCCTGCTGACTGGATTTGCCATTTCTAACCCACAGCATAATTTTAATTCGCCCATGTTGGGAATAGATAACTGGATCTATGTCTCAAATGAGCCAGCCGGCACGGCAAAAGTTTACACCGAAGAGTTCAGCGATCTGGGAGCGGAGGTGCGGTATCATAACCAAACCGACAGTCCGGTTTTGCCGCAAAACTCCGGAGGAAGGAGAATCAGGCTAAAGCCCGATGCTCTCGAATTGGAGATGATGTCCAGTCAAAGTCAGTACGGGCAGACCTATGACAAGTGGGGAAGGCATTTTTTGGTGAGCAATGCCAATCATATCTATCATGAGGTGATCCAGGCTCCTTATCTGCTGCGAAACCCTGACTTATTGATTCCTGCAGCTACACAGTCTATCTCTGACCATGGCTCAGCCGCAGAGGTCTATCCCATCACAGTCAATCCAGAACATCAGCTGCTGACGGACTTAGGCGTGTTTACCTCATCCTGCGGGATTATTTCCTATCAGGGAGGCCTCTTTCCTGCCCCCTATGATTATGCGTTTTTTGTCGCGGAACCGGTAGCTAATATTGTGCATGCCGATCTGGTACAGGAAAAGGGAGCGAGTTTCAATGCTTCCAGAATATTGGAAAACCAGGAGTTCCTCGCCTCGCGCGATTCCTGGTTCCGTCCGGTCAACCATTATGTGGGACCGGATGGTGCGCTCTGCGTCGTGGATTATTATCGTCGGGTCATTGAGCATCCTGAATGGATGGCAGAAGGTGCCGCCGATGCCAGTAACCTCTATGATGGGATCGATCAGGGAAGGATTTACCGCATTACTCCCAAGGGCACTGCGAAGGCCGACTGGACCGGTGGGACAGGTCTGCAAAAAGCTTCGGATGCTGATCTGGTTGGTTTTTTAGACAACCCCAATCATTGGTACCGCAAGAATGCTCAAAGACTTATTTTGGAGAGAAATGCCAGGGGAGTCATTGACCAACTCAAGGCCATGGTGAAGGCAGACCCATCCAATCACGGGAAACTCCATGCCGCCTGGACGCTGGAAGGGCTGGGAGTCCTGGAGAGAGATCAGGTGATCACGATGTTAAAGGACGGGGAAGCAGGTATCCGTGAAAACGGGATTTTGCTGGCTGAGCAATTTCTGCAGGATCCGGCGGTAATGAAGGCTTTGTACTCCCTTTCGGAGGATCCCAATGACCGCGTTCGCTTTCAGTTACTCTGCAGTCTGGGAGAAACCACATCTCCTGAAGCCGGTAAAATCCGGGAAGAGATGCTGTTCAGCGATGGGGATGATGTATGGATGCAGATCGCCGCCTTGTCTGCCAAAGCGCCAGATTACAAAAAACTTTTAACCACCGCGATCCAAAAGTATGATGAGGGCAATCCGTCTTCCGGGGATTTGGTCCAACGGCTGACTGCCATGCTCGCCGCAAAGGACAACTTGAGTGAACTCCAACACAGCATCTCCATGGCTTTGAGCGCTCAGACCAAAGACGAGGGTTGGCAGACTGCCATGCTAAAAGGTTTAGTGCAGGGGAGCCGGAATGGCGATTGGGGCAGCGCGGATCTGGAACCGGAAAGAAAACTCTTGCTGAAGGCGGTGTTCTCCAAACGGAAGCTGGCCCTGAGGAAGGCCGCTCTTGCCTTGATGAAAAAGACCGACTTACCTACCGGCAACGAAGCCTCCGAGGCAATAGCTGCCTCCAGAAAGCTTATCAACGACAAGGAAGCTGATCTTGATGACCGCAGCATGGCGATCCGGTTTATGGTGATGGCTGAGCCAGCAATCGTCGAAGATTTATTAAATACTCTGCTTGTTCCAAGCGAAGTATTTGACATTCAGAAAACAGTTTTTGAAACCCTGGGCTCTGTGGAAGGTGCTGAGGTTGGTCAATTACTCGTTAAGCAATGGCCCAGTCTAACCCCCAATCTGAGAGAGCAGGCCATCGCTGTCCTTCTTAAAACTGAAGCACGTATCCGGATGCTGGTGGAGGCACTGGAAAACGGGACCATCGATCACTCGGCAGTAAGCTGGCCAAGACAGGTTGGGCTGATGGCGCAGGCAGATGAAGGACTTCGCCAGAGATCCCGCGAGATCTTTGCGGATCCGGTTCAACATTCCGACAGAAAGGCGGTGATAGAGCAATATCAGGCGGCCATTGCTTTAGAAGGAGATCCTATATTGGGCAAGACAGTCTATCAGAAGAACTGTGCGATCTGTCATCAGATAGGCGAGGCCCATGGGGTTGACTACGGGCCTGACCTTGGAAGTATCCGCAGTCGAAAAAAAGAAGCTATCTTGCTGGATATTCTGGATCCCAATATGTCCATCGCGGACGGTTATGACCTCTGGGAGGTCAAGTTGCAGAATGGGGAAACCAAACAGGGGATCATCGGATCCGAAACCTCAGGCTCCCTTACCCTTCGGATCTATGGCGGAGCGGACGAAGTGTTGTCCCGACAGGACATTCAATCTATTCAGGCCACCGGTTTATCCATGATGCCTACTGGATTGGAAACCCAGATTACCAAAGAAGAAATGGCTGACCTTTTATCTTTTATCAAAAACCCAAAACAATAAAACCATGCACGCTCGAATAAGTTTGACCCTGGGATTTCTATTACTCCTCATCGGAATCGGAATAAATCCGCTCCATGCACAAAACAATCGTCTTAGGGCGGCGGTTGTGAAAACTGACATCACCCCTGACAACCCACAGATGCTGCTGGGATATGGAGCCAGGGAATCCACCGGCGTCCATGACCCTATTTATCACCGGATCGTCGTGTTGGATGATGGAGATTCGAAGTTTTATCTGGTATCCAGTGATATCTGTCTGATCTCCCCATCGGAATACGATCGGGTTGCGGCGATGTTGGAGCAGCAATTTGGAATCAAAAAAGAAGCGTTTTGGTGGTCCGTCACTCATACCCACTCGGCTCCTGAAGTCGGCCCTCCAGGTCTTCCGGAAGCTTTTTTAGGCGACAGGTACCAGCATGCTTTTGATACCATCTACACAAATTTGGTGGCTAAGAAACTGGTAGTGGGTATCAGGGAAGCTGAGGCGGCCTTAAAACCTGCGGAAATGGGAGTTGGATGGGGTTATTCCAATGCCAATATCAACAGAAGAGCCAGGGACATTGACGATAAGGCCTTCCTTGGAATGAATCCGGACGGCCCCGTAGACCGAAGAATTGGCATTCTGAAAATCACTGATGCGGCCACGAAAGACCCTGTCGCTTTAATTGCCAATTATCCCATTCATGGCACCGTCATGAGCGGCGAGAACCTGCTAATCAGCGGAGATGCGCCGGGTATAGTGTCAGCCTATGTGGAGGAGCAAATCGGCGCCCCGATGTTGTTTATCAATGGGGCGGCGGGTAATATTGCCCCCATCTATAGTGTGTATCCAAGCCCTCAGGCAGGGAAATTAAATCAATTCCGGGCCCTCTTGGGGGATAAAATCATCGCCGCCCAGAAGTCCATTTCTCCCAATGTCGGAGAAATTAAATTTCAATTCGGTGAAATGACCATGGAAACGCCTCTTAAGCCAGGTTTGAAATGGCCATCCGCCCTTAAAGATTATCATTCCTCCGCCGGTGGTGAAGGAGTAAATATTCTTCTTCCCATACGGTTTTTTAAAATCAACCCGGATATCGCCATCTGGTCTGCCCCTTTGGAACTGTTTTGTGAAATCTCCAATGAAGTCCGCGACCGCTCTCCCTTTGCCTACACCTTTTACTATGGCTACACTAACGGTTGGCTCGGCTACCTTCTCACCGAACAGGAGCTGAAATATGGAGGCTATGAACCGGTGGTCTCTCCCTATGTCCCTTCCGCCGGCAAGCAGCTCAGGGAATCTGTGTCTGCCTATCTTGAGGGAGAATTAAAAAAGTAATTAAATAAGAAATCAAATCTGCTACGATATGCAATTTAACCGTCTAATATCCTTTTCTGTTATTTTATTAGGCCTTGCGCTGGATCCTTTTAATGGCTATTCCCAAGAGCAGCCTTTTCCTTGGCCTGAGGGAAAGAAGATGGCTTTGAGTTTAAGCTTTGATGATGCCCGCGTCACCAATCCCACCTTGGGGACTGAGCTTCTTGACCGACATGGGGTTAAGGCCACTTTCTTCCTGGTCCCATCTGCAGTCCGCAAGAATCTGGAATCCTGGAAAAAAGCGACGGTTTCGGGACATGAAATGGCTAACCATTCAATTTATCACCCCTGCAGCGGCAACTTTGTCTGGTCCAGAGATAAGGCACTGGATAACTATACCATGGATCAGATGAGGCAGGAACTGCTGCAGACGAACAAGGAAATTCAGGAATTGCTGGGAGTTACCCCTACCGTCTATGCCTACCCTTGTGGGCAGACCTATATTGGTAGAGGCGAAACTGCCCAAAGCTTTATTCCCTTGATTTCCGAACTCTTCCTCGCCGGCAGGGGCTGGCTCGATGAGGCTCCCGTGGACCCGGCCTATGCCGATATGGCCCATCTGACCGGAATGAAAATGGATAATATGTCCTTTGAAGAAATCCTTCCCTTAATTCAATCCGCCTCAGCCAACGGGCAGTGGCTGGTCCTGGCTGGGCACGAAACCAATAACTCGGGCAATCAGACCACATATCTTAGTATGTTGGACAAGCTTGCACAGTACGCCACTGATCCTGCCAACGGCATCTGGATCGCCCCCATAGGAACTATTGCCGAATATGTCAATGAAAAAAGAGCTTTAATGTCCGCCAACTCAAACATCCCTCAAACGATTGTGGCATCACCGGATGGTGGTTTGTCTCTAAGCGCTGAAAAGGGAAAAGGAAGCGGCCCCAAGATCCAATATATGCCAGAGTGGGCGGCCTTTGGCTGGTTTACGGCAGCAGATCAGGTATCCTGGGAAGTAGACGTGCCAAAGAAGGGTATTTATACCGTCTACCTCGACTGGTCGGTTTCCGATGAGGAGGCAGGCCATCCCTATGTCTTTGAAACCAATGGAAAACCCATTAAAGGAAAAATAGGCAAAACAGGCTCCTGGGAAACTTTCAAAAGACAAGCCATAGGAAAAGTGAAGCTGGACGCAGGCCTCCAGAAGATGATCTTTAAAGCGGATCCCAACTTTCCTATAGGCGGTATGTTAGATTTGAGGGAGATTACTTTGGTGATGGAGAGGTAGGTTGGGTGAGAGGGAGAGGGGGGATTTGTCTTTTTTCAAATGATACCCAAGTCAATTATAGGTCCTATGGATTTTTGATCAACGGATCGCTTAGGGTCTACGTAAGCACACGACAGACTACATGTTGTTTTTGAAGTTTTGTGAGTACAGACGGCGGATGTTTTGTGGTTGATTTCCATGATGTTTTCAAGGGTGTGCTTTAGCCTTCCGTAGGAGTTAGCCTGGTTTATGATACTTCTTTGCCCCAGGCAGTACATGCTGCTGAAAGACTGAAAAAGTCTCTGTTGGATCAAGATTATTTGCTTAATGAAGAGCATGATGATTTTATTATTGTCCTTGCAATGGATTCCACCTTTCTAGATAGCGAGTCATATTCAATCGCACTAGAGAAAAATAAAATAAATGTTACTGGGGGAGACGAAAGAGGCCTTATCTATGGGAGCCTCTCAATTGTCGAAGACATTGGAAATGGTATTCCGCTTCGAAAAATTAATGCTAGACACGAAAGTCCAAAATTACTTTTTCGGGCTATAAAGTTCAACCTGCCATGGGACTCTTACAGGCAAAGTGAGGCACTCGATTTACATACAGAAACATGTCGTGATTTAAAATTTTGGGAAGAGTTTTTGGATATGATGGCTGAAAACCGATTCAATGCACTTACGCTATGGAACCTTCATCCTTTTACCTTTATGATCAAACCCAAAAACTTTCCGGAAGCAAGTCCTTGGAACGATCAGGAAATGAAGGAATGGCAACATTTGTATAGTAATATTTTTCGAATGGCCAAGGAACGCGGCATTGACACTTATCTCGTAAACTGGAATATATATGTAAGTCCTGAACTTTCAAAAGCATATAATGTTGCTATGGATAACTTGGATCATGATATTCATGCAAAAGGCGATACCTCTGAAATTGTTAGGCGCTATACCCGGGAATCTGTCACACAGGTATTAGAGGAATATCCTGATCTTTCTGGCTTAGGATTTACCCACGGAGAGGCCATGTGGGAAATGACACCTCAACAACGCCAAGATTGGTTTAAAGAAACCATTATTGAAGGCATGCGTCTTGCTGACCGTAAGTCAAAACTCATCCACAGAGTTCCTCTTTCAGCTAATTTGGCATTGGGCGGTTCTACAAGTATTGACACCGAA
>Ga0105054_10004078_pt1 | contig 22095 bp, 26 predicted proteins | sample BON02_FD_78091 | JGI IMG/M metagenome (GOLD analysis project Ga0105054, IMG submission 78091) | Freshwater microbial communities from Lake Bonney liftoff mats and glacier meltwater in Antarctica - BON-02 (megahit assembly) | ecosystem: Environmental > Aquatic > Freshwater > Ice > Glacier...
AAGATATAAAAAAATAATTATACGAAAGATCTGAAAAATGAGGAGCGGGTACCAAGCTTCACCTCTGCCCTAGCAGAGTATTCACAGGGCAGTGGGAAAGAAAAGCCTGGGGTCGGGGTACATGGCACCGGCTGGGCCTGGAGAGCATAAGTGGCTTGAGCCAGCATGCGTTGGGTAGATGTGGCGACCAAGGTGCTGGCGGACAACTTAGCGGCGTTGCTCAATCAAGCGGTGGCGCTACCCGGGCAAGCCGATGAGCGCGGCGTCAGGCGCAAGGTGAACCGGGCGCAGGCCGCGCGCACGCTCTCGCGCTGCGTCGGGCGTTTGCTGCTGATCGCTGGGGCTGCAGTGCAGATCGTGCGCGACTGGGCACTGACCTTGGGGCTCTCGCCGATTCGCCATGTCGCGGGGCAATCCCGACATCGAACACAGTCCAAACACAAGCCCCATCCCTCTCAGGCTTACAAGCGGGCAGCTTAAGTTCGGTGAATTGCTTTGGGTAGGGGTGAGCAGTTACTATTTTTATGAATCATTCAGTGACGGCAGGTGACGCATTAACTCGTGGTGCAGCATTAGCAGCTTTTCTGCTTCCAGACGCTTGAACACGGAGAACACCATCTCTTGCCTGCATGCCCGCTTGTAACTCAACGCCTCGACGTAACCAGTCACCTTTTTAGCGCGCAGCCCCCAGCCATCATTAGAAAACGTAATCTGACCGTACTGCCGTCTCACCAAGGTGCATGCGTGAACTGGAAGGACTTCGGCAGAGGGATCGAAAACTAAGTATTCTTTAGTGTGTTGGCCCCGTTTCTCCCTGTCAACACGTTGCCCTGCTTTGCGGTTTGCAACCAGGGCCAGCGCAAAAATCAGTTTTTCGTTGGGCCCTCTGAATGCAACCTGTTCTTGTGGGTTGTTATGGCTGCTGGGGCGACGATTGATATACGTCAGCTGCGCCTGAGTGGCGTGGCGAATGACCACTTCAATCTCGCGGGGCGTAAGGCCTCTTTTTGCACCACCGGCCGTTGCCAGTCGAGCACTGGCCCCAAACCAATCGAGTAGAAGGCCCCTGAGGTCCGCGTCATCGCGGACCTCAGGGGCCTCAAGGATGCCCTCCTCGTTCATCGAATTCAAAAGGGCGGTGATGGAAGCCACACCCGTTTGAGCAAGCTCTCCTTCCTTGGCGCTCTCCAGCAATGCACGATTCGCTGCTATATTGCACAGAGTGCGCACGATCAAGTTATCGTCGCTGCCGGCTGTGCTGACCAGGCGCTTTGTTGTTTTCAATATATCGTCGCGAGCACATTCTGCGAAGTACCGGATAAGGCCGAAGTGTGTCGGATGGTAGTCAGGAATGCTGTGCTCTGCGCGCGCCTCGGCTTCGTACGTCAAGAACCTTCTTTCGAACAGGTCTTCAAGTAAATAGATGCTGTCCGCAATCTGTACATCCATCAGATGGCTGTGCTCTTTTGCGTCCGCCATGCGTAGCGGACCCCATTGCACCAGCTTTTGGTAGGTTTTCTGCTCATTTCGGTTCAGCTCTTCGAAAAGCGCTTGGCAGACCTTCGCTCTGTTTTGTGTATGAGTATGTGCGAAGACCGTATCTTCATCAGACGAGCTGGATGTCTGATATATCAGAGTGGCAGCAGCAGTCGGGCGTATCGCAAAGTTCCCTTCGAGGGTGACATGGTCAAGCGGTAGACTTGCCATCGCATAAGGCAGCCAGTTGCGTGAGATGGAGTCATCTCCACCGGGCTTGAAGCTACGGATGAGACTTCCCACTTCAATATTCTCACGTTTAGTCAGGGCTCTTGCCGCGGCCAGCGACACAGTGAGAATATCCGCCAGTTTGCGGTGAACCAAGCGTTCGTTATTTTCGTCAATGTCGTCAGCCTCAGTTGTTTCGGGATCAAGTGGGTTATTAAGGGTTGTCATGTGCTTTTGAATAAAAATACGAGTAAGTAGCCGCGCTCGACCGATGTGGAACTTGCCGTAAGCGGAAGTTCCACAACAGTTGCACTGGCTTACTTAGTAGCAGCGGGCAAGCCCGCCACCTCAAAAAGCTGCGGTTAACCTGCGAGCAAACTGGCCTGTTTCAGCTGGCGATTCTCTTCAGCCTGCATGCGTTGGTGCGCCAGACGATTAGGAAGGATGCCTTTGTCAACGCGGTGCGCACGGGCAATCTCCGCGCTGGCCATAGCAACTGCCTCGGCTTCCAAGTCCGCCTCGCCGGTGTCCAGCAGCACCTGCGCGAACGCAGCAGCATGCTTGATGGGTCCGTACCGGCGGATGGACGTGACCGCATGGTAGTGGTCGAGGGTGGCCGGCATTACCGAGGTGTGAGGCGGATTTAAGGTTTTCTTCATGTCAACTCCTGTGTTGGTAAGACCCCAAACTTTATCGATGGAGAGGATTTATGGCGAACGCGGGAATCCTTAATGATTGTTAGTTATTAATAGTACTAGTTATATGTACTAAACCCCCACCCAAAGACGGGCACGGGCGGGGTGGTTTTGAAGGTTTGAAGCAGTGCCTCGAACAGGTTTTTCCCCTGCTTGTATAGGGTTGCCAAGTAAGAGCGGATGGTGCAGTAGGGGTCGTCACAGGAAACGGAAAAAATCGTACGCTAAGGAGGTGAGGAGGCTGGAATCCAGCGATAAAGCGTCGGCACTGACACACCAAGGTTCTTGGCCACGTCCCGTGGCGGCACGCCATTGGCCAGAAGTTTCTTGGCTGACTCGATTTTGCTATCGGTCATCAGGCGCTTGCGCCCACCCTTGCGGCCAAGCTGGCGAGCGACTTCCAATCCTGCCCGGGTGCGCTCCACGGTCAGCTCGCGCTCCATCTGGGCCAAGCTGGCCATGACGTGAAAGAAAAATCGCCCCGAGGGTGTTCCTGTGTCGATGGCATCGGTCAGGCTCATGAACTGCACGCCCTGCTTGTGCAGCTCGCCGACCATATCCACTAGGTGCTTGACGCTGCGGCCCAGCCGGTCGAGCTTCCACACGATGAGGGTATCGCCCTCGCGCAGCATGTCCAGCGCCTTGGCCAGGCCGGGCCGCTCAGTACGGCTACCGCTTATCTTGTCCTCAAAGAGCCTGTGGCAGCCCGCCTTGGTCAGAGCGTCGGTCTGAAGATCAAGGGTTTGATCCAGTGTGGAGACGCGCGCATAGCCGATCAGCATGCCGGACCTCGATGGAGTTGTTCCATGCTTTTTTCCTTCTCAAAACTCGTTTTCATGGTGGTGCTTCAAGAATATAGTTTCAAGAACTATTTGTGAGAATATCCATGCCTTGATCCTGCGCGCAGCACGAGTCATGCAGCAAGGCTTCTCAAAATCCAGCGTTTTCAAGAGGAGCACAGATGCCCCGTCGTTCAATCCTGTCGGCTGCGCAGCGCGATAGTTTGCTGGCTTTGCCTGACTCTGACGATGAACTGATCCGGCAGTACACGTTCAGCGAAGCGCGCAGTGCGTTGGCCAGGGCCGTGTTCTTCAACCGGCTAGGTGAAATCCGTGACCGGGGATTCGAGCAGCAGCGCTACCGGGCCAGTGGCCTGAACTTGGTGACGGCGGCCATCGTGCTGTGGAACACGGTCTATCTGGAACGGGCTGCGAACGCCCTGCGCGAGCACGACCAGGGCATTGATGACACGCTGCTGCAATACCTCTCACCGCTGGGCTGGGAGCACATCAACTTGACGGGGGACTACCTGTGGCGCAGCAGCGCCAAGGTCGGCGCGGGCAAGTTCAGGCCGCTGCGCCCACTCGCTGGGTCTTAGCGTACGATTTTTTCCGTTTCCTGTGACGACCCCACTCAACACACCACCAATGTTTGAAACTACGCCCTCACAGCCAAAAAACAGCGTTTCTTGACAGCCATTTACAGTCCAGCGTGGAAGAATGGCGTGCGATGATTTTGAGACTGCTTCCGGCCAAAAAACACTAGCGGAGCTGCACAAAGCGAGCTCCAGGCTGCATAAACACTGGGCTCTTCGTTTTCAGCACACTTGTGCATCTGCCATGTCCTGTAGACCGCTACCGGCCAGTTGCTGCCTGTCGCCACACCACGGGCTACAACCGCTTCAGGCTGGTTGCTGTCACACAGTTTCGACGGCTGAGTCCATTCTCCGAACCGAAACCCGTCGTTCACCGTGCAGGATGTCAAACGACCGCTCGACCGCCTGCACCGGTCGCTCGGCACGGACGAGAGTCGCGAAACTCAGGAAGGGCAGCTCGCGCTATGGACGAACTGGTGCTTTCGACCCATCAGCGACATACGAGGCCTTGAACTTATCGCCCCAAAGCGGCCGCTCGCATAGCCGACCGCTTCGGGCGTCGAACCGCATCTTGGGCTTGGCTCTGCGGTTTCACTGTTGGGTTACGGTTGATCGCCTCCGATACATCATTCATCTTCAAGTGGAAAAGAACCGGTCTTGAGAAGATACTCACTGATGGCAATCGCGGCTGACACATCGCCTCGTCGGATGAGCTGTACGCATTCAACTATATCCTTGGCGCAGAATGTGAGCTGGTCGATGATCTCGTCAGGAGAGAGATCCCAAAGGTCACGACTGAGGAAGTCGTCGAGGTGCCCCTTCGTCCGCCACGCCTTGTGGCGAGCGTATTCAGCAGCTCTCGCCTGGCGCTCACGGTGTTCAATGGAGTTCAGGGCGTAGGCCGCTTCCACGAAGCAAGTCAAGTTTTGGTCAGGGATCGTCACATCCCGGGGTTCGAAGGCAGTGACCATACTGATCCGATGTAATGGCCCTATGGCCGGTCCTGCCCGATGAAGCACCATGGAGCCGTGCATCACTATCCCCCATCCAGGACCTGGCAAGGGGACCTTCCTCACTCTCTCGTCGGGAATTTTTCGCCCCGCCAAAATAATTTCGAGACCTTCCTCACGAGTACCTAAAAAATACTCAAGATGTCCTTGATTGGCCCCGTCCATGCCGCCTAGGCTCATAACGATAACGTAGGCGTTCTGATCGATGTGCCATCCGCCAATGTTCACTAAAGCACCATCAGTACTAAGAATATCTGCGTAATTCGCAATCCCTAGTTGATGTACTAGCGCTGTCGCGACTACTTGCCGATCCACTGCGCGACCGACAAAGTCTGCCAGTTTGTCGTCCAAGCAGAAATCCCGAATCATCGTGCTCCGGTAAGCAGCTCCACGGACGACTTGGCACCGAGCGATTACATGTTCATCGTTCGCCTTTTCAGCAAGCCGACAAACCGACTCACGCAGACCTAAAGCCTCTTCAGCTCGAACGATCTCTATCGGCTCACTTATGAGCACGTCAGAGAGTTGCGCGATAGAAGTCACGCTCTTGTAGCCCAGATCCTTCATGTAGATCAACGGACACGGGGTTTCCGTCGTGATCGCTCCAGAAGTCCATACGCTCTTATCCACCACGCAGTCGTAATAGGGCGGCAAGGTAGTTGGAAAGATTGCTTCTTTGGTCAGCAAGAGTCAATCTGCCTTGAGGTCTAAAGGTTTATTCGTTGTTGCGAACTTGGGCAGCAACCGGCGAACTCGTTATAAAAACCCAGGTTCAAGATTCGAATCACCCCAAAACCTGGAGCGGTGTACCGTCCTATTTATCCTTAGCCCAAAGGCTAAGGCGAGGCCGACTTCAAAGCAGAACGACGTTAACTGCCTTGCCAACCCTTTTCTGAACTTCTTCGAGAGATTTGAAGTTCTTTTCTCCTGCCACGATCGCTATGGCGGTCGTTGGAGACTGCATGATCTTTCCAAGCAGCGTCTTGAGCAGCTCCGGCTTCTCAAGATACGGGTTTATGGCTTGAGCGAAAGCAAAAGCTGCCTTTCTCTCTGCGGGTGTCTTGGCTGTCGCCACCAACGTTTGCAGCTCTTTCCCCCAATCAACGGTCTCGAACGTGTCAGACATGAATTTCTCCAATAAGGTCAACTATTGCTTGCCCTTCAAAATGCGCCATCTGTCTCACCACTCTATCGGGACACCGTAGCTCGGGCAGTGGGGGCTGCGGGTCCGCAATATTCTGTCGAACAATAAGTTCAAGGTCCTGCGCGAATGGAGGGAGGTCGCTTCTTGGTTCATCTTCGGCAACAAAGATTTCGGTTTCAGAGCGAACCCAAAGGTCTTTGCTTGCGGAAAAGCTGTACGCAACGCCCGATTCGATCACTAGACTTACCCTCGGGTCGCAGACGGTCACCATACGCCAAGAGGTCATAAAAGTCTTGCTGCTTGGCCTTAGGTCAATAGCATCGATCACAATCTGTGATCCCTCTTCCGTGAGGAACGTGTACCACTTCCTTGTCCGACGATGGACAAAGAGCTCATCGCTTGGATCAGGTGAATGTGTACGAGCCTTGAGAAAAAGGACGTCTGCGACCCCAGAGCCAGTGTTGGGAACCAGCGTCCACGATGCCTTTCCGGTTATTGCATATCTTGATAACTTTGCAGATATTCCGGGACATTGCGAAGCCTCAATTATCGGCTCAAGCGCTCGACCGTTTTGATCCCAGGTGGTCTCCTGGAACATTACGTATTTCTCTTCACCGTCGATCGTGAGTTTAAAGCGAGTCGAGTAGGCACGTGGGCTGTCAAGCACCGCCTGAGACAATCGAGTCATGTATACATGCAGTTCTTCTGACAGCTTGAACTCGTTTGTCGGAATGGTGGGAAAGTCAGATGCAGTCCGGAGGATGGAGATTAGATCGTTATTTACGTTCCAGTGTGGGTTGTTTTCGCCAGAGTACCAGACCGGCTCATCGCGAGTCACGATACCCGCGAGGCCATCGAACGTGTGGGCGACTCCACGTGGTATGACTAACCTACGTCGGGCGCTGGCATGGAATGTATAGGTGACTGCCAAGTGTGGCGTCGCTGTCTCAGCACGGCAGTCTACAAAATGGCCTGTAATCAAGGCATCCGATGGGCCGAAGAAGGTGAGGCGATCGTCCTGACCGACGTGGATTCCCAACGTAGAATATTCGAACTCGGGGCCGTGGGTTACAAAATCTGACACCAATGGACCAGGGCTTGAGCAGACTTTCAGCGAGAACCAAGATCCCAAATCCCCAAGAGGCGTCACGAGGTTTTCGAGAAACTCAAGTCCATGGATTGACAGCTTTTGATTGAGCTTGTCTGGCGAGACAAATGATGGTTGCACTTTCTTGTCCCCCCGTCTCAAACATTCTTGAAACTATTTGTTGACGCAAGCAACTCGTCGTGGTACTCGCTCAACGCTCGATCGTAAACTCCGAATCCATCTTGTCTAGCCGCGGTTAAGCCCGCTTTCAGCATGGTGGCTAGCGCGAGCGAATTCTGACCGGACGAGTGGTAGGCGAGTGCGAGAAATGCTAGAAACTCCGCTCGATCCGGGAACTCGCGACGAGCTTCGGTGAGGTAGTTGATAGCCTCCTCGGTGTTCCCAGCGTTGCGGAGCGTCGATGCGAACCCCAAAAAGTATTTGGCCTTCTCGTCATTTGGAATCCCTAGTGTCGACGCAATGCGATAGTGCAAGATTGCAGTAGCTTCATGCCCTAGGCGATCGGATGCGTAAGCGGCAGCTAGTTGTGCGCGCACGTCGCTTGGATGTTCGCGCACGACCTCAAGCGCAAATGAGCATGCTTTCTCGTGATCGCCAGCCTTCGCGAACTGGGCGATATTTGCAAGCCTTTTTGTGAGCACTTAGGCTAGATTCCGGTCAGTCTACAGTTCATATGAGATTATTTTGCAGCACTCCCGCTGCGTCGTCCACACATTTTTGGATCGCGGCGAGGCGAGGCGGGGCGGTCTCTATGTGGACGGTTTGATCTTGCCCCTGGGATCCGTATCGGATAGCCGAGTCACGAATTGGCTTGCTTGGCCTGAGCGGCAAGCCAAGATGCACGAACCGCATCGGGCTGACGTAGGCCAGAGTCGAGTGCAGTCGCGATCGGCTGTACCAGAGCAGCAAGGCAATAGGTCCTTCCTCGGCCTGACGCCGAGTCTCGAAGCGCTGTCCGTGAAGCCGCTCCGTCTTCAGCCAACCGAACGTCGCTTTGCTGCAGGCGTTGTCCCAGCAATTGCCTCTGCTCCAGGTCGCCATGCCATGGTATGACGCTGTACTCCCGACATTCACCGGTACCCGCTTCTGGCCGAGAACGGGCCTCCACGGAGGTCGCCGCAAGCCGACTTTGGCCGAAACATCAATCGCGCCGAAAGTCAGCTTCCTGGCCCCGGCTTGTACTCACACTCCCGGCCAGGAGCGGACCTAGACGACCGTCCGCTATGCGACTACCTGCTCTGGCTAGAACTCCCAGCCTTCGCTCTCCATGAAGCCTTCGAGGCCCAGGCACGGGATACCGAAGTGCTTGCAGATATTGGGCACCTTGACGGCGTTCGGCTTGGCGTGCTCTGCGGTCACCACGGTGCCGCCGATCGCGAAGGCGCGAGCCACGACGAAGGCGTCGGCGTTGCGGCCGCCCTTATAGAGCTTCTGCTTCTCGATGTTGGCTTGGAAGTGCGCCACGGCGTAGATCTTGGCCACAAAGGCACCCTCCTTTGCGTCTGGCGTCACGAAGAGATTAGGGTTGGCCTTGGCCCACTCAAGATCAGCATTAGGCGATCCGTCGCCGAGCTCGTGGAAGACCTCACGGGTCGACGTGATCTTGCCGTCGGCCACGAGCTGGTCGAACTCTTTCCACAGCGACACGAAGCGCTTGCGGTAGTAGTTTTTGTGCAGGTTGGAGATCACTCCCGTATCTAGGACATACATCAGAGCCCTCCCCCCGCAAACTTTTCTGCGAAGGTCGGCAGACTCTTGGACTTCATGTTCAGGTACTCGGCGAGCTGCCTTCGGTCAAAGCGCTGCTGGTAGTACTTGGTGAACGCGAGGTCGATGTAGCGCTGCCCCAGGTAGGCGCGCTGGCTGTTGTAATAATTGCCTGATGACTCCTTGTTCTCGGACTTCTTCATCTGCGCCGCCCACTCCTTGGCGGCCGCCAAGTATTCGTCAGCAGCGATCAGGCCACGGTCGAGAAACTTCCGATAGATCACTTCACGGCTGACGTTGAAGTGGTCAGCGAGCTGGCTTGCGGCAAGCCGGCCGATCTTCATGCCCTTGAGCATCGTGTCGAGCAGGTCGTCGGGTACCAGGACGCGCGCAGCCAGGCCGTTGCAGATAACTTCGATCCTCTGATCCGCGTCGCCCAGGTGCTTGATGAACGGATCGTCGAGAAGGTCGACACCGCTCGTGTGAAAGAGCAAGTGTCCCAGCTCATGGAAGAGCGTGAAGATCTGGCGCGACTTCGCTGAACTGTTGTTGATGTAGATGACGGGGAACTCGTCGTCGTACAGGCAGAACCCGAAGTAGTTGGGCGCGCGGAAGGCGTCCTTAAACACAAAGATTCCGGCCTTCGTGACGAAAACCTCACGCCATTTTTCCAAGGCCTCATCAATGTTCTTCCATCCCGCCTGCTGGTCGACGCTCACGCCGAGATACTTGCGCACATCGACGGCGATCTTGTCGAGCGTCTTGTCGAGCGATGTGTTGAGCGTGACCTTGAGACCGCGCGTGATAAGGCGCTGCGAGGGGTTCTTTCCGTCGTTCAGCTCGGCCAGGTTGAGCTGCATTGCCTGACCCTGACGCAAGAAAAAACGCACCCTGCGGGGGATGGCGGCGAAGTCTTCGGCTGTGAGCGTACGGAACGATTTTTCGAGCGATGTAACCTCGGGGGGCTTCGGGAAAAAAAAGACAGCCACCGGCACCTTAAAGCGTTCAGCCATGTCTTCGACCTGGACGTAGGTCGGCAGCGCCTCGCCTGCTTCCCAGGCGGCGATCTTCTTGAAGTGACGCTTTGCGTCTTCGAGCAAATAGCCTGACCGTTCGCGTGCCCACTGCACGACAGCGGGGGTGATCGGCAAGCCTTCTTTCACCTGTGCCATGTCATCGACCGTCGCCCAGCTGCACATATACAGACACGTTGTGCTTCCTGAAAAGGTCGCGAAGTGCCTCGGCCAGGCACTCCTTGAGGCTGTACCCCGTCTTAGCTTCGACCAAGCGCAGGAAAGCTTTCACCTCGGCCGGGAAGTAGGCCGAAATGTTCATCACCTCGCTCGCTTTGTGGATCTGACGAGTCTTCGGCACGACTGTGGCGGTAACACCTCTGGCGTAATTGCCGACTTCAGCGGCCGCCGCGGCGTGTATGGCCTTGGTTCTTGCCTGCGTCTGCGAGTTGCGTGGCAACTGCGACCGTTGTTTTGCCATTTCTGGGCAACCTTGAGAGATTGAGAGATTGAGAGGATATACCTTGCCGGGTAGGGCCGGAATAGGGGGTTGTCCACAACCCCGACGGTGAAAGTCAGAACGAAAACGGCGCCGACGGTGACGGGTGTGAAGCAGCATCCCACCAGCTGGAAAAGTCAGCTTTCGGGCTGGACTGCTTGAAATGCCGACCGACTCCATTGAGTCGATACCGCCAATCCAGGTGATGGGGAAGCGGTCAGTGGCGCGGCGCGAGTCGGGCCGCCGAAGCCCTACGTCCGCTATACCTCGTACAGGCGCCATACAAACCAGCGCCGGCCACCGTGCCCAACGGCCGCTTCGAGGTAGTCAGCGAGAGCATGCCTGGCAGCACCCACCGACGGCTGTCGCTGCATTACTGACACGCAGCGAAGCGGCGCGAAGGACAGCAGCGGGTCGAAAGCAGTCACATGTCACCTACTGCGCAAACCTAGCCTTAGTCACGACCCGCGAAACAGTTGATGGATGCACCTTAAAAAGCCGCGCCACCTCAGCTCCCGATTTCTGACCTGAAGTGACCATGGCGACCACCTCTTTTGTCTGCTGAGGCGTCAGCGATGGCTTGCGCCCGCCCACTCGACCTTCTAGGCGAGCAGCCTCCAGGCCATGGCGCGTGCGCTCTTTGAGCATGGCCCGTTCAAACTCGGCAAACGAGCCCACGATCTGCATCATCATTCGCCCGGCTGCTGTGCCGGTGTCGATCGCCTCCGTCAGGCTATCGAAGGTCGCGCCGCCCAGCTCGATTTTCTCCAGGGTCAAGAGCAGGTCTTTCAGAGAGCGCGATAGCCGGTCCAGCTTGTAGACCACCACCACATCACCAGGTCGCAGCTGCTCTAGCAACCGGTGCAGCTCTGGCCGGTCCCAGCGACCACCTGATACCTTCTCCTGGAAAACGCGCTCACACCCAGCTTGGTGCAAAGCCGTGATCTGAGCCTGGTTGTCCTGGTCCTGTGTGGAAACCCGTGCGTAGCCGATTTTCATTGCATAAACCTGTTGACATTTGTTTTGATTGTGCAATACGTTTGTGCAACTGGAAACAGGGGTCATGCAGGAGATGTTGCAAAAACGATCGTTTGCGCACTGACTGCACCAGGTCAACTACAGTGGCTCGCCGGCGCCACCATGGGGACAAAAATGGTCCAGAGTGCTATGGAAAAAGTTTTCTGCACCCCTTTGACGTATCATATCGTATTGCGTATTATGTATCGTATCAAAACTTTGATACGGGTACAATATGACACAGACAACCACGCCAGGCCGCGCAGGCATCACTTTTGACCAAGTCGCCGCGGTCGCCGACGCATTCGCACAGCGTGGTGAACGTCCAACGCTGCGAAACGTGCGCGCAGAGCTGGGCACCGGCTCGATGGGCACAGTCCAGAAACACCTCAACGCCTGGCAAGGCCAACGCCGGCAGATCGTTGCGACAACCGCAGCACTGCCCGCAGAGATCCAGCGCGTCATCCTCTCAGAGATCGAGCGGGAGATCGGCGCTGCACGGGCAGAGCTGGAGGCCGACCTGGCAGCGGTGAAGGGCGATCGCGACGCCCTTGCAGACGACAACGAGGCGCAAGCCGGCGAGCTGGAGCAGCAGAGCGCGCAGCTTAGTGCGCTGGGGGCGACAACGCAGCAGCAGACCGGGCGCATCGCGCAGATGGATGCCGACTTGGCCAGCACAGCCGAGGCGGTGGAGCGTGAGCGCGGGGTAGCCGAGCAGGCCCGACAGAGCCTCGCCAAAGCCGAGCTGCGACTGGAGGCACTGCCGCGCATGGAGACCGAGCTGGAGCGCGTGCGTGCGGCACTGGAGACCTCTGCGGCCCGTGCTGTGGTTGGCGAGCAGCTCGCTGCTGTGACCGCTGCGAATTTGGCCGGGGTCGAGACCCGGCTGGCCGAGGGCTTGGAGCGGGAAAAAACGCTGGCATCGCGCTTGGCTGCTGCCGATGCAGTAGCACGCGAGCAATCAGCGGCACTGCTGGCCATGAGCGACGCGCGGCACCGCGCAGAAGGCGAAGCCAGTAGCTTGCAGGCACAGGTCAAAGCTGCCACCACCAAGGCAGAAAACGCGGACAAAACCGCAGCAGCACAGGCTGTGCGAGCAGTCGAGGCAGAGAAAGCACTGGCAGTTGAGGTTTCGCGCGTTGCCAGCGCGCATGAGGCGCTGGCAACAGCCACCGCACGCACTGCAAGCGCTGAGAAGGTGGCGGCCGACGCAATTGCGCGCACAACAAGTGTGGAGAGGGCGCCAGCCAGTAGTGCACACGAGGAGAGCAAGAAAAGCGCAACCTGAGCAGGCCCCACAGCGGCTTGCTTAGGCCCAGGTCAGGAAGGGATACGGGGTCACGCGCTCAGGCCGCGCGGGCCCCTCAATCGCAGGGTGCGTGCCGCCCCCCGCACCCCCTGCCCCCCGCCTGCGGCGCGGGTCCCCCTATTGCTCTGTGGTGCTGCTGTTGGTCGGCGATGGTGTCCCCGGTTGCATGGCCAAAGCGCAACGCCTGGGTGAGCTGAACCCATGCCACGCGCCAGCGTGATCCCCGCTCACATCTGCCGCCAGACCGGTGTTGGGAGGCCCCCTACCTGTGGGCCGGGCAAAGCCCTGAGACGACGCCAGTAAACCAACCCCGCTTCTTTGTTGCAAAGCTTTTTGCCCCGAGCCAGAAAACCTGCCAAGCCAAAATCCTTTGAAGGCAGCTCTCAAAAGCAAGACCGAGGGGAGCAAGACGCCCGGCCTAGTGGCCGGACTACCAGTGCCCGGCTGCGCCGGACACGGACGCTTTGCCCCCAATCGCCGGCTAAAGCCGGACGGCCTGCCGGCCTCTCACTGGGGACAAAGCTACCGGCGCTGTAGCCGCGCCCCCCGCAAGCGGGTCCCCCCCGACTTGCTTTCAATAAATTGAAATGAAACCGGGAACCGCTCAACAGACCCCCCCGGTGCCTGGAGTACCAGCCATCCGACCCCCCTACGGGAGGGACGCCCTGGGCGCGGGCTTTGAAGCCCAGGGCGCTGTTATCTGATTATGGCTACTGGTAGAGTTGTCTCATTTCGAGTAGCATGCCTGAAAACACAGGGACGCCCTCATGCAAGCATCGCTTGACCAGCCGGATCTTTTCGCTCCCGATCGCTGGCCGCGCCGTCCCTACTGCACCGACGCCTTCGAGGATGGGGTGCGCATCCGCTCCCTCAAACAAGCCCTGACCAAATGCTACATCCAAGCCAACCCCCCACACATGCGGGTTTGGAGCATGTACGACATTGACCGCCCAGGCGGCGGCATGGCTTGGGAGGACGAGAACCTCCCTCCCCCTAGCTGGGCCACGATCAACAAAACCAACGGCCACGCTCACCTAGTCTATGGCCTGCGTGCCCCAGTGCTAACCGTCTCCATGGAGGCCCGCCAAGCCCCACTGCGTTATCTCAACGCCGTGGAGTCAGCCTTCCGCGCCAAGCTGCGCGGCGATGATGGCTACAGCGGTCTCATCACCAAAAACCCTTCTCATCCGCTCTGGCACACCCTGCGAGGGCCTGAGTTAGCCTACGAACTGGGTGACCTGGCGGAGTGGGTAGACCTTGACAGATTCAAGGCCAAACAGGGTGTGAAAGTCGCTGAGGTCGGCCTCGGCCGCAATGTGACCGTGTTTGACTTCGTGCGCACATGGGCATACAAAAAGGTCCGAGAATACAAAGGACAGCAAGGCGGTTTTGTGCATTGGCAGAAGGCCGTTTATGACCGCTGCATGGTCCGCAACGCCGACTTTGGCTGCCCCATGGACAGCCGCGAGGCATATCACATCGCCCGCAGCGTGGCCAAGTGGACATGGAGCCGCTTCGACATAGAAAAGAGCGACGCAAAGTTTTCAAAACTGCAGGCTTTCAGAGCTGCGCAAGGAAATAAAGCGAGACTGTTCAATGCATCCAATGCGTGAAAACACGACGGCTGCCAGGTTGGCAAAGCGCCTCGGTGTGAACATCAAAACCGTCTACAAGTACACAGCGCTCCCGCGTGCCGACTACCTAGCTGCGCACACCGTCAATAGATCGAAGCCATGGGAAGCCCTGGGCATGAGCCGCGCGACTTGGTACCGCAAGGGCAAGCCCGAGCCTGAGCAGTTGGAACATTCAGCGCCTCAAAAATCCAAGGAGATCGCATGAACACACGCTACGAAACCGATGTGGTGGCGTGGGCCGGTGAACAAGCATCCCTGATCCGCGCGAGTCGCTTTGGCAAGCTCGATCTGGCGCACATCGCAGAGGGAATTGAAGACGTGGGCAAAAGTGAGCAGCGTGGATTGGCCAGCCGCATGGCTGTACTGCTTGCCCATATTCTCAAATGGAAATTCCAGCCAGAAAAGCGCTTTATCCCTTCACAAGGCGGAGATGCCCCTTTCGGACTGCTCGATCAGCACGGTCAAGTGCTGAAGCAGCGGCTTCCTTGGCCACCTCTTCAATGATCTTGTCCATACCGCCAGACGCTGCAAGGCGCACATTGCGTGCAGCACCCCCGCTCACAAAGTTACCATGCTTCGATTTGGTGGTTTTGCACCACGAGTCCGTTGTCATCGATCACTCCTCAGGCGTTGCGAATTTGTGAGATTCGACCTGGCGAGAGATCGTATTTCAGTGCGACATCCTGACCAGACATACCCGCTCTCAGGTCTGTTTTGATCGCTGCGTTGCGGATGTTCAGCACCTGCACTTGAAGCTCGGTGATCTCGCGAGCCTGTGAATCGATTATTTTTTCGTGGCGGTCAATCCGGTCGGACATTGCAGCTTGTGCCCTGGCCAGTGATTGGACGGCCGCAGTGATGTGGCGTGTTTCTCTTCCCATGCTGATCCCCTAAGTTGGTTGAGACTGAAGTTTAATTTAATAAATTAAACAGCACAAGTGTGGAAATATAACTTTAGCACTCACGACAAGCTGTGGCAGCCTTGACGCCCGCCTGTCGTAACTGGCTTTATGGAAAGTCGCTCACACCACTGGGGCAGGTAGCCGCCTTCGGCGGCACTCAGAGCTATGCTGGCCTACTCTCGGCACGCTACACAAAAAATTATTTAAAGTCTTTTTTAATATTAAAATAAAACTTTTTTAATATTTATAAAGGATTTAAATGATTGTTACCGTAGGCAACACCAAGGGCGGCGTGGGCAAGACCACGCTAGCTCTGAATCTGGCCATAGCGCGCGCCATCGGCGGCCGCGATGTGTGGCTGATCGACGGCGACCGCCAAGGCACCGCGCAGACCGCGTTGACGATCCGCGCCGAGTCTGGACGCACGCCGCATATCGCCTGCGCACAGTATGCAGACGGCTCCACGCTGCGCGCCCAAGTCCAGCAGGTCGGCCCCAAATTTCAAGATATCGTGATCGACGCTGGCGGGCGTGACTCGACCGCGCTGCGCGCCGCGCTCGTGCTGTCCGATGTGCTGGTGGTGCCCTTCGCGCCGCGCTCGCTGGACGTGTGGGCACTGTCCGACATTTGCAGCCTGATCGACGAGGCCCGCGCCGTGCGCGACGGCTTACGGGCCTTCGCCGTGCTCAACAACGCCGACGCAAGCGGGCATGACAACCAAGAAGCCATTGAGGCCCTGACCGACTTCGCCCAGTTGGAATACCTAGCCACACCGATCCGCCGCCGCAAGCCCATCGCCAACGCGGCAGGGCAGGGCCTCTCGGTGCTGGAGATGAGCCCGAAGGACGCTAAGGCCATCGAAGAGATGAGCGCCTTGGTAAATTCTGTCTTCAGATGAATTTAATATTAAATAATAATTAAAAAAATATCGAATGACCATCATCAAACGCCCATCAAACGCACCGCCCAAATCCGTCGATGACTTCATCAGGGGTGCCCCAGACGCCACGCCGCAAGCACCCACAGTGACGCCCATCACCAAAGGCGTGAAGCAAGGCAACCAAGCTCAGAACAGCCTAGCTATGCCGCCCGAACTGCTGGCCAAGGTGGATGCAGCAGCCGAACGCCTGTCGATCTCGCGTGCGGCTTTCATGAAGATGGCCATCACGCGAGCCATCGATGCCGAAGGCACAACGCGTTAACCCAACAGCGGTAACCTTTGGCCGCCGCTCATGCGTCTTCGCTGTTGTCTATCGCGATGACCACATCATCGAAGTCGAAGAAAGCAGGCGCGAAGGACAGCGAATCGACTCGAACCCCTTTGGGCAATGCGTCCAACGCCACCTGCAGCGGCACAAGGCGCGCCTGGATGTCACGGGCAATCTTCATTTGCGCCCCCGCCTCTTTGACACCATAAAGCCTGCATATGTCATAGGGCACATCGCTAGAAAGCGCATGGCGTATCTCTGCAGTCGATAGGTACAGAGGTACATCGAATTTGCCACTGGTGCTCTTGGCATCCACGTGCCTGACTTCACCACCAGCCATATTCACGAGGAAGTCATAAGGTGAGATCGCATTTTCCTGGGCAACCCACTTGTGGGATTCGATCTGTGGATTTGATCCAGACCCCAGGTAAGCATCCAGCAGCTCTTCCCCGATCTCGCCAGTCCTCTCTGCAGAAGCCTTCGCAGCCTTCAGGTCGGCCGCTGACATACCCCGACCGGGCCTGCGCTTGATGACCTCAGCGAGCGCAATCGCGTCACCGATCGCGACCCCTTCCAGCAGTTCGGGCTCCAGCCAGTCTCTCACGGGGTGGAAAGGTGATGGCGCCGCATCATCAATCACTTTCTGCAACTCATCTTCCGTGAGCGCACACATGGAATCGGTCTTGCTGGGCAGCAACTTCATGAAGCCTGTATGCAGCGCAGCATCCTCAGGAACCGCCAAGGCAATCAGGACCGCATTGACTGTGTCCGGCAGGTGTGCTCCACCAAACTCAAGAAGAACGAAATCGTCTTCGCGGAGCGCATCGAACCGCCCAGGCTGGTCGTCAGGGTCATGAACCATCTCCCCGTTAAGTCGGAGATTCTTGGCATCGATCTTGATCTTCCTCGCCAGGGTATAGGTCGTCGCTAGGCCAGGCCCCATAAAAGTCAGGTCGACGTGTGCCGCCTTCTGGGGCAATGGCTGCAACAGTACTTTCAACCCAGGAAAGAACCTGCCTTCAATCAATTTCGTGTGGAGGTTGAAACCCTTCTGCTTCGCTTGTGGATGCTTCGTGAAGTAAGACTTGAAGAAGGTTAGATCCGACTTCTTGAGCTTTTTGAGTGCCAGTTTTCGCAACGTTCTTCTCCATCAATATCTTGTAAAGGTTGGTAGCAATCGCCTTGGCCAGCAGTGCCGGGACCGCATTACCGATCTGCTTGAAAGCTGGGTTCATGGAACCGGACAACACGAAGCCATCGGGAAAGGACTGCAGTCGTGCCGCCTCGCGTACCGAGATCGTCCGCGCTTGGCCGCTGTCATAGTGGATGTGCGAATAGCCGTCCTTGCCCAGGTGCGCCATCAGCGTGCGCGCAGGCGCATCGGCCTCCATCTTCCGCCACTTGTTCGGGAACTTGCTAACGTCGTAAGGTGGCACGGTAGCCGCCCAGATCTCCTGGTACTCATTCGATTTCTCGCCCAATGCATTGCCTGTCTTCAGACGCCGCTCTGCGATCCGCTCATTGAACAGCTCAACCGCGTGCGCGTGGGCCTCCGGATACTGATCGCCAGGATTCATACGCGCGAAGATCGCGTAGTCGCGCGGCAGGAACCGGATGACGTGGTCCTTGATGCCTTCATCGTTCTCGAATCCTGGCCATGTCCGCATGAGCTTGGCGTAAGTATTCAACTTCGTCTTTGGGTAGGGCATGACCGTGTCGAAGCGCCGGGCGCCTTTCTTCAGCTTACCTTCAAGGTGCTCTGTGATGCCCGGCAGATCCTGCATCGCATCCTGCGCCGTCACAGCAGGTAGACACTTGGCCTTATCCGCTTTCGATAGCTCGATGAAGAACCTGTCCGCTTCATCGAACAGGCCTTTCTTCAACGTCTTCAGCGCCACCTGACGCGTACCTTCGTAGCCCCTGGGCATCTCGATCCAGTGCGTCGGGGTCGGGAAGGTGATGCGGTCACCCACCGAAGCGGCTACCGCCACCAGGAACATGCGTTCCCGCATCTGTGGGGCACCGAAGAACACCGAGTTCAACAGCGTGTAACCACAGCGGTAGCCCATGTCCGTCAGGATCTCGCAGGTTTCTTCTGCGATGTTGTGCCCGCCATAGTTGAGAACGTCTGGAACGTTCTCCATCAGGATGGCCAACGGTTTGAGCTTGTTCACGTAGTGCAGATAGCGCAGGTACAGATTGCCCCGCGCATCCTTCAGAAAGGCCTCAGGGTGGTCCGCGACCTCGCGCAGCTTGGCGCGCCCCACGCGGGCGAACGCTTGGCAGGGTGGGCCGCCGATGATCACGTCAACGTGGTTTTCTGGCGGCCCGGCATGTCCGAACGAGGCCAGCAGGTCTTCCGGTTCGATTTGTGTGATGTCCTTGGCCTGGGCATGGATCTCGAACAGTTCATGCGGCAGTTCCGACATGAAATTGATCGCATGTGAGCGCGCGGCATCGGGATCGAATTCGACTGCGCCCATGGTCTTGAAACCCGCCGCATCGAAGCCCAGGGACAGGCCACCGCACCCGGCGAAGAGGTCAAGGGTCCTAGGGGCATTGCCCGCCAGGATCCTTGCATGCTTCATGTCTGCCAGCGCTGCCGGGATGGGGGTGAAATTGCGTTTGCTCATCATCTACCTTGTGTTTTAAGCGACCACCAGGTATTTTTTCGCCTAGTAGTCAAGCGTACCAAAACCCCAGCTCTTCAGAACAAGGACGGCTCATACCTTTGGGGACGAGACCTTTCGCCTTCGCATGAACAGGGTCGAAGTCGATAAACCAGGAATTAAAGATGGCCTGGGTGGTGGCTTCGAGGGTGGCGTTGGCTCACCCGCCGCTCACCCCGTGCGTAAAAGAGTCTTTGAGAATGGGCATGTGCGGGCTTGGGTTGCCTCTCTTGCTCGCACCGCTTACGGTCAAAACCCCTGCCGGGGCACAGACCCTGTCCGCTCAGTGTCAGCTTGTGACCTCTGCAGGGCTTGTAGCGCCCCGTTCCAGTCTTTTGCCGCTTGGGGTACGTGACGCGTCACATTGACGCCTGGGGGTGCCATAGCAACCACCTCGCCGGCCATCTTGTCGCCGGCTTGGTCGCTGTCCATGGCCAGCACCACGGGCACATTCAGGTGCTGCATGAGATCCCTCAGCTGCTCACGCTGCTGCTCACTCATGCTGCCACCAACGCTCACGTATGCAGTGCCTAGCGTGTGGTGCAGCTGCGCGTAACTCATAGAGTCGATCGATGCCTCAGTCACCACCAAGCGGGCCAGCGGATCGGCATCTGGGTTGACCCATGTCAGACGGCGATCCCCACCCACTGAAAAGCCTGTAAGGCCTGCGTTTTTGACTTCCCAGCCAGTTACACCAGCGCCGTCTCTATGCGCAAAACACGCATTGCCGCGGTCATCCTGGCGCACACCAAAAGCCGCGATCACATCCGCATTTATGCACCGCTCACGCGTCAGATACGAACCGGTATAGCGCTCCATTGATGCCCAGCGCACCAACACATCGGTACGGTCCTTTGAAGCCACCTCGGGCCTGTCTGGTGCCCGCACTGGCCGTTTGATGGCTGGCCGCTTGGCGCCCTGCACCCAGCCCCTCAACTCCTTGCGGATCTGCCCCAGATTAATCCCTTCGCGCTTCCGCACAAAATCGATGATCGACCCACGGTGGTACTGGTCGCCGATGCTGAAATACACATCGTGGCCATCCTGCTGGCGCGTCACGATGATCTTGTCACCACCACAGCGGAGGACCTTCGAATTCTTGGCGCTTTCCTTCTCCAAGAGCTGGTAACCGCACTCGGCTTGCATGTAGTCAGACAAGCTGATCTCACTTTTAAAACGATCTAGTTCTGCGTCCAGGGCTTGCCTCAGTACGGGGACAGCTCGTCGAGCTGCTCGCTCAATCGCTGCACACGCGAGGCTAGCTGCGTCAGCTGCTGCGCTTGTTCTTGCTGTGCTGATGCGAACTGCGTTAGCTGCTCGCTCAAAGACTGCAAGTGCTGCGTGTGCTGCTCGCTGAGCTTGGTCAATGATTCGATCAATAAGCGTTCGAGCTGCGTCTGCGGCTGCGCTGGCTGAATCTGTGGCTGTGTCACCTTGGTCTTCGGTTTTGTAGTCATATGTCACCTCTGCCCGCAGGCTTTCAAGCCTGCGGGCGTCTTGCAAAAATCGGTCGTCAGACGCTGAATCTGCTGCTGCATCGCCGCTTCTTTCGATACGATCGCTGCCTCTTTCTGGATCATTTTCTTGTTCAGCTCGCTGAGCTGGTGCCAGCTCCAAAAGCTGCTCAAAACGATCAGCAATACGCTCAGGAGCGCGCTCGCCAGCAGTGGCCACATCAGCAGCCAGCGCATCTGTTTGAGGCTCGTCGCGCTCGATTTGGCCATCGCTGATTGATGAGCCTTCAACGTCTTCTGTCCGGTCTGATGGAGCGCTGACAGCTGCTCCTGCTGGGTCTGGATAACGGCCCTCGTTGTACTGAGCGCGTCGGATGACAGCTGCTGCAAGCATTTCTCGTGCAGCAGCAGCAGCTGCTGGGTTTGGAGCCTCACAGCCTCCCGGTCGTCTGCTAATTGCTTCTGCATTCGCTCTAAGAGCGTCGACGGTGAAGTTTTCTCCATATAAAAACCCTTTCATTCTTATTGCACGCTCTTGGCCTTCGATCTTCACAGACACATGATCTGCACCCGCACGGGTCACAGTGCCGATTTCAGACAGTGTCTCAATAATGCCCACGCGATCGACGATTAAGCCGGCTGCTATACGCTGCTCAACAATCTGAGTGATCTGCCGACGCAAATCTGCACCAGTTTTCCATGCGAGAACTTTTTGATTGCCGCCCTGCGTAGGCTGGGCACGCAGTGGGTCATCTGGTCGCGCCCAACCTTTTTCGTAATTCCAGCCGTCGCGCAACGGGTCGTAAGTCGATTCCCATCCGGGGGGCGCAGGATTAAAGCTGCGCCCGGATAGCAGCTCGACTCGCGGGATGATGAAGTGAATATGGACACCTTTCTCATCTCGGTGCAGCACCGCGCTCCAAGCGTACTGATTCTTTTTCAATCCTGCAAAGGTTACACGCTCATAGTCGTCGAGAACTGCCGATATTTCATCAGAGGTCGGATTGTCAGACGGTGCCCAGGCGATCACACCCGACGTGTATCGATGCACAGTTTTCAAACTGTCGATGAGCTGGCCAATGATCTGAGGATCGCCACGCAAGACAGACACCTCTTCGCGCAAGTCACCTTTGCTGTCACGCTCGCCAAGGAGGTACAGCACTGCTTTCTGGCCGCCGCCAGTACTGTGAGCCAAGTGCTTTATGAGCACAATCAGCTCCGATGCGCGACAATGGCGCGCAGGTGGCGCTCGATCTGCTGCAGCTCTATGAGCACTGCAAGCATGTCCAGGGTAGTGCCGGCCAGTGCCCCGGAATTCACCTGATGAGCGATCTGGTTCACGTTGCTCCCAATACTTGCAAGCTGACGCAGCAACACAGGGTCAATGCCAGAGACTGGAGCAAGCATCGGGGCCCTGCGACGAGGAATGGGCTTGCCCAACGGCTTTGCTTCAGACAGTGTCAGATGTGAGCGCAACACATCGGACAGGCTGAACCCAGTGTCCAGCGCTTGACGACGCAACCTCTCCACCGTGCTTGTCGGCAGACGCACGGGCAAAGGGATAAGCGGGTCGGAAGCGGAGGGGCGCGGCATGGGAGGGAGTCCGGTTCGGCTGGGGTTCAGGGGCAGCAGGCCCCTGACAAGCCC
>Ga0105054_10004085_pt1 | contig 22055 bp, 24 predicted proteins | sample BON02_FD_78091 | JGI IMG/M metagenome (GOLD analysis project Ga0105054, IMG submission 78091) | Freshwater microbial communities from Lake Bonney liftoff mats and glacier meltwater in Antarctica - BON-02 (megahit assembly) | ecosystem: Environmental > Aquatic > Freshwater > Ice > Glacier...
AATTTTCAGAATTTTCAGAATTTTCAGAATTTTCAGAATTTTCAGAATTTTCAGAATTTTCAGAATTTTCAGAATTTTCAGAATTTTCAGAATTTTCAGGGTCAAATTTTCAGGGTCAAAATTTTCAGGGTCAGGTCTTTCCATGCCACATAACCAATCATTCTTATGCTCTTTGACCATACTTCTATTGTTAAGTAATATGGCATGGAAAGACCTGACCCCTAACTATAAACAAATGCGTTAATTACTTTAACACGCTTATTTTCCATTTGTATAAAATAAGCCTCTTTACTCTTTCCATTGTCATCTTTACCTGCAAATCATATCAAGGGGTCAGCCAGCTTGATTATGTATTCTGAGCTTTTCCTATCACCACCATGAGCAGATAAGATCGTTGGTCGAGAAAGCAATTTCTCTATTCTATGATGAAAAGCATCGTTTCCATATACTTCACCACGCATCGTTGCTTGCGTGATCTTATCGTTTTGTTGTTCAATGTTTAATGTATCAAATAGGTTGTTATAACTATCACAACGTTGCTGTGCATTATCACCTAACGCTTTATATAAAGCATGTTCAGTAATTAACTCATCATTGTGACCTGACATATTGTGAGCATAACTAGACCAAGGATAATCTGAAAGTGACGTCACCAGATCCGCTTTAATGGGATTCATTTCAATGTATTTGTATACAGCAAATAAATACTGGTCACTATCGACTAAACAAGACTTAAAACGCCCCTCCCAGATTGAGCCTGTCCGCCCGTGTTTGGCATTAAAGTAGCGAACATATCGATTAGCCATAGACTGCATAAATATCGCTAGCTGTGTTTTATCTTCAGCCGTGATTAGAAGGTGCAAGTGATTGGTCATAATCACATACGCATGAAGCGAGCAGTTAGATTTGAGCAATGATAATTGGATATCTTCTTCCGACTCAAAAATATCTTGTTGGTTATTACCTCGATGCATAATATGCAAGGGCTGATTGGGGATAACTATTCTAGGTAATCTGGCCATGTTGGATCTATATAATGGTTAAATTTAAATATCAAGCTGGCTGACCCCTTGGATTCAGCTTTGACTCTTTGCTAGACGACCGGTCTAATTTGTGTTATGGTGTATCCATGAATGCAATCACTCAATCTCGATCCGGCGATACTCGGCAACATATTTTATCTGTTGCTAAAGTGCTTATCCTCGGCAAAGGATTCAGTGCCGTTGGTTTAAATGAGATCCTTAAAACCGCACAAGTGCCTAAGGGATCTTTTTATCACTATTTTGATTCGAAAGAGCATTTTGGTACGGTGTTGCTCGAAAATTACTTTGATGACTACTTGGCCGCCTTGGCTATATCGCTCAATGTGAGCAGTCCAAAATCAGCATTACATCTATTGCTCGACTATTTTGATGGTTGGAGAGAGAGTCAATGTAGCGATATAACAAGCGATAAGTGTTTAGTTGTAAAGCTGAGCGGCGAAGTGTCGGATTTGTCCGAAGCAATGCGTTTAGCCTTAAAACAAGGCACACAACGTGTTATCACGCGTTTAGCGCAATGTCTCCAGCAAGCCGTTGATAACCATGAGATCGTGCTTTCTGACGATGTGGAAACGGTAACAAAAGAACTCTACTATCTATGGATAGGCGCTACATTGATGGCAAAAGTGAGTCACACGCCTGATGCGTTTAATGTCGCTATAAATGCACTTCATGCACGCCTTAACTTAGTTAATCAAAACAGCATTTAAGCTATTTTTTTGACACAAATATTAGACGACCAGTCTATTAATATCCTGCTATGAGGAACGAAACGTGAACAATTTTAACTTTTATAACCCAACTCGCATTTTATTTGGTGAAAATAAGATTACCGAGATGACAAATTTTATTCCAAAAGATGCGCGTGTATTAGTACTGTTTGGCGGTGAGAGTGCTCGTAAGTATGGCACCTTAGCTGAAGTAATTACTTCGTTAGGTGCTCGTTATGTAGAGGAGTTTGGCGGGATTGAAGCTAACCCTAGCTACAGCACCTTAATGAAGGCCGTTCAGCAAATTAAAGATAACAAGCTTGATTATTTAATCGGTATAGGTGGTGGTTCCGTTATTGATGGCACCAAATTCGTGGCTTTAGCCGTTTCATGTGAAGGCGATGCTTGGCAAGAAATTTTGGTCGATAAAGCAAAAAATATCACTAAGGCCTTACCATTTGCTTCTGTATTAACGTTGCCTGCAACGGGTTCTGAGATGAATAGTAACTCAGTGATCACGCGCTATGAAACACATGAAAAAATGGCCTTTAGTAGTCAACTAGTTTACCCACAATTTTCAGTACTTGATCCTACAAAAGTAGCTTCATTACCTCCTCGCCAATTGGCAAACGGTATTGTTGATGCATTTACTCATACTATGGAGCAATACCTGACATATCCGGTGAATGCTCGCGTGCAAGATCGCTTTGCAGAAGGCCTATTAATAACCTTAGTTGAAATAGGCCCTGCCTTACTAAAAAATCCTAGCGATTATGAGTTACAAGCTAACTTTATGTGGACAGCAACCCTAGCGCTTAATGGTTTGATCGGTGCAGGTGTACCTCAAGATTGGGCGACACATATGATAGGTCACGAGTTAACGGCCATCCATGGACTTGACCATGCTCAAACATTAGCCATCATTTTACCAAGTGTGATGAATGAGCAACGCGAGCAAAAACATGACAAATTGATTCAATATGCAGAACGTATCTGGAACATAACTGAAGGGGATGACGAACACCGTATTGATCTTGCTATTGCTAAAACGCGTGCCTTTTTTGAACAGTTGGGTGTTCGCACGTACTTAAAAGACTATCAAATTAGTCTTACTGATATTCCGGTGATGATCAAACAGTTAGGCGAGCATGGTCTCACCAAGTTGGGAGAACACGGCGATGTCGATTTAGCTAAAAGTACAAAAATACTTGAAGCCAGCGTTTAACAACATACATAGAACTCACTATTTATAAGGACAGATTAATGAATGACACAACACAACAAGCACTCACATTATTATCACCTATTCAAGTCGGTGCTTTGAACTTAAAAAATAGAATTATCATGGCCCCCCTAACACGGAATCGTGCAGGCGAAGGCTTAGCTCCGACCGAAATGAATGTTGAATATTATCAACAACGTGCCAGTGCGGGTTTAATTATTAGCGAAGGTAGTCAAATTGCCCACGAAGCAGCCGGTTATCCCTTTACCCCAGGTATTTATAGTCAACAACAAGTTGATGGCTGGAAAAAAGTGACGGATGCGGTACATGAAAAAGGTGGCAAAATAGTGCTACAACTTTGGCACTGCGGACGAGTATCACATAGCACTTTATTACCTAATGAGATGTTACCCCAAGCACCATCTGCAATAAAGCCTGCAGGCGAAGTATTCACTTATGAAGGCATGCTGCCGTATGAAACACCCCAAGCCTTAACACTTGATGAAATACACGGCGTGATCGAGATGTACAAAAAAGCCGCTCAAAATTGCCTTGATGCGGGTTTTGATGGCGTAGAAGTTCATGGTGCAAATGGTTATTTACTTGACCAATTTTTACGCGATGGTACAAATCATCGTGATGATATTTATGGTGGCAGTCTTGAAAACCGGTCACGATTATTATTAGAAGTTGTCGAAGCGGTTAGCAATATCTGGGGAGCAGATCGTGTTGGGGTACGCTTATCACCTCTACAACCTTTTAATGATATTAAAGATAGTGATCCTGAAGCAACATTTAGTTACACAGTCAAAGCATTAAATAAATTTGGACTTGCTTATCTACATATTACTGAAATGGGCGCTGAAGCACCTGGTGTCGCTGGACCCGCTTTTGATTTAAAAACGTTACGTCCGCTATGGAATGGTCATTATATGACCAACAGTGAATATAATTTTGAAACAGGTAATGCCGCCATTCAAAATGGTGAGGCGGATCTTATTTCTTTTGGAAAACTACTTATTAGTAACCCCGATTTGGTCGCGCGTTTTGCGAGCAATGCACCGCTAAATGACTTTGATTCAAGTACATTTTATGGTGGTAATGAACATGGTTATATCGACTATCCATTTATGAGTTAAGCCTTACATGAATATTGGCATGGTACTCGATACGTTTAACTAAACTAAATCCATATTTTAGATATGGAAATGGTATACCTTCTCCAAAACCATGTAATTCTTTAAATAATAGTTATTTAAAGGACATTATCGTAATGAGATTTTCATTTTATAAAAAACAAATGATGAGTCTCATTGCCATCTTAATGGTGGCTACATTTTCAATCATATCTCATGCTGAAGAGGCGCTTGAAAAGGTCTCTTTACAACTTGACTGCAAATACCAATTTGAATTTGCTGACTTCATCATGGCAAAAAAAGGTTTCTATACTATAGGTCTAGATGGCGAATTACGCGAATATGAAGAAGGTCTTGATCATTGAAAGCCTACTTTCAAAACAAAGTAATTACGGCATTTATAACTCTAGCGCTATCATTAGTGAGGGTAAATTAAAACCGATTATCTTAATGGCGACTTATTATCACAAGTCTCCTCTGGTGAATCAATTAGGCGATATTCTGGCTGCTAAAGTCACTCCAGCTAATGTTATCGGGTGCCAAATTATATTTGACAACGTCTTGTTGGATTCTAAAATGCTTTTGAAATGAACGCAGCGTTATACCCATACCCTAAGCCGATATCGTAAGGGTTTAGGATCTAGGCTAACGTTGCTTGATTCGTTTATTTATTGAAGTGTTTATCTAGATTGTTCAGACCTGCATCATAAATTCCTGTGATTGTATTAACGGCTTCCTCATCACTTGCACCTTTGGCATCAAAGGTAGAGCGCCATGTCACGGTAGATTTACCATCAGCAGCAGCGGCAACGGAGATAGTTGAAACATAATATGCAACAGGTAATGGTGACGCAACAATCGCATAAGTGTAGCTTCTTTCAGCGTCATTACGCGAGACTTGTTGCTCAGTAATTGTCGCGCCATTACCTAAGGTTAATAAACGCGTATCATTATTTTTACCATGTGTTAATTCGCTGCTAACTACGACAGGATGCCATACATCAAGATGATTGAAGTCCCCAATCATCTTCCATGTTGTGTCAGGGCTAGCATTTACCGTTACTTCTTTGCTTACGTTTAAATTGCCAGCAAAACTGGTCATTGCTGTGGTTAATAATGCTGCTGATAACATTGTTTTTATTATTTTATGTAACATAGATCTCTTCCATTTAATAGGTTTGGAATTAAATTATGCTGTTTCTACGAGTCTAAAAAAATACTCCTGAGGGATATAGCTCTTAAGGGTTATATAAAAATAATTATAGTTATAAGAGCATTAGTCGTGAGTTAAGGCTGTCAGGTTTAATAGGTTTCAGCATAAACTGACAACCTTGTCGTTCGATAGCTTCACGTATTTTTAGATCGGTTGTACCAGTGATGATGATAATGGGTATAGCGTGTTGATAATGTTTTCGTATTTGAAATGCGAGTTCAAGGCCGGTCTCATTGATCAATTGATAATCTGTAATAATTACATCGGGGGGCGGCGTGTTTTGTTTTAGTATTAGTGCCACTTCAGTGGATGATGCCATGGCCTCAACCTGACACCGCCATGATTGTAATAATTTTTTCATCGCGTAGCGCGTAGCGGCATCATCTTCGATGACCCATATTAATTTATTAATCGATGCTTGTTGCTGTATTAGCTTAACCTCCCCAATTAAAGTTGCATCACCATTGGCAATATCAACATAAAAACAAGCACCTTTTGCTAGTTGTGAATTCACCCCTAGATTGAGTCCCAATAAATTAACTATTTCCTGCACGATAGATAGGCCTAGTCCTAGCCCCTTGTCTGAGAGTTGTTGTGCCGCTTTGTCTCGGTAGAATGCATCAAATATCTTATATTTTGACTCGTGATCTAGCCCTATCCCAGTATCAATTACGCAGATCCTGATATGATCTTTTAAGCGGCGACAACCAAGCAATATTTTGCCTTGAGGGGTGTAACGAATGGCATTAGATAATAAGTTTCTTAATATTCGCTCCAGTAATATCGGATCGGTATATACGCAGGCTGATGTTTCTATGGTTCTAAAAGTGAGTGCGTGTTGTTTAGCCTGCAATTCAAAATCAACGGTTAGTTTTTCCAACACATCTTGTAGGTAAAAATGTTCTGGATTTACGGGTAATTCGCTGGATTCTAAGAGACTGAGATCGAGCAGACTACCAAACATCGTATTCATGCCATCCACAGCTATCTGTGTTTTATCAATCAACTGCGTTTGTTCGGCTTTATCTTCACTATCTTTTAACAACGTTGTTAAAAGGCCGATTGTATGTAGGGGCTGTCTAAGGTCGTGACTCGCCGCTCTTAATAAGCCAGATTTTGCCTGATTAGCTTTATCAGCCTCTTGTTTGAGTTTAGTTTGGGCGTCGAGCTGTGTTGTTGTACCTTCCAGCACGGTTGATAACTGGCTGACTTGGCGAGTTTTAATGAGTGCAATGAACAAATATAGCGTCAGTAATAAGGTCATCAGGCTGCCAAGAATCAAGCCTGCAGAGGGCAGCCAAGACTCCGTACCTGATAATAATACTGTATTGGGAAATACCACCATTATCCATTGTTGGTCTGCCACATTAAGTGAATACGTCCAAGATTGTCTTTTTTGCTGTTTGACCTTATCTACCGTATTTAACAATGCTGATGAGGAATAAAGTACTTGCTGGTTAGCCGTGTTGGCATCATATAAAGCAATATCAACCTGGTTGTTGTTATCAGAAAATACATCTTCAACTAAGGATTCAATGTCATAGTTTCCCATGACAAAGCCCGCTAATTGTTTTTTATCCAGATCATTTCGAGTAAAGATAGGATGTAAAGCTTGAAAGCCATAAAACTGTCTATTGCCATAATAGAATGGAATACGCTGTGTTATGACCGTTGTTTCCATGCGTTCAGCTTTATTCATTAAGCGCTCTCTAGAGCCAATAGACTTTAAGTTTAAACCAGCTTTTATGTCTCTATTTTCTGGTGAGATCAAGAATTTTATAGGATAGACTGCTTCCTGCGTATTTACCGATATTGGCATGCCATGACCTGTTATTTCATAGACACTAAAACTCGGGTCGCTTTTCTGTACTTCTTTTTCAAATGCTTCAACGTCTTCACCAGCAATTTTGGGTACCCAACCCAAGGCGGCCGTTCCTGAATGGTATTTAGTGTCGGAAGCCACGTAACTCGCTAATTGTGATCGTGATACATCGCCCAGTACATGAAAAAGCACGTCAATTTCAGTCAGAGAATCGAGTGAGATGTCTAGGTTTGTTTGAACCTGCTTTACTTGTGATTGAGTATGTTTTTGGGCTTGTAAGTAGAGACGCTCACTTGCAATATCTTGTAATTCTAGAAATCCAGCAATAGATAATATTAACCCTACCAGCAATACCAATAAACCTACAATAGCCTGCAAACGAGCTCGTTTGTCTCTAAATAAATGTGTTAATGTAGAAAATTGTGTATTCATTCTGGTATCTTGCATCAATTCTGCAATTTATAAAACGTTTAACCCCATTCTTTAAGTGAAAGTACGCCATTAACATATGCCTATGAAAATTCTAATTGCCGATGATCATGAGCTTTATAGAGATGCACTCTCTATATTAGTTCAACGTTTAGACAAAGCAGCTGAAATACATCTGAGTAGTAGTTATGATGAACTTTTGGCCTTTGCCAGCTCGGAGCGTGATTGGGATTTAATGCTGGTGGATCTTAATATGCCTGGTCTGAGCTATTATGACGGTATAGCTCAGCTCATGGATGCACATCCCAATACGCCAGTGATTGTCGTGACTTCATCTGAAGATCCTAAAGATACCCAACTTGCTCTTAAGGCTGGTGCATTAGGTTATATGTCAAAATCGATGAAAAGTAATGATATGCTTAATGCAATCCAACTGATGTTGAGCAGTGGCATTTCTATTCACCCGACGCATCAACTCGCCAACGTTTCATCATCGGCATCTTCCATGAACCAACCCACTTCACTCGATAAGTTGACGCCTAGACAACAAGAAGTGCTCAAGCGATTATGCGAAGGTGAATCCAATAAACGTATCGCTCTCAATTTAGATTTAAGTGAACACACAGTTAAATTACATGTTCGTGCCATACTGCAGGTACTCAATGCAAAAAATAGAACTCAGGCCGTCATTGTGGCTAAACGTTTATTGTTTTAACTAAAGCGATTCATGTAAGTGCCGACTAGTTGTCATGGCTATTTATTTAAATGGTATTAGCGGCTTTTTTTCTGTGTTGATTTCGGCCAATAAGGATCAATGCTAAACCACCTAACATCATTGTCGCCGCTATTATAAAATGGAGTGTGATGGACTCATCAATTAGCCAATGCGCACCAAATGCTGCGAATAATGGCACTAACAACTGACAGGCTGAAGCTAAACTAGATGAGAGTCTTGGCAAGGCTTTATACCAAATGATATAGCCTAAACCTGAGGTTACGCCGCCTGACAATATTGCCATGGCTACGCCAATCGGCGTTAAATTGATAACATCAGTAAAGGCTAAACTCACGGCCATTAATAATAGAATCATCGGTAAGGTACGATAAAAATTATAGGCCGTGTCTGTGATTGGGTTTAATGAATGGCGGCCATTTAAGCTATAGATCGCCCAAGTATATGCAGAGATGATAACCATCACTAATCCCCACCATGAGGGTGAGGTTAATTTTGGATACATTAAATAGACTAAGCCGATTAGAGCTAAAACCAGACCTAGCCACTCGGCACCATGCAATTTATCACCATTACGTAGTGCATAGCCGATCATCGTTAGCTGCACAACACCGGCCAATATTAATGCACCTGTCGCGGTGCTAATGGCGACATAACCATAGGAAAATGTCAGAGCATAGATGAATAAATAGATACTGGTTTTCCAATCACCTTTTTGACTTGGAATCGGTGTAGCTTTTATTCGGTTCTTGCTGGTTTGTTGCCCTGCTGACCATGCCATAACAATAAATAACATGACAGCACCAGCCCCTAAACGAAAAGATGAAAAACTGATAGGATCAATATAGCCGTTATCTAAAGTCCAGCGGCAAATAATGGCATTGGCCGAAAAGGCTAACATGGCTATCAACGTATATAAAGTGGTCTGTAAGAAATAGCTGCGCAATGTGTTTTGGCCTTGTCTGTATTTGGAGTCTGGAGCTTGTTAATGTAACTTATTTTAACCTTCACCCTTGTGCACATCATCGATCCATTCTTCCATGGTGATAACCCCGCCTTCTTTTTCTGGGCGGCCTTGATCTTTTGGTGGCAACACATCTTGCACTAAATCGACACGTTTCCAACCTGCAAGTGGTGTTTTTTCCTTTTGCCCTGGAACATAATGCGATAATTCTTTCAATTCATATTTATGAATATAGCGCGGACAATTGACCCACATTTTTGATAATTTAACGCGTACGATCATTTCTGCTTCATTAAAGTGTTGCATTAATGGATCTTCTTTTGAAGCCGTGGCTTCACCATGAAAGCGGATACGATGCGGTGTTTCAAAGTCGAGAAATAATAGTCCGACTTTGGCTGTTTGTTGAATATTACCTACAGAATAAAACATGCCATTACCATCATAGGAAGGGAATGCAATGGTTGTTTGATCAACCACTTTTACAAATCCAAGAGCACCACCCTTATATGAAACGGTAGGTTGGCCATTGTGATCGACGGTAGAGAGGAAAAACATCGGACGACTTTCAATAAAGCCTTGTTCTTCTTCACCGATTTCGTGTTGAACAATAATATCTTCCAAACGATCGGCTAATTTTCTGGTCTCAAATTCGTCTTGTAATGCTCTATGTTTATCGCCGTATAGTTCACTCATTATTTAGTCCCCAAAAGATTAAAGCAGTTAATTGAATGTAACATGCCACATTTTGACATGTTGAGTAAATAAAATGTAAGGTATTGAGTTAAGCTAACGTATAGTCATTATTACTATTTTTTTGTTTAATCATTTTTAATGGAAGAGTAGTTAAGATTAATCGTTTTTACCACTTATAATTATAGAAATAACTCGTTTTACCTTATGTATGGTTTTGTGCATAATGAAACTCAATCAATCACTTTCAAATAAAAAGGAAATGAAAATGGAAATGAATAAGACAGTACCAGAAATTACATTTAAAACCCGTGTGCGTGATGCAAGTCTTGGTGGTGACAATCCTTTCCGCTGGCAGGATGTGACAAGCAGTGACATCTTCAAAGGTAAAAGCATTGTTGTACTTGCTTTACCAGGCGCGTTTACACCAACATGTTCTAGCACTCACCTTCCTGGTTTCGAAGCTAAATATGACCAGCTTAAAGCTAAAGGCGTTGATGAAGTCTATTGTTTAAGCGTAAACGATGCTTTTACCATGTTCCAATGGTCTAAGAATTTAGGCATAGAAAAAGTAAAAATGTTACCTGATGGTAATGGTGACTTCACTCGCCAAATGGGTATGTTAGTGAAAAAAGAAAACTTAGGTTTTGGTAGTCGTACATGGCGTTATTCTATGCATGTGGTTGATGGTGAAATTAAACAACTATTTGCTGAACCAGGTCGAATGGATAACTGCCCAGATGATCCCTTCGAACGTAGTGATGTTGACACAATATTGAACTCTTTAGCTTAAATATAAACAATCTAAACTCGGCACCAGATAAATGTATCTGGTGCCTTTTTACAGTGATAGCCAAAAGGCAAAAACAATGAAATACGATTATGATCTTTTTGTCATTGGTGCCGGTTCTGGTGGCGTACGGGCTAGTCGCATGGCTTCGTCATTTGGTGCCAAAGTCGCTGTGTGTGAAGACCGTTATATGGGCGGAACGTGTGTCAATGTAGGCTGTGTTCCTAAAAAACTCTACGTCTACGCATCTGAATATTCACGTCATTTTAATGAAAGCAAAGGCTTTGGTTGGAGTACCGGAGAAATAGCATTTGATTGGGCCACTTTACGAGATAACAAAATCGAAGAAATTAGTCGATTAAATGGTATTTATGATGACATTTTAAATAATGCCAAAGTTGAAGTGATAAAAGGACGTGGCAAGATCGTTGATCAGCATACTGTTGAAGTTGATGGCAAAAAATATACCACTGAACGCATCTTACTCGCTGTCGGTGGTTGGCCATTTATACCTGACTTTAAAGGACGCGAACACGTTATTAGTTCGAATGAAGTTTTTGATTTAGCAACCTTTCCAAAGCGTATGATTGTTGTCGGCGGCGGCTATATTGCCGTTGAATTCGCCGGTATTTTTAATGGTCTTGGCTCTGAAGTGACACAGTTATATCGTGGTGACTTATTCTTACGAGGCTTTGATAATGAAATTCGTGATTTTGTTGCACAAGAAATTGCTAAAAAGGGCGTGAACTTACGGTTTAATACCGATGTAACTTCAATTGAAAAACAAGCCGATCAATCACTAAAGATTAACTTGAATGATGGTTCATCTATCATTGCTGATGCCGTACTCTATGCAACCGGTCGTAAACCACAGTTAGATAATCTGGGCATTGAGAACGTGAATATCGCACTATCTGATAAAGGCTATATTAAGGTTAATAACCAGTTTCAAACCAGCGAGCCCAGTATTTATGCACTAGGTGATGCAACAGGTGGTATGGAATTAACCCCTGTTGCACTTGAAGAAGGTATGACGTTAGCGCGCGCGCTTTATAATAACCAGTCATACAAACTAGACTATAGCAATATCGCGACAACGGTCTTTTGTCAGCCCAATATTGGCACAGTCGGCATGACGGAAGAACAAGCGAGAGCAGACTATTCTCATGTAGTGAAGTATCGATCTAGTTTTCGAGCCATGAAACACACGATTAGTGGTTCAGATGAACGGACCTTAATGAAATTATTGGTTAATGGCGACACAGATAAAATTTTAGGCGTACATATGGTTGGTCCTGATGCCGGTGAGATTATGCAGTGTATCGCGATTGCTATTAAAGCAGGGGCAACTAAGGCTGATTTTGATGCTACGATTGGCATTCATCCCACAGCTGCAGAAGAATTCGTAACGATGAGAGAGCCTGCAACAGATTGATTTATACTAAGAAAATTCCTGAGTAACATCAGGGGTTTTCCTCATACTATATGTTGATAATCTACGTATAGTATGAATCATGGTGACCAGAGCGAATTAGGGAGCCTATGTAATATCAATTTTTGAGAGGTAATTATCATGTGGACTAAACCAGAATATTCAGACATGCGTTTCGGTTTCGAAGTAACAATGTACATCTGCAACCGTTAAGCAAAACGTCAGTTAATAAAAAACCTCAAGGTCGAAAGATCTTGAGGTTTTTTTTATGCAAAAAATATAGGTCTAATTTGTGTTAGGTTTCAATGCTGCTGCAAAGCAAATTTGAATAAACTCATCGACATCTAATGAGGCACCACCGATCAAGCCACCATCGACGTCAGGTTTTGAGAAAATTGTCGCCGCATTATTAGCGTTAACACTACCACCATAAATTATTCGTAATGATTCTGCTGTAGTCGCATCATGTTTAGCGATGCGTTCACGCATAAACGCATGCACATCTTGGGCCCATTCAGGTGTTGCAGATTGTCCCGTGCCAATAGCCCAAACAGGCTCATAGGCAAAGACTGTCTGGCTAAGTGCTTGAGGTCCTTTATATTCAATAAGAACATCGAGTAAGCGAACAATCACTTCCTCAGTTTTTCCTTTGGCATAGTCTTCTTCTGTTTCGCCAATACAAATGATGGGTGTTAAACCATGGCTGGTGGCCATTTGATATTTTTGTGCCACAATCTTATCGAGAACAAATTGATCTAACTCTAATGTTTCGTATAGACAGCGTCGTTCAGAGTGACCAATTAAAACATAGTCACACCCAAAGCCTTGTAACATGGACGCTGAAATTTCACCGGTGTAAGCACCTTCATCATAGGCTGATACGTTCTGCGTGCCCCAGTGTAATGATGATCCAGTTAATATTTCCTGTGTTTCTTTTAAGTAGACTGAAGGTGGAAATATAGCAATATCAACGGCTGTTGCATTGCCAGCTTTGGCTAGCATGCTATCGAGTAATTCCGACTGATGTAAAATATTTTCTAGGAGTATTTTTGAGCTTTCAATTGGACTATTCATTTTCCAATTTCCGGCAACGAGCGGCTTACGCATAATAGTAACCTCGTGAGTATTTAGTCTTTTACAACAACGATATGATGAATACTCCGCTGTTAATCAAGATGGTAAGACACCACTCTTTCTACTTCATTTTTTGAACCCAGAATAACAGGAACGCGTTGATGAATCGTCTCAGGGACAATATCAAGGATACGTTCACGACCCGTAGAGCATTGACCGCCAGCCTGTTCGACAATATAACCCATTGGATTGGCTTCATACATTAGGCGAAGTTTGCCTGATTTAGAGGTGTTTCGTGTATCTTGAGAATAGATGAAGATCCCGCCTCGTGTCAGAATGCGATAGACTTCTGCCACCATAGAAGCCACCCAACGCATATTGAAATCAACACCTCGTGGTCCTGCTTCACCTTGCATGCACTCATCAATATAACGCTGTACCGGTGTTTCCCAAAAACGATGATTTGACATGTTAATAGAGAACTCTTTGGTATCTTCAGGAATAGTCATCTTGGGATGGGTAAGTACAAACTCACCCACATCCTGATCAAGCGTAAAGCCGTTAACGCCTCGGCCTGTGGTTAGGATCATCATGGTTGATGGCCCGTACAACACAAAACCGGCACACACTTGCTCAGCACCTTTTTGTAAGAAGTCATTGAGTGTTGCATCAACACCCTCTTGACCACTTAAAATTGAGAAAATGGTGCCGACAGTCAGGTTAACATCGATATTTGATGAACCGTCTAAAGGGTCGAACAGTGCTAAATATTTGCCCTTAGGATATTGCTCTGGAATAGGAATAAAGTCGTCAACTTCTTCAGAAACCATACCTGTTAAGCGGCCAGTCCACTCTAATGCATTCACCATAATGTCATTGGTAATGATATCGAGCTGTTTCTGTGTTTCACCTTGAATATTTTCAATGCCAGCACTACCCAACATACCGGTCATCGCGCCACGACTAATGGTATGTGAAATTCGTTTACAGGCATTGGCAATATCTACAAGCAATAATGTTAGATCCCCTGTTGCATTGGGTAATGCCCTTTGCTGTTCGATCATGAACTGCGTCAACGTTTTTTGTATGCTCATGTTATCGTTTCTCCAATATATGTTCTGTCGCGCCGCTTAGCTGGCACTTCCTTTCAGCGGAATCGTTATTTATAGGTTGCCGATGTTAATTCGCGGCTGGCATAACGTTCCATCATATGGTTGAGAGAAATAACTTTGATTTTACTGGCGTGGCCTGCGCTACCAAAAGCTTCATAACGGGCTTGGCAAATGGCTTGCATGGCGACCGTAGCAGCCTTGTAGAATTTACGCGGGTCAAAGTTTGAGGCATTTTCTTTTTCAGCTAAATAACGACGAATTGCCCCCGTTGATGCCATACGTAGATCGGTATCGATATTGACCTTACGCACACCAAGTTTAATTCCGGCGACAATCTCATCGACAGGCACACCATAGGTTTGGCCAATATCACCGCCATAAGTGTTGATGATTTCTAGCCAATCTTGTGGCACAGAACTAGAACCATGCATTACAAAATGAGTATTCGGTAAACGTTGCTGTAAGGTTTGGAGGTGGCTGATAGCTAACACGTCACCAGTAGGTGGTTTGGTAAATTTGTATGCGCCATGGCTAGTGCCAATCGCTACTGCTAAAGCATCAACTTGTGTTTGTTTAATGAATTCGACCGCTTCGTCAGGATCAGTGAGTAATTGGCTGTGGTCGAGTCTATCGATGGCACCGTGGCCGTCTTCTTCCCCCATCATACCTGTTTCCAATGAACCTAAACAGCCAAGTTCACCCTCAACAGATACACCACAGGCGTGTGCCATCTCAGAAACAGTGCGCGTGACATCAATGTTATAGGCTAGTAATGAAGGTGTTTTCATATCCGTCATTAATGAGCCATCCATCATAACTGAACTAAAGCCTGATTGAATTGAGCGTGCACATACTGCGGGTGCAGATCCATGATCTTGATGCATTACAACCGGAATATGGGGGTATTCTTCGATAGCAGCCAAAATTAAGTGGCGTAAAAAAGGTTCGCCTGCATATTGGCGAGATCCTGCAGAGCCTTGCAATATAACAGGGCTATCAACGGCATTAGCTGCCTGCATGATTGCTTGAACTTGTTCCATATTGCTGACATTAAATGCTGGAATGGCAAATTGATGTTCTGCTGCATAATCCAATAATTGTCGCATTGATATTAAAGCCATATATTCACCTTTATTGATAAATGTTATTTAAAATTAAGCATATGATTGAATAACTTGTATTTTCGAGTACAAGTTTTTAACAATGCATCGTTAATCTTTAGTGTAATGGAGTTTACTCATAATTAGTATGTAGAGTTTTTTATCTTGACTATAAGAATCTCTTATGACTTATGTTATAAATCTATTTAAAATTCAACTATCTCAATAACAGTCTTCAAGCCATTATGCAAAATACACATGATTTTCTATTTCGAAGACATTTATGGATAGGCCTCCACAATTTTTCGCCACAACACCACGGGGATAACGAGGGCTTATGAGGTATAAATAGTCATCGTCAAACGAAGCTGAAACAGTTATAGTGGCCGATTTAGCATGCCAATTTTGAAGGAATAAATACATCTAAATTGTATATTACTCCTTTTGACTTAAAATCCCATAACAGGTCAAAAGTACCGTTAACAGTGGCTTATCAATTACATAGATATGTAGCATAAAAGATGATTTTCCCAGCCTAAAGCAATCAATCATGTAGAGCATTAATATAATTGCTAGGCATACCAAGCCGTCATCGAACAAAGAAAACTTCTTTACTCGATGACCGTTGTTTGATGAGTAATGGCTTTAATCATTATTAAGGCTGTGCTCAAATAAATTTAAAGCTGTGGCAAGCGCGCTCGCACAAAAACTTGATGCGTCTACCTTTAGTAGAATTACGTTATGGCTGAGTACCGGTGGGGAATTTAATAAACAGTTGTGATACTGTTTTTTGCAATGTAGCTTGTAAGTTATTCAATTGTTCTTCGTTTACCCGCCCTACTGCTTCACCTTGCCAAATCACTTTGTTTGACTTACTGTCGACGAGATCAATATTAAGCTTCCCTTCCTGATAATTATCAATATAGGGTCTATAACTAACCCAAGAATCATAGCCTCGATATTGATGATAACCACCATAACCTGTTATTGGAATTTCATCGATATGTTGTTTATTTTGAATATCCCGTCGAAAATTGATCAATAAATCTGGCTTATTTTTGCTTAATACAAAGCCTCGTTGCGTCATTTCAACAACCGTAGCTTGTTTTAGATATTGACTGGTCAATGATTCATAGCGGGAATCGGTATCTAGCGGTTGAAAAAAACTAAACGTTTTGTATTGATTAAAATCAACAGCCTGATTAAACGCCGTGCGAATTGTCGGGTTAATACTACATGCTGTGGTTAACAAAAGGATACAGAGTGTAATTAATATATGTTTGGACTTCATAGCAGATTCTCTATTTAAATGTGGCAGGTTGATGTCAACTTTGAACCACTTACTCCAAATAGACAACACTAACAGCTAAAAGTCACCATCAAATTACGACACAGATATTTTAGCCTGACTAAATCCTTCTTAAAGTCAGGCGATGAGATGCTTACAGGCTTATTCAACTGTGCAATGTTATGACAGTGTCATTAAATAAATCTGGTGAAGTCCTGTCACGAGATTTCAATTTGAATACGCCTTTCCCTAAATCATTTGCAAGTTCTTGAAAATTAATTTCAGATAAATGCAGGGTAATTGACCCCAATATCAAATGGACCACTTTGCAATCTGGGCAATACTGCAGGTCACAACTTGATCCGTTTAATAATGTTTCTATCTGGCAAGTAGTCGTTGGGCGCATAATGTTTTATTCCTTATCTATAATTATAAAAACAGCTAATAATTTTTTATAGCCGGTTGCTTAACCGAGGTTGAATGCGGTTAATGATCGTATTATTCCCCAAACACTTTTTTTTGATTGTGGATCCAAGCAGTGGAAATCAGTTGGATTCAACTTCCCTTCTCGAATCAGAGATTCGAGTTTATAAGGGGCAATTGCCAAATTTACGATGTGTGTATGTTTCGTGTTTATGTCTGTTGATTTCATCGTGCTTGTCCGCCAAAAGTACGAAATGGAAGTATAATGAAATTAGCTGTTAAATGCAAATAACAATCATTCGTATTTAATGCATGTAGGCATAAGGAGTTTATTGCCTTCACTTATTCTTTATTAAACTGTTTTCTTGAAATGGTCAGATAAAAAATTGATTAACCTACGGACGCGTTGAGATAGATGGCGTGTTTGAGGATAAACAGCGTAAACACCTAACTCATTATTATCCATATAATTTTCAAGAATGGGCATTAATGTGCCATCTTGGAGTGCTGCGGAACAAATAAAATCAGGCAAATAGGCAATGCCCCAACCACTCATAGCAGCCTGACATGCAAAATCACCATTATTAATCGTCAGACTTTTAGCTAGCTTAATACTATACTGCTTGCCGAATTCATCTTTGAAATGCCAGCTATCTTGGTCTGCTTGGTAATGTAATTTAAGATGGCCATTCAATAGGTCATTGGGTGTGAGTGGAATACTATGTTTTTGCAGATAATCAGGACTAGCACAATGTATCAACTTCACCGTTGTTAGCCGTCTAGCAATCAGCGAGGAATCCGTTAAGTGGGCAATTCGAATAGCCAGATCAAATCCTTCCTCAACAAGATCAACGCGACGATCGTTAAAATCAATGTCAAACAAGATGTCAGGGTATAAATCATTAAATTGTTTTAATACAGGACATAATTGGGCGATACCAAACGACAATGGAGCCGCAATTTTAATTCGACCTGATAACGCGGTATTTTCATTGCCTAGAGATGATTCAACTTCGTTAATATCGTCGATAATCCGAAGACATTGTCTATAAAATTGCTCTCCAGAATCTGTAAGTGTTTGGCTGCGTGTTGTTCGCGTTAACAAATTAATGCTTAGGCGTTTTTCCAGCTCAGATAGTCGACGACTGATAGCTGATTTAACCGTATTCATTTGTTCGGCAGCCTTAGAGATACTACCGGCTTCGACAATCCGAATAAAAGTCTGCATCTCTTCCAACTGGTTCATTTTTAACTCCGGTATCGAGCGTCACATCAACCCAACTATTGTTCTTAATATGAGAACAGAATATTCTTCTTTTGTTGGTTTATTAATTATACAAGAACAGTAAAATAGACTCATCTTAATTAAACACACAAACAGGTAAACCATGATTTACATTCAAACATATACCAGTTTTATTGGTCGATTAATGATCAGCACGATATTTTTAATGGCAGGATGGAGCAAAATAGGGGCTTATCAAGCAACCCAATCTTATATGCAAGCCATGGGTGTCGAGCCTAATTTATTGCCATTGGTCATTATTACTGAACTTTTAGGTGCTATTGCTATTATCATCGGTTATAAAACGCAGTTAGCCGCTTTTCTTTTAGCAAGTTTTACTATCTTAGCGGCCGTTTTATTCCACGGTAATTTTTCTGATCAAATGCAAACCATCTTATTTATGAAAAATATAGCTATTGCTGGTGGCTTATTATTCATTGTGACCAATGGTGCAGGCTGTTTCTCTATCGATAATGCGTGCGCAAAAAAATAATCTATGCAAAACAACTAGGGCGATTTATATCGGCCCCAGGAGCGAATATCACGAATACGACAATAAAAGTACGAGAAGTTGAACACATTATAAATGGCATCAAATCAACCGATGGTGACGGCGTACAGCTATCACGGGTCATTGGTTCACATGAATTGCCAATGCTTGATCCTTTGCTTGATCCTTTTTTACTGTTTGATGCCTTTGAATCTAATCAAGTACAAGATTATATCGGCGGTTTTCCTAGCCATCCCCACCGAGGGTTTGAGACAGTCACCTACTTATTAGCGGGTCGAATGCGTCATAAAGACAGTGAAGGCCGCGAAGGTGTTATTGAACCCGGAGGTGTGCAATGGATGACCGCGGGTCGAGGCATTATTCATTCAGAAATGCCAGAACAAGAAAATGGTTTGCTACATGGCTTTCAATTATGGGTCAATTTACCGGCAAAAGACAAGATGATAGCACCAGCATATCAAGAGTTTTCTGCAGACAAAGTGACGCTTGAACGACATGAAAATGGCACAAAAATACATGTTATTGCTGGCAAAACAAATAAGGGCTCACAAGGCCCCGTGGTTAATAATTATGTAAATCCTCTTTATATTGATGTCACTTTACCGGCTGGCCAAGTATTCGATCAAACAGTTACTGATGATGACAATGCTTTTATCTATGTAATTGAGGGTGAGCTATCAGTTGGGATAGGAGCTACTCGAATTAACAAACATCAACTTGCAGTTATGGGCCTAGGTAACGAGGCTCGTTTTCAAGCAAATGAAGATACGCGATTCATCTTTGCTGCTGCTCAACCTTTGAATGAGCCTGTTGCTCGTGGTGGGCCATTTGTAATGAATACCAAAGAAGAAATAATACAAGCATTTATTGATTTTAGAAGATAATTATTACTCATTGAGGATAACATTATGACCAAGCCAAACGTAGCCGATAACAAACCTGTTAGAGTTGAGTTAGAAAATGGCAAAGAATATTATTTTTGTACCTGCGGGCGATCTGCAAGCCAACCTTACTGTGATGGTTCGCATCAAGGTGGTACGTTCACTCCGAAAGCATTCATAGCTGAAAAGGATGGCACAGCTTACTTATGTGCCTGTAAACAAACTGCGAATGCGCCATTTTGTGATGGTAAACATTTAACGCTATGAATCGTTAGTTTTTGCTGAACTTATTGTTCGTTATTAATAAAAGTTATAAATTGATGTGGATGATTTTTAACTACAAAAAGGCTGAGATAGTGATCCATCTCAACCTTATATTGTTTCTTCTACATTAATAACTTCAAAGCCTTACATTTCATACAGCCAATAAAAACCAAAACTGGGCACAACCAATGTGTTTTTAAATATTTCTGGACGCTGACCTGTGTATAAATCCATTAACTGCCCATAATGCGGTGCGCCCCAAGAGACCAGAGAGTCTAAGTCTAGATTCTGTGGTTTACCATCAAAGTTTGCAACGACCAGCACCCGTTCACTCGTTCTATTAATGTCGTAACGCTCAAACACAAATAAATGTGGATTCTCCACTTCAACCAAATCACGATTATTAAAATCAGCAAAAATCCCTGTCTCCTTATGTACTGAAATCATTCGTTTTAATGCTGTAAAGATGGCATATTCGACAGTTCCACTAGTATGTCTTAATTCTGCTTTTTGCCAGTTAATAACATGACGATGTACCCACCGTGAGTCGCTTGCTTTAATAGGATCATTGACATAAGAATCATCGTTAATGGTGCCTATCTCATCGCCATAATAGAGTAATGGAATACCACCAAATGATAGAATCATACTGTGGAACAATAAGATCAGTTTGATCGAGTTTTCAATGGCGATTGGATCACTTGTTTCAATAGCGTATTGCAAGCCGACTAATGATGCTAATGTGCCAGATATTCTGGCATCACCAGTTTTTTCATTTTCACCAAATAACACACCGCGCGCATGAGAGTGATCAAATTTACCTGAGTAATAGTCAATTAGGAATTTACGATGATTAGCAGGTTCGTATCCCGCCAAAGCAATATCCTTATCATCAAAACCTAAGCCAATATCATCATGGCAACGTGCATAATTCAACCATGTCGCCCGTTCAAGTTTAACCGGAACATTTTTTATCCCTTGATTGAGTAACTTGGCATTTTTTGTGGCAACTGCATCCCATAATAAAGCCATATAGGTCGCGTTATAAGCTATTTCACACTCTTTGGCGATGATGGCATCTTCACCAAAATATTTGGTTACTTCAAGCGGTGCGACAATCGCTTCAGCAATAAATAACACGCCTGGGGCAACTACTTGGCAGCAATCTTTCATTAATTGAAGAATTAAATGTGCTTCACGTTCATTCTGACAAGTACTGCCTATTTTCTTCCACAAAAATGCCACGGCATCGAGACGAAGTATGTCTGCGCCCATATTGGCCCAGTACAAAATTACATCAAGCATTTCAATGAAAACGGCAGGATTACTGTAGTTCAGATCCCATTGATAATTATTGAATACGGTCATAACCCAGCGCTGCATCTCATCATCCCAAGTGAAATTACCTGGTGCGGTTTCTGGGAAGACTTCCAGCATGTTTTGTTCAAACATATCTGGCACATTACGAGATTCAAATGTGTAAAAATAATCTTGATATTTTTTATCACCGGCACGCGCTTTTTGTGCCCACTCGTGCTCATTCGAAGTATGGTTAAGTACCACATCAAGTGTTAATAAAATATCACGTTGTTGCATGTCGTCAGAAAGATTTTGTAAATCTTCCAAGGTGCCGATGCGGGGATCAATTTTTCTAAAATCACTCACCGCATAACCACCATCACTTTTACCTTCTGGACAACGTAAGATCGGCATTATGTGAACAAGATTGATGCCGAGTTCTTGAAAATAGTGAAGATTGTCACGCATGCCTTTAAGATTACCTGCAAAGCCGTTGCAGTATAGGGTCATCCCCACCCATTTTTGACTCAGAAACCAGTTGTAATCTAATTCTCGTTCTATATCGAGTTCTCTAAGCTTTTCAGGGCGACTAATGTATTGTTTAGCCATCGTTTCAACAAGCAGTTGTGCTTGTTGT
>Ga0105054_10004095_pt1 | contig 22026 bp, 14 predicted proteins | sample BON02_FD_78091 | JGI IMG/M metagenome (GOLD analysis project Ga0105054, IMG submission 78091) | Freshwater microbial communities from Lake Bonney liftoff mats and glacier meltwater in Antarctica - BON-02 (megahit assembly) | ecosystem: Environmental > Aquatic > Freshwater > Ice > Glacier...
TGTCTCCATGGTAAGTTCCGGTGGGGTCAATACCGTGTTCGTCACTGATGACTTCCCAGAACTTGGCTCCCACTTGGTTACCACATTGCCCTCCTTGTATGTGAACAATCTCTCTCATGCTTGGTAGTTACGTGTTTAAAAATTAACCGTTTCGTCTCCAGTCTTACTCTGTAAGGCTACCAATAACCTTAATGATGTGTTGGTACTTCAATGCGGGGCGCCCCCCTTTAATAAGCGCGGCAATGAACGATGACTGGGACTCTAACGTGTCGGTTGCTCTGAGTGAAGGGGACTTAGAAGCTTTAAGATTATGGCTGTCTGTGAAAGAAGACGGAATTCGTCGTATTGGATCTAATTCCGCATCCAGAGGAAGAAATATGCTCCATGAAGCCTCCTCGTTGGGCCACGAATCGATTGTCAGATATTTATTGTCTTACAATATAAATATAAATAAGAAAACCACACTAGGACGGGTTACTGCACTACATTTAGCAGCAGATCAAGGACATAACAATATTGTTCGAGTGCTCGTTCACAGTGGCGCAGATGTAAACGCGGAAACCAAATCCGGAGAACGACCGTTGCATCTTGCATCCACGAGGACAGTAGTACAAACATTGATACTGAATGGAGCTGATACTTATGCGAAGACTCGCCAAGGACTTTCTCCGTCGCAAACTGCGGCAGTGCGACTTCAGAGCGAGGTATATGATGCGATCCAACAACATGTAATGTCAGTTCAACGGACAAAGAAACTCCAGAAAGTTCAAATTGTAGAGAAACGAAAGATGAATGAAAAGAATTCAGAAGCAGAAAAACAAAAAAACGAGAAAGAAAGATTTCGAAATGAACAACTACGAAAATACGAAAAGTGGAGGCTTCATGGCTAGTTTAGACACTGCTGTGAGGATTAATAGCATTTGATTTCATTTCAGTAGCTTCTTTTGCAGCACGTCTTTTATTAATCACAACAACAGCGGCAACAGCAGCTACCAGAAGAAGGCCTACCACGACGCCCACAACAACTGAGGAACTGGAAGATGTCTCCTCGAGAGGGTACTTGCCCAATTCAGTTTCCTGAGCAGCGATATCTTCATCTGAGATAAGTAACGAGGAATACAAATCATAATCTTTACTGTTTGGCACAGCAGCGCAACTGTCACACGTAGCAGGACATGCTCGCTTAACGAATTGATATCCGCAATGTTGCTTGACGTCCTCGCACTGAGCAACCTGTTTCCCGGTCTGGTAGAACAATACAGGAGGTGAGGTGTCGACGCATCTCTCAGCATTGGCGCCACACACTCCACACGTTTTTTGGCAACGGATATATACATCCGTCCATTGCATGCAGTAATTCGCCAGCGCCGCACATGTGATAGGTTGTTTCGTTTGTGCATTAACAAAACCTTCAATGTCACCGCACGTGGTAGGGATATCATTGTCGCCACTGGGGGACACTACTGGGGCATTGGTCGTTCCTCCGACAACTGGAGCTTGTGTTGCTGCAGGTGGTGTTTCTGTATTACCGGTTAAACATCCAGAGGATCCAGCTTGACATGTGGTGTAGGTGGCAACTGCAGGACCAAAAAGAGCAGCTTCGCTTGGGCCAACATCAAACACTCTTCTGTATCCATCGATTGTTCGAGGAAGATGTTCAACTCCTGAAATGGCAACTGTTGGCGAAGGCAGTGTGCTGGCGGCAGTGCTTTGTATTTTTATATCGGCACATTGAGCGTAGAACTCAATGCTAGTGACTTGATGGTGTCCTGTCCATTCCCATCGAAGTACGCAGTGATCACATGCTGGTAATGCAGCTGGGATTAAAGTGTTGATGGTCGTTTCAAGAGGAAGAGTACCTGGATGACCACATCCCGGAAAAGCAGCGATTTTGAAAAAGTTAGTCGGATCGCAAGGACCTGTTTTTCCGTTGCAGTCGTAGCTCATGTACAGGTAACATTCGCCTCTGTGACCTGCTGGTGTATTCCAAGTAATAGGAGTAGTTTGGCCTGCAATAAGCGTGGTTGTGAGGGTTTCGCCATTGTATTTGTAATCATGGCAGCGCATAGCGGTTGGCGAATATCCTGGTGCTGGCCCATTCAGAGAGAATATTGGTTCTCGTTGACGATACGAAATTGGATTTCCATCAATATCTGGTCGCGGAAGAGGAACTGTTAATTGCCCGTGTCCTGATACATCTATCACGCAACAAGCTGCAATTGCGAGGCAGAGGAATGACATTTTATTGAGCATGATTTAATTAATGCTTCAATTCTTTTGAGTTTTGTTTTTGAAAATTGATGTTCATTTAATTTTCAATTTCGAGCGTGTGGCCTTCGTTTGGTAGTATTGTACCATACTGTTGCATGAATTTAAAATGTAGGTAGTAATGATCCAACAAAATTGGAAGAAGAAAATACTGCTAGGAAAAACTCTAGAAGAAATAGGCGTAAAAAGTGGCGAAGGCCCAGTTGCTAGGCTGCTACCACAACAAAAGTTACACAACCTGCATAGATGGCATTAGTCGATGAAATATCATTTGTTTTTATGAATTAATAATTGGCCTTCTTTACTATCAACCGCATTCCCACATAAACAGTTCGTCCAACGTCATGAATCTCATTCCATTTCATAATATTCAAAACCGATGAACCGTATACTTTTTCAAGGCTGCTCAACGACTCGCCTGGTTTGAAAATGTGCATTTTATCATGTGCCGGAATATTCTCCAATGTGTCTCCTGACCAGTACCATAGTCTGGATATACCATCAGCATCGACAGTCAGCAATCTATAGGAGTCGAATTGCATCGCCAGGACTGGTGCTTCATGTCCACGTAAAGTCAGTATTTTCTGCCCTGTAGAAATGTCAAAGACGCATACGGTTTTGTCAATGGATGCGGTCACCAGCTTTGTCGAATCTATTTGCATCTCCTTTATTGCTACTGTATGTCCAATGCAACAACATAACTGAGTCATTGTTCGCGTGTCCCACACTATGACTCGACCGTCTAGTCCAGCACTTACCAACTCCAATGAATTCATTTTCACGCATGATATGGCACAGCCATGACCTATAAACCTCTTTACCTTGGATTTGTATCCAGCGGAATGGAGGGGCCATATCTTGACTTCGCAGTCAGGACTCCCAGTAGCGATGCAGACCAAATCGCAATCCAAGCATGAAACAGATTTCTGGTGAAGAGAATCCAAAACGTGAAGACAAGATCCATCGATGGGTGACCAAATTCTAACAGAGCGATCACTGGAACCCGATATTATCTTGTCACTGTCTGCCCACAAACTCCATACACTACCGGTGTGGCCTTCGAGAATAAACTTACATCGAAAGTCACCAGAATCTTCAAATACTCGAACTTTCATGTCCACGCCTCCAGAAATTATATCATGCTCGAAATAAAGGAGGGATGTAATATTTCCGAAATGTCCAGGAAGCTTCGTTTCCGGGTCCTTGTCTAATTTCTTGCGCCACTTGGTGTCTAAAGGCGTTGGTGCGCCAGATATAAAGCCCAGTAAAGCCCCATCGCGGGTATCGAATACATATATCGCATCTTTCACGACGCAAATGAGTTGCTCTACTCCTCCACTGGCCATCCCTGTTACATCTCTACTTCTCAGGTTTGCTCTGTTAAGTGCACAATATCGGAACTGCTGTCTAGACTTGATAATTTTTCGCATTAAAGGACCTACTTCCACGGCTAGTTCTTGCTCCAGCTCATGGATATCATCGCGCTTGTTGCCAATTCTTATTTCTACTCGGTTCATTTCTTTGGTTCTTTCCTCGATTGATTGCTCCGCAGCCTGTTTTTGAGTTTCTAGATCCAGCTTCAACTGCGCCGTTTGAAATCTCTGCATTATTCCATGAATGAGATCCGAGTCGAATATCTCTGAGGTACACTTGTTTACAATTTCCAATTGTTGGGTAACCGTAGTTAGACGTTGTTTGTCAATCGTTTGGTCTTTTGAAAGCCGTACTGACTCTGCCACTGTGTCTTCTGCACCCAAGCGCTTCTCTTCTATCTGTTTCCGAAGAAGTGGCACTTTGTGGGATACAATTTCAAGCGGAGTTGTTTGAGAAGTATCTGCAGTGATATTTATCATCTTTCTTTCCGCAGATTCTATTACTTTAAAAGTTGATGCCAATTGGTTTTTTGTTTCAAACTCTATAAAATCAGCTCGCAATCGAAATTCCGTCTCTTTTTCCTCGTCGAACATCTTGCCATAAGATCGCTCCAAGATACGAAGTGCAAGCGCTTGATTTGGAAAATCGTTCAAATCCTCGAAACTCATCAATGCTCGATCTGCAAAATCTATTGCAATTTTGTAAAATGGTTGGCTGAAAGAACATTCTCCCATCCCAAGCAATGAAAGTCCAGCCATTTTTTCGGACATGACTTCGAGCGCAAGTGACTTCGACCTTTCAAACATTACCAATGCCTTGTCAAAGTTTTTCATGCCCATAAGCGAGGCCCCCATTCCGTAAAAGCAGTTACATTGTTCTTGTGTGACTCGTGGTATAGACAATGCGTCCTCGGTACCTTCAAGTTTCGCAGCAGACACCATATTGGCATGCTTTTCGAAATGAAAGTAACTTTTCTTGTAGTTTCCCATATCTAGATACGCTTGTCCTTGGTTCAAATGCAGCGTTTCTTTCGCGAATAATCCCGGATGAGCTTGCTGAAACTTCAAATTTTCTTCTTCTTCAGGATTAAAATACGGGCTACTACGGAGAGCACGTTTATGCGCGAGTGCCACACTATTCTCCTTCAACTGCTGCGAGGAACCACGCAGATTGAAAAGTATCTCAGCAGCAAGAGCATTCATTTCTGTTCGGTCTCCTTTCACCAGGCTGAGCAACTGAGACCCAACTCCAATTGCAGGTTCGGAGTCTGTTTCGGGATCAGGGTTTTTGATGGCGTTTAACCAAGTGTTCCATCCTAAGGCAAGATCCCTTGTGATATACCTTTTAAGACACTTGTTTGCCACAGTTTTCAGTCGTTTCTGGTTCTTTGCGTGCTCGTGCCATCGGTAGAAGAAGATGGACGCTGAATCCCAATTGAGGTAATTCAAGTTTTCAACTGTTTTTTCATTTCGTTGCATTTCATTTTCAAATGCAACTAATCTTGCTTTTCTGTCTTTGAGTTGCATTTCGAGATCTGCTAGTTCTTTTTTATGCGAGGTTAGACCTGAGGCGATGGCAATAAGTTCCTGTTTACTCTCCGTAATTTGAAGATTGCATTGTTTCATTTCCTCTTCTATGGATCCTTTCAAGGCATCTGTAGGGAATCTTTGCATTCTACCGTGCATCACATTGCTGTCAATGAATTTGCCCGTATGTGCACTCACTCTGTCATGTTCCGCAAGCAGGGCACCGATACGGCGATCGGCGCCTTCCATCGATTTCGTCAAGAGACTCCGGCGCATGATGAAATCTTCTCGATCGCCCGATACTGATTCCATACGCTCTTCAATTGCCTGAATTCTAAATTCGAATTGTTTTTTTCGGAGGCTCCAGTTGCCAAATTTCATCAAGTCTTTGGATGGAATCGTTTTCATTGAGTTTGTCTGTCGGTAATGGAGTGCATCAGGTTGGGCATGAAGGCCGAATACATGAAGTAAACGAGTGGCGACAATTTCACGCTGAGTTTTTGGTTCCAGGTGCCTCGTGGATTGCCGTTTCACTATTCTTAAATCGTCCGACAATTTCGTTAATAGGTCAGCAGTGGAATGCCGCTGTTGGAATCCAGCGTAAACGTCAGAATCGATGCTGAAAGATTTCACAGTAGACACTCTTCGAATTTCATGCCTGAGTTTTTCTTCTCGGGTGTGAATGAGAGTTTTCACACAGTCAATCATATTGGATGGTTCACTGCTCAGAATAATCTTGTTGATACCCACGAAAGACTCAGCCACTGCCACCACAGATATATTATTGAAGCTAGTACTTCCTGGAAGCCGGCTCAGTACAACGCATTGCTGGGGCACTGGCAGCCTTTCCACGAATGTTTTCATTCTCTTTCCATGCTCGGTGGCAACCATGTAAGAATAGGAGAACTCGTAGTGAGTGACAATTCCACCACCCGTGTTCACAGGTGCACTCCAAATGAAGGACAAGGTCGTAGACGTCGCGAGAACGAGATGCAATAGTTGAGGCGCAGTTGGATTTCCGGGTCTATCGGTTTTTGCACAAGGAATGACAATGGACGGCTGACTAAAACCGACTTTGTTCACGGCCCTTACAGAAATATCCACGTATTCGGTGCTAGCAGCGAGATTGGAAAGTATATATCCCCTTGCACAGACGGGTTCCTTGATGCAAAAGCAGGATGTCCTCACCGTTTCCTGAGGCTCAATGTTAATAAGTTCTTTTTTTCCAACTCTTGTGCGTCTACGAATCGAAAAATCAATCACGTAGTCATGAACGTTGACGCCATAGAAGCCCATGAATATTGGAGGATCCCATGAAAAGCTTAAATAGTCGATGCCAACATTTACTAGCTTGAAATTTCGTGGAGGTTGCGGTACCATTAGTTTCAACGAGTCCCTTTGAACAGTTATTCCTAGTCGGTTTTCTTCTGCTACTTTCAACCCACTGAGCTCGTCCTTCGTTTTCTTCATATCTAGTTGTTGCTGCCGGCATATCGTCATATGCTGGTCTAGTCTAGAGATCAGTATCTTCAGTCCACATTCTTTACACGAAGTTGTAGTGGCTGCATTAGCCAAGTGTTTACGATGTGTCACCTTCTTTTGAAATGCAAGACATTCTTCTTTGGTTTCTTGCTCCAAACGCATTCTAATGATTCCCGCTTCATCCAATATCCCTGTATCATCTACTTCCGGTATTTCTTTTTTATAACTACATGATTTAATATGTGAGTGAAGGAGCTCCACCAGGACCACTTTGAGACATACAGGGCAGCTACTAGTTAGTGGCTCATGTTGAAACGCAAGTTTCGCATCAATTTCATTGTCCGCATACACCAGCCTCTTTTGCTTCCCACGCTTTATCAGATTCACCGATTCTTCATCCAAATCATTCTCGAAAGTGAGTTCCCGCAGATCGAGGATTTTCTGTTCGAGGTCTGTTAATACATCCAAGGAATTCTTCTCTCTTTCCATCGTTTTTCTTACAGTATTTTTAATACTGCGCAACTGTTTTGCCGTATCCCATGTTTGTTCGCTTCGATGTATCATCACAGACTGAAATGCATTCTGTTCGGCCAATGCCAATGCCGTGGCTCCGTCATATTTTCTAGTGTGTCTAATAAGTATCTCCTGTTTGTATTTCTCCTCAGTGCGTTTTTTCAGCTTGGCTTTTCCAGCTTCGATTAGTGCGCTCGATCTAAACGACATGCAATAATATTGACACAACGGACATTTTTTTTCGTAACGGTATTTTCTGAATGGGCTGGTTGGTGTTTTTGACACTCTTCAGCGCAACGAATGGACTTCGATGCTGGACAGACGGAGGAAATACAAATATATCTTACCCATGTGCATCATCATGGGTATTTCAATCCTATGTAGATGATACTCCCGTCGAGCAAGCTTTTTCGAGCTGCATTGAACTTTCGAATAAGTTCAAACCTGCAGGCCTTTCTGTTGGACCTGATGGCAACGTAAACGGATCTCAAGAGCAGCAGTTTTTATTTATGCCAACGCATCCAAATGCATCAGCTAATCACTGGTGTTCAGTTAATAACTACTATTCCGTGTCCCGTCCATCATCTCCATGGGGCTTCTGCTATTGTGAAAACTTCCAGTTTCCAACTCGATCTCCAAATACCTTATCGCCGACCTCACCAACAAACACACCTACTACAGGAGAACCTACATCGAGTGCGCCCACTAGTACACCCACCATGGGTCCTAGTACCCTACGACCCTCTACCCTGTCTCCTACTATTACCCCTACTGATACAAATATTCCTACATCCACTCCAAGTGTATATCCTACATCTAATCCTACAATCGCTCCCACGTTCGAAAACTGTGTCACATTTGCTGGATTTGAAGTTGATGAAAATTGCAGATTTCCATTTAAATTCGAAGGTCGCGAATACACCTCTTGCATTGCTTTCTCTGAAGATGAACCATACGCAATGAGAGATGCAGCGAAAGAAAATCGTCTCCCTTTGGATTATAAAACGAAATATGCATGGTGCAGTACGGCGAGTAACTACGACAGTAAAGAATGGAAGAAACGGCAGTGGGGTGTATGTCCACACTCTTGCTACTCCGTGGCTCCAACTTCAGCTCCGACAATAGAATGTCGACTAGATTTGACCTTAAACGATGATGAGTCGGATATAGATTGTGGTGGTCCAAGTTGCCCAGGTTGTTCAGAGAACAGAACATGTGTCGAACCGAGTGACTGCGAAAGCAACCTTTTCTGCTCCAACAGCACTTGTACCTTGGCGAAATTCATAGGCTTAGAGCAAATTGTTTGGGTGCCTAAAACATATGCGCCATACTATAGTAGTACTGAGATAAGTGGTGCTATCAACCAGGTACTGTCGCATGTATCTGTAGACAATCAATGGGCAAATTTCTCCACCACTGTTGAAGCCAGCATAGTGCCGGAAGTTGAAACATCGTGGCCTTCGTGTGTGACAGATGGAGGATGGGTAGCTCAAGAAACCGAATGCGTATTTCCATTTACCTACAAAGGTATCACTTACAATCAGTGTGCCGATGCTTCTGTTATCAAGCCCTACTGGGGGAACGACACCTATTCTCCAAGAAAAGCTCCCCCTTTCTTATACAACGTGTTTTGGTGTTCCATCAATACAGAATATGACGATTCTGGTTTTAGGGAATCTTGGGGATTTTGTGATTGCGGAAAGAAATGGCCCACAATTCAGCCAACATCAGCTCCAGTTCAAATCGCTTATTCTGACATTCCTGGATGGTGTAAAGGCATCGAGTTGGCAGTCAATGAATTACTAAATGCTATATCAACAGAGGCCCGTTGGTATGTCCAATCTACTAGAGAAGCCACTCACTTTGAGAGCGCCAATACTTGGGAGAACGATACTCATGTTTCAATGAAAGTTCACATTACAGCAAGCATATCGGAGCTTTTTGAAAATGACAAGATACTTTCAATCGGAGAATTGTTCCAGGATTCAATTGTTCGTAATCCAGATTTAGTATATCGCAATGAAACGCAAGTTGATGTTAGATGCACTCCTACACAAAGCCCTTCCGCAATGCCGCTTACAAATACTGACACTCCATTCACGGCATCTTTAACCCCTTCGATTCAGAACACTGAGGTGCCGAGTGTTCAGGGGGCATCAACAGCTCCTACTATTACAGGACCAGTGAATGATACACTGGCGCCAAGTATACCGACTTCATCAGCTCCTTCTACTGCAGGACCAACAACTAAATCTTTCCAACCAAGTACCTCACCTCCGTCTAGTTTAGGACCAAGCTCTAACACGTTGGTACCGAGCGCACTAACCTCATCAGCCCCTTCAAATACAGCTCCAATATCTAGTACATGGGTTCCCAGTTCCTCAACACCTACCTTGACAGTGAATAGCACTGCAGCACCAACTATCCATCGGCAAAACCAGACTGAAATAGCAATTTTCTTGAAAACCACCGTTTCTTCCGATTTCGTGGATCATCCATTTTGCGACGAAGCCTTGTTACTGCTATCCCGGGAATACCTTACAGGTGCCGATATAAGGAATTGCACCAGGAACATTTGCGGCTGTGTTGAAAAACTACTCGAATTGAGTTTTCGATTTGGTCCTCTTTGCCTGCATCGATTACACGAATATAATTCTAAGCGACTAGAATGTGCTAGTTTGAAGCCTTGAAATGGAAAAGTTTTCTTGGCGATAATAAATCTCAACATCTCTAATTCCAACGAATAAGAAAATGAATTGTAATATATTAGTTGCATGATATCCCAACAAGTCCCTTATTCCAAACGACTGATTCTTCAATTGTATGATATCTCAAGAAGTCTTGATCTGGCTCTAGCATCCACAGCTCTAAGCGCATCCATAACTTGAGGAATCATTTCATTATGTGAGTGAGCCATGTTACAATGTCTCCTCCTGCATGATATTCCATCGCGACAAAATTTATCCGTCTGACCTTTCATGAATCCTTCCAATGCCACTACCTGCTTAGCCCACACATCTTCCAGCACTGATATCATTTTATCTCCATAATCGCCCAATAAATTTTCAATCGAGCCTTGCATCAATATCGACCTATTGAAACAATTTTTATCCGGGTTGAAACCATACGCGAATATGTTCTTCTCCATAACCAGCTGAAGATTCTTCATTACTTCAGTTCTGCGCTCAGCGGAACAGTCGAACCCGTGATAAAGTACCCAATACGTCTTCCGCATTGAAAATGTGGAAAATGGTTTTGAAGCGACCGCAGTACGTGCCAGTGCATTCCACGCATATGCATTGTTAACTAACGGCGCTCTGTTGCTTGCTGCAAGGGACATTTTCTGGTACATCATATCTAATTTGCTTCCACTAATTACAGGTTTTTCAACCGCCTTTTCAACCGTCTTTTCGTTCCCTACTTTGTGGCTGGCTAGACGATTCATGCCGGCTTGTAATCCCGTAAACTTCTCAATATTGAACATCGAGAGCATTAAAGAAAGAAAATGACAATCTACGAGTCGAACTGACATGTGCATTCTCATCATCACCATCCCTCCTGGGCGCAAATACTTGAAGGCGAAATACAATTGCGCAAAATGCAAAAGGTCCTTCAACTCATTCATATTCTCACCTTCCCAGTTCTGATGGATGGTAATACCCACAACAACAAGATCAAACCCTTGAAAATCACAAGGCAAATTACAAGCAGCTACCAAATCCAAATCATCCCTCGCCATATCTATCACGTCTCCAATATACGGCGTGAATCTATCATTACCGTTCAATGATTCAAGATACACATTCCCACCTTCACTGGGCTCCAGTGTCACTCCAACCCCTTTAATTCTATCATCTGCACACAATAAAAGATCCGCCATGCCTCCAGGTGCGAATCCGAAATCTAAAAACCAACAACTTCCTTGATCATTGGCTACGTCTATGGCCCTTTCCGAATATGCAAGTCCGTTATCAATATCAATTGCATACTTGTAGAACTGCGTAAAGATCGGTTTAATATTAGCCCCAGCATGTGCACCTGCTCTCAGACCATTGCTTTCTTTCTGGGTGTTTTTCTTCTCGAAGAAATGAGCTATGTGCTGGTTTGTATAGCCTCTAGACCGTGCTTCGTTCCAATCTCGGAATATTTTACTATTGTCGCTAAAATACTTTTCAAGAGTCTTCGTTTCCACTGACATCATGTCAGGATGCCTCGCTCTCTCTGCTTCCTCCCTTTCCTTAGCTGTCTCTTCAACTTCAGAAGCATGCGGTGCAGTTTTAGCATGGGATGAAGTGTCTCCAGCATTCGTGGGTGTATTTAAGCCTCTCAAATGTGGAGGGATATATCTGCCCGACATGACCAATAAAACAACTTTTAATTAAAATATGATGATTCGTAGTCTATCTTCATGTAGAAGACTGTGCACGAAGCCCCCCTCGGTGCCAAAAACATCAGGAGCTAACAGAGGCCCTATCTCATGGGCTAGCCTGGGTGCAGTAAGCATCGTCTCGCTTGGCATATTGGGATACTACCATGTCGAGAAGGAAAAGAAACTTGAATTGGCCAAAGCTAAAAACTCTCGTGTGATCGGTAAAGCATTGCTTGGAGGACCATGGACATTGGTGGACCAGAATGGTCGATTCGTTACTGATGCGAGTTTGAGGGAGGACGGACACACGCATGCGTTGCTCTACTTTGGCTTCACATATTGCCCCGACATTTGCCCAACTGAGCTGATCAAGATGAAGCGGGTGGTAGAGCAGCTTGATAAGGACATTGGGCCGGTGGTGAGGCCTGTTTTCATTACCTGTGACCCCAAACGTGATGGAATCGCCCAGGTTCGTCACTATATCAAAGACTTCCATCCGAGGACGCTAGGTCTAACTGGAACACCCGAGATGATTGCCAAAGCCTGCAAAGCATACAGGGTTTATCATAGTGTAGCAGATGAAAAGGACGAAGAAGACTATTTGGTAGATCATTCTATTGTCATGTATCTTATAGGACCTGATGGAATGTTTCTTGATTTCTACACTCAAATGACGGATGCAGAAGAAGCAGTGGAGCGGATAAAGAAGCAGATCGAGGAAAATCCGGCACAATAGCTGATTAAAAAGTAATAAGTTTTACATATTGTACAATATAGTCGCGGCGAAGTTCATTCGAAGCAAGAATAGGTTTCATTCAAAAGTTTTAAATCAAGTTTTACCTATTGTGCAATCAATTTGTTTAGAAAGCTGGCGTAGTTGATTCTTGACAGAATCAAGTATAGATTGTTGACCAGCGGGAAGCAGCATCAGATCCGTTTGCAGAACCTCCCAGGTATCTATCATGCTCGAGAGATTGCCCAGAATGATGGAGTTTCCTTCGCACGTCGTAGGTTTTAAAGTGCCAAAGTTATTTCCAAATGTCTCAGATATTTCTTGAGCTTCGAAATCAGGGATGTTTCGCCAATTATTCAAACATTGCAATGGAGGCTGGTTGTTACAAGACTCGTTCTTCTTTCTCAAGAACAAAATAAAATGTTCATACATTTGAGGAGGAGGAAGTTTCGGAACTACATCGACTGGCATTAACTTGGCAAACCTGAATCATCCGTTTAAAACCCATTTGAGTAAATTTCAAACAAAAACTTACCGTTCAAAGCAAGCGAAGCAGAATATTTGTAATGCAGGAATGAGTTTCACAGCTTCATACATACGAGATAAAATATATTTCAAGTTGTCAACAGTCTGTGAAGCGCATAAAAATTTGTCAGGTAATCTGTGCAAGTTCGAGAATGATATCATCGCAAGTATATTGTCACTACCGTCGTAGTTGCTACAGGATTTCAAAACCAAACTACATTGAGAACTGGTTAAACTAGGAGCCACAGTGCTATGGAGTAGCAGCATGCACAGACGATTGGCTAGAGTATTATGAGACGCATCCGGAAATTTCATCAAATATCCTAAAAAATTCGAACAGGCGATTGCAATACGTGGAGCAGCGCTGCTAGTAACAAAGAAACTGGCTGCTTCAATAAGAGGAATGGAACCGGATAAAATTACTTGTTTCACTCGGGGATCATCGTGATGCTTTGAACTTCGAATCACTGCTGAGATTCTAGTTTCAAAGAAATCAAGGAACATGTCAACGTCTTTGTACGAGATAGAATTTTCAAAAACAGGGAGAATACTCGCGAGTCCATTCGATTCCGCACTCCATTCGCAGTCGCTATATCGGCCTTTAACTAGAAAGGATCGGAGAAGACTTTTCTCCGATAAATTTCTTGCGGCATTGACTAGTATTTGGTTCTTTACGTCATCTCGCAACATCGAAAACAATTGAAAAGCAAGTAGCTTCAACTGTGGAAAAGTGGAAAGAGTCGAAGGATAGTCTATACTCACCAAAACATGACGACGAGATACGACGAGCAAGGTATCGATGAAATCACAACATATAGCAGACACTGCATCAGGTGGAGAAACCTTCACTATGGAGAGAAAGAGCTTTTGAGCCCAAAAGAACCTTCCAACAGAACGACAACAAAGACCTTCGTCAACGACGAGCTTACAATAGGAGAGCATTTCAGATAGAGGCAGTGAAACCATCCTGCTGGTCAACAATGAAAACGAATCTTCATCTTGGAGAAAATCCGAGTATGTTTTTGCATCTGAAGCTGATCCAATCATTTCCAAGACGCGATGTAAGATATCTTTCGAGCTGCTTGTATCAAATTCATTCAAAATGGAGATATTCCAGGAAAGCACTGATAACGTTAAGCTTGCACCTATCAACTTGCTGCAAATGGCATTGATGAACAGGGAGAATGTAGACAGTTGGTTGGTCTGCAAGCACAATTGTTCCACAAACTCAGCTGTCAGCCTTTCAATAGGTTGTGCCAGTTCACTGAATGTCGACGAAGCTTTGGCTTTTAAGAACACATTGTGCATACCAAACATGATAGACACCAGACGATCAAACAGGACATCATCTTCGTTTGCTAAAATCCATTGAACATCGGATTTGCACCTAATTTGAAAACTATTGCCCATCTTGAAAAGCATTGCCACTTTCTTCAAATGAAATGCAACAAATTTGATCGAAACTGGTCCTGATCTAATGGAATTGTTTACTTTATTTGCACTCAATTGAAGATTGAGAGTCATCAATCCATTTTCTAGCCCCTTCAACGTTAGTAAAAGTAATTCCTTGACATTCAATTTGTCACACAAGAGTTCTTTGTGCACACTACAAATCTTAGCAACATTGCTCCAACACATTTTTAGCAACTTGAAATTATCCTTGCGTAGAGGAAGAAGGAAAACGCTCATTTCAACTAGAGATTTGCACATGTTCAAGAGTTCTTCTGCCGGTGTGCTGGAACTCTTAACCGCGTCTTCGCACATCGCCTCGATTGCCTTCATTGAAGAGTCGCACCCATCTTCTTTCTCGCCCGTCTGTGCCCAGTCTCTCAACTCTTTTTTAAGTCCTGCCTCCAGAAAACCCCATTCCATGACTTTTGAAATTCAAAAAAAAAAGTTGTTCTAACGTTGTGATGAATGCTTTGCCTGACGGATTTTTCGACGGTGGCGTGGAGGAACTCGATGAATGGAAAAGTGAGTCAGAAGATAATGACATTACAATGAATGATGGCAAGTCACGCAAGCGACCCCGCGAAACTGTTCGTAACTCAGATGAGGATATTAAAAAGGTAGATGCCTGGAAGGAGTTTGAAGAATTTGCAGAAAAAGTGCCGCAGAAATACCAGGAAGACGAAACGGATGACGTTGCGAAATCAGACATATTAGAGCCAGAAACCGAAAAACAGAATGAATACGCGGACTTAATGATTCGAGTAACAAACAAGGCATTAAGAGTGGAGGATAGAGTCAAGAAAACGAGAATTCAAGATAAGCATGTTACAAGTCAAGGTGAGAATACAATTGTCGGGTCGCTTCTTCAGCAGCGAAATAATCGGGAAGATGCTTTGGAAAAAGAGGCGCTTATTGCCATCAGTCCCTGGGATGATTAAACAATTTTATAAATCCTTTTTTTCGTCTAATCTATCTTTAAATATCAGGAATAAAGAAATCAGCGTGTTTGTGCCTGTAAAAAGAAGCATTCCCATGAGCCCCGTTTGATTGAGAACGTATTGGCCACTTCGTAGTGCTTTCATGACTGAAAAGTATCTGTGCAACGAGAAAGCTAAAAGAGACGTCCCATTAAGCAGGAGTAAACCCGTGGCAGGTATAATACGATTGCGATGTATATCATCCAGTCGTTTTTGATCTTCCGTTGTTGAGATGAAGTATCCAAGTCCAGCTCCAACAAAACCAAGACCCTGATATGACTTCAATCGAATTCCAGAGTAGAATTGTCAACGTACGGTTCTGCTCCATGCAAGGAAGGTTCTTTCGTTGGCTAGATGGTCTCTGGCAGTAGATTCGGTGTTCTTGCACACTTCCCCTGTGAGATAACGACGACCTAGCATTAAAGAGAAAAACAGGGGGTCGTTTTATTTCCAGATTCAAAAAGTCAAATTCAAAACGAAGAGCATTGAGTCCTCCCTTAAATTGTATGCCTTATGCTTTTAATTATATTTTTATTGATAAAATATGCGCAATACTTTGGCACCTGCTATTAGTGTGAAGAGTGGGAGTTGGAGAGTTCTGGTTGTACTGCACCGGTTCAATAGTAGTTCCTTCACATTCAAAAGTGAATTCGAATTGTAATGATCCATGATCCACTGCAACGGACGAGAACATAATAATTTAAAACCACAACAGGTAAAGGATCAATCACAAGTGGACTCAAAAAGTAGAGAGCGAGTACCAAGGTCGTTGTTGACACAAAAGTGCTTGTGTTATTCAATAGAAAATTAGGCATTTTAAGAACAACTACTCTATGTCGTTCAAGCTTGAGCTTGTTCGCGAAAATCAGAAATAGCGGTGCCGGTTGAGGTATCGGTCAACTTGAGGACTAGGTTTCAAAGTCTGAGACGGTTTGTAATTCAATGTATCGGAGGATCGCTCCATTTGGACGTCCTCTTTTCTACATCGCCATGCGCTAGGACAGGCGGCAGGCTGTAATGCGAATCTGACAAATTCATCGTAGGAAATAGTTCGACCAATAGAATCTAATTTCAATAAACCAGAGCTCAAGAATTGTTCGAAGTCCTTATTGCTTATCCCGAGATCAAGTTCCGCCAGGCCTTTTTGAAAAGCCGACACACTTAGTAGATGGTTTCCTGCTCGATCGAATTTGTTGAAGACGTTTTTAATGAATACGCCCCCCAACGACTTTCTTTTTATGGCACTTCGAATTCTGACTGCGGTATCAGTGGCATTAGGACATAATGAAGGAAACATAAAATCCATGAAATCATGAAATCCTCTCGGCTCGTGAATGCATTTCACTATTGAAAATACCTCTTCATTTCGAAAGTGAATATCAAGCAGAGACTCGCTGCCGGATTTCAAACTCGAAGCTGTCATGTTATTATTGTTTTTGTCACTCAGGGCGTTGTATATTTGAATAAAATCCAAATCTTCCTCACACCAGATCTTCTTTACAGCATTGCAAAATCTGGTTCGATGACAGGGTTGATTCGTGCTCAGGAACTTGGTGAGGATGTTTGTGTCAATATGAGAGCGAACATTGAAACCTGAAATATCTTGAAACATGCGGAGGAATATTGGAGTATTGACACTTTTATGGATATCAAGATTACCAAGGTCTTTCCAATGCGAGGTATCAACTAGATGAGAAATTCTACTGGCAAAGTCTTCAATTGTGAATCTTTGTAGACTCTTTGTGTTCAAAAACTGGTAGGCCTTTTGAAAATCCACGACCCCAGTTTTGTCATTGAAGAACTCGTCACGGATGCAAGACACAAGTCTTTCCTTCAATTTGGAAGCATCGTCCCATTTTTCATGTCCTCGCTCTATGAATGCGAGAAACTCGATGTAAGAGATGGAGTTCCCCGTTTTAAACGAACATACTAACGAATCAATATCTTGGAAAGACATTTTGATTTTACACAGCTCCCAAATACATCGTACAAAATCAGACGTGAGGATGAAGCCCTTTCGACTCGGGTCTACTTTTTGAAACACCTGCTTCAATTGAATCCCCCCAAATGATGTCGAAAAGGACCAATTGCGAATTTTCGAAACTGAGCTTTCTAGTTGATCCGCTTTTTCTGTAGCTGAACGAGGCACAGCTTCGTTTAACAGCGCCATAACATCGTATTCACCCTGAACCATGAATTTTTTCAAAGCGCTTCGCAGACCTCCTATGGAAACCTCCAGGTACCGGTCACCGGCATCTATTCGATTCAGTTGATCACAAAGTTGTTGAAATGCAACAGAGGGTTTGGCATTCTTACCAATAAGATAATCAGGTAAATCAATTTCTACAGCAAAAGAACACTTGTCCAATTTTTTATGGTGATTTTTTACCCTCCCTGAAAGTCTTATCTGGGGCGAGTAATAGGCCTGCTTTTTGTCCACTGAGTCAATGTGAGATTCCAAGTCGGAATACCGAACTATTTTTTCAAATCCATTGTGGTGAATATCTGCTAAACGACCCAGGAGACGTTTAGTGATATCATCATCATCGTTTCTCGAATTGCGACCGGACATAGATTGTCGCACAGGAAGCGGGATGCAGCGGTATATCTCTTCACATGTTAAGTATTCCATGGCATCTAAGACTTGGATCATGTCAAATTTTTCTTTGGCTGAAATACTGCTTCTGGTCCAATAATCCTTCAGTTGAGGCATATTGATGCGAGAGTCTACCTTATCGGTATTCAACAGATCGAACTCCTCAAATAATTGAACCACGGCTATTCGACTGGCTGTCCTCGTAATCCTGATAAACATGCTCTGAAGCGGATTTAGATCTCTACTGGTGTTATTTGGAGATATGGAAGTAGAGGAAACACCAATTTGAAGATAGATTTGAAAAGCTCCGCCCTTTAATTGAAATACATTCATGCCACAAAAACGTTCTTGTGTCTTACTGAGAGGCTCTTCGTTGATAAGAAAAACAATTTGCTTTCCAGTGGGCAAAATCCCCTCATTTTCCAGATGTTCTCTTAAAACGCTGACCCTGGATGAGTCATTGACTTGCAACCTCGAAAATGGCGTTTTAGATTCTGCCCAAAACAGCTCGGCAGGAGCTGATGCATTAGATTTAACACACACACTACTTTCCTTGCAGTGGTATCTTTATGACCATGTTAGATGATTCACTGTACATATATAAAGTTTTACTTACGGCTTCTGTAGTGCCATTTGTTTCTTTTGAAGGTGCCTTTCCGACGCTTGGGACACTACATGCGACATCGAGCGCGCATGCGGCGGTCGTGGATATTCTAGAGGAATGCCACGCTGTTCAGTATAGCTATGATTGCCCAACTGCCTTGACGCCCTGCTTGCAATAGATGAAGGCCACATTTTAGAGCCGTTACAAAACTGTGCGAAACGACCCCCCAGCGTGGAGTGAGTAAAAACGGTTTTAAATAAAAGGTGGCTACAAAATCCAATTTTTTTTGGGAGACTCTTATTGTTTAATTTAGTTCAGATTATAAGAGGTTGCACAACACGTTTAGTAACATTTGACTATGGTTTATCATAACGGGCCTGTCAGGCAGTTAGGTGCAGTCTGACACTAGTGTTTGAGGGACGTTGAAGTTAAAAGACTGTTCTACTATTTCCCATAATAGCGGATTCTAATTCTTTTTTAACCGATGTGGATGAAGACTCGTCTGATCTGGAATCAAGTGGGACCGATAAACCAATAATCACTTTTTTAATAGGACACCTGATCATCTAGAGTATCTTTTAGTTTATATGTCAAATGAAACGATGATGCTTGATTGTCACGAAGGGTTTACCGAGACGTATAAAAGGGTAAGCAAGCTGAAAGGCGAGAAGCTAATTCGATGCTTCCCTGCGTGCAGGCCAAAAGGTCATCGTGGTAACGGCTTTTGCGGAAGTACATTAACTTTGACTCTACCCTGTGATGGTTTGAGAGTTGGAGTGGATTATTGGGGTCGTGTAGGGAGGTTACACTCTGAGTTAGTGGACGGAAAAGTAGTTCCTGTTAAATATTTTTCTGATAACCAAAGGACCGCGGATAATCCATATAATGAATGGCTAAAGGGAAGAGTCGTTTCCATGAATCCGAAGGAAGTGATCGTTGTTTTTAACGAACTGTTACTTGGATGGTACTATAACTGGACATCACACAAAAATACTTCTGACACGCCTCATTTCTTTATAGTATTTCAATGTTGGAATAGCGAGACATCGTTATCCTTAGCAGTTCAGCATATCCATTCCTCCAAGGCATTTCGACTATATTCTCGAAGTGCGACAAGCATAAATTCGAACGATTGTATTACTCGTCAACGGCCCAGGGAGCCACAAAATTCGATCTTGTCTGATTCAAATCCTCAACCTGCTTCAGCAGACCATGTTAAAAATCGCACTCTCGATCGCCTGTATCTATACTTCATATCAGGTATTAAAAACTCATATGAAATCAAAAACTATGAATACCAGTCGTTTGACCAATTCGTACAAACAAAAATGAAGGTTATAGATATCACCATGTTTAAAAGACTGGATAACGTGAAGGCGACTTTCGCGAGTTTGATGAGTGATAATCAAGAGACGAATGACTGTATTGTTAAATGTTTGTCAAATCCGGATATGTTCAAGAAACAGAGCTGGAAAGAACTGGAGACTCCTTTCGTCTGGTCCGAAAAAATGGAGGACGAAACCTTTGATGAAGAAAACGGATCTGAAGTATCTTTGTATGGCAAATTCCGTCAGATATACAGAAACAATACGAGCCTAGCTCTTGACCTTTGTCAGGAGGAAATTGCTAGTTTTCATGAAATCATGACCATAGCTAGCGCTTTTGGTTTTTTTCAACTGGACCCATTTTACCCTCCTAGCTCAAATACAGCACGAGGGATTAGTGTGCAGCTATATTCAGGTTCAAAATCATGCGATTTTAGCATAGATCTTCCAGCTTTCAAGAATCGTGCGAGCCAGGAGTCGTATGCCCACGATCTGTTGCTGTTCAGGCGAAGTACCTATCAATCTGCGGTATACGAAAGAATGAAAGCCTTTATTCCTCACTTTTTATTAACTACGGTTCAAGATCCTCGAATAGATGTGAATGGAATTTGGGTAGAAGGTGATACGGGAAAAAAATCTACATTTCCTGGAGTATTAGACGCCATGCTAGGTGAAGCAGAGTCAACCGATTTCAGACAACTCTTCTCCAAAGTCTGCGTTAGAGTGACAAGTACATCACTTGTCGCTAGGGCGCAATCGGTTAGTATCAATACGGAATACGTATTCGATGCCGAAGTTCACGATATGTCTGTGCCCTTCATTCCCACTGCATTTTCCAATGAGTCCAAGTATTTAGAAACTACCTCAGAGAGTGCGAAGTACCTTGCATATGTAGACATCATTGATGAACTTTCTGGCTCAATCCACGTGGCTCGCGACTACAGAATCCATCCCCCAAAAGACTTCGTTCGATACGCATACCCTGAATTATTCGCCAATGAACCAGCAGAGAGGTATAAATGGATTGGGTTCGTGGATTTAAAACGAAACACGAGCATGCCAAATATACTTCAATTCGGTTTCGTTGATTACCTTGTTCCTGTGACTTTTGAAATGAATTTTGAATCCATCAAGCAGTTGCGAAAGAGGCATCGTTACCTCGTTTCGAACAATGTGAACACGTATTATAGGCATATAGTAGAATCTCGAATGGAAGAGGAGCGTACTTGGAATCTTGATGCATGTATGCCCTATTTTAATTAGGTTTGAAATTTTAATTGGACAAATCATTTAATTGCTCAAGTTGTTAGTATTGATTCGATATGACCATTGATAATGAATATGAGGTTCTTCCACGTGTGCATGCAATTATAGCAGATACTGTCCAGAGTTGACGTACTTGAAGCCGTACTAGTTGACTACGAGTTTGTAGTTTTTCGTTGTTTGAAACTGAATGGAACAACTCTGAAATAGATCAATGCACACAGGTGTTTGATTACCTACATCATGTCCTGGAGCATATTCAAAGTGGAATTCAAAATTTCAAATTCCTTGCATAACCTAGCGGTAAAACCTGGGATACAACTTGGAACTGTGCATCAGATTAAACAATACGAAATGGACAAAAAATTTGATTGTTCGATTTGTGTTAATTTTATCCACTACAATTGTACTTGAAGTGCTTTTTAAAAAAAAATCGATTTTTGTTGTGTTTGAAATTACATTGCCATCTGTAATGGTAACATCGGCATTGGTGCCACTCTTTTGTTTCAACAAGGTACTCTTGTATTAAGTTGTAAGTACCTAGTTATCTTGTCTTATACTAAGGACTTTTGTATTTCAAGTATACATTAATATTAAGCCGGATAAATGTGAATTCTAAATGAGTGGTTCCTAGATCCTGAACCATTCATTGATGTTAATCTTGTTTATTAAGAAATTAGCATTTGTAGTCCTTTAAAAAATCGATTTTTGTTGTGTTTAAATTTTTTTTTAGAACAAACAGAAGATAATTAAAATTTAAACCCCCCCAAATGGATCAACCTACAACAACTATTAAACTTTTGAGATTCGAAATATGGCGACATAATATCTCTGAAATAATCTTCGAACATTGAAGATGAGGAACTCTTAAAATTTGTTTTGAGAAGCGAGACCAGATCAAACCTGAAAGACAAACTATTGTCAAAAGATGGTACAACGACCATAAACGACCTTCAAAAACTATAAGTTCTTGTAAATCAACCACATATTGAACTATGTGTTCTGCAAAGCTATCAAAA
>Ga0105054_10004097_pt1 | contig 22009 bp, 24 predicted proteins | sample BON02_FD_78091 | JGI IMG/M metagenome (GOLD analysis project Ga0105054, IMG submission 78091) | Freshwater microbial communities from Lake Bonney liftoff mats and glacier meltwater in Antarctica - BON-02 (megahit assembly) | ecosystem: Environmental > Aquatic > Freshwater > Ice > Glacier...
AACCTTACGTAAAAGTTTTTGAAGAAGAACGCGAACTAACCATGATGTTACTGGTTGATGTTTCTGGTTCTGAATTCTTTGGCACAAATCAACAATTTAAAAAAGATACAGCAACAGAAATTGCTGCAACGCTAGCTTTTTCTGCAATTCAAAATAATGATAAAGTTGGGTTGATGTTATTTTCTGATCAGGTAGAATTATACATTCCGCCAAAAAAAGGAAAAAGTCATGTGTTAAGAATCATCCGAGAGTTAATTGAGTTTAACCCAAAAAGTAAACAAACTAACATCAATGAAGCCTTAAAATTTTTATCAAACGTACTAAAAAAGAAAGCCATTGTTTTTCTTTTATCAGATTTTATGGATGATGATTATGAGCAAACATTAAAGATTGCAGGAAGAAAACATGATGTTACAGGAATAAAAGTATATGACAAATACGATGAGGAAATTCCGAATTTAGGAATTGTACCAATGTTAGATGCAGAAACGGGCAATGTACAATTGGTAAATACAAGTTCTAAAAAAATAAGAACTAATTACAAAGCAAACGCATTACGATTAAACGATTATTATACAAAAACGTTTAGAAAATCTGGTGCCGGCACAATTAGCACTCGTGTTGATGAAAATTATGTAAAAAAATTATTAGGCTATTTTAAACATAAAGGAAGTTAGAAAAAATGAAGAAGTTTATTGTTTACCTATTTTTACTATTCTCTTTTGTAACATTTGCGCAGGTCTCTCCTGTTGTAAAAGCAGAAATTGATACTACAAGCATTAGAATTGGAGAACAATTTGTATTCAAAATAACGATTAATAACACCGCTAATGTTATTATTTCTAAGCTAGAAAATTTAACTGGTTTAGAAATTATCGAAGACAAAAAAATTGATACTTTAAAAAATCAATTGATTAAAAAATACATTTTAACAAGTTTTGATAGTGGCGCATATTACATTCCGCAACAACAAATATTTATCCGTCAGAAATTATTTTTAACCGATTCTTTATTGATAAAAGTTGCAACTGTTGCAATAGATACAACCAAACAAAAAATGTTTCCAATAAAAGCGATTCAAAAAGAACCGTATCAATTTGACGACTTTAAACCGTATCTCTGGTATGCTTTAATTGAATTATTGATTATTGGATTAGTTATATATTTTGTTTTACGCAAAAAGAAAGAAGCAGAAGAAGAAGAAGTTATAGTTCCTGCTTTACCTCCTTTTGAAGAAGCGATTCAGAAATTACATGAATTGGACAAAAAATTATTGTGGCAAAATAATCAGGGTAAAGAATATTATAGCGAATTAACTGAAATTGTTAGAGCATATATTGAGCGCGAATTAAAAGTGCCGGCGTTAGAATCTACTACAGATGAATTGATTGAAACCTTAATCGATTTTAACGATTCAAAATTAATATCTACGACAAAAGAAACCATTAAAAAGTTAAGAGGTTTATTGCGTGAAGCAGATTTGGTAAAGTTTGCAAAATCAAAACCAATCTCTGAACAAATTGAAGCAAACCGAAAAGAAGCAGAAGAAGTTGTAACTGAATTAAAACCAGAAATTAAAACAGATGATGATGAACTGGAGTAATTTTGAGTTTCAAAGTCCAGAGTTTTTCTGGTTGTTTACACTAATTCCGTTAGTAATTCTTTGGCGTGTTTTAGTTCGTAAAAGAAGTTCGGCAACGTTAACAATGCCAAGCTTAAAAGGTTTTAAAGCAGAACAATCTATACTTTCTAAATTAAAACCAATCCTTTTTATTTTAAGAATTAGTGCGTTGTGTATATTAATTTTAGCATTAGCAAGACCAAGAAATGTTGCTGTAAGTAAAAAAAATAAAACAAGTAGAGGAATTGATATTGTAATGGCTATTGATGTTTCTGCAAGTATGCTGGCTAGAGATTTAAAACCAAACAGATTAGAGGCACTAAAAATAGTAGCGACAAATTTTGTAAATCAAAGAACAAATGATAGAATCGGAATTGTAGTATATGCTGGCGAAAGTTTTACGCAAACGCCAATTACAAGTGATAAAGGAATTATAAAAAGAACCATTTCAGAAATTAAATGGAGACAATTAGAAGGTGGAACAGCAATCGGAATGGGATTAGGTTCTGCGGTAAACAGATTAAAAGAAAGTAAAGCTAAAAGCAAAGTTATCATTTTATTGACTGATGGTGTAAATAATTCTGGATTTATCGATCCGAAAACAGCAACAGAACTAGCAAAAGAACTCTCTATAAAAGTATATACAATTGGGATTGGAACAAATGGGATGGCAGATTTTCCTGCTTTTAAAGATCCAAGAACAGGTCAATTACAATTTAGAAAACAGCAAGTAGAAATTGATGAAGAGTTACTAAAATATATTGCCAATGAAACCCAAGGAAAGTATTTTAGAGCAACAGATAATACAGAATTAAAAGCAATTTACGACGAGATTAACAAGTTGGAAAAAACAAAAATAGAAGAATTTAAATATTACAACTATCAAGAATTGTATAGAAGCTTAGTATTGCTAGCATTAGGATTATTAATTATAGAATATTTGTTAAAAAACACACTATTTAAAAGTTTTATTTAAAGATGTATCAAATAGAAGAACCAATATATTTTTATTATTTCGCAATTATTCCAGTAATAATTGCCTTATTTCTATTGGCTTTTTGGTGGAAAAAAAGAACTCAAAAAAGATTTACAGATAATGCTTTATTAGAAAAATTAGCTCCAAATGCATCAACTTTTAAAGCAGTTTTAAAATTGAGTTTTTTAGTAATCGGAATCAGTTTTTTAGTAATTTCTTTGGTAAATCCTAAAATGGGAACCAAATTAAAAACTGTAAAACGTGAAGGTGTAGATGTTGTGTTTGCGCTAGATGTTTCTAAAAGTATGTTAGCAGAAGACATTGCTCCAAACCGATTAGAAAAAGCAAAACAGATTATTTCTAAAATTATAGATAAATTAGGCAGCGATAGAGTTGGTATTATTATTTATGCTGGTAATTCGTATCCATTATTACCAATTACAACAGATCATGCAGCGGCAAAAATGTTTTTACAAAATGCAAATCCAGATATGGTTTCTAGTCAAGGAACAGCAATAAATGAAGCATTAAATCTAGCAAAAACATATTATAACAATAATGAACAAACCAATCGTTTTTTAATCATTATTTCTGATGGAGAAGATCATCAAGAAGACACTAAACAAGTAGCGCAAAATATATCTAAAGAAGGCATAAAAGTATATACAATTGGTGTTGGAACAGAAAAAGGGGGGCCAATTCCTATAAAAGTTGGTGGTTCTTTAATTGGCTATAAAAAACACAAAGGAGAAACTGTTATTACCACAAGACATTCTGATATTTTAGAAGCGATTTCAAATTCTGCTAGTGGAAGATATATTGATGGAAATAAAACCAAAAAACCTGTAGATTTTATAGAAGAATTGATTACAAACGCGCAAAAAAGTGAATTCGAAACAAAACAGTTTTCAGATTATAAAGATCAATTTCAATGGTTTATCGGACTAGGGGTTTTCTTTTTATTAGTGGATGTTTTCTTTTTAGACAAGAAAACAAAATGGATTAAAAAAATCGATTTATTTAACGAGCAATAAATACAAAATGATGAAAACAAACTATTCATTTTTACTGTTACTGGTGTTTTTTACATCAATCTTAAACGCTCAAGAAGTTAAAGATTCTATTGTTTTACAAAGAGAAGAAAGAAGTTTATTAAGAGATGGAACCGAATTGTATCAACAAGAAAAATATACAGATGCAAGTGTGTTGTTTAAAAAAGCGTTAGAAAAAAATTCAACTTATAAAAAAGCTAGTTATAATTTAGGAAATGCGTTATATCAACAAAAAAACTTTAAAGAAGCTGTTCCACAATACGAAATTTCTGCAAAAGATGCTGAAGATAAATTTATAAAATCAGAAGCTTTTCATAATATTGGTAATGCTGACATGGAGCAAAAACAATATCAACAAGCTGTAGATGGATATAAAAATTCATTAAGAAACAATCCGAATGATGATGAAACTCGATACAATTTGGCTGTGGCTAAAGAACTATTAAAAAAGGAAAAAGAAAAAGAGAAGAAGGACGATAAGGATAAAAAAGACGAGAAGAAGAAAGACAAAAAAGATAATAAAGATAATAAAGGCGACAAAGAAAAAAAAGACGATAAAGGAGATAAAAAGAAAAACGATAAGAAAGACGACAAAAAGAACGATCAAAAAGACGGAGATAAAGACAACGATCAAAAACAAAAGAAAAATCCAAACGATCAAAAAAATGATCCGCAAAAACCGAAACCCAAAAAAGGAAATATGACACCTCAACAAATTAAACAATTACTAGAAAGTTTAAGTAATGAGGAAAAGAAAACCCAAAAGAAAATGAATGTTCAAAAATCTAAAGGAACGAAGGTTAAACAAGAAAAAGATTGGTAACCTTTCTGTGTTAATTATTTCTGAAAAGATATTATTTTTGACTATCTAAAAATGAAAAGTAAGAGTATTTACATAGTACTGTTTTTGAGTTTCTTAACTCAATTTATTTTTGCTCAAGCAGAGTTTAAAACTACTGTAAGTAAAAATAAATTAGGTGTAAACGAACGTTTTAGCATTATTTTTTCGATTAACAAACAAGGCGCAGATAATTTTACCCCGCCAAGTTTTAACAACTTTAAAGTAGTCGCTGGCCCAAGTCAATCTGTAAATCAATCTTGGATAAACGGGGAAGTAACTTTTTCGCAATCGTACACTTATGTTATTCAGCCAAATGCAATCGGAACGTATTCTATTTCTGGAGCAACTATTCAATTAAACGGGAAAAAACTGACGTCGAATTTGGTAAAAATGAATATTCTAAAGGCAATAGATATTCCGCCAAACCCGAACGATCCAAATTACATCGCTCAACAAAATGTGCATTTAGTAGCCGAAGTTTCTAAAACGCAACCATATGTTGGCGAAGGTATTTATGTAGAATACAAGTTGTATGTGAGCGAAAATATTAGTGTTAAAGATTTTTCTGTTACAGAAACGCCACAATACAACGGTTTCTGGAATCAAGACATCACCATTAATAATTTACAGATTAAAAATGGAGTTTACAACGGAGAGAACTACAGGTATGTTGTGCTTAAAAAAGCATTATTAATTCCTGCTAAATCTGGTAAATTGCTCATTGAACCTATGAAAATGGATATCTTAATTGGTGTACCAACAGGTAGAGGAGATTTTTTCGGAAATCCAATTACTAGAAATATTACCAAAGTATTTTCATCCGCAAAAAGAGACATTACCGTAAAACAATTACCATTACAAAACAAACCAGAAAACTTTAATGGTGCTGTTGGGAGTTTGGTTTTAATATTACTTCTAGCAGAAACGATTTAAAAGCAAATGAGTCATCACAAATAAAAGTTGCTATTACTGGAAAAGGGAATTTAAAATTATTTGAAATTCCGAAAATTGAAACTCCTAAAGAGTTAGAAATCTATACTCCAGAACATAAAGAAGAAGTTAGTACAACACTTAACGGAATTCAAGGTTCTGTGTACGATTTATACACAGTTGTACCTCAATTTAAAGGAAAATATAAAATTCCGAAAGTGTCGTTTTCTTACTTTAATCCTTCAGATAAAAAATATAAAACCATTACAACAGATGACTTATTTGTAAATGTTTTAGAAGGAAAAGAAATCGTTACTATATCTAATAATAGTATTAAAAAAGATGTTTCAGTTACTGGAACTAATTTTAGATATATTCAAACAAAAAGTGTATTAGAACCATTACAAAAAGAAGATTTTTTTAAGTCTACTCTTTTTTATATTTTTCTTTTATTGCCTTTAATTGCAATTCCGATTGGAATTATTATCTACACTATTTTGGTGAAAAGAAATAGCGATGTTGTTGGAGTTAAACAACGTAAAGCAGATCGATTGGTGAGAAAATATTTATCGGAAGCAAAAAAACAATTAGGCGAAAAAGGAGAATTTTATATTGCTTTAGAAAAAGCGTTACACAATTATTTAAAAGCAAAATTGCAAATAGAAACTTCTGATATCAGTAGAGATAACATCATCGAAATTCTAAATTCTAAAAAAGTAGATAACACTATAATCAAAACTTTTATAGACGTTTTAAATGATTGCGATTTTGCTCGTTATACACCAATTACAGAAGTAATGATGAATGATGAATTCGAAAAAGCAAAAGAAGTAATAACCGCATTAGACAAACAATTATAAGCAAATGAAAAAACTATTTTTCTTTTTATGTATACTGTCTTCAACAATTTTTGTTGCACAAACAAGTACAAAAATTTTGTTTGATAATGCGAATCTTTTATACAAAGAAGGCACCTTCGAAGAAGCTATAAAACTTTACAAAGAAATAGAAGAAAAAGATTCGGTTTCTTCAACTTTGTATTACAATTTGGGTAATTCTTATTACAAATTAAACAACGTTGCTAATACAATTTATAATTACGAGAAAGCCTTATTGTTAGATCCTTTAAATAAAGATGCAGCAAACAATTTAGAGTTTGCAAGAAGAATGACAATTGATAATATTGAAGAACTTCCTAAAACATTTTTACAACGATTAGAGATTAATTATTTGCAAAAATTATCTTATAATCAATGGGCAATCTTGGCAATTGTGTTTTCGTTTTTAGCAGCTATATTATTTTTGCTTTTTTATTTTTCAATTATTTCCAACAAAAAAAGAATCTATTTTTTAACGAGTATTGCGTCTTTTTTCTTGTTGATTATTTCGGTATTTATCACCTATCATCAATATCAAAATACAATTAGCACTAAATACGCAATCATCTTTTCGCCAAAAATATCTGTTAACAATGCACCAACATCAAATTCTGATGAAGTTTTTGAGTTACACGAAGGTACAAAAGTTAGTGTTTTAGATGCAGTAGACACATGGAAAAAGATAAAATTAGCTGACGGAAAAATAGGCTGGATTTCTACTGACAATATTAAAATGTTAACAGATTAATAATATCATTTTTTCTTAAAATAACTTATCTTCGCAAGAATTTTACGAATAAAAATGCACAAAAACAAAATAGCTGTTTTTTTTTCAATAGTATTTCTAACACTTATTATAGCGCAAACTATAATAACTATGGTAGATAGTTCTGTTGATATTTCATCTATTTATTCTAATTCAGAAAAAGAATCTGAAAGTCAAAAAGGTGAAAAAGAAAAAATTGTATTATCTCCTTTAAAAATTAATCAGTTTATTTTTTATTCAACTAAAAAAGTTAGTACTTTAATACAAACTCATAAAAACTATACAAAACCATATTTAAATATGGTTTCTCCACCACCACAATATCTTTAATTTCAACTTAAAGGATATCTCTATTCTTACTAGATATTTAAAATTCAATTATAAATTTTTTATTAAATTACCTCAACATAATTAAAGAGGTTAATATATATACTATGTTTAAAAATATTAAAGGCGATCTTTTTGGTGGTATTACTGCCGGAATTGTTGCTTTACCTTTAGCATTAGCATTTGGAGTTAGTTCTGGTCTTGGGCCAAGTGCAGGATTATACGGAGCTATCTTTTTATCTTTTTTTGCAGCACTTTTGGGTGGTACAAATACACAAATTTCGGGTCCAACAGCACCAATGACAGCTGTAAGTATGGTTGTAATTGCAGGAATAATTGCCACAAATGATTGTGATATTTCTAAAGCTTTACCCGCTATTTTAACTGTTTTTTTACTAGCCGGATTAATGCAAATTGGTTTGGGTGTTTTAGGTATTGGAAAATACATTCGGTATATTCCGTATCCTGTAGTTTCTGGCTTTATGACCGCAATTGGAGTTATTATTTTAATTACTCAAATATTACCTTCATTAGGGTATTATCCAAAAGAAGATGTAAATTTTGTAAATCAATTTAAACCACAAGCGCAAGAAATAATTCTAAAAAACATCTTAAAGAAAGAAGCTGGAGAAGGAATTTTAGTTTTAGAAGATTTTAAAGAAACCATTAAAAGAGCAAAAAAAATTACAGAAATAGATATTTTAAAAGAATCTCAAACGCTAGCATCTAAAGAAGCTTCTGGTGTTTTAGGCGCAATTAAAGTATTGCCTAAAGCTTTAAAAAACACCAACATATTAGAACTACTTCTGGCCTTAGGAACTATCAGTATTATTTACGGGTTTAAACGAATAACAAAAAAAGTTCCAAGTACACTCGTAGCATTACTCGTCATGTCTGGAATTGCAGTTGGTTTTGGTTTAGACTATAGAGCGATAGAAACAATTCCTGGCGGTTTTCCAATTCCAAATTTATCATTATTTACAGAGTTTAACTTCGGAAGTTTAACACCATATTTCTTTACCGCTTTAACTTTAGCGTTATTAGGAGCAATTGACTCTCTTCTAACAAGTGTTGTTGCAGATAATATGACCAAAACCAAGCACAAACCAAACAAAGAATTAATTGGTCAAGGTATTGGAAATAGTATTGCTGCCATCTTTGGAGGAATTCCTGGTGCTGGTGCAACAATTAGAACTGTAGTAAACATTAATTCTGGAGGAAAAACCAAATTATCTGGAATGGTTTCAGGGATTATGTTGCTAATAATTTTACTTGGTTTAGGACCAATTGCTTCTAAAATTCCTGCGGCTGTTTTAGCTGGAATTTTAATAACTGTCGGTATTGGAGTTATGGATTATAAAGGATTAAAAGCCATACCTAGTTTACCGAGAGATATAAAATTTGGACCACTAAAATTAAGTTCAGAAGTAATTGTCATGGTGGTTGTATTATTACTATCTACATTTTGGAATTTAGTATATGCGGTAGGAATTGGATTGATAATTGCCTCGTTAATGTTTATGAAAAAGATTGGAGATTTAGCTGCAGAACGATCAGATGTCAAATCATTAAAAAAAGAAAAAAACTGGGCTGATGAAGCTGATTTCCCTGAAGAATTAAAAGAGAATGTTTTTATTAAACACATAAAAGGCCCGTTGTTTTTTGGAACAACAAGCGATTTTCATAGCTTAGCACAACAAATTCCGTCAAATGCCACTACCGTAATCATACGTTTAGGACGAATGCAATACATGGATCAATCTGGTTTATATGCAATGGAAGATGTGCTTCAAGAACTGAGAAAGAAAAATATTCAAGTTTTATTCGTAAACTTGTTACAACAACCAAAATACATGATGGAAAGAATTGGTATTATTCCTGAATTAATTGCAAAAGATGAAATTTTTAAATCTTTTACAGATTGTACTAACTGGATTAAAAAGTAAAAAAACTAAATAACATGAATTTAAAAAACGTATTTGAAAATAATAAAAAATGGATTAAAGATAAAGTGACAACCAACTCTAACTACTTTGATGAGTTGGGTGAAGGGCAAGATCCAAAATTACTATATATCGGTTGTTCTGACAGTAGAGTTACCGCAGAGGATTTAATGGGTTTAGGCACTGGTGATGTTTTTGTGCATCGAAATATTGCTAATATGGTTACAGGCACAGACTTAAATGTAATGTCTGTAGTTGAATATGCAGTAGTCCATTTAAAAGTAGAACATATTGTAGTTTGTGGCCATTATGCTTGTGGCGGTGTTAAAGCTGCAATGCAATCTCAAGATATTGGAATTCTAAATCCATGGTTACGTAATATTAGGGATGTTTATAGAATTCATAGAGATGAACTTAACGCTATTACCTCTGAAGATGAAAAATACGATAAACTTGTAGAACTAAATGTACAAGAACAATGTATTAATTTAATTAAAACAGCAGCGGTACAAAAAGCTATTAGAGAAAGAGGCTTAAAAGTTCATGGATGGGTTTTTGATATTCATTCAGGAAAATTAATAGATTTAAAAATTGATTTTAATACCATCTTAGAATCTATTAGAGAAATATATCATTTAGATTAATTAATACACAATGTATTTAATAAAAAAGGCTTGCAATTTATGCTGAATTTATTTCAGTATTGCAAGCCTTTTTTATTCTACTTTTTTTATAATATCATCAATCACATCTTCTTTTATAATTGAAGGAAAAATTGTTGGTGCAATACTTTTTACAGGTTTGTATAAGATTGATTCTTCTAATGTTTCTTTTTCTACAAAAGAAATTGTTGAGTTCATTCTATCGAAAAAGACAAAAACAATGCTTAACACCAGTCCTATTTTTGCTAATCCAAAAATACCCCCTAAAATTTTATTTACCATACCTAGAGCTGCCAAATCTGCCAGCTTTGTTAGAAATTTTCCTAACAAACTAACAACCACAATTATTAAAATAAAAGTAATTGCAAATGCTACCAAAGAGATTTTTTTTTCAGACCAAGAAACGCTCTCCTTTAGATAATCTCCAATAAAATATGAGAAATGTATTGAACCCCAAATACCTCCAATTAATGCCACTAAAGATGCAACTTCAATAAAAAGTCCTTTCATAATTCCTCTTACAAATCCAAATAAAAGGAATACCGTTATTACAATATCAAAAACATTCATGCAACACTATTTTGTTTATCTGTGCTAACTTACTAAAAAAGAACGAAAACAATATAGATAGTGTGTATCTTTGTTGCTTATGTAAAATTTATGACAGAGATTATTTCTTTAAAAGAAAAATGGAATTTATTGGTTGATAATTTATCAACGCAATTTGCTGATGGAGATCCTTTAAATATTGATGCTATTATTTATTTAATAGGTGTACAAGAACTGGGGAAAGGGCAGCAAAATTTCAAGAAAGACGAAAAAGTAAACTTAATGCACATTGCTATTTGCAAGCTTTTAGAGCCTTACGGCTATTATGAATTCGATTTTTTTGATGAAGATGGTTGGCCACATTACACCGTAAAAACAGAATTACCTAATTTAAAACCTGGCGAGCAATCTGTATTGATGAAAGAAGCAATTGTTGCTTATTTAGAAGGGTTAGATTTTTTTTAAGTAACAGGCAATTTTCGAATCATTACAGAGAGTAATTTCGGGAAAAATCTTTTTGCATACACCCCTAATTTCTCCTTTGCTCCTGCAATATAAATTTCTTCTTTTTTAGCATATATTGCTTTTGCCATTATTTTTGCAAATCTGTTTGGTTCAATTCCGTTTTGTGTAGCAATATCCATTTTATTTTGCGCTGTTCCGTCACCAGTTAAGGCATTTATAGAAATATTGGTGTTTACAAAACCTGGACAAACCAACGTAACTGCTATATTGTTTTTATGGTTTTCTGCCCGTAAACTATCAAAAAAACCATGCAATGCATGTTTTGAAGCAGCATAACTAGAACGTAATGGCGTTCCAATTTTACCAACAATACTTGTAGTAACCACAAACTGTCCGCTTTTATTTTCTATAAAATGAGGTAATATTGCTTTTGTTAAAGCAACAGTTCCTAAATAATTAATGTCCATCACTGGTTTATCTACATCAATTGAAGTTTCACTTGCTAATGAGCGTTGACTAATTCCGCCATTATTTACCAAAATATCAATTCGTCCAAACCAATTTATTGCTTCATTAACCGTATTATTGAAATTCGAATAATTTTCTAAGTCTAAACGTAAAATTTTTATCATTTCTGAATTTTCACATTCTTCTTTTACTGCAACTAATTTCTCTTCATTTCTTGCCGATAAAATCAGTTTTGCATCTAATTTAGAGAATTCTATTACCAATGCTTTTCCAATTCCTGATGATGCGCCCGTTATCCAAACAACTTTATTTGTGAAATTCATGTTAATCATTTTAAAGCAATGTAATTATTTTAAGTTATAAATGGTAATTTTGGTACACTTCTTGAAATTTATCAAGAAATTAAATCACATATAATGAAAAAAGTATTTTTACTCCTCTTCCTTGTTTCGTTTAGCTTACAAGCACAATATAAAATTAGTGGAGAAATGAATCCTTCAGAAAATTACACTTGGGCTATTTTATATAAAATTGAAGGAGCAAGACAGGTTTTTGTGAAAAGTGAAAAAATCACCAACGGAAAATTTTCTTTTGAGCTACCAGCAAATGCTAAATCTGGATAGTATAGAGTAAGTTATAAAACTGAAGGAAATGGTTTTGTAGATTTCTTATTTAACAAAGAAAACGTTGCGTTTGCTTTTAATCCAGAAAAAGTAGAAGAAACCATTCGTTTTTCTATATCTAATGAGAATAAATTACACCAAGAGTACATCAATATTGTTTCAACACAGCAATATAAAACCGATTCGTTACAAATTGATTATTTAAAAAATCCGCAAGCTAAAACAGCTAGTTTATACAAAACACAATTAGCAAAAATTACAGATTTACAAAACCAATACTTAGCAAAAGCTAAGGGTAAAATGGTGTATGATTTTATAAAAGCTACCAACAGATATAATAGTGTTGTGATTCCAAAAGATTCTCAAGAGTATTTAAAATCTATCAATGGCCACTTTTTTGACACAATTGATTTCAATAATCAAACACTCTATAATTCTACTTTTTTGGTTGATAAAATTACAGTGTATGTGTTTTATATGAACTATTCTGAAGATCCAATAAAACAAAGAGTACTACACGATAAAGCAGTAAAAACCGTTTTAGAAAAAGCAAAAAACGAAACATTTAAAAAAGATATTATTGAGTTTTTAATTATGCAGTTTATAAATGCAAGCAATATTGATTTTGCAGATTATTTATTAAATTCTTCCTATAAAAAGCTGTCTGCAAATATTCAGAACACCGAGTTTACGCTCAATTATTTAGAAAAAACAGCAGTATCAATTGACAGAATTGCTCCAGAAATTTCTTGGAAAGAAAACGGAACAGAGTACAAACTTTCTACAATTAACGAAGCAAATAATTATGTATTGGTTTTTTGGAGTACTGGTTGCGATCATTGTTTAAGAGAAGTTCCGCAATTATATACGTTTACAAAAGATATTGAAAACTTAAAAATTATTGCTTTTGCAATGGAAAACGATAATTTAGAATGGGGAAAAATGAAACAAAATTTTACAGGATGGCATCATGTTTTAGGATTAAAAAAGTGGGAAAACCCAATTGCAAGAATGTATCAAATTTATGCTACACCAACTTATATTGTGTTAGATAAAAACAAAAAAATTATTGCGAAACCAGAAACTCTAGAAGAGCTACAAAAAATTATTAAGTACTTAGAATAAGTACTAAAAGTGCAAAAAAGCGTCTTTTAAATGCTCTATTTTAAAGGCGTTTTTTTGTTTTACAATAGCAATAATATCAAATCGAACTTCTACATCTAAATTATTTTCTAGCACAAAATTATCTATCGCATAAATTAATAATTTTATTTTTTTAGGATTGATAAAGTCTTGTGGATTTCCAAAATCTATAGAAGATCTAGTTTTTACCTCAATTGCAGCTAAAACAGATTCTTTCTGGGCAATAATATCAACTTCAGCTTTTAAAAATCGATAATTACAAGCAATAATTTTGTAGTTGTGTTGCAGTAAATATGCTACTGATAATTGTTCTCCTTTTTTACCAAGTTCATTGTGCTCAGCCATTTCTTACTCATTAAAAACTACTGTAGAAATTCCTTCTTTAGTAACGCTCATTTCAATAGTTCTTCCAAAAATTAGCGATCTATTATCGGGTTCATGTCCAGCAGGAAAATTAAATAAAACAGGAAAATCATATTCGTCAATTACATCTAAAATTAATTGCTCTATTGAGCTTCCCCATTCTGTAGTATTTATTTTTATATTAGAAATATCTCCAACAATAATACCTTTACAATTTTTAAAAAACCCAGCACGTTTTAAACTTTGTAACATTCTATCTATGCTATATTTATATTCTTCAACTTCTTCAATAAATAAAATTTTACCATCAGCATTCATCTGACTTTCTGAACCCAACATAGAAGCTAAAAGCGAGAGATTTCCGCCAATAAGTTGCCCTTTTGCTGTTCCTTCTCTATTCTCTTTTACAGAAACCAAACTATAACTTAATTTTTCTCCAAAGATTGATTTTTTAAATGACCTTTCGGTTTCTACAATTTTTTCTACATCATACCCTAAACTTGTTCCCATCATTCCATGAATTGTTTCGTAACCCATTGTGTTTAAATGAGAATGTAAAGCCGTAATATCAGAATATCCAATAACCCATTTTGGATTTTTTTTAAACTCTGTGAAATCTAATCTGTCTAAAATCCTAACAGTTCCATAGCCACCACGACCAGCCCAAATAGCTTTTATGTTCGTATTATCCATTGCTTTTTGAAAGTCTTCTGCTCTTTCTTCATCTGTTGCAGAAAAATGACCAGCAGTATCAAACAAATGCTTTCCGTAAACAACATGTAACCCCCAATTTTCTGCTAATTCTTTTGCCTTATCAATTACTTCTTTTCGATCTGTTAATATTCATGCAGTAGCAACTATAGCAATCGTATCTCCTATTTGTAAATATGGCGGAGTAATTAAATGTGAAGTTCTGTTTTCTTGTGCTTGTGCTTGATGGTTTGCAATAACTAATGAGAATAATACAATCAATAAGAGTTTTGTTACTTTCATAAAAAATGCTTTTTGTAAATGTATCTATTTTTGCCGTCTTAAAAAATGAGTTTTCGTTGCTTTTCCGTACTTTTGCATTTCAAAAATCAGTTCAAAACCGATTTTTAAACAAATCAATAAGATAGAAATGAATACTCCGAAAAGATATACAATTACTGCTGCTTTACCTTACACAAATGGCCCTGTTCATATCAGGCATTTGGCTGGTGTTTATGTTCCTGCAGATATTTATGCACGTTATTTACGTTTAAAAGGTGAAGATGTTGTTTTTGTTTGTGGTTCTGATGAACATGGAGTTACTATTACGATCAAAGCAAAAAAGGAAGGAATTACTCCTCAGCAAGTCGTTGATAAATACCATAAAATTATTAAAACTTCGTTTGCTGATTTCGGAATTTCATTTGATAATTATTCAAGAACATAAGCAAAAATTCATCATAAAACAGCGTCTGATTTCTTTACCAAATTGTATAAAGATGGCGAGTTTATTGAAGAAGTTACAGAGCAATTGTACGATGCAGAGGCAAATCAATATTTAGCAGACAGATTTATCGTTGGAACCTGTCCAAAATGTGGAAATGAAGAAAGTTATGGGGATCAGTGTGAAAGCTGTGGAACAAGTCATAATGCTACCGATTTAATCAACCCTAAATCTTCAATTACTGGAAATATTCCTAGCTTAAAAGAAACCAAACACTGGTTTTTACCGCTAGATAAACACGAAGCTTTTTTAAAAGAATGGATTTTAGTTGGCCATAAAAATGATTGGAAGCCAAACGTATTAGGACAAGTAAAATCTTGGATTGATGATGGTTTACGCCCAAGAGCGGTAACACGTGATTTAGATTGGGGAATTCCTGTTCCGATTAAAGAAGCAGACGGGAAAGTATTATATGTTTGGTTTGATGCACCGATTGGATATATTTCTGCAACCAAAGAATGGGCTGAGAAAAATAACACAAATTGGGAGCCTTATTGGAAAGATAAAGAAACCAAATTAGTTCATTTTATTGGAAAAGATAATATTGTTTTTCACTGTATCATTTTTCCTGCGATGTTAAAAGCGCATGGAGATTACATTTTACCAGAAAATGTTCCTGCAAACGAGTTTTTAAATTTAGAAGGAAACAAATTATCAACTTCTAAAAACTGGGCGGTTTGGTTACACGAATATTTAATTGATTTTCCAGAAAAACAAGATGTGTTGCGTTATGCATTAACAGCAACAGCTCCAGAAACAAAAGACAACGATTTTACTTGGAAAGATTTTCAGGCAAGAAACAACAACGAATTGGTTGCTATTTTTGGTAATTTTATCAATCGTGTTGTGGTCTTAACTAATAAATATTACAATGGGCAGGTGCCGCCTGCAGGGGATTTATTAGAGGTTGATGAAGAAATATTGGTTGCTTTGAAAGATTTTCCGAATGTGATTTCTAGATCAATTGAACGGTATCGTTTTAGAGAAGCTTCTCAAGAACTACTAAATTTAGCACGTTTAGGTAATAAATATTTGGCTGATGAAGAACCATGGAAAGTTATCAAAGCAGATGAAGAACGTGTAAAAACTATTATGAATGTTGCTTTGCAAATTGCTGCTGGTTTAGCCATTTTATGTGAACCTTTTTTACCGTTTACTTCTAATAAACTTAAAGGAATTTTAAATATTCGTCATAACGATGAGAGTAATAAAAGAGCTATCTCACCAAATGAAAATATTGCCACATCACGCAAAGAAAGTGCGATTCACAATGACGGTTTAAGTTGGAAAGATGTTTCAGAAAAAGATGTATTACTTGCCGAAAATCATCAAATTAATAAAGGCGAATTGTTATTTGCTAAAATTGAAGACCAAGAAATCACTGCTCAATTAGATAAATTATTGACTACAAAAACGGCTAACCTAAACGCTACAAAAACGGTTGAACCTCAAAAGAAACTATTGAATTTGAAGACTTTACCAAGTTAGATATTAGAGTTGGAACCATATTAGAAGCAATAAAAGTGCCAAAAACTAAAAAATTACTACAACTAAAAGTTGATATTGGAATCGATGTTAGAACTATTGTTTCTCGTATTGCAGAAAGTTTTAATCCGGAAGATATTGTTGGACAACAAGTAACGGTTTTGTGCAATTTAGCTCCAAGAACTTTGCGTGGTGTAGAAAGTCAAGGAATGATTTTAATGACGGATACAACAGATGGGAAATTAGCATTTGTACAACCTTCTGAAGAAATTAAAAATGGCGGACACGTAAGTTAACGACTTAACGTTGTTGCTTTTTTTCGTATTACTTCTCCAATAGTTTTGTTTTCTATTTTACTTTCTAACCAAGATAAAATATCTAAATACAGAAAAGCGCGTTTTTCGTACGGATGATTTTCGAATTTTTGTAATCTAGCATGAATTTTTTTGAATTCACTTTTTATTTGATGTGGATACACATCACTTAAGGCTTTAATTGATACAATAAATTCTTTTTGAACTGCTTGTAAATTTTGCATCTTCAACAAAAATTTATAGGTATCTTTAAATTGTCTTTCTAAGTGATAATCCATTCCGCATTCGTAATGTGCAATAAGGTTTAAAACTCTTGCAAAACATTGTAAATCTTCAGCAGCTTGTAAATTTTTAGAATCTATAATCTTCGTTAGAAACATGATACATTTTCTGTTTTCTCCCATTCCAAAATACAAACAAGCAATCTTATAATATAAAACTACAATATGATGATCGTCTAATCTAGATTTGTATTTTTTGATTTTTTGCTCAATTTCTCTCACCAAATATTCACCCTCTTTAAAAGTGCCTTCTAAGAAATGTAAATGCAATTGATTGGCGGTATAATATTGAAAAATCAACAATTCTGTATTACTGTTTAATGGAATTTGTTGATTCTTAATTTCTTCTTTAAAAAAATTAAGCTCCTCTTTAAACTTCGAGTAATGTTTAAGGAAAAAAAGTGATTCTAATAAATAGTTTTTCCCTTTTAAATAAAACACTGGATGCAAAGAAATTACTTTCGGATTTCCTTTAAATAATTGCATCCATTTATGTGCGTATTTGTAACACATTAAAAAATCTTGTAGTAAAAAACTTTTCCAAACGTATGCTTTATACAACCATAATTTTTCTCTAAATCCCAATGTATTAATTTCAAATTCTGGCATCCGAGCATTAAAATACAATGTTATTTTTTCAAATTTTTCATCATTTCTTGCGGGTCCAGTTTTTAATAAAATACTATATAATTGAAGCGATAAATTAGATAATTTACTTGTAATTACATTTTGCTGACTTAGCTCTTTTGCTTGTTCAGAAAGCTCATCAGCTCTTGTGCTTATGCTTCTTGTAATGTACTGTGTTTCAATTACTTTTTCTAGTTCAACAATTTCATAAGCAATGTTTTTTTCTTCGTTTTCAATTGCCATAGATTTGGCTTTTTCTAACAATTTTAAACTCTGTTTATACAATCCTTTTTGATATAAAACTGTAGCAAAATCTAATTGCTCTCTAATCTGAATTCTAATATTTTGATTTGATGGATTTAAGCGTAAACTAATTAATATCTGACGATATAAATGTGCTTTTAAATTCGATAATTGTTGTTTGGTTACAATTCCGCTTTCAAGAATTTTCCGTTCATCATAGTTTATTAATTTTTCTAAAAACTTAAATAATGAGAAAAATTTAGCATCCGTATTTCCGTCTAATCGACCAACATATAAATTGAATTGTCTTTTTTCTGATTTAGACAACGATTTTATCAACACAAATAATGCATCACCTTGATTATTGGATAATGTAAATGATTTTCCCATAGTATTCTGATTATCAGAATTTTATATTATAAATAGCAAAGTTAAGCATCGTAAAATAAGAATTAAAATATCCTTATTTACGAAAGCCAATATATAAATTTGAATTAGATAAAAAAATTAAGAAGAGCACATGCAAGATAATAAAGTTCAAATTTTTGATACAACCCTTAGAGATGGCGAACAAGTTCCTGGTTGTAAATTAGATACCGAACAAAAATTGGTGATTGCTGAGCGATTAGATTTTTTAGGCGTTAATACCATAGAAGCTGGTTTTCCTGTTTCTAGTCCTGGAGATTTTAATTCGGTTTCAGAAATTGCTAAAATTATAAAAAATGCTACTGTTTGCGCATTAACAAGAGCGGTTGAGAATGATATTAAAGTTGCCGCCGAAGCATTGAAATACGCAAAAAAACCTAGAATTCACACAGGAATTGGGACAAGTGATTCCCATATTAAATTCAAATTTAACGCAACAAGAGAAAAAGTAATAGAGCGTGCGATTGGTGCTGTTTCGTATGCAAAATCTTTTGTAAATGATGTGGAGTTTTATGCTGAAGATGCAGGAAGAACCAATAACAAATTTTTAGCCAAGGTTTGTGAAGAGGTCATTAAAGCGGGTGCAACTGTATTAAATATACCTGACACAACTGGGTATTGTTTGCCAGAAGAATACGGAGCAAAAATGAAATACTTGCGCGAAAATGTAAAAGGAATTGAACATGTAATTCTTTCTTGTCATTGTCATAACGATTTAGGAATGGCAACTGCAAACTCAATTGCTGGTGTAATTAATGGTGCGCGTCAAATTGAATGTACCATAAATGGAATTGGAGAACGTGCAGGAAATACAGCTTTAGAAGAAGTTGTAATGATTTTAAAACAACATCCACATTTGAATTTACATACAGATATCAATACAAAGTTATTATACGACACAAGCTTAATGGTTCGAGAAAAAATGGGAATGCCTGTGCAACCAAACAAAGCTATTGTTGGTGCAAATGCATTTGCACATAGCTCTGGAATTCATCAAGATGGAGTTATAAAGAATAGAGAAACCTATGAAATTATGAATCCTGAAGATGTTGGTATTACAGAAAGTGCTATTGTATTAACTGCAAGAAGCGGAAGAGCAGCGTTGGCATACCGTGCAAAAAAAATTGGATATGAATTGACTAAAATTCAGCTAGACAAAGCTTACGATTTCTTTATACAAATTGCTGATAGACAGAAAGAAATTCATGATAACGACATCCATATTATCATGAAAAATGTTGATAGATTTTCTAAAATAGCAATTGCCTAATGAGAAAAACACTATTTGATAAAGTTTGGGATGCTCATGTGGTAGATACCATAGAAAATGGTCCGCAAATATTATATATCGATCAACATTTAATTCACGAAGTTACAAGTCCGCAAGCTTTTAACGAATTAGAAAAACGTACTATTCCTATTGCAAGACCTGATAAAATTGTGGCAACTGCAGATCATAATACACCTACGGTAAATCAGCATCTACCAATTAAAGATGAACTTTCTAGAAAACAATTAGAACAGTTATCTGAAAATTGTAAAAAGAATAACATTCCGCTATACGATTTAGGTCATAAAAATAACGGAATTGTACATGTAATTGCACCAGAATTAGGAATTACACAACCAGGAATGACCATGGTTTGTGGAGATTCTCATACTTCTACTCATGGAGCTTTTGGTACAATAGCATTCGGAATTGGAACGAGTCAAGTTGCACAAGTCTTTGCTAGTCAATGTTTATTGCTTCAAAAACCAAAAAGCTTACGTGTTTCGGTAAACGGAAAGTTAAAAAAAGGCGTTTTACCAAAGGATGTTATTTTATACATCATTGCGAAGCTTGGAACCAATTCTGGAACAGGATATTTCTGTGAATATGCAGGAAATGTGTTTGAAGAGATGTCTATGGAAGGAAGAATGACTGTTTGTAATATGAGTATTGAAATGGGTGCAAGAGGCGGAATGATTGCTCCAGATCAAACAACTTTTGAATATGTAAAAGGAAAAGAATTTGCTCCGAAAGGTAGCGAATTTGATAAAAAGTTGCGTATTGGAAAACATTACCATCCGATAATGATGCTGTTTTTGATAAAGAGTATTCGTTAGATGCTGACGATATTGAACCGATGATTACCTATGGAACAAATCCTGGTATGGGAATAAAAATCACCGAAAACATTCCAAGTTTTAATGACAATTCGTTTGAAAAATCATTAGAATATATGAATTTCAAAAAAGGAGAATCTTTAATTGACAAAAAAATAAACTATGTCTTCATAGGTAGCTGTACAAATTCTAGAATCGAAGATTTTAGGGTTGCAGCTGCCTTTGTTAAAGGAAAACAAAAAGCAGCAAATGTAAATGCTTGGTTAGTTCCAGGGTCGCAAAGAGTTGCCAAACAAATTGAAGAAGAGGGTTTACAAACAATTTTTGAAAAAGCTGGTTTTTCTCTAAGACAACCTGGTTGCTCTGCTTGTTTGGCTATGAATGATGATAAAATTCCGGAAGGCGAATATTGTGTTTCTACATCTAACAGAAATTTTGAAGGACGACAAGGACAATGTGCTAGAACTATTTTAGCAAGTCCGTTAGTTGCCGCAGCAACAGCAATAGAAGGTAAAATTATTGACATTACTAAACACTTAAACTAATGGAAAAATTTACAAAATTAACATCGAGAGCAATTCCCTTAGCGACAGAGAATATTGACACCGATCAAATTATCCCAGCACGTTTTTTAAAAGCAATAGATAAATTAGGTTTTGGAGATAATGTATTTAGAGATTGGCGTTTTCAAAAAGATGGAAGCATTAATGAAGATTTCCCTTTAAATAACTCCATTTATAGTGGAAGTATTTTAGTTGCTGGCAACAATTTTGGCTGTGGTTCTAGTAGAGAACATGCTGCTTGGGCTTTAGTTGGCTATGGATTTAATGTAATTGTAAGTAGTTTTTTTGCAGATATTTTTAAAGGAAATGCACTAAATAACGGATTGCTTCCTGTTCAGGTTTCAGAAGATTTTCTGAAAAAATTAATCACTCATTTACAAGAAAACCCTACATCGAAAGTTACCGTTAATTTAGAAAAGCAAGTGTTAGAATCAGCAATTGGAAATGCTTCATTTGAAATTGATACTTACAAAAAAACCTGTATGATAAATGGGTATGATGACATTGATTATTTAATCAGCAAAAAAGAAAAAATAATAGCTTTTGAAGCTCAAAACGAATGGTAATTTAAACGTGCGTTAGCCATTGAAGTGACATCCTTTTTATGCTGAATAAAAACGTCATTACGAGTGAAACGAAGTAATCTCTTTCAATAATGAGATTGCCACAGAAAATGAAAAATTTTCTTCGCAATGACATAAAAAGATACAACGAAAAGCGCGACCCTTGGGGTAACGCCCAAATAAGAAATATATGAAATACACTATTGCCGTAATTCCTGGAGACGGGATTGGACCTGAAGTAACTGCACAAGCAAAAAAAGCATTGAATGCAGTTGCAGATGTTTATAATCACACGTTTATATACAAAGAAGCTTTAATGG